>WUUC01223841.1_pt1 | contig 11834 bp, 8 predicted proteins | sample 6278441 | NCBI WGS metagenome assembly WUUC01 (sample SAMN13675441, study PRJNA597444) | soil metagenome | isolation source: soil | place: USA: Washington | collected 2017-10 | reverse complement strand
CGGCGATGCGCTTGATCACGACGCGGTCGTGCAGGGGACGAATCTTCATGGCTGCGGCCTCTTTCGGATAGCGGACGTTCTTGCCCCATCGTCGAGCGCTTTGGGCTCGATCGGGGGTCGCCACCTTATGCCGGGCCAAGGCGGAGTCAACCCGTGAAGCGGGCTTGCCGCCCATAGCGTGCGCGGCGCGTTGCTCTATAGTGGCGACCGCTAGGGGTGGCGTCGGACGACGGCGCCTGAGAGTAGACCCTTTGAACCTGATCCGGTCTCCAGCGCGCCGTTGCACGAGGGCGCATGGAGCTTGCCGGCGGAGGGAAGCATGAACGAGACACACAAGACGTTACCGCTCGCCGACACCGCTGCTCAGCACATCGAGGCCAGCGAAGCGCTCAGCGTGAGCTACCCGAGCTCCGAGAAGGTGCTCGAGGGCGAGCTGGCCGTGCCGATGCGCGTCATCCACTTGAGCGGCGGCGAGCCGCCGGTGCGCGTCTACGACACGAGCGGGCCGGAGTCGATCGACCCGCGCGCCGGGCTGCCCAAGCGCCGCAAGCCATGGGTCGACGCACGCATCGCGCGCGGCGACCAGAACTTCTCGCAGATGCACTACGCGCGCCGCGGTGTGATCACCGAGGAGATGCGCTTCGTCGCGCTGCGCGAGAACGTCGACGTCGAGCTGGTGCGCAGCGAGCTTGCCGCGGGCCGCGCGATCATCCCGGCCAACATCAAGCACCCCGAGCTCGAGCCGATGATCATCGGCTCTAAGTTCCTCGTGAAGATCAACGCGAACATCGGCAACTCGGCCGTCGCATCGTCGATCGAAGAGGAAGTCGAGAAGCTGCGCTGGGCCACGCGCTGGGGCGCCGACACCGTGATGGATCTGTCCACCGGACAGAACATCCACGAGACCCGCGAGTGGGTGATGCGCAACTCGCCCGTGCCGATCGGCACCGTGCCGATCTACCAAGCGCTCGAGAAGGTGAAGGGCAAGGTCGAGCAACTCACGCTCGACATCTTCATGGAGACGCTCGAGGAGCAGGCCGAGCAGGGCGTCGATTACTTCACGATCCACGCCGGCGTCTTGCTGCGCCACATCCCGCTCACGCGTAACCGCGTCACCGGCATCGTCTCGCGCGGCGGCTCGATCATGGCCAAGTGGTGCTTGTCGCACCACCGCGAGAACTTCCTCTACACGGGCTTCGAGCGGATCTGCGAGCTGATGAAGAAGTACGACATCAGCTTCTCGCTCGGCGACGGTCTACGCCCCGGCTGCATCGCCGACGCGAACGACGCCGCGCAGTTCGCCGAGCTCGAAGCGCTCGGCGAGCTCACTCAGCTTGCGTGGAAGCACGACGTGCAGGTGATGATCGAAGGCCCCGGCCACGTGCCGATGCACAAGATCGCCGAGAACATGGAGCGTCAGCTCAGCGCGTGCCACGCCGCGCCGTTCTACACGCTCGGCCCACTCGTCACCGACATCTGCCCCGGCTACGACCACCTGGCGTCCGCGATCGGCGCGGCGATGATCGGCCAGATGGGCTGCGCGCTGCTCTGCTACGTCACGCCGAAAGAGCACCTCGGCTTGCCGAACCGCGATGACGTCAAGGCAGGTGTAATCGCCTACAAGATCGCCGCGCACGCGGCCGACCTCGCGAAGGGGCACCCCGGCGCGCAGGTGCGCGACGATGCGCTCAGCAAGGCGCGCTTCGAGTTCCGCTGGAAGGATCAGTTCAACCTCTCGATCGATCCGCCGACGGCGTACGCGTTTCACGATGCGACGTTGCCCGCCGAGGCCGCCAAGAAGGCGCACTTCTGCTCGATGTGCGGCCCGCACTTCTGTTCGATGCAGCTCACCCAAGATCTGCGCGGTATCGAAGGCGAGAGCGGCGACGCGGAGCAGGGCATGGCCGAAAAAGCGCGCGAGTTCCAAGAGGGCGGCGGCGAGCTCTACGTGGCGGGCGCGAACGCGCAGGACAGCGCCGCGGAGTAGGGCGCCGACACGCCGCGTTCGCATGCCGTAGAATGGTGGCATGCGAATCGGAGTGCCTAAGGAGATCAAGAATCGCGAGTACCGGGTCGGCGCGACGCCCGATTGCGCGCGTGCGTACGTCCGCGCCGGCCACACGGTGATCGTTCAACGCGGCGCGGGCGCCGGCTCGGGCTACGACGACGATGCGTACTGGGCCGCGGGCGCGGTGTTCGTCGAGAGCGCCGAGCAGCTCTACGCAGACTCGGACATGGTCGTGAAGGTCAAAGAGCCGCTGCCGAGCGAGTACGCGCTCTTGCGGCCGGGACAGATCCTCTACGCGTACCTGCATTTGGCGGCAGTGCCCGAGCTGGCCCACGTTTTGGTCGAGCGCGGTGTCTCGGCGGTCGCATACGAGACCATTCAGATGGCCGATCGCACTCTGCCGTGCCTCGTGCCGATGAGCGCGATCGCGGGGCGGCTGTCGATCCAAGAAGGCGCGAAGTATCTCGAGCGCGCGTACGGCGGCCGCGGAGTCTTGCTGGGTGGCGTTCCGGGCGTGCCGCGCGGTCGCGTCACCGTGCTCGGCGGCGGCACCGTGGGCACGCACGCAGCGCGCATGGCCGTCGGGCTCGGCGCCGAAGTCAGCATCCTCGATGTTTCGCTGCGGCGCTTGTACGAGCTTGATGATCTGTTCGCAGGTCGGGTGCAGACGCTGCACGCCTCCGACGGAAACATCGAACGCGCGCTCGCAGGTGCTGATCTCGTTATCGGCGCGGTGCTGGTGCCGGGCGCCTCCGCGCCGCGGCTGATTCGCCGTGAGCACCTCAAGATGATGTTGCCGGGCGCGCTGATCGTTGACGTCGCGGTCGATCAAGGCGGCTGCACCGAGACCACGCGGCCGACCAGCCATGACGAGCCCGTGTACGCCATCGACGGCATCAATCACTACGCGGTCCCGAACATGCCGGCGGCGGTCTCGCGCACTTCGACGCTAGCGCTGACCGCCACCACGCTGCCGTACGGTCTCGCGCTCGCCGGGCTCGGCCTCGAAGGAGCGCTCGCAGCGAAGCCCGAGCTGCGCTTAGGTCTCAACGTTCACGAGGGTGCGGTCACGCATCCGGTGGTCGCCGCCGCGCTCGAGGCGCTGCGCGCCGCGTAGAGCGCTGCTTTCGACCGCGCGCGAGGCGCACCACAAAAGAAAACGCCGGAGCTCGTTGAGCCCCGGCGTTGCCGTTGGAAGCGAGCGGGTGCGCTTACTTGCCGCGCGCGACGCCCATCACGCGATCGAGCAGCGCTTGCGGGTACACGCGGCCGACGAGGCGCTTGCGCACGCCTTCCGCCAGCGCCGTGTACGCCTTTTCGCCTTCAGGCGAGTAGTCCGTCGCGGTGTAGCCGCGCTTGAGCAGCGCGTTGTACGCCTTGTCGTCGTCCTTGCGCACGCCCGCCGAGTTGCCCTCGGTGTTGAGCTTGATCTGCTCCTCGAGAGCCGCCTTCACGTCCTCGGGGATCGTCTTCCACTTTTCCTCGTTCATGATCATCGCGCCGAGCAACACGCCGTGCGTGCGCTTCGTCACGTGATTCAGCTTCGAGTGCCACTGGAGCGCGACCGTCGCGAGCGACGTGCTGACGAGCGCGTCGACCATGCCGGTCTGCAGCGCGCCGTAGACCTCGGGCACGCCGAGCGGAACGCCCGTCACGCCGAGCACGTGGTAAATCTCGCGCAAGACGTAGCTCTCGGGCCAAAGCCACGGGCGCTTGGTCTTGAGATCGGCAGGCGAGCGAACCGGGCCCTTGGAGAAGTAGCGGTACTGACCGGTCTCGCCCCAGGCGAACAGCTTGAAGCCGTTCTTCGAGAACGTACCGTTCCACTCCGAGTTCATCGTCTTCTGAACGCGCTCGAGCTCGGCATACGTGTTGATGACGCCGGGCGTGTCGAGCACCGCGACTTCGCGCACGATCTGGCTCAGGCCTGTCGTCGTGACGACCGACGCGTCCATCTGACCGATGCGCATCTTACGGATGACGTCCTTCTCATCGCCCGCTACGCCCGACGGATAGAGGCGAATGCCCCACTGGCCGCCGGTGGCCGCTTGAAGACCTTTGTCGATCTTCTGGAAACCGCGCGTGAGGTCCGTGTCGCGAGGCGCCAACGTGGCGATGCGGATCTGGTTGCCGGCCGCGGCTTGCGCCACGTGCGCGCCACCCGGGATGGCGAGTGCCAACGCAAGAATCAGGGTCGAAGCAAGCGCCTTACGCATCAGATCATTCTCCTCAGATGTATGTCCCTGGCTTTTGGACGCGGCGTAGCTTGCAGCGATTCAGGTCCGTCGGCAACACGCTTTTCCGCACACCGAGCGTTCATTCACAGCTGTTGTGTCCGTTGGCAATAACGTTGTTGTTTCCATACATTGGCGTAGTGAGGCTCGCGCTCCGCAAACGTTCTGGGAGGGCCCTCACCACAATCTTGTTGCTCGCAGTCGCGAGCGTTTGCCGCGCACAAGAGGCTGAGACGTTCGAGCTTCGCCGAGTCCAAGGCGCGCTTTTGAGCGAGGGGCTCGTGCGCGACCACGCACCTGACGGCAAGCGCATCGCGTTCATTCGTGTCGTGCGCGACGAGGTGTTCGTCGACGACGAGCTGCTCGTGCCGATCGTGCTGCCACGCTTTGCGCCGACGTGGCCGAACACTTTTCACTGGTTGACCGAGCCTTCGGTGATCCGCGACGAGCTCATCGTGCGCGAGGGCGATTTGTACGACGTGGTTCGCATCGAGGAGAGCATGCGCAACCTGCGCGCGCTCGGGACGCTGACTTTGGTACGCATCGTCGCGGTGCGCGCCGAGCAGCCCGGCGAGGTCGGGCTGCTCGTCTACACGCGCGACCTGTGGAGCCTGCGCACCGAGACGCAGCTGAGCGGTGCAGGTGGCGCGTACTCGTTCGGCGCGCAGCTCATCGAGCGCAACCTCTTCGGGCGCAACAAGCAGCTCGCCGCGCGCTTCGACGCCGACCCGCACGCGTGGGCGGTCGGGCAGGTCTATTACGATCGCAGGCTGGCCGGTAAGCGGCTCACGTTGAGCGAGTCGCTCGACCTGATCTTCAACCGCGCGAGCAACGAGCCTGAGGGCAGCCAGGGCGCGCTGTACGTTGGGCAGCCTTGGTACGACTTGCAGCAGCGCTTCTCGTGGAACGTTTCGGCGAGCTACGCCGTGTTCGTGCGCCGCATTACGCGAGGGACGGATGTGGTGGCAGTGCGGCCGGTCGGCGACGAGCTCATCGAGTGCGATCCCGGCGAGCCGCGTTGCTACCGACAGACCTGGGATGTCCGGCGCGGCGGCGCGAGCGTCACGGGTGCGTACCGCCTCGGGACGCTCTACAAGCAGTCGTTCTCTCTCAAGCTCGGCGTCGCAGATTCCGTCGTGGCGCCAAACGACGAGACGCTCGTCGCTTCGGGCAGCTTGCAGGAGGTCGAGCGCGAGCTGCTGCCGCGCACGCGCCGCCAAGTGTATCCGGAGCTCGGGTATGCGCTCTCGCTGCCGCGCTATGCGGTGCTCGAGAACTTGAGCACGTTCGGTCAGAGCGAAAACGTGCGCGTCGGGCCGGAGCTCCAGGCGGCTGTATCGTTTCCGCTCGAGGCTTTCGGATCTTCCACCGACTCGGCGCTCTTCGCCGCGAGCGCTGGCTACGTGTGGTCGCAGCACAACGCGCTCGTCGAGGCCAACCTGAGCGCAGGCACGCGGCTCGAGGAAGGGCGCCCGATCGATCAGAAGCTCGGGGCGTATGCGCGCGGCGCGACCCCGCCGTGGCTGATCGGGCGCTTGGTGGGCTTCATGTCGTACTCGGGTCGGCAGCGCGACAGCGCGCGCAGCGCGGTGACGCTCGGCGGTGATAACGGTCTGCGCGGCTACAAAGCAGGGGCGGTGCTCGGCTACGGCGCGAGCAAGCTGCGCTTCAACGCCGAGCTGCGGACGCTGCCACTCGAGCTGCAGTCCATTCATATCGGCGGCGTCGCGTTCTACGACGCCGGCAGCGTGTACTCGGACATCGACCGGCTGAGCTGGGAGCACTCGGTCGGCACGGGCGTGCGCCTCTTGTTTCCGCAGTTCAATCGCAACCCTTTTCGGTTGGACTTCGGCGTTCCGCTCGACGGCTCGGGCTTCACGATCAGCATTGAATACTTCAGCTACGGATCCGACCAAGCCGTCGCGCTCACGGCGGCGGATGATGAAGCCGCCTCGAGCACGTCGTTTCGCTCGCAGTGAAGCGCTCTAGTATGCCTTTGCGAGCATGCTCTCCATCACGTGGATGAGCAGCAGGATGAGCAACGGCGACAAGTCGATGCCGCCCATCTTCTCCGGCTTCAAGACGAAGTGGATCGGCGCGTACAGCGGCGTCGTGATCGCCGAGGTGAGCGAGCGCGGAAACTTCGAGTCGTCCGGCATGATCCAGCTCAGGACGACGTCGGCGAAGATGACGATCTTTAGCGCCATCAGGATGAATGCGAGAATTTCCATGAACCTTCTTCAGCCGCCGACTTGGTACATCTCGAGGCGGCGCTTCGTCGAGAGCGTAGTCGCCGGAAGTCCTGCGCGTAGCTCCGAGTAGCGGTCGTCGCGACTCTGCCATTGCTCGACGAGCAGCTCGCCGATCACCTGGTCGCTCACGCCTGAGCGCAACAGCGCGCGCAGGTCCGTGCCCTGCGTCGCGAATAGACAGCGCAGAAAGCGGCCATCGGCCGAGAGCCGCGCACGCGTGCACGTGCCGCAGAAGGGTCGCGTGACCGATGCGATGACGCCGACCTCGGTGTGATCATCGCTGAAGCGATAGCGCTCAGCGACCTGTTCGGGTGCAAGCGCTTGCGTGAGCGGCTCGAGCGGCGCGATGCGCTCGAGCAGCGCGCGGATCTCGTCGGCCGGTACCACGCGCTCGAGGCTCCACGCGTTGAGCGTGCCGACGTCCATGAACTCGATGAAGCGAACGACACGCGAGCTACCGCGAAAGTGACGGGCGAGCGCTTCGACTGCGTGCTCGTTCAAGCCGCGCTGGACGACGCAGTTGACCTTGAGCGGGCGCAGGCCGGCGGCTTCGGCGGCGTCCATGCCTGCGAGCACTCGCGCGAGCGCGCTGCTGCCGTCGCCTTCGAGCCCCGCCATGGCGCCGAAGGTGGTCGCGTCGAGCGCATCGAGGCTGACGGTGACGCGGCGCAAGCCCGCACTGGCGAGCGCGGCGGCATGATCCGCGAGCAGTAGACCGTTGGTGGTGAGCGCGATGTCTTCGACACCTTCGATACGCGCGAGCTTCTCGACGAGGTGAGGCAGGTCGCGGCGCAACAGCGGCTCACCGCCGGTCAAGCGCAGCTTGCGCGCGCCCAGGTGCTGCACGAACAACCGCGCGGTTCGCTCGATCTCTTCGAAGCTCAGCACGTCGGCCCGCGGCATGAACGCGTAGCCGTCGTGGAAGACGTCGCGCGGCATGCAATAGCCGCAGCGGAAGTTGCAGCGGTCGGTCACCGAGATGCGCAGGTCGTTTAGCGGTCGCGCGAGGCGATCGAGGACGGGCTCTGCGGCGGAGCTTTGGGGAGGCGACGACACGGTGCTCGGACTGCTTCCTACTAATCCAGGGCAGCGTTACGCGCCAGAGCGCCGCTCCGGCTTGAGCAACTGGCCGAGGCGCTCTACTGCGGTGGGCAAATCCGGCTGCGTTGCCAGCATCTCCGCCATCGGATCACCGATGCGCGCGACGCGCTCGGGGACCGTGAAGATGGTGAAGCGGCTCGGATCGAGGTTGAGGCTCACCTCGTCCCAGGCGAGCGGCGTCGAGACGCCAGCGCCTTTCGTGGCGCGCACAGAGTAGGGCGCGACGATGGAGCGCGAGCGGCCGACTTGGCCGGTGTCGATGTAGACGGCGTGCGGCCGTCGCTCGCGACGCCGTTCCATCGTGGCGAGGCCGGGGTGGCGCTTGAGCAGCACGTGGCCGAGCAGCGTGGCGAGCGCTTGGGCCGCGGGGAAGGGCGCGCCGCCGAGCGGGATCAAGACGTGCAACCCGGTTTGTCCGCTCGTCTTTGGGAAACCTGTGAGGCCGACCTCGTCGAGCACTGCGCGCAGGCCGCGCGCAAGCTCGATGGCGTGCGCGAGCGTCGAGGGCCCGAGATCGAAGTCGATCGTGGCGAAGTCGCAGCGCTCGAGGTCATGGGCGCGCGACGCGAGCACGTGGATCGGGATGCAGCCGAGGTTCGCGAGGTACAGCAGCGTGTCGTGGTCGCTCACCAAGAACGACGTCGTCTCGCGGTCGCGCTTGTCTTCGTCTTCGTGGTCGGCGCGGTCGCGCACGACGAAGGTGCGGATCCAATCCGGCGTGCCGGCCGCGGGGTTCCATTGGTAGAAGCTCTTGCCGGCGATGCCGTCCGGGTAACGCACCATCAAGACCGGCCGATCGCGCAAGTACGGCAGCAGCGTGTCGGCGATGTCGACGTAGTACCGGCAGAGATCGCCCTTGGTGTAGCCCTCATCGGGCCAGTAGACCTTGTCTTGATTGGTGAGCACGACGCGGCCCAGCGTCGACGAGGCGGACTCGCGGTGCGCGGCTTCCGCTTGCTCGAGCACGTGCTCCGCGCGCTCTTCGGGCGCTGCCATCGTGCACGCGCGCGGCTCGATGTCGTTGCGCAGGCCTCGGTACACGGGGTGGCGCAAGTGGCCGTCGTGCGTGAGCCCCGCGTGACGCACGCTCACCACGCGCTCGGGTCGGCAGAACGTGCGGCCCGCGGGCGCCGGCTGCATGCCCTCGACGACGGCTTCGTCGACGACGAACGGCTTGAGCTCCGCGAGCAGCGTCGTGATCGCAGCCTCGTCGAGGCCGCTGCCGACGCGCCCGCGATAGCGCAAGTCGCTGCCGACGTAGCTCGCGAGGTCGAGCGCGCCCATCGCGCTACGCACGCCTTCGCCGCGCGTCCAGCCCACCACGACCAGGTCATCGTCGCGCTCGCGCTTGATCTTGATCCAATCGCCGGTGCGACGCGGGCCGAGCGTGTAGGACGAGTCGGCGCGCTTGGCGATCACTCCCTCGAGATCGTGCGCGACGCAGAACTGCCAGAGCGGCTCGCCGTTCTTCTCGAGGTGATCGAGCGCGCGCAGCATGCCCTTGCCGCGCACCAGCTCGGCCAGTAGCTGCTTGCGATCGCGCAGCGGGAGCTTGCGCAGATCGAGCTCGCCCAGGACCAGCACGTCGAACACGAGGAACGCGACCGGCACACCGCGCATCGCGGCGCGCGCTTCGTTCGGTCGCGTCGCGTGCAACCGCTGACTCAAGCGCTGGAAGTCGGGCCTGCCGTTGTCGTCGAACGCGACGATCTCGCCATCGAGCACGATGCGCTGCGCGGCGAGCGCCCGCAGCGCGCGCACGATCTCGGGGAAGCTCTCGGTCGCGTTGCGCCCGCTGCGGTAGCGCAGCGAGACGTCGTGCTCGCGGCGCTCCGCGTGCACGCGCACTCCGTCGAGCTTGAGCTCGTAGAGCATGTTCGCGTGCGCGAGCGGCCCGCTCTCCGAGATGCAGAGCATCGGCGTCCACTGCGCGGGCGTGCTCTGAAGAGGCTTGGCGCCGAGCGCGCGCGCCTTGGCCTCGATCGCCGCGGCGATCTGCGGCGCGTCGGCCAGCTCGTCGACCGTGAGGCCCGACAGCACGCTGCGCGCGTCGAGCTGCTCGATGTTGCCGCCCTCGCGAGAGAACGCGTCAGGCTTCTTCAGCAGCAGCCAATCTTTGCCCGGCGGCTGGTCGCGCTTCTTGATCTGCACCAGCGCGAAGCGGCCGCGCAGCTTGTGTCCGTGCAAGGTGAAGTCGAGCTTGCCGGACGCGATGCCTTCTTCGGCGTTGTGCTCGAGGTAGCGCACCGCGCCGCGGTCCCAGAGGATCATCGAGCCGGCGCCGTAGTTGCCTTCCGGGATGACCGCCTCGAAGTCGATGTACTCGAGCGGGTGGTCCTCGGTGTTCACGGCGAGGCGCTTGTCGGCTGGGTCGAGGCTCGGGCCGCGCGGCACCGCGAAGCTCTGCAAGATGCCGGCGATTTCGATGCGCAGGTCGTAGTGAAGCGCGCGCGCCGCGTGCAGGTGCACGACGAAGGAGCCGGCCATGGTGCCGGACGGCTTGCCTTCCGCGCCGCCTCTGCGCAGAGGTTCAGCGCCGAACGGCTCGTTGGTGCGGGCCGGGTCGCGCTTGTCGCCGTAGCGGCCGAGCTTATTCGCCATCGCCGAGACCCCCACGGTACACTTTTGCCCTCATGGCAGCCCGTCCCCTGAGCTCAACGACGATCGCGTTCGGCTTGGTCTCCATCCCAGTCAAGCTGTACACGGCAAGCTCCGCGCAAAACGTTCACTTCAACCAGCTCCACAAGAAGTGTGGCTCGCGGCTCAAGCAGCGCATGTACTGCCCGGTCGACAACGAGTACGTCGAGCGCGACGACATCATCAAAGGCTACGAAGTCGGCAAGAGCCAGTACGTGCAGTTCACTGGCGAGGAGCTGAACGCGCTCGAGACCGAGCGCTTCCAGACGCTCGAGCTGGTGGAGTTCGTGCCGGAGAGCACGGTCGACTTCGTCTACATCGAGAAGAGCTACTACCTCGGCCCCGACAAGGGCGGCGACAAGGCGTTCACGTTGCTCTCGAAGGCGATGGGCCGGATGCAGCGCATCGCCGTCGGGCGCTTCTGGACGCGCGGTAAAGAGCAGCTCGTGCTGCTGCGTCCGTACAAGAAGGGCCTGATCCTGCACCAGGTCTATTACCAGAACGAAGTGCGAGCGTACGACGACGTCGAGCTCGGCCCCGACATGCGCTTCAGCGAAGCGGAAGAGTCGCTCGCGGACCAGCTGATCGGCTCGCTGTCGGTCGAGCGCTTCGCGCCGGAGAAGTACCGCGACGAGTACGTCGAGCGCGTGAAGAAGGCGGCCGATCAAAAGGTGGCGGGACAAGAGCTCACGGTTGCGCCCGAGCAGCCGGCCGCGCAGATCATCGACCTCTTCGAGGCGCTCAAGCAGAGCCTGAGCGACGCGAAGACGAAGGTCGCGGTGGGCGACGACAGCGGCAGCGGCAGCGAAGAGCCGGCGGCTGCAGCCAAGCGTCCGCGCCGCGCTGCGGGTGGCAAGGGCTCGCAGAGCGCGTAGCGGCAGCCGCTCGCGGACGACCTTTCGCTGACACGTTCGGCGCACGGGCGCGGCGCGCGCGGATGCGTATACTGGCGCCGACCTGCGCGTCGCGCGCGGACGAGGAGCCGAATGGAAGCTGGCAAACCACCGCCCGCGGGCGCGCACACGGTCGACATCGTCGAGCGCGCTGGTCATCACACGGGCAACCCGCAGGAGCTGCACACGCGCCTCTTCATGCAGCTGCTGGTGTTCGATTGCAGCGCGCAGCTCTCGCCGACGAAGGCCATCGACGAGCTCGAGGTCGCGCTGCGCGCACAGCGCTGCTCGGCCGTCATCTATGAGGACGTTAACGCACCGCGCGGTCTTGCCGTGCTCACCTGGAGCGAGGACCCGGCGCACTTCGTGCGGACGGTGCGGCCTGCGCTGCTCGCGGTGGCCGGCCTCGAGCCGCGCCGCGACTTTGCGATGTTTGGTCGCACCTACTCGACTGGCTACGAACCGGATCTGAAGTTCTGGTTGCTCGAGCGACCGGTCAAGACCGTATTGGACGAGAGCTGTGCTTGGTCGATCTGGTACCCGCTCAAGCGCAAAGGCGAGTTCAACCGCCTCGAGGGCAAAGACCAAGGCGCGATCCTGCGCGAGCACGGTTCGATCGGGCGTGCTTACGGCGAACAGGATCTCGCGCACGACATTCGCCTCGCGTGCTTCGGGCTCGATCAAGCCGACAACGACTTCGTGATCGGCC
>WUUC01196534.1_pt1 | contig 11835 bp, 9 predicted proteins | sample 6278441 | NCBI WGS metagenome assembly WUUC01 (sample SAMN13675441, study PRJNA597444) | soil metagenome | isolation source: soil | place: USA: Washington | collected 2017-10 | reverse complement strand
AGTACGCGACGATCGACCCGGCGAAGAAGTCGCTCGCGCCGGGCGCACGCGTCAGCTCCGCCCCTATGAGCCCCCCGGTGAGCGACTCGGCGACCGCGACCCGCGCGGCGCGCGAGCGCAGGAGGTGACCGAGCTCCCCGGCGACGGAACCGTGGCCGGCGCCGACCGCGTCGTGCCCGAGGCGGGCGCGGACCTCCTGCTCGACGGGAGCGATGAGACCTTCTGCCTCCGCTTCAGTGGCGGCCTTCGCGGTGATGCGCACGCGCACCCGGCCGCCGCCCGCGAGGTACGCGATCGTCGGATTCGACTGCGCCGCGACGAGGTCGGAGATCCTCTCGTCGACGTGCGACTCGCCGAGCCCGATCACGAGGACCTCGCTGCTCACGATCGCGCCCGTACCGGATGCGGCACGTAGCTGCGGCAGCACGGTCTTGTCGAGCATCGCCTGCATCTCCCACGGCACGCCCGGGAGGGCGAACAGCAGCGCGTCTCCGTGAGTGAGGAAGAACCCCGGCGCCGTTCCCTCCGGCTCGATCGGCGTGGCCCCTTCCGGAAGGTCGGCCTGGCGGAGGTTGGACTCCGGCATCGACCGGCGGCCGAGAGACTCGAAGATGCCGCGGATCCTCTCCACGAGCGCCTCGTCGCGCACGAGCGCGCGGCCGATTGCCGCCGCGACACCCTCGCGCGTGATGTCGTCGGGCGTCGGGCCGAGCCCGCCGGTGATCACGACCGCGTCCGAGCGCGTCAGCGCGGTCGTGATGACCTCGGTCATCCGGCCGAGGTTGTCGCCGACCGTCGTGTGGAAGAAGACGTTCACGCCGGCGCGCGCGAGGGCTTCGGAGATGTGCTGCGCGTTCGTGTTCGCGATCTGGCCGAGCAGTAGCTCGGTGCCGACGGCGACGATCTCCGCGTTCAACCCGCGGCCTCGGGGGCCGGCGACCGCGCGAAGTACTCGAGGCCGGATGCAGTGGTGGTGATCAGCGCCGCGGCCAGCCACGCCCAGTGGCCGGGGTTCGTCGCCGACCACGGCAGCAGCCACCAACCGACCATGCCGATCTGCGTCGCGGTCTTCGCCTTCGCGAACGGCGACGCTGGCATCGTCCTCCCGCCGGTCGTGCGCCGGATCCTCAGGACCTGTACCGCGAGCTCGCGCACCGCGATGACCAGCGCGGCCCACAGGGGGAAGCCCTCGTCGCCGACGAGCACGACGAGCGCGGCCCCCACGAGGATCTTGTCGGCGAGGGGGTCGGCGAACTGCCCGAGGCGCGTGATCGTGCCGCTGCGGCGGGCGAGATAGCCGTCGAGTGAGTCCGACAGCGACGCGATGAGGAACGCGGCGAACGCGGCCATCTGGTAGGCGTCGGAGTCGCCGTACGCGAAGAACAGGAACACCGGCACGAGCGCGATGCGACCGAACGTGATCGCGTTCGGGAGGTTCAAACCCCTCGACCGGAGAGGTCCGGCCCTTCGTTGCCGGTCACGAGCACGCCGACGTAGTCGCCGACGCCGATCGTTCCCGAGGGCGTGAACGTGATCTCGCCGTCGACCTCGGGAGCTTCCCGGTGCGACCGGCCCGTCCACTTGCCGCTCGTTACGTCGAGACGCTCGGCGAGGACGTCCAGCCGCGTTCCGATCAGCGCGCGCGCTCGGTCGCCCATCGTCTCCTCCGCCACGGTCGTGACCCGGTCGGCGCGCTCCCGGGCCACCGCCTCCGGGACCCGCTCGTCCAGATCGAACGAGCGCGTGCCCTCCTCTGGCGAGTACGTGAACGTGCCCACCCAGTCGAGCGCGGTGTCGGCGACGAACGACGCGACCTCGTCGGCGTCCTCGTCCTCCTCTCCGGGGAACCCGAGGATGAACGTGGAGCGGATCGCCGCGAGCGGCTCCGCCTCGCGGATGCGGTCGATCGTCCGCGTGAAACGGTCCCTGCTCCCCCATCTGCCCATCGCGCGCAGGGTGCGCGGCGACACGTGCTGCAGCGAGAGGTCGAAGTACGGCGCAATGACGTCGGAGCCGAGCAGCGCGTCGATCAGCTCGTCCGTCACTCCCTGCGGGTGCAGGTACATGAGGCGCAGCCTCCGCAGGCCCTCGATCCGCTCGAGGGCCTTCAAGAGGTCGAGCAGCGAGCCCTCCCCGGTGTCGCGGCCCCACATCACGGAGTCCTGGCTCACCAGCGAGATCTCCGTGATGCCCTGCGCGACGAGATGGCGCACCTCGGTCGCGACCGTCTCGGTCGAGCGCGACCGGAACTTGCCGCGCATCAGCGGGATCGCGCAGAACGTGCAGCCCCGGTCGCAGCCTTCGGCGATCTTCACGTAGGCCCACGGCGCGCGGCCGAACCGTACGCGAGGCCCGCCGGCGATCGTCGCGTCCCAGTAGGCGGGGTCGAACTTCGTGCCGGGATCGCCGTAGACGCGCTCCGCCAGCGTGCCGCCCGCCGCTCCGTCGACTATCTCCGCGATCCGCGGGTACGCGGCGAAGTCCACGAGCGCGTCGACCTCCGGAAGGGCCTCTGCCAGCTCTCCGGCGGAGCGAGCGACGAGACAACCGGTGAGCACGAGGCCCTTGAGGTCACCGTCCTCTTTCAGCTCGGCCAGGTCGAGGACCTCCTGCACGGTCTCGCGCCGCGCCGGGTCGATGAAGCCGCAGGTGTTGACGAGCACGACGTCGGCGGCCGCGGGGTCCTCTGTGAGGGAGTGCCCCGCCGCGTCGAGCATGCCCCCGAGGCCCTCCGAGTCGATGGAGTTCTTCGGGCAGCCGAGCGTGACGATCGCTACGCGGGGCATCCCCTAGATCAAGCCGTCGAGGTCGTCGGGGAACGTGAGCTCGATGGGGTCTTCCCCTCCGGGCGAGCCGACGTTGTTCCCGTTCACCGTCAGCACGACGCCGGCCGGATAGCCGAGCCGTATGTGCATGCGCTCGTCCGCGTCGAACGTCATCGCCGAACCCTGCGCGAGCGTGTCGTAGTACAGCGGGACGGACTTCCCGTCGGCGTAGACCTCGAGCCAGGAGTCGCCGCCGGACGCGTCGACGACCAGCTCGATCCCGTCCGCGGCGGCGAGGTCGCCGGAGGTCTCCGCGGTCGTCGTGGGCGAAGGCGTCGCCGAAGGCAGCGGTTCCGGCGTCGGCGTCGCGAGGCTGAGGCCGGAGGCCGGAGGCGTCGGTTTGTCGGGAGCGGACCAGACTCCCACCACCGCCAGGATCGTGAGGATCACGGCAGCCGCCGTTCCCGCGACCATCCAGCTGTTGAGCCGCCGGCGTTGCTTCGGTATCGCCTTCTCGCGGCGCTGCAGCGCGATCATCTGCGACGAGTCGACGCGGCCCCCGCCGTAGCGGTTGTCGAACTCCTCGAGGAGAGGGTCCGGGTCGACGCGCAGGTAGCGGGCGTAGGAGCGGAGGAACCCGCGCACGTACGCGGCCGCGAGGAAGTCGAACTCGTCCGACTCCATCCGCATGAGGAATGCGGCCCTGATCTTCGTGTCCTCGGCGGCTCGCTCGATGCTTATCCGGCGACGGCGCCGGACGGCATGAAGGTACGCGCCGATGGTGGTTGGCTCGGTCACCGCGCTCCCGATTTAGTCTGCGGTCCCGCCGAGGCGGCCCCGCGTAGTCTGCGGTCCCGCCGAGGCGGCCCCGCGTAGTCTGGTGGGCAGCCATTATAGGAGCGGCCTAATTCACGCAGACTCGGCGCGTGCCTCCAGCTCCTCGACGGTCATGAGCACGTCGCGCGGCTTCGATCCCTGCGACGGACCGACGACGCCGCGCTGCTCGAGCAGGTCCATCAGACGGCCGGCGCGGGCGAAGCCGACCTGCAGCTTCCGCTGGAGCATCGAGGTCGACCCGAGCTGCGAGCGGACCACGAGCTGTAGTGCCTCCTCCAGGAGCTCGTCGTCTCCGCCGTGGCCCCCGATCGCGGGGCCCGCGCCGGGCTCCTCGGCGGTGATGCCCTCCAGATAATCGGGGTCTCCCTGCCTCCGTGCGTGCCCGACGACGGCGGCGATCTCCTTCTCGGTCACCCACGAGCCCTGGATGCGGCGGGGCTTGGACGAGTTCGCGTGGAGGTAGAGCATGTCGCCGCGCCCGATGAGCTTGTCGGCACCGCCCTGGTCGAGGATCACGCGGGAGTCCTGCTGCGACGCGACGCTGAACGCGATGCGAGACGGGATGTTGGCCTTGATGACGCCGGTGACGACGTCGACCGACGGGCGCTGCGTCGCGACCACGAGGTGGATGCCGACCGCGCGGGCCATCTGCGCGATGCGGCAGATCGCGCTCTCGACGTCGCGCGGGGCGACCATCATGAGGTCGGAGAGCTCGTCGACGACCACGAGGATGTACGGGAGCGGCTCGGGGTCCGGCTCGTCGTCGCTCCGCTTGACCACCGCGCCCCGTGCGACGGCCTCGTTGTAGAACTCCAGGTTGCGCATGCCGGAGTGCGCGAGCGTCTCGTAGCGCATCTCCATCTCACGCACCACCCAGCCGAGCGCCGACGCGGCCTTCTTCGGGACCGTCACGACCGGCGTGAGGAGGTGCGGGACGCCGGAGAAGTGCGTGAGCTCCACCCTCTTCGGGTCGATCAGGATCATGCGGACCTGGTCCGGCCGCGCGCGCATGAGCATCGACGTGATCATCGAGTTGATGCACGAGGACTTGCCGGAGTTCGTCGCGCCGGCGATGAGCAAGTGCGGCATCTCGCTGACGTTCGCGAGGACGGTCTCGCCGGAGATGTCCTGACCCAGGGCGACTGCGAGCGGGTGCTTGTCGTGTTGCGCGTCCTTCGCTCGCAGCACGTCGCCGAGGGTGACGAGCTGCCGTGATCTGTTCGGGACCTCGACGCCGATCGCCGAGCGGCCGGGGATGGGGGCGAGGAACCTCAGCTCGCCGCTCGCGAGCGCGTACTTGATCTCGTTGCTCAAGCTGAGGACCCGGTTGACCTTTACGCCGGCGCCGAGCTCGATCTCGAACCGGGTGACCGTGGGGCCGGCCGTGTAGCCCGTTACCGCCGCGTCGACGTTGAACTGCTCGAGCGTCGCTTCCAGGATCCTGGTGGTGTCTTCGATCGAGCGCGCCGAGATCTCACGCTCGCCGCCCTTCGCCAGCAGCTCGAGGGGCGGCAGCCGGTACGACCTCGAGTCGCCCACGGGGATCGCGAGCTGGGTGGGCCGCGTCGCCTTGATCGGCGTGGGGGCCTCGAGCTCCTCCTCTTCGGCCTCGTCGTCCTCTTCGTACTCGTCCTCGGGATCCTCGAGGTCCTCGTCCTCGTCGTCTTCTTCGTCCTCTTCCTCGCCGGTCGTGCCGGAGGCGAGGCCCCGGACGAACCCGGCCGCGCTCGACGCTCCCGTGGCGATCCATCCACCGACGCGGCTGAGCGGCGTGCGGGTGACGACGAGGAGGCCCACGAAGAGGAGGACGAGCAGGAAGACCCAGGTCCCCCATACGCCGACGAGTCCGGATATCGGCCGGGCGACGAGCGCGCCGAAGATGCCGCCCATCCTCTGGAGGCGTTCGAGCGGCGCCGACAGCGACCGGTTGCCCCTGAGAAGGTGCGTGATCCCTGCGAGCGCGACGTGCAGGAGGCCGAGCCCGATCGCGATCCGGAGCGCGTGCTCTCGGAACCGCGGGATCGCGACGAGGATCCCGACGATCGCGAGGAGGCCCGGCACGAGCACGACGAGCCGCCCGATCATGAGCTTGCCGAGGTATTCGAAGACGGCGCCGACCGGGCCGGCGGCCTCGGAGTAGATGCCGAAGCCCGCGAGGGCCCCGGCGAACAGCACGCCGATCCCCCACGCCTCGGCCGGAGCATCGCGGACCTGGCGCGCGCTCCACGTGACCGCCGTCTTCGTCGCGTGCAGAACCGGCGAAGGGGTCCGGCGACCGCGTGCACGGCCCCGAGGGGCCGGTCGCCGCGCGGGTGGCCGGCCTCGTGACCCGGACCGGGACCGCGATCCCGACCCCGATCCCCTCCTCGGCCGCGAGGGCCTACGGGTCGAGGTCGCCAACGAACCCCTCCTGGATCAGCATCATGCAAAAGTACACAATAATTAACAGCAATAACAGCATCGCGGCCCGAGCCTGTCGTTTTCTCCCGCCCCCCGGGAGAAACCGACCGCTTCGCCGCGGATCAGGCTCCTAGACCTCCATCACGATCGGCAGGATCATCGGGCGGCGGCGGGTCTCTTTCCACACGAACTCGCCCAGCGCGTGGCGGCAGGCCTTCTTTATCGTCGACCAGTCGGTGACCCGGTCCTTCTCGAGCTCCTCCAGCGCGTCGGCTATGCGCTCGGACGCCTCGTCCAGGAACTCCCTCGACTCGTCTTCGTAGATGAAGCCCCGGCTCACGAGGTCGGGCCCCGCGAGGACCTCGCCGTTCTGCCCGTCGATCGTGACCACGCAGATGATCACCCCGTCGCCCGCCAGGACCCGCCGGTCGCGCAGGACGATCGGGCCGACGTCACCCACGCCCAGGCCGTCCACGAGGATCATGCCCGAGTGCACCGCTTCCCCACGGCGCACTTTCCCGCCGGCCAGCTCGATCACGTCACCGTCCTCGACGATCGTGATCCTCTTCTCCGGCACCCCGTTGTTCCGTGCGATCTTCGAGTGCAACGCCAGTTGCCGGTACTCGCCGTGCACGGGGACGAAGTGGCGCGGACGCACCGTGCGGATCATCTCGGCCAGCTCCTCCGACGCCGCGTGCCCGGAGACGTGCACCGCCGCCGTCTGCGAGTGGTACACCTCGGCCCCCGCCTTGTAGATGCCGTTCAGCACGCGGTGCACCGCGGACTCGTTGCCGGGGATCGGGCTCGCCGACAGGATCACGGTGTCGCCCGCGTCGAGACGCACGGCTTTGTGCTCCCCCGCGGCGATCAACGACAGCGCGGACAGCGGCTCTCCCTGCGAGCCGGTGCACAGCACGACCGTGCGGTCCCGCGGGAGCCGGTCCGTATCGGAGATGTCGACGATCGTGTCCGGGCGGATCCTGAGGTGCCCGAGCTCGCGCCCCACCTCCGCGTTCGCGATCATCGACCGTCCGACGAACGCCACCTTGCGGCCGAACTCCTCCGCGATCTCGCACACCTGCTGGATCCGGTGGAGGTTCGACGCGAAGCACGCGACGACGATCCGGCCCCCGGCCTCCGTGAAGATCCTGCGCAGCACCGGTCCGACGACGGCCTCCGAGGGAGTGCGTCCGGGAGTCTCCGCGTTCGTGGAGTCCGACAGCAGGAGGTCGACGCCTTCGTCTCCCAGCGCGCGCAGCGCGGCGAGATCCGTCTTGCGTCCGTCGACCGGCGTCTGGTCGAGCTTGAAGTCGCCGGTGTACAGGACCCTGCCGTCGGGTGTGTCGAGAACGACCGAGATCGCGTCCGGTATCGAGTGCGACATCGCGACGAACCTGCAGCCGAACGCACCGATCTCGCGCCGGCCCTCGGAGATCTCGATCAGCTCGGCCTCGACGTCGAACTCGCTCAGACGCCGCCGCGCCATCCCCAGCGTCAGCGGCGTCCCGTAGACGGGCACCGGCACCTCCCGCAAGAACCACGACAGGGCGCCGACGTGGTCCTCGTGCCCGTGGGTCAGGATCACGCCGTCCACTGCATCCGCCCGGTCCGCGATCCACGTGAAGTCCGGAAGCACGAGGTCGACACCGAGCATCTCCTCGTTCGGGAACGACAGCCCGCAGTCGACGACCAGGATGCGTCCGGAGGACTCGACGGCGAACATGTTGCGCCCGACCTCGCCGAGGCCCCCGAGGAAGACGATGCGCGTCACAGCAGGCCTTGGCTCTCCAGTGCGCGGCGGATGGCGTCGGTCTCCTCTGCGGTCGGGGGCACGAGCGGCAGACGCGGCTCGCCGGCTTCGAGACCGAGCATGTTCACCGCGGCCTTCACCGGGATCGGGCTCGCGGTGACGGTCATGATCGTCCGCAGGAACGGCACGAGGTCGAGGTAGACGGCGCGCGCCTCGGCGAGCTTCCCCTCGTCCCTGAGCGTGAAGATCTTCTTCAGCTTCGGGCCCACGAGGTGCGAGCACACGGACACGATGCCGACGGCTCCCGCGGCCATGTGGGGAAGGAGCAACGGGTCGTCGCCGGAGTAGATCTCGAACCCGGGGCGTCCCGCAGCGTCGAGGTCGGCCCGCAGCGCGGCGGTCTCACCCGCGTCGCCGACCGCGTCCTTCACCGCGACGATCCGCTCGTGCTCCGCGAGCGTGACCATCGTCGGCCGCTCGACGCGCCGGCCCGTGCGGCCGGGGATGTCGTAGACCATGATCGGCTTCGTGGACCCGTCCGCGACCGTGCGGAAGTGCGCGAGCAAGCCGTTCTGCGGAGGCTTCGAGTAGTACGGCGTGACGATCAAGCAGGCGTGCACGCCCAGCGCACACGCCTCCTTCGTCAACGTGACGGTCTCGCGCGTGTCGTAGGTGCCGGTGCCCGCGATGACCGTCGCCCGGTCGCCGACCTCGTCGAGCACGGCCTCGAACATCTCGAGCTTCTCGTCGTGTGTCAGCGTCGGCGACTCACCCGTGGTCCCGCACACGACGACGCCGTCCGATCCGTGCTCCACGAGGTGCTGGGCCAACCGGCGCGCTCCCTTGACGTCGAGCGAACCGTCGGAGGCGAAGGGAGTGACCATCGCGGTGATCACCTGGCCGAAGCGCGCACCGGGCATGGCAGAGCCTCCTCGTTCGGGACTTGGTCGCGTCACGCTAACCCGTAACCACCGTCTCCAGCCGCAGCCCCCTGATGCGGTTCGTCTCGCCGCCGTCGTACACGCTGACGGAGTTCGCCGCCGGGCCCTGCTCGTCGGGAGCGACGATGGCGAACTCGATCGGCATCGTCTCCCCGACCTGGAGACCCTCGAAGACGTAGACCACGCCGTCGGGAGAGACGCTCTCGGGCCGGGGCCTGACGGTTCTCACCGCGGGGTTGTCCCGGTCCGCGGCGATCGGCACGAGCTCGACGGGGAGCGGGCCCGACGCGGCCGCGACGCCGACGGCCGCGAATGCCACGACGACCGAGCCCATGTCGCCCGGCCCGGGGTTCTCGACGGTCAACGTCGCGGTGTTCGTCGATCCCGCTGCGACCGTTGCGGGGAAGTCGACGCTCAGGACCGGCAAGCCCTTCCCGCTGTCGGTCAGGTTCGGGTCGGGCCCCAGGCAGGCGACCAGGAAGAGCAGCGTTCCCGTCCCCGCGCGCAGACGCTTCATCTAGAGGTCGAGGAGGTTCTCGAGCCCGACGACGAGCCCGTCGAGGCCCGGCACGCGCTTGATCGCGAGCAGCACGCCGGGCATGAACGACGAGCGGTCGATCGAGTCGTGGCGGATCGTCAACGTCTCTCCCGGAGAGCCGAGGATCACCTCCTGGTGCGCGACGGAGCCCGGCAGCCGCAACGAGTGGATGCGGATGCCGTCCTCGTCCTGCCCCCGCGCCGCGGCGCCGTCGGACGCCGGCTTGCTCCCGCCGCGTGCGTCGTTCATCAAGCGCGCGGTGCGCAGGGCCGTCCCGGACGGCGCGTCGAGCTTGCGCTCGTGGTGCCGCTCGACTATCTCGGCGGTGTCGAAGTGACGCGCTGCCTTTGCGGCGAACGACATCATCAGCACTGCGCCGAGCGCGAAGTTCGGCGCGAGGAACGCGTTCGCCGAACCCTCGCGGCACCAGCGCCGGACGTCCTCGAGGTCGCCGTCCGTCAGCCCGGTGGCTCCGATCACGCAGTGGATCCCCTGGGACAGGCAGAAATGGACGTTCTCCTTGACCGTCTCCGGGGTCGTGAGCTCGACCGCCACCTCGGCCCCCGCGTCGACGAGACGATTGATGGCGTCCCCGTGGCCCACCCGCGCCACGAGCTCGAGCTCGTCGTCGGCTTCGACCGCACGGCAGGTCTCGGAGCCCATCCTCCCCGCAGCGCCGACCACACCGACACGGATCATCGTCAGGCTGCGTAGCGGTCGAATGCGTCCTCTTCGAAGGGCCCCACGACCGCCGTCGAGAAGCGCGCGTCCTTCAGGACCCCCTCGGCGACGCGCCGGACATCGTCCATCGTGAGCGCGTCGAAGCGCGCGATCAGCTCGTCGATCGAGAGGATCTCGCCCGTCGTCACCTGCTGGCGCCCGAGCCTGTTCATGCGGCTTCCGGGGTCCTCCGACGACAGCACCAGAGAGCCCTTCACGTTGCCTTTCGCGCGTTCGAGCTCCGCGTCCGTGATGCCGTCTTCGACGACCGAGGCGATCTCGCTCGAGACGATCTCCATGACGGTCTCCGCGTTCTGCGGGAGCGTTCCCGCGTAGACCGAGAACGTGCCGGTGTCGGCGAACATCGACCTGTAGGAGTAGACGGAGTACGCGAGGCCCCTCTTCTCGCGCACCTCCTGGAACAGCCGCGACGACATGCCGCTGCCGAGCACGTTGTCGAGCAGCGCGAGCGCGTGGCGGTCGGGATGGCCCCGCCGCAGCGCCTCGGTCCCGATCAGGATGTGGGCCTGCTCGGTCGGCCGCTTGAACACGTTGACCCCGTCGCGCGCCACGGGGGCCGCGCCGGTGCGGGAGGTCGGCACGCCCGCGGAGTCCGAGAAGATCGACTCCGTCCGCGCCACGAGGTCCTCGTGGTCCACGCGGCCGGCCGCGGCGACGACGAGGTTCGTGGGCTGGTAGCGGTCGCGCCAGTACCCCGCAACCTGATCCCGGGCGACGCGCCCGATCGTCTCGTTGTAGCCGAGCACCGGGCGTCCCAGCGGATGCCCGTCCCACATGGACCGGTAGAAGAGGTCGTGGACGAGCTCGTCGGGCGCGTCCTCGTGCATCGCGATCTCCTCGAGGATCACGCGGCGCTCGGACTCGAGCTCGTCGGGATCGATGACCGAGTTGCGGATCATGTCGGTGAGCACCTCGACCGCCATCGGCACGTCGGCGTCGAGCACGCGCGCGTAGTAACACGTGTACTCCTTGCCGGTGAACGCGTTGACGTCGCCGCCGACCGCGTCGAAGGCCTCCGCTATCTCGCGCGCGGAGCGCACGCCGGTCCCCTTGAAGAGAAGGTGCTCGAGGAAGTGCGACGTTCCGGCGAGGTCCTCGGGCTCGTCGCGCGCGCCGACGTCGAACCAGAAGCCGACCGACACCGATCTCACCTCGGACATCGACTCGGTAACCACCGTGATGCCCGAGTCGAGCTCGGTGCGGGCGAAGACCGTCACTAGATGGAGTCCCCCTCCTCGCGGCGGGGAGCGCGCTCACGCCTCGGCCCCCGGTCGCCGCCACGGTCACGGTCGCGATCGCCGCCGCGCCCCCTGTCGCCTCCCCGGCCCCGGTCGCGGTCACGGTCCCGGCCGCCCTCGCGTCGAGGTCCGCGGTCTCCTCCTCCGCCACCTCCGCCCTGCGTCGCAAGGACGCGGGCCTCCTCGATCGTCTTGCCCGCGGCGACCTGCCGCTCGAGCCATGCGACCGGCGTGAGGTTGATGCGGCCCTGACGGTCGATGTCGGTGATCTCGACCTCGAGGCGGTCGCCGACGTTGACGGCGTCCTCGACCCGGTCGATCCGGCCCTCGCCGAGCTTCGAGATGTGCACGAGGCCGTCGCGTCCCGGAGCGATGTTGACGAATGCGCCGAACGTCGTCGTCTTAACGACGGTCCCGTCGATGCGCTCGCCGACCTCCGGCATGCGCGGGTTCACGATCTCCTCGATCAGGCGGGCGGCACGCTCGGCCGACTCCTGGTCGGACGAGCCGATGCGGATCGTGCCGTCGTCGTCGATGTCGACGTCGACGCCGGTCGTCGTCGTGATCATGTTGATGTTCTTGCCCTTCGGGCCGATGACCTCGCCGATCTTGTCGACCGGGACCT
>WUUC01239097.1_pt1 | contig 11836 bp, 13 predicted proteins | sample 6278441 | NCBI WGS metagenome assembly WUUC01 (sample SAMN13675441, study PRJNA597444) | soil metagenome | isolation source: soil | place: USA: Washington | collected 2017-10 | reverse complement strand
GGACGACCGGGGCACCGTTATCGAATTTCCCCGCAATACGGCAGACGCAATCATGAGCGGAGTGACCGCCGCATCGCTGGGTGCGGTCGATTATATGACGCGGTCAATGCAGCGAGCAGGCTGCGCCGCCCGGTGCTGCGTTGTCAGCGGAGGTAACTCACGCTTCATCGAACCGTATCTCACGCTGGAAATGAAGGTCGTCAAAAATCTGGTGCTCGAGGGCTTGATTCGGATCGCGCTGGAAAAGCCGTGAAATGGCCGTTTTTCATTCTCATCTTGGCGAACATCGCGTTTGCGCTGTTTTCGCTGCTGCACGTCGAACCGGACCGCCGCGAGCCGCAGCGGCTCGAGCAGCAGATCAATCCTGAAAAGATCAGACTCGTTCCCTAGGAAAGATTTTTCCCGGATTCAGAATCCCGTTCGGGTCGAAAGCGCGCTTGACCGAGCGCATGATCTCGAGCGTCGCGCTATCGATCTCCCGCGGAACGAAATCGCGTTTCTCGCTGCCGATCCCGTGCTCGCCCGAAAGCGTTCCGTCTAGCGCAATTACAAGATCGAATATTTCACCCAAGCAAGCGTGTGCGCGTTCGAGCTGAGACGCATCGTTCGCGTCGACGAGCAGGTTCACGTGCAGATTTCCGTTCCCCGCGTGCCCAAAATTGATGTTCGTCACTTGATGCTTTCGCGCAAGCTGCGAGAGATCAGCCAGAAACCGAGCGAGATGCGAAACCGGCACGACGACGTCTTCGTTGATTTTTTTTGGCGCTATGTCGCGCAGGAGCGGAGACAGCGCCTTGCGCGCGCGCCACAGCAGCTGAGAATTGTCGACGCGGCTTGCTTCCAGCAGTCCGCTGTTTTTGCACTGTGCGAGGATCGCCGTGCTCTTCTCCGCTATTTCCGGTTCGCTGCCATCGACTTCGATCATCAGCATCGCGCGTGATTGCGCCGGCAGAGGGACGCGGGGGCGAATGAGGTTGAGCGAGCCTTTGTCGAGAAATTCGAGCGCGCTGGGAACGCACGGTTGGGCCATGATCGTCGAGATGGCGCGCGCGCAACTCGTTGCGTCAGCGTAGTGCGCGGTGATGCCACCGGTCGCCGCAGGAAGCGGAGACAGCTTGAGAGTCGCCTCGACGATGATCGCAAGCGTGCCTTCAGAGCCGACGAGGAGCCTCGTGAGGTCGTACCCGACGACTCCCTTGCTCGTGTAGCACCCGGTTTTGATGAGCTTTCCCTCCGCCGTCACCGCGCGCAGGCCGAGCACATGATCTCTGGCGACACCGTACTTGACCGCGTGCGGCCCGGCCGCACAGGTGGCAAGGTTGCCTCCGACCGAGCAATAGTCCGCGCTCGATGGGTCGGGTGGCCAGAAAAGCGAATGCGGCGCGGCGGCTTCCTGAGCTTCTCGATTCAGCACGCCGGGTTCGACGATCATCGCGCGGTTTGTGGGATCGACGGCGACAATACGGCGCATGCGCTCTAGCGACAGCACGATGCCGCCCTGCGCGGCAACGCTTCCGCCCGCGGTCCCGGTACCGCGTCCGCGGGGCGTGAGCGGCACGCGATACTCGTTACAGAGGCGCGCCGCCTCGCATACCTCATCTGCGTTCGTCGCAAAGACGACGGCATGCGGCGTACTTATTCTGCGCGCATTGTCGTATGCATACGCGTAGCAGTCGACCGGATCGGTAAACAGGCTGTTCCGGTCGAAAATTTTTTCAAATGCGCTGAGAAGTTTCTTCGGGATCATCGTTGCTCATCAAAGCGCAGCGACTCTATCATGCGCTGTCCGGGTAAGAAGAAAGGAGACAACATTGGAATTTGTCGTTTCGCTGCAGCCCACTGTATCGCTGATCGCAGGGATTCTCATCCTGCTCATGCCGAGGCTGCTGAACTATATCGTTGCCATTTATCTAATCATCATAGGAATCCTCGGCTGGATTCGTTGATTGTCAATCGCTAACTAAAGGAGAAGCAAAATGGAGAAAGCCCTGCTTGTTGCATTGTCATTGGCATTCCTGGCGCTCGCCGGCTGCGAGCGCGAAGGACCCGCCGAGCGTGCCGGAAAACAAATCGATTCCGCGACGGAAAGAGCGGGCGAAAAGGTCGAACGCGCGGGAGAAAAAGTTCAGGACGCCGCCAGGGACGCGAGGAAGTAGAGCTATCCTGCGCGAATTTTTTCGATAATCCGCGTCGTGGATGCGGAATGGATGACGGGAATCGTCATGACCTTGCCGCCCCACGACGCGACTTCCTTACCGCCGACGATCTCTTCCAGCGCGTAATCGGCGCCCTTCACCAGCACATCGGGCTTCAACGCCAGGATTACTTTGAGCGGCGTCTCTTCGTCGAAGGCGATGACCGCGCTCACCGACTCGAGCGCAGCGAGCATTGCCATGCGATCCGCGAGCAGGTTGATCGGTCGATTTGATCCTTTGTTGAGGCGCCGAACCGACTCATCCGAGTTCACGCCTACCACCAGGCTTGCACCGAGCGTTCGAGCCTGCGCGAGATAGGTTGCGTGTCCGCGGTGCAGGAGGTCGAAGCAGCCGTTCGTGAACACCATGGGGCGTGGAAGAGACGCGAGCCGCGTCGCCGTCTTCTCTGTGCACACCTTGTCTTCAAAAGCTGGATTGAACATTCAGTCGATCGGGCAGCGCGCACCGTAAACAAAGAATTCGCCGGATCATATCACCGGAATTGGCGCCGCCGCCCGCGAGCACTTGAAGATTCCTCGCTATGCGCCTAATTCTAAATAGATTCCACTTCTGGTTAGAGACTCTCTCGCGACCCTCTATTAAGTCCTTGTACCGACTGTGAAAAGTCGTGAAATTTCCTTGACCACAGAATTTAATTTAACTATAGTGGGGCAAGGTGGGAAATTGTGGGATTCCCGAGCGGAAACCGCGTCCCGCCGGATAAAGGGGCTCCATGTTTCGCGGCGTTGCGCTACTCAACCTCGACAGCAAAAACCGCTTGGCAATCCCGGTCAGGCATCGCGACGCAATCATCGCCCGTAGCGGCGGCCAGCTTATCCTCACCACCGATTCGCAAAACTGTCTCCTGCTCTACCCGCGGCCCGACTGGGAGCCCATCGCTGAAAAACTCATGGCGCTTTCGAGTTTCGACGCGAGGTCGCGCCATTACCAGCGAATGATCGTCGGACACGCCGAGGACGTCGAGATGGACAATGCCGGACGGATTCTCATTCCGCCCGCTCTGCGGAAGTTCGCGGCAATCGAAAAGCGCGTCGCCTTGGTTGGTCAGGGAAACAAATTCGAGCTGTGGGACGAAGCGCAGTGGGACCAGCAACGCGACGCCGGCGTCACGTTCCGCGAAATGCCGTTGAGCGGAGAACTGGAGGGATTCTCGTTGTGAAGTGGTCCGGGCACACCCCGGTGCTGCTCGATGAAGCGATAGAAGGACTGGAGATCAAGCAAGATGGAATCTACGTTGATTGCACTTTCGGCAGAGGCGGGCACTGCCGGGCTATTCTGCAGAGATTGGGCGAACGCGGGCGCGCTTTTGCCGTCGACCGCGATCCGGCCGCACTCGAAGCAGCCCGCGAGATCACTGATCCGCGCTTCACTTTTACGCATGCTGCGTTCTCGAATATTGCAAGCGTGCTCGCGTCGTACGGCGTCGCTCGCATCGACGGTGCGCTGCTCGATTTGGGCGTCTCATCCCCGCAGCTCGACGACCCGAGCCGTGGCTTCAGCTTCAGGGAGGACGGGCCGCTTGACATGCGAATGGATCCCGGCTCAGGACTGAGCGCGAGCGAATGGCTGAGACACGCAGATGAAAAGGAAATCGAGGAGGTCCTCAGAACCTATGGCGAAGAGCGCTTTGCTAAGAAAATTTCAAGAGCACTGGTTCGAGCGCGAAGCCGAGCGCCGATTGAGCGAACGCGAGAACTCGCCTCCCTCGTCGCCGCAGCGGTCGGCACACGCGAAAGAGACCAGCACCCGGCGACGCGCGCTTTCCAGGGTCTACGGATATTCATCAATCAGGAGCTCCAAGAATTGGCGCTAGCGCTGCCGCGAATCCGCGACCTGCTCGTTCCTCTTGGGCGAATCGCCGTTATCAGCTTTCACTCGCTCGAAGATCGCATCGTGAAAAATTTTCTGCGCGATAAACCCGGGCTGCCCGAGAAATTGCCGGTCAAGGCGAGCGCGATACCGCCTCCTCCGCTGCGGGAAATCGCGCGGGTCCGTCCATCGCCCTCCGAGATCGCGCGCAACCCGCGCGCGCAAAGCGCGGTGCTGCGAGTAGGCGAGAAGGCGGCATGACTCGGCTCAATGTGCTGCTCGCGCTCATCGCAATAGCTTGCGCTCTGGGGGTCGTCACGCTCGAGCACCACGCACGTAAACTGATTTTCGCGCTCGAACAGGAGCACGAACAGTCGCTCGAGCTCGAGATCGAGTGGGGGCAGCTGCAGCTGGAACAGAGCACTTGGGCAACTCCGCTTCGCGTGGAGAAAATTGCTCAAAGCAAACTCGAAATGTCGATCCCCGATTCGAAGCGGATCGTGCTGGTGGTGAAGCCTTGAGCGCCGATTCGAGACTTTTGTTGCAACGCCTCCCGGCGTGGAGATCGCGGACACTGCTTCTCGTCTTCCTCGTCTTGTTTGCGGCGCTAGTCGCCCGCGCCGTGTATCTGCAGGGAATGAACCACGATTTCTACCGGCAGAAGGGCGAGGAGCGCTACAGCCATGTCGTCAAGGTGTCCGAGCATCGAGGCATGATCACCGATCGCAATGGCGACGCGCTTGCGATCAGCACCCCGGTCGAGTCGGCGTGGTTGAATCCGCGCGACGCCAAACTGAGCCGCCACGATGTCGCGCGCCTCGCCAGGGTTCTCGATATTCCGCCGGAAGAGATCAAGAAAAGCGCCGCGATGCGCGATCGCGGCTTCGTCTATCTGAAGCGCGGAATTCCTCCCGAGGTGGCGAACAAAGTCGTTGCGCTTGGCATCAAGGGCGTTTCGCTCGAGCGCGAATACCGCCGCTATTATCCCGTCGCCGAAGTCGCGGCTCACGTCATCGGCTACACCGGGATCGACGACCAGGGACAGGAAGGGATAGAGCTCGCGTACGACGATGTAATTGCCGGGGTGCCGGGCAAGCGGCGCGTCATCAAGAACAGGCTCGGACAGATCATCGAAAACGTCGGCTCGGTGCGCGCATCTCGCGCCGGCTCAGATATCGCGCTCAGCCTCGATAACAGGATCCAGTCGCGCGCCTACGCCGAGCTCAAAAGGGCAGTGATCGACAACAAGGCCAAGGGCGGCGGGATCGTTGTCCTCGACGTGATCACCGGGGAAGTGCTGGCGCTCGCTAACTATCCGTCGTTCAACCCGCACAATCGAGCGCACCTCGCCTCCGAGCGCGCGCGCAACCGCGCGATTACCGACCTGTTCGAACCCGGCTCTACGCTGAAAAGCTTTACCGTCGCGGCGGCGTTGGAGTCGCGTCTGGTGGAACCCGATACCATCGTCGACACGACTCCCGGACACTACAAGGTCGGCGCAAAAACAGTCCGCGACGTCCATCCCCACGGCGTGATGACCGTGAGTGAAATCGTGCAGAAGTCGTCAAACGTCGGCGCGGCGAAAATCGGTCTTGCGCTCAAGCCCGAACAGCTTTGGCGCATGTTTCGCTCTGCCGGGTTTGGAGCTCCGCCCAATTCGGGTTTTCCCGGCGAAGGGTCCGGAAAACTGCGACCGTACGCAAGCTGGAAACCGATCGAACACGCGACGATGTCGTTCGGGCACGGTATTTCGGTGAGCCTGCTGCAGCTCGCGCGCGCCTATACGATTTTCGCAAGCGACGGCGAGTTGAAGCCGGTATCGCTGTTGAAGCTCGATGCCGTGCCGCCGGGCGAACGGGTGATCTCGGCTGAAAACGCACGGCACGTTCGCGCGATGCTCGAGACCGTTTCTCACGAAGGCGGAACCGCGACGCGCGCACAAGTTGCTGGATACCGCGTCGCGGGGAAAACGGGGACTGCGCACAAAATCGAAAATGGCTCGTACTCCCCTGACAAGTACGTCGCGTCGTTCATCGGCTTCGCTCCGGCGTCGCGGCCGCGGCTCGTCATCGCGGTCATGCTCGATGAACCGGGCGCGGGAGAGCATTTTGGCGGAGTTGTTGCCGCTCCGGTCTTCAGTCAGGTTATGGCTGATGCGCTGCGCCTATTGTCGGTTCCCCGCGATACGGTGCAGGAACACATCATGGTTGCGCAGGAGCGCACGGCGCGGTGATCGCAGAGGAGGCGAGCGTGATCCGGCAAGTGCGCTTCGATCCCGCAAGCGTGCGGAAACTTGGGATCCGCCGCCTCGAGCTCGACAGCCGGCGGTTGCGCCCGGGCGACACTTTCGTCGCGCTTCCCGGCGAAGCGCGTGACGGAAGAAATTTCATCGCGGCGGCGATCAGCGCTGGCGCGTCGTCGGTGATCTGGGAAAGCGAAGGCTACACCTGGGATCGCACTCGCACTTTGCCAAACCTCGGAGTGCCGAGACTGCGCGAAAACCTCGGCGCGATCGCTTCGCACGTTCTCGGGAATCCGAGCAGCAAACTCGAGGTCATCGGCGTCACTGGGACCAATGGCAAGACGTCGTGCACGCATTGGATCGCCGCTTCGCTGTCGCAGCTCGGAAAGAAATGTGCGGTCATCGGGACTTTGGGAAGCGGCTTCCCCGCAGCGCTCGAAACGACGGAAAACACGACTCCGGATGCCATCTCGCTGCACAGCGCAATCGCCGGGTTCGTCGAAACCGGCGCCCAGGCGGTCGCGATGGAGGTTTCATCGCACTCGCTCGTGCAAGGACGCGTCAATGCAATCGAGTTCGACATCGCGGTTTTGACGAATCTCACGCAGGATCATCTGGACTATCACGGAACGATCGAAAAGTATCGCGCGGCGAAGGCATTGCTTTTCGACTGCGCTACCCTCGCATCCGCGGTGCTGAACGCCGACGACGCGTTTGGCGCCGAGCTTTTGCGCAATCTGCCTCGGCCTGGTCTCGAAGTCGTCGGATACGGCTTCGACTCGGATAGCTGCGCGGTTCGTGGACGGAATTTGCGCCATGACGTGGCAGGAACGGAATTCGAAGTCCACACCCCATGGGGACGCGGCGAGATCGCGAGCGCTCTGCCCGGGCGTTTCAACGCGTACAACCTGCTCGCTGCGCTGTGCGTGTTATGTCTGAGCGATATCAAGCTCGACAGCGCGATTGCCGTTTTGCGAAGCGTGACGCCGGTTCGCGGGCGCATGCAAACGATCGGAGGAGACGGTGCGCCGCTCGTCGTCGTCGATTACGCGCACACGCCGGACGCGCTGCAGAACGTACTCTCGACGCTGCGTGGAATAGCAAAGCGAGAGCTGGTCTGCGTATTTGGCTGCGGGGGAGATCGCGACCGAGCAAAGCGGCCGCTGATGGGAGAGATCGCGACCCGTCTTGCCGATAGAGTCATCGTCACCTCGGACAATCCCAGAAGCGAAGATCCGCTCGCGATCATCGCGGACATCACCGCGGGAACGAGCCGCACGCCAAACGTGATTCCCGATCGAGCTGCTGCGATCGGCGCCGCGATCGCGGACGCGGCGAAGGACGACGTTGTCCTCGTGGCCGGCAAAGGCCATGAGACCTACCAGGAAATGCGGGGCATCAGAATTCCGTTCGACGATTGCGAAGTAGCGAAGCACGCGCTTGAAGCCTGGAGAAACCGCCATGCTGCGCTTGAGTGAAGCGGCGTCTGCGATGAACGCCGTGCTGAACGGCGCTGACGCGCCGGTGTCGGGTATCAGCACCGACAGCCGCCGCATTCTTCCGGGCGAACTATTCATCGCGCTCAAGGGCGAGCGCTTCGACGGCTCGGCGTTTGTCGAGCAGGCGAAGCGATCCGGCGCCGTCGCGGCGGTTGTCGAAGCCTCCGCGTTCAAAGGCGGTGAAGCACCGGCTTTGCCGCTTCTCATGGTCGGCGATACGCGCCAAGCGCTTGCCGACCTCGCTCTCTACTGGCGCCGCCGCTTCACGTTTCCTTTCGTGGCAGTCACGGGCAGCAACGGCAAGACGACCGTCAAGGAGATGCTTGCCGCGATCCTGCGCGAAGCGTGCGCGGGGGACATGAACGCCGTCCTAGCAACCGAAGGAAACCTCAACAACGATATCGGCGTTCCGCTGACGCTTCTCAAGCTGCGCGCATCACACCGCTTTGCAGTGATCGAAATCGGGATGAATCATCCCGGAGAGATTCGCTACTGCACGATGCTGGCGCTGCCCAACGTTGCGATCGTCAACAACGCGCAGCAAGCGCACCTCGAGGGGCTGGGCGATGTAGCGGCGGTTGCGCGCGCAAAGGGAGAAATATTCGACGGCCTGCTCGCGGGGGGGACCGCCGTCATCAACGCCGACGATGCGCAGGCGGGCATGTGGCGAGAGCTTGCGAAAGGAAAGCGGGTGCTCGAATTCGGCCTGGAGAACGATGCCGACGTGAGCGCGAAGGTAGAACTCACTCCGCAGGGCAGCGTACTCGACCTCACAACTCCGCTCGGGTCGAGTCGCACCCAATTACGCGTTGCCGGAATCCACAACGTGCGCAACGCGCTCGCAGCGGCGAGTGCCGCAGTCGCTCTCAGAATTCCGCTCGAAGCAATCTGCCGTGGACTCGCGAAGTTTGCGGGCGTCAAGGGAAGGCTGGCAAGAAAAAGCGGCCGACGCGGGGCAACGATCATCGACGATACGTATAACGCGAACCCGGGTTCGGTCACCGCCGCGATCGACGTGCTGAAGACGGCGAAAGGGAAAAAAATTCTGGTGCTGGGCGACATGGGCGAGCTCGGCGACGACGCAGCAGCGCTCCACCGCACGATAGGCGCTCACGCCAGGCAGGCGGGAATCGATGCGCTTTATGCGCTTGGGAACCTGAGCCGGCACGCCGCTCACGAGTTTGGCAGCGGCGTGCATTTCGAGGGATTGTCAGCCCTGCTCGCGGCGCTTGAGCCGGAGCTCGACAGCGAGACGACTGTGCTCGTCAAGGGTTCGCGCTTCATGCAAATGGAACGCGTCGTGCAGGCGCTCGTGGAAGGAAACCCTTAGGTGTTGCTGGCGCTGACGCAATGGCTCGCGCACGACGTACGCTCGTTCAATGTCTTCAGCTACATCACGCTGCGGGCGGTACTGGCGGCGCTCACTGCGCTCATCATCTCGCTCATCGTCGGGCCGGCGATGATACGGCGGCTGACCGCGTACAAGATCGGGCAAGCGGTGCGTGACGACGGCCCGCAAACGCATCTTACCAAAGCAGGCACTCCGACCATGGGCGGGGCGCTGATCCTGGTTTCGATCGCAATCACGACGCTGCTGTGGGCCGATTTATTCAACAAGTATGTATGGATAGTGCTGCTCACGACGTTAGGGTTCGGGGCGATCGGCTGGGTCGATGACTATCGCAAAGTCGTGCAGCGCAATTCGAAAGGCTTGTCGGCGAAAACCAAATACCTCTGGCAATCGCTGATCGCGGTCACAGCCGCGGCGTACCTGTCGGCGAGCGCGCAGCTTCCTTCGCAGACCGAGCTCATCGTTCCCTTCTTCAAAATGGTCGCGATCCCGCTCGGGACTTTCGGCTTCGTCGTGCTTGCTTATTTCGTGATCGTCGGCGCGAGCAACGCGGTCAATCTCACCGACGGGCTCGACGGGCTCGCAACAATGCCGGCGGTGATGGTGGCGAGTGGGCTGGCGGTGTTCGCGTACGTGCAGGGGCGAGTCGACTACTCGCAATATCTTCAGCTCCCGTACATCCCCGGCGCGAGCGAGTTGCTCGTCGTCTGCGGCGCGCTTGCGGGAGCGGGTCTCGCATTTCTCTGGTTCAACGCGTATCCCGCTGAAGTTTTCATGGGAGACGTCGGTGCGCTCGCGCTTGGCGCAGCACTCGGCGTAATCGCGGTGATCGTTCGCCAGGAGATCGTGCTGTTCGTGATGGGTGGCGTGTTCGTTCTGGAAACGCTATCGGTGGTGCTGCAGGTTTCGTCGTTCAAGCTGACCGGCAAGCGAATTTTTCGCATGGCGCCGCTGCATCACCATTTCGAGCTGAAGGGCTGGAAGGAAAATCAAGTCGTGGTGCGCTTTTGGATCATCACCATGATGCTGGTTCTCGTAGGGTTATCGACACTGAAACTGAGATGAGAAAAGCGCGCGGCGGTTTGATTTCAGTGGAGGCTAATGCGGCTATGCCGCGCTATGCCGCAACTAAAACCAACCGTCGTTTTTGGATCATCACCATGATGCTGGTGCTCGTTGGATTATCGACTTTGAAGCTGCGCTGATGGATTGGCGGAAGAGAAAAGTTCTGGTGCTGGGTCTGGGAGCGACTGGCTTTTCGTGCGCGCGCTGGCTCGAACGCAAGGGCGCAGAAGTGCTGGTCGCGGACAGCCGCACCGCGCCGCCGTACGCGCAGCAGCTGCTGCGGCAGCTTCCGGAAATTCCGGTTTACGCGGGACCGTTCAGGGAGACGCTGCTCCGAGGAATAGAGGTGCTCGTGTTGAGCCCGGGGATTGCGCCGGGCGAACCGTTGGTCGCGGCAGCGCGGGCTCGCGGTGTTGCGATTCTTGGCGACGTCGAGCTGTTCGCTCGCGAGCTCGCGCGACAAAGAGCAAGGAGCGCTGAACTGAGGCCGCGCCTGCTTGCCGTCACGGGCACCAACGGCAAAAGCACAGTGACGTCGATGGTGGGTGAAATGTGCCGCGAGTCTGGATTGCGCACCGCAGTCGCCGGCAACATCGGCATGCCTGTGCTCGACGCGCTCGCCGAGGCCGGGGAAGTTTATGTGCTCGAGCTTTCCAGCTTCCAGCTGGAATCGACGGCAAATCTCGATCCTGACGCTGCAACAGTGCTCAACTTGAGCGAAGACCATCTCGATCGGCACGCGGATCTCTCGGACTACGCGAAAGCGAAAGCTCGAATTTTTCATGGCGCGGGAACGCAGGTTTTGAACCGCGACGACGCCTTGAGCCTAGCCATGAAATTGCCCGAGCGGCGCGTCTTCACTTTCGGGCTCAACGCGCCGGCAACCGATTTCGAATGGGGACTTATGAAATGGCAGGGAGACGTCTGGCTCGCGCAAGGCAGACGTAACCTCATGCCGCTTTCCGCGCTGCCGCTCGCTGGTCTGCAGAACGCCGCCAATGCGCTCGCCGCGCTCGCGCTTTGCCGCGCGCTCGGTCTTCCCTATCCGCCGCTCCTCGGTGCGCTCAAGCGATTCCAGGGACTGCCGCACCGGGTGCAGAAAATACGCGAGCTCCAAGGCGTCATTTTCTACGACGATTCGAAAGGAACGAACGTGGGCGCGACGATCGCCGCGCTGCAAGGGATGCCGCGTCCGGTGGTGCTCATCGCAGGCGGCGACGGCAAGGGGCAGAACTTTTCTCCGCTCAGCGAAGCGGTCAAAGCAAAGGCGCGGGCGGTCGTCCTCATTGGGCGTGATCGCGAGCAGATCGCTGCAGCGCTTGCCGCCACCGAAGTGCCGATGTTGCGCGCGGAGAGCATGAAGGAAGCAGTTTCGCTCGCCCGCGCGCAGGCGAGGCCCGGCGACGCGGCGCTGCTCTCGCCTGCGTGCGCGAGCTTCGACATGTTCCAGGATTACAAGCATCGCGGCGAAGTTTTCGCGGCTGAAGTGATGGCGCTCAATTCCAACCACGATTCGGAAGCTGCGTGAGCGGAAACCTCGTCTACACGTCCGCCGGGCAGATCGCCAAACCTGCTCCCGACTTCGATTTCGTCGTGATCGCAAGCGCGGGGGCGCTCATCGCAACGGGACTCGTGATGGTCTATTCGGCGTCGG
>WUUC01205468.1_pt1 | contig 11838 bp, 5 predicted proteins | sample 6278441 | NCBI WGS metagenome assembly WUUC01 (sample SAMN13675441, study PRJNA597444) | soil metagenome | isolation source: soil | place: USA: Washington | collected 2017-10 | reverse complement strand
TCGTACCCATTGCCGACCTCATCTGCCTGGCAGCCGGCGGGACGGCGCTGCTCGCGGGACATCTGCTCCTGGCGATCGCCATTTGGATGCTGCCGCTGATTCCCGCGAGCGTCAAGGCCGCACTGATCGTTCGTCGTCAACTCGACCGAGGCCTGCGCTCCGCCGCGCAGGCGTTGGCCGTGGCAGTTGTGTTCGATCTGGCCCGCGCCCTGGCGTTGCTGGCACGGGGTAGCCACCGCGCGCGGCGCGCGGCATGACCATGAACACCGTTCGCCCCGTGAGGGTCCTCGAGTTGCGCAGCGTGCGCGGCACCGGCGGCGGCCCGGAGAAGACGATTCTGCTCGGCGCCGCCATGGCCGACCCTCAACGCGCCCACGTAACCGTGTGTTATCTGCGCGATCGGCGCGACGACGTGTTCAACATTCACGAGCGCGCCTCCGGCGCGCCGGTCGAATACCTCGAGGTGCTCGAGCGGCATTCCTTCGATCCGGCGGTATGGAGCCACCTGCGCCGGCTGATCACCGAACGGCAGATCGATCTCGTGCACGCGCACGACTACAAGACCGACCTGCTGGCGTGGCTACTGTCGCACGCGGCGGGGGTGCGCGCCATCGCCACGGTGCACGGCTGGACCGGGCATTCGACGCGCGAACGCATTTGCTATTACCCCGCCGACAAGCGCGTGCTGGCCCGCTTCCCGCGATTGATCGCCGTCTCGAGCGACATCGCCCGCGAGCTCGTCCAACACGGCGCCAATCCGGCACGCGTCACGACGGTCCTCAACGCCATCGACCATCGTCATTTCAAGCGTGACCCGTCGCGGGTGGCGGCGGCCCGCACGGCGCTCGGCGTGCAGCCGCAGCACATTGTGATCGGCGCGGTGGGCCGGCTCGAACCGCAAAAACGGTTTGACCTGCTGCTGGAAGCGTTCGCGGCGCTGCAAATCACCAGTCCGGAGCTGCGGCTGATCATCGCGGGCGACGGCAGCCTGCGCCAGGCGCTCGAGACTCAGCGGGACGCCTTGGGCCTTCGCGAATCGGTGCTGTTGACGGGCCACGTCGCCGACGTGATTCCCCTGCATCACGCGTTCGATTTGTTCGTGCAATCGTCCGACTATGAGGGCACGCCGAACGCGGTGCTCGAAGCCATGGCGATGGGCACACCGATTGTGGCCACCGAAGCCGGCGGCACGTCAGAGCTGATTTATGACGGGACGCATGGCCGCATCATCCCGATCGGGAAGGTGGATCGCCTGATCTGGGGTCTGCAGGCCGCGCTCGCCGATCCGGTGACAACGCGGGCTATGGCCGCTCGTGCCCGTCTGCGGGTCGAAGGCGAACTGTCATTTGAATCCCGCGTGCGCAAGGTCGAGGGCATCTATCAGGAGATGATGGGACATGCGTGAGGTGCTGAAGGCCGCGGCCCGCGCCGCGGCATGGATCGTTGTCACACCGTCGGTGATGTCGTGGAAGCTGCGGTCACGGGTCATCGGTCCGGATCGGGCACTCGAAGCATCGACGCAGGGCTGGGCGCTCGTGCCTGGTCTGATCGGGCAGTATCTCCGCCGCGCCTTTCTGTGTCGCACGCTGCGCGCGTGCGCACCCACGGCGACCATCGAATTCGGCACACTGTTCTCATCCGCCTCGGCGTCCATTGGCGAGCGCGCGTATATCGGCCCGCGCTGTCATCTGGGCTGGGCGGTGATTGAAGACGACGCGCTTCTCGCCGCCGGCGTCCACGTGCCGAGCGGTGCGCGCACGCATGGCATCGACGACCTGACAATCTCGATTCGTGACCAGCCGACCTTGAAGACGGCGGTGCGGCTCGGTCGTGGCTGCTGGATTGGCAGCGCGGCAGTCGTGATGGCGGACGTCGGTCGCCATGCCGTCGTCGCGGCCGGCGCGGTCGTCACTCGCACGATACCGGAGGCGACCATCGTCGGCGGCGTCCCGGCCCGCGTGCTTCGCCATCGCGACCCGCGCCTCGATCAACGGCCGGCGTGATGCGCGTCCTGGTCCTCACCCATCGCCTGCCCTACGCACCCAATCGCGGCGATCGGCTGCGCGCCTACCACGTGCTGCAGCACCTGCGGACGCGCGCCGACGTCGAGCTCGTCTCGCTCGTGCACGATGATGACGAAGCGGCCCACGTCGACGACGTGCGGGCGTTTGTGCCGCACGTCACGGCCCTGCGGGTGCCGAAGTGGCGCACCCGCATCGGTGCCGCCGGGGCACTCGCCACCGGCCGTCCGGTGACGCACGCCCTGCTTGACGCGCCGGGAATGCGCGAGGTGCTTCACACCATCTGCCGTGAGCGGCGTCCTGACCTCGTCCTCGCCTACTGCTCGGGCATGGCGCGCTTTGCGCTCGAGCCGCCCCTGGCCGGGATTCCGTGGGTGCTCGATTTCGTCGATGTCGACTCGCAGAAATGGCGGGAGCTGGCGGACACGAACCGGCCGCCGCTGTCGTGGGTGTACGGGCGCGAGGCCGCCACTCTGGGTGCGTTCGAGAGCCGTGCCGCCACCTGCGCGGCCGCGTCCCTGGTCGTCAACGCGCGCGAAGCGGCCATCGCGCGCGCGATCGCCCCGGCCGCCAATGTGCAAATCATTCCCAACGGCGTCGACATCGATCGGCTGCGACCGTTGCAGCCACCAAGCGGCCGGCCGCAGGTCGCATTCTGCGGCGTGATGAACTATGCGCCCAACGAAGCCGGCATGTCGTGGTTCGTGCGACAGGTCTGGCCGCTGGTGCGCGCCGAGCGGCCGGATGCAACGCTGGCCATCGTTGGCGACGGACCGACGCAAGCGTTTCGAAGTCTCTGCAGCCGTGATGCGTCGGTGACCGTTACCGGCCGCGTCGCCGATGTGCGTGAATGGTTGTGGGCGTCCGCCGTCGGCATCGCGCCATTGCACGTGGCACGCGGCGTCCAGAACAAGGCGCTCGAAGCGGTGGCCGCGGGGCTGCCTATCGTCGTCACCGAAGCGGTTGCCAGCGGGCTACCCCCTGAAGTGGCGCCCGCATCGCTCGTGGCGAACACGGCGGAACGATTTGCCGGCCACGTGCTCGATCTGCTGCGCCGTTCGGCCGCGGATCGGCGCGCGCTGGCCGCGGGCGCGAATCTCGCCGGCCTCACCTGGTCACGCACCCTCGCACCGCTATGGCCAATCCTCGAGCGCGTCGCCCAGACGCCACTCGGTGCCGCTGCGGAGTGGTCGCGACGCCTCGACGCACCGCACCGGCGCTCAGCCTGACCGTCGCACCGATCGGAGAGTGAAGTCCTTCGATGCAGAGTGTCCGCATCATGTACGGATCTGTACGCGGACCCCCAAACAGTGATCTCACAAACGTGATCGTCGTCCGGCGCGGTCCCACCCCAACAGAACTGTAAGCGCGCCGCCAGATTCGTTAGCGCGATCGCTCACGCATCGATGTGCACTTTGGAGTTCGTTCAAACGAATCGCGCAGATTCCCGCCAGCTTTTTGGGAAACCTCGTGTCGCCGCGCGCATTTCTCTAGTTGGTCTGCCGATTGCGATGCATACCCGCCGAGCGGCACGCTGAACAACTCAGCGTGTAACTCCTCCCAATAATTTCAAGGACCTGAGTCAATGCGCAAGAAGTGTGTACGGTGGACGAAGTCTGCAGTTCTCGGCACCCTGACAGCGGCCCTCTTGTGGGTCGCACCCAACAGTTCGACAACGGCCCAAACGATTGACCCGTCGACGCTGCCGCTCATCACGCTGGATCAGTTGCAGTACCTGGGCGGATTCCGCCTGCCGGCCACCATCGCCAACGGCGACCACTTCGCATACGGCGGCAAGATGCTGACGTACAACCCGGGCCGCAACTCACTCTTCGTTGGCAGCAACACCGGCAACGTCGCCGAGATCACCATCCCAGCACCGGTCAACAGCGCGGACATCAGCGCGTTGCCGTTCGCGAGCTACCTGCAGGGGTTCGCCGATCTCACCGAAGGCCACCTGACGGATATCTTTCCGAACATGGTGTCGGTCGATGGCCTCATGGTCTATGGCAATCGCCTGTACGGCAGCGCCTACATTTATTACGACGCGAACAATGTGCAAAGCTTTTCGCACTTCTCGCATTCGCTCAACTTGCAAGAGCCGAGTTTCTCGGGATGGTCCCAGGTGTGGGAGTCGAGGAAGTCGGGATACGTCGCCGGGTTCATGTCGCCCCTTCCGTCGGAATGGCACGCGGCCCTGGGCGCACCCGCCATTACGGGACAGTGCTGTATCCCGATCGTGTCGCGCACGTCGCTCGGGCCGGCCGCGTTCGGGTTCGATCCGGCGCAGATCGGTCAGCCGGTGGTTTCAGCGACACCGTATGTGTATTACACGATGGACCATCCCACGCTTGGCTTGTGGGCCTCATCGAATCCGACCTATGGCGCCACGACGCAGATCGGCGGCATGACGGTCATCCCCGGCACGCGAACCGTTCTCTACGTGGGCGGCAATGGCGTCGGCCCCCACTGCTACGGCGGCGGCACGGACGATCCGGCGCGGCACCTGACGTACGACGAGCACGGATTGCTGCTCTGTTACGACCCGACGAGCACGGACAAGGGCTCGCATGCCTACCCATACAACTATCAGATGTGGGCCTATGACCTGAACGACTTCGCCGCCGTCAAGGCCGGAACAAAGCAGCCGTGGGAGGTTGTCCCCTATGGAGTGTGGCCGCTGAGCTTTCCGATTTCGGAGATGAAGGCGCGCATGGGTGGGATTACGTACGACGCACAGCGCAAGACACTGTACGTTTCCCAGCTCCGTGCCGACCGGGACGGCTATTCGTACCGCGCGATCATTCATGCGTATCGAATTGGCGCCGAGGGCGTCATCTCGGCCGACACGACGTCGAGCGTGATCCTGGGCGCGGACAAGACCGCACCGCAGGCGCCACAAACCAGCATCACCTTTCTCGCGATCCCCAAGGGCGTCACCTCGACCTATCAATACAAATGGACGGTGAACGATGGCGCGGCAGCGACCGTGACCGCCGATTGGAGCACCAATAACCGCTACACGTGGACGCCGTCAGGCGCCAACGCGGCCTATAGCGTGAAGGTAGAGGTGCGTAACGGCAGCGGGCCCGGCGCCGCCGTAACGTCCGCATCGATGCCGTTTCCCATTGTCGACGCTAGTCCAGGATCGCCGACCTCTTCGAGTGTGAGCTCCGTACTCTTGAGCACCGACAGGCCCGCGCCTCAGCCCGCCGAAACGCCGATCGTCTTCGCGGCCGCCGCGAGCGGTGGCGTGGCCCCGCAGCAATACAAATGGCATGTCTATGACGGCGCCAATTGGACCGTCGCCGCCGAGTGGTCTACGGCGAGCACCTTCACGTGGACGCCGACGGCCGAAAACCCCAACGGTCGCGTGTCGGTGTGGGCGCGCAGCGCCGGCAACACCAACAACTACCATGAAGCGGCAGCCGAAACCGGCTATGCGATCGGCGCGCCGGTCGCCAAGGCGAGTGGTCGCGTCACCGCGGTGACGATGACCGCGAACAAGCCCGCGCCGCAAACCGCAGGTGCCACGATCACTTGGACCGCGGTGCCGACTGGCGGCGCCGCACCGCAGCAGTACAAGTGGCATGTCTACGACGGTACGAACTGGGTGACCGCTACCGGCTGGTCGACCTCAAGCACCTTTGCGTGGACGCCGGCCTCCGCTCATCCGGGCACGCGGGTCGCCGTATGGGCACGCAGCGCCGGCAGCACAAACGATTATTTCGAAGCCTCTACCGAGAACGGGTACGCGCTCGAACCGCCGGTGAATCACGTGGTCGTCACGGCGGACAAAGTTGCGCCGCAGGCGCCAGGGACGACGGTCACGTGGACCGCGGCGGCAACCGGCGGCATCGGGCCGTTGCAGTACAAATGGTCCGTCTTCGACGGCGCGAACTGGGCCGTCGCCGCAAACTGGTCCACGAGCAACACGTTCGTGTGGACGCCCGCCGTGGCCAACGCGCACCATGCTGTCGCGGTCGGGGTGCGTAGCGCCACCAACCAGAATGACTCCCAGGAAGCGGCCGCCCAAAGTGCCTTCGCCATCGAATCGCCGCAGCCAAAAATCAGCCGCATCGCCGCTGTAACCCTGACGGCGGGCCGGACTCCGCCCCAGCTCACCGGCACGTCGATCGCCTTCAGCGCGCTCCCCAGCGGAGGCAGCGCGCCTTACCAGTACAAGTGGTTCCTCTATGACGGCACGAATTGGAACATTGCCTCCGAGTGGTCAGGGTCGAGCAGCTTCGTCTGGACGCCCACTGCGCCGAACGCGCGCTACCGGGTGGCGGTTTGGGCGCGCAGCGCGGGGAACACCAACGACTACCACGAAGCATCCACGGAAACGGGCTTTGCCATTGAGCCGCCGGTGCAATCGGTCGCGCTCAGCGCGAACAAGGTGGCGCCGCAAGTCGCCGGCACGACGATCGCCTTTACCGCCGTGCCCGCCGGTGGCATTGCCCCGCACCAATACCAGTGGTACGTCTACGATGGAGTGAACTGGAACCTCGCCGCCAACTGGTCCTCGTCGAGCACGTTCACGTGGACCCCGGCCGCCGCCAACAACCGCTATCGGGTCGCGGTGTGGGTGCGCAGCGCCGGAAACACCAACAACTATCACGAGGCCTCCACCGAAACCGGCTATCCGATCGACGCGCCGCTCGTCATCGCGCCTGCCGACATTCCCGTCGCCAATGCGCCCGCCGCTCGCGTCACCGCGGTGTCGCTCAGCGCGAACAGAGCGGCCCCGCAACCTGCCGGCACGCCGATCGCGTTTACGGCCGTGCCCGCCGGCGGCGTCGCACCTCACCAATACCAGTGGTATGTCTACGATGGAGTGGACTGGAACATCGCCGCGACGTGGTCTTCGGCGAACACGTTCACCTGGACTCCGGGCGTGGCCAACACCCGCTATCGGATCTCGGTCTGGGTGCGCAGCGCCGGCAACACCAACAACTACCATGAAGCGGCCGCCGAGACCGGGTATGCCATCGACCCGCCCGTCGCCAGCGGTCGCGTTACTGCGGTCGTGATGACCGCGAATCAGGCCGCGCCACAAGCGCCCGGCACCACCATCACGTGGGTGGCGAGCGCGACCGGCGGCACGTCGCCGCAGTACAAGTGGTTCGTTTACGACGGCGCCAATTGGACGATGGCAGCGAATTGGTCCGGCGCAAACACCTTCCACTGGACGCCGACTGCCGCCAATGCCAACTATCGCATCGCCGTGTGGGCGCGCACCGGAACGAGCACGAACGATTACTTCGAAGCGTCTACCGAAACAGGGTTCGCCGTCCGTTGAGTAAAAACGACTCGGTCGTCGTGTAAAGGTTAGCTTGCCAGTACCGTCGGGAGCTCTTCAGTAAATCAACGCTGAGGAGCTCCCAGACATTTTTCGTACGAATCCTCCCTCTGAAAGTCTCGCTAGCGACGGAATTCTTCGCTCACGCATCGATTCTGGCCCGGGCCTTGCGAACTGGCTGCAACGGTTCGGACGGCTGATCAGTCGATCTTCCTCCGCCCCCTTCATACACCACGAGGATTTGTTTGATGCATAAGCATGTGGGTGGCTTTGTGTGCGCGACGCTCGTCGTCCTGTTTTTGTTGCCGACCGGATCGTCTGCCACGATCGATGAACTGACGCTGCCGCGCCTGACGCGCGAAAGTCTGGTCTACCTTGGCGGATTTCGACTGCCGGCGGGAATCCAGGGCGACAGCTTCGACTATGGGGGCGGACCGGTGGCGTTTAACCCCGTGCGGAATTCACTCTTCGTCGGCAGTGGTAGCCACGCCATCGCGGAAATCACCATTCCCAACGTGGTCAACAGCTCCAATCCGGAGGCCATGCCGTTTGCGTCGTACCTGCAGCCATTCGCGGACATCAGTGAGGGCCATTGGCGCGAACTCGACAGTAACGTGCTCATGAACGGCCTGATCGTGCACGGTGATCGCCTGGTGGGCAACGCAGCGATCTATTACGACGCGAACAACGTCCAGACGATGTCGCACTTTTCACATTCGATGCAATTGAATCAGCCGAGCTTTTCCGGCTGGTCTCAGGTAGGAGATTCGGGCCGATCGGGATTTGTCGCCGGCCCGATGGCCAAGGTGCCGGCGGCGTGGCAGGCGCGCCTCGGCGGCGCTGCCGTTACGGGGCAGTGCTGCATGCCGATTACGTGGAGAACATCGGCCGGGCCTGCGGCGTACTCGTTTAACCCGACGGCCGTTGGTGCCGCCGTCGTCCCCGCGCAGCCGTTGCTCTATTATCCGATGGGCCACGAGACGCTCGGACCATGGTCCGGCGCCAACCCGGTTTTTGGCGCGACGACGCAGATCACCGGGATGGCGATCATCGAAGGCACACGCACCGCCCTTTATGTGGGCACCAACGGCGTCGGCACGCACTGTTACGGAAACGGCACGTCCAACCCGGCGCTCCATGGGCAGCGCAGCGACGATGGCGGTGAATTCTGTTACGACCCGACGACGACCGACAAGGGCTCCCACGCCTATCCTTATCGCTACCAATTCTGGGCCTATGATCTCAAGGACCTCGCCGACGTCAAGGCCGGCCTGAAGCAACCGTGGGACCTCGTCCCGTACGCGGTGTGGCCCTTCGATTTCCCGACCTCTGAACCAAAGGTAAAGATCGGCGGGATGGGGTACGATCCGCAGCGGCAGATTCTCTACGTCTCGCAACTGAAAGCCGATACCGCTGGTTACGCCTATCGTCCCATCATCCACGCGTTCCGCATCAACGGCGCGGTCGGTGGGACGAACGCTCCGCTCGTTTCGAGCGTCGCGCTTGGCGCCGAGAAAGAGGCGCCGCAAGCGCCACAGACCAGTATCAGCTTTCTCGCGGTGCCGATCGGCGGCGTCACGCCGTATCAATATCAGTGGTCGGTCACCGACGGCGTCCAGACGACGGTCGTCGCCAACTGGAGCTCCAACAACCGATACACGTGGACACCGACGAGCGCCAATGCGAGCTATCGGGTGATCGTGGCGGTGCGCAGCAGCGGCAACACCGGTAATCCGGAGGCGACCGCGTCAATGGCCTTTCCTATTGGTATGGCCGGGCCCTCGCCGCCCTCGACGCACGTGACCGGCGTCACGATGACGCCAAACAAGCCATCACCGCAACCTGCCGGCACCACCGTTACCTTTACGGCGGCTGCGAGCGGGGGCGTCGCACCGCACGAATTCAAGTGGTTTGTGTATGACGGCTCGGCGTGGAACCTCAGCGCGAACTGGTCGACGTCGAAGACCTTCACGTGGACGCCCACCAGTCCCCATTCGCAATACCGCGTGTCGGTATGGGCACGCAGTTCCGGCAACACCCGCGATTACTTCGAAGCGTCGATCGAAGACGGCTACCCGATTGCGACCTCAGGCGGCACTGCTCCGCCGCCGCCCAACCCGACCACACCAACAGCGTTGGTGAGCGGCGTCACGATGCGCCCCAGTCTGGCGGTACCCCAGCGTCCCGGCACGGCGATCACCTGGACCGCGCAGTCTGCTGGCGGCGTGGCGCCGCACCAATACAAGTGGTTCGTCTACAACGGTAGCGCGTGGACTATTGCCATGGACTGGTCGGCGGCCAACACATTCACGTGGACACCGGCGGTAGCGAATCCTGGTTACCGCGTATCGGTGTGGGTCCGTAGTGCGGGCAGCGCCAAGGATTACTTCGAAGCATCTGCGGAAGACGGCTTCCGCATCGATGGCACGGCGGTGGCGGCGCCAGCGCCCTTGCCGCCGGCGCCTTCGGGAGGATCGTCAACACCGGTCGCCTCCGTGATCCTGGGTGCGAACCTCGTCGCGCCTCAACGAGTGGGCACAGCCGTCACGTGGACCGCGTTACCCTCGGGCGGCGCATCGCCGCAGCAGTACAAGTGGTTCGTCTTCGATGGCAATACTTGGACGATGGCCGCCGACTGGACCACCTCCAGAACCTTCACCTGGACACCCGGCGTCGCCAACTCACGATACCGCGTGTCGGTCTGGGTGCGCAGCGCCGGCTCGACCAAGGATTACTTCGAAGCGTCCGCTGAGAATGGGTTCCCCATCGATGGCGGCGGCAGCGTCACGGCGTCGTCAGGTCGGGTCACGGCGGTCGGGCTCACCGCCAACAAGGTTGCACCGCAAGGGGTGGGCACGGCGATCACCTGGACCGCCGTCCCTAACGGCGGAGTCGCGCCGCAACAATACAAATGGTTTGTCTTCAACGGTAGTAGCTGGGCCATCGCCGCGAACTGGTCGGCCGCCAACACATTCACGTGGACACCGGCGACGCCGAATTCTGGTTATCGTGTGTCGGTGTGGGTGCGTAGCGCGGGCAGCAGCAACGATTACTTTGAAGCATCCGCGGAAGACGGCTTCCGCATCGGCAGCACGGCCGTGGCAGCGCCACCGCCGGCGTCGTCGGGAGGAACGTCAACGCCGGTCGCGTCCGTGATCATCGGTACGAACCTCATCGCGCCTCAGCGCGTTGGCACGGCCGTGACGTGGACCGCGTTAGCCTCAGGCGGCGCATCGCCGCTGCAGTACAAGTGGTTCGTCTTCGATGGCAATGCCTGGACGACGGCCGTTGACTGGACCACCTCGAAGACGTTCACGTGGACGCCCACCGTCGGCAACTCGCGATACCGCGTGTCGGTCTGGGTCCGCAGCGCCGGCTCGACCAAGGATTACTTCGAAGCGTCCGCTGAAAATGGGTTCCCCATCGACGGTAGCGGCGCGACGTCGGGTCCGCTCACGGCGGTCGCACTCACCACGAATCGCGCCGCTCCGCAAAAGGTCGGCACGCCGATCACGTGGACTGCCGTCCCCAATGGTGGTGCCGCGCCGCACCAATACAAATGGTTTGTCTTTAACGGCAGCACCTGGACTCTCGCCGTGAACTGGTCGGCGGCCAATACATTCACGTGGACGCCGGCGACGGCCAACGATCGCTACCGCGTGGCGGTTTGGGTGCGTAGCGCGGGCAACACGAACGATTACTTCGAGACGTCTGCGGAAAACGGGTTCCCGGTGGTCCCGTAGCGAGCGCCACAGAGGCTCACTCTCTCTATCATCGGCAGCCGGAATCAAACCGGCTGCCGACGGTATAATCGGTTGCTGCCGCGATAGGCGCCGCGACAGTGAGGGAGATGACGATTGGAGTCGTTCTCGGAGGTCAAACAGCGATTCAAGTCGGCGATCCAATCGATTCTTGATGGTCACAAGAGCTATGAGATCGATGAAGCGGCATTGCCGGCCTACGCGCACCGCAACCCGTTCATCGATTACATCTTCTGGCGTCGCGTCCAGATTGCGTATGACTATGCACTCACCAACCGGGTCAACAGCGTCCTGGACTTCGGGTGCGGCACCGGGCTGCTGTCCTACGCGTTGGCATCAGCGGGCAAAGACGTCGTCGCGATCGATCTGAACTTCGCACCGCTGACACTGGTGAAACAGCGGGTCACTTTTCCGCAATCAATTGAGTTCGTCGAAGGCGACCTCTTGCAGCATGATCTCGGCACACGACGGTTCGACCTGATTGTGGCGCTCGACGTGCTCGAACACATTACCGATCTTGGCCCCTACATCGAGAAATTTTCCTCGCTGCTGACGCCGAACGGGGTGATCCTGGTCTCGGGTCCCTCCGAAAACGTGCTCTACAAGGTTGGCCGTAAATTCGCTGGAACGAGGTTTACGGGCGACTACCATGTCAGCAATATCAAGACGATCCGGAACGAGTTCTCGCGCCACATGACCACCGAAACGATTGCCACGTTGATCTGGCCATTGACGCTGTTTGAAATCTTCGTGG
>WUUC01110121.1_pt1 | contig 11838 bp, 5 predicted proteins | sample 6278441 | NCBI WGS metagenome assembly WUUC01 (sample SAMN13675441, study PRJNA597444) | soil metagenome | isolation source: soil | place: USA: Washington | collected 2017-10 | reverse complement strand
TGAAATAGTCTGTGTGGATTAATTAATCGTTAATTGATTAAAATCAAACATAAATTTTTTGACTAGACTGTATATATAAAAACAACTGAAAGGAATAATACGAGAAACAAATCTTCATAATGTCGCTAACTTTCTGTCGCCTCAACTTTCTCGGTATACAATTTTAATCAAGTGTTTTCACAAAAGAAAAATAAATTGAAAAAAAATTTTTTGAGGCTAACTATGTTTAACTTCTGACCCACAATGTTAAACATTACCTAAACACATTAACACCGAATTAACTTATCGCCTATACACAAGTGAACGATTCTTTAGTGATTGCGGTAATTCTTCAGTGAACTCAATTTCAAGCTTCGAACATTAAGACAAAACTTGAAAACGAAATTGTCGAAGAAACCCAGATCAGCAAATTAGATTGCTGGTATAGGATTTTTTCTATGCGTATGGGATAAGGGGATAACGAATCCAGATACAGGGAAAAGGAGGGTATTTTATTATATAAGATTAGTTATCAGTAGTCTCTCACTGCATTTCAATGCCTCCGCGTACTTCTAAAACTCATCAAGACCTACACTCTTCCATCGAGCCCGTCATTCTGGCTTCTAGCTTAATCCGTGAGGAACCTAGTCCTGAGCGGAATCCCCTGGACGGGGTCCTTTTATTAAAGGTGTAAGACACTCCGCCTGAACATGGTCCAGTCGTTGAATGCTACATTTTAAACTGCATCGCATTTCTTATAGGCCGACATTCCTCCACCGAGTGCGTCATTCGCAGAGCGAGAAACTAATAAAGAATTTCTGCGCCTTCTCTGCGTAATTTTTCTCGGTATTTCCTCCGCGGTAAAAATGATTCAAGATTCAAATCGGATTAAAAAGGCTCAACAAGTGACATTGACATTAATTTCCAAATCTATTGAACGCAACTTCCTTGTTTAATTAAACTAATTTCGTTCCTAAAAATCATCATCGTCTTCTGTCGCTACTTTGGCTAACATAGCGAATACTCCTACGGTGACAATAATAGCCCGGTTCTTTTCGAATTATGATAACGATGTGTATCTCCTAACCCATACCCTAAAAAAATAGCAGGCACAACTGAGTTTGTTATAGTCGAATCATCCCGATGAACAATGAAATATTTTTTATTCTCCCAAACATAATAATATCCACTTATTGCTTCCTTTCCGTTTTTAGTGTAAGCCCAACTTTCTTTCCCAGTAGCCTGAAATTTTAATTGCGTGCCACTAGATAAAAGGATGCTCTGCCTGTTTAGTCCGGTCAAAAGAATCGATGCTACCTTATTCCCTGAGCTATCGACGACTCCTTTACCCTCCCTTCGCTTTTCGATGTACGAATTTGTATTCGGAACCATGAATCGAAACAAGTCTTTCGGATGTTTCGGGTTGTATTTCCACATAGTCCGAAAAAGAAATTGTATCGGATTTGCTTGTTAATCGATTAACGGTACCAATTTTTAAAGTTGCGCTTTGGGCAATTGCCATGAAAGGAGCAAATAACAGAATCGCGACGTATAAATAGTTTTTTGTTTTTCATTTTATAATTCGCGCAGATTATCTATTGGGATCGTAGTAAATTTTCTTTTTGCGTGTTGCAAGTTCGCTTACCTGAAAACCGATCCGCATCTGAAATCTTCTTGGATGCACCGGATTATTATCTTCATTGTTCAAATTATACAATGCGGTCGTGGTGAGATACAACTTTGGATGTATTAAAAATTTCTTACCCACACCGATGAAGTAATTGTCTTTCCAGGTTTTGTTTGATTTGTCGTTTGAATTCATCTTAATGCCACTCTTCTCCCATTCTCCGTAAGCAAAGAAACCTTTGATGACATCATAATTGACAAATGCTTTGTAGCTTGTATTTGCAGGTGAAACATAGAATTTGTTTTTAATGCTATCAACATACGTGTATCGAAAATTCATACCGATGCCCACTGAAAGTTTCGTTGTGAATTTGTAACCTAGCATTGGCGAAAAATCTATTGAAAAAGGCTCCGTACTGACAACGTTGAAATTACCGCCGATAAGGAGATGTTCAAAAAATGTTTTTCCCTTCATGGATGTGTGTTTTACTGCATCGCTTAAATCATTCGAGTTTGAAAATTCGCGATATTTAGATAACAGTTTACTCATCTTCGCTTGCGCGCCTTGCAACTTATCAGCATGTTCTACAAACTGATCCGTAGCTTCCTCAACTACTTTTTGCTTTCCTTCTTCCTTCAGCTTGTCCCGATCCATGTATTGCTCGTACTCTTTTTTATAATGATCTGGCAGATCCTTTAGTTTATCGACTTCAGAAAATTCATTGCCCAACAGCTTTCCTGCATATTGTTCGATTTGTTTTGTGGAGTGCTCTTCGGCAATCGAAAAAAGTTCTTTCGGACTTGAGTTAAAAACACCTGATAATGTATCCATTCCGGGTACTTGCTGTGCAACCGTTTTCCAATCGAGTGTATCACCTGTAAGTTGATACTTATCCATGAGGTGTTGAAATCCTGGATGCTGTTTGGCTTTTTCTATGGCAAGATCTTTTATTTTTTCCTTGGCCGCATGCTTTATGCTATCTGAAGAAGTGGGATCCTTCATGATACTATACCAATGATTTAGTTGTTTTGTTAGCGTATCCGCTTTTGATAATTGATCATCTGGCAAAGAGATTCCTTTCTTAACTAATTGCCTTCTTATTTTATCTTGTTTTCGATTTGCCCGGTAAGTACTATCAAATGTTTTTTTGTAATGTTTCTCCTGTGCGCGCACGTATTGCGTACTGTCTTTTTTGTAGTATTTATAAAATTTCGTCAACTTTTTGTGACCAGATTTGATCGTTGTAAGTTTGTGCGTGTGTTTAGGTGAAAGTGTAATTTTAATAGTTTGAGCTATAAGCACTTGGGTAAAAGAAAGCATAATAAAAAAAATGAATACCTTTTTTTGCATAGCCGGCATTTTACTAGTTAATTCAAGTCTTTAGCACCATTTTTAATAATCCACCCATCCTAAAACATCATTGACATACCCTTCGCCAATTTGATTCGGTCCTTCAGTAAAAGTAAAGTTCTTCCCTTTGGATATATTCGCCACGTGCAGATCAGAAGGAAAATAAATTTTAGCATCGCAACTTTCACCAGGCAAAAGCTCCTTTTTATCAAGTAATTTTATGACTCCAGACAAGAAAGATTCTCCTCCAAAATTAAACCCAGGCCTGTATCCATCCTTTATAGGCCAGGTCCTATTAGACGAAACATTAAACTTAATAGTACACAGGATTAGATAGTATTGAGTGTTCATTTAGGCATTTCGGTATAATAGGAGAATGTTTTCGGATAATAATTTGGAGTAACCCAAGGAAGATTTGGTAGAAATGTGCTAGACATTGAGACAGGTGATGACAGAGTTGACAATAAATGAGGAGGCACAGCAAACGCTTTCATGTAATCCATCGGCCCTGAATATAAAGATGATAGATATTTGTTTGATATTGACGTCTTCATAACCGTAAATGGACTGCCTTCAGAACCATAAAACATTCTTCCATAATTTGCCGCATCTTGTGCTGAACTAGCAAATAATTTACTTGTTTGATATCCCTGTGAAGACAGTCGGAAACCTCCAAATGCAGAAATATCCTGAAGTTCACCCGGAAAAACGGCCCGATATAAATTTGTGCTAGTAGTTCTAGAAACCATAGAAAGAATTGAAGATCCTTCCGTGAAGGCCAGCCCCAAATTGAGAGCTGCAGCTCCATAGTTACCTCTTCGTACATCGAGTATTCCCATCGCAACTCCCGGAATTACGGGGAGTACACCTGTAAGAATTGTATTAAACATCCGTTCAAAACTTCCCTGTGCCCCGACTCCTCCTCCCGTTTGGTGACTTGATTGTTTCCCAGCCCAATGTGAAACGTGACGGCTTAATGCATCCGACATTTGCCCTTGTATCTTATTGGCAATGTATAGGTCGTAATTGAAGGGCTGCATGCGCTGAAACATCGCTTGCATCGATCTGGATTCAGCCTGTTGAGCCCAATTGACTACCCTTGGACTTACATACCCTGCACCATATGGCAATCCAGGCCATTTTCCGTCTGGGTCTACTAAACCTGATGGGTTATTCCAGACAAAATTGTATGCCGATTGGTTGGCTTGTTTATCCGAAAGTGGATCAACCCCGTTAAATCTTCCTAAGGCAGGATCATACATTCGTGCCTCAAAATCATACCAGTTAAGGTCAATATTTTTTTCAAGCTCCTTCCCTTGAAATAACTTACGATTACGTAAGGTTGCGCTGTAAACATTGTTCTGTGGATTATTGGGATCTGCCGTTACTGTGTATAGCCGATCAGAGTGATATTCATTGAAAGGAAGTCCAAAAGGATAATAGTCAGTGGCTTGAGTTACCTGAAGTGATGAGGTGCTTTTCTGGTGAACAATAAATAAATCATCGAAGTACACATTTACGTTTGCCTGCTTGCACTCATTGACAACATATATGTATAGGTGACCATTGGTGGGTGCCGTGAACGAACGGTCAAGCTTTTGAAAATTCTCAAACGCCGAAAGCCCCACACCATCCGCGGCGCCGCCACTAAAATCGTGCGCATCATTAAAGAAGAGGTAAGCCAAATATGCTTTTGGCGTTGTTGACGACTGCTGAAAAGCGCCAGTAGCATATCCTATATTCGTATTAATGCCAGACCACAACTTAGCCGTCTCGCCTGCATTGGGGATATTAAAACTATTGATACCAGTCAAGGCTGTAACAATCAATGAAGAAGCTATATTATTCGTGTTCGCGCCTGATATTGACTGTTGGTATTGGGCGAAAACTTCCATGTAAACGGCATCACCGCTTAGAACCCTTAAATACTTGGCTGGACCCACTGGATTACTAAGTCCATGGCATATCGCTGACCGATTCGGCGTAGGGGTTTGTTCTGAAACTGCGGTTATGTTTACCGTTGCGTTAGGAGATCGCGTCTGAGGTAAATTTCTAAATCCCTGACCGTTGGGAACAGCACCTTCCTCCTTGGAAGCTAAACTTAACTCCATCGTTGCTCGATAGCTTGAGGTTTCTTTTAAAGAACCAAAACCTACCCGAGCATTGCCAAGATAATCACTTAGGAAATATTCATACTCAAATCCATTACCATTGTTTAAGATCCTGCCCTCTGGATGAAGAAAGTAAGAAAGTCTGGTAATATTCTTTGCAGGGTCAAAGTCGTATTGATAATGTTTACTGTATCGTGTTGTCCATACGTGAGTCCCGTCAATATGGATCCGTTTCGAAAGCCTATTTCCAAGGCCATCGTAAGCATAATAAATTTTGTCAACCTGCCCGTCGCTTCTAATTAACTCAATCATCGTTGGAAGCTTCAGATGGTTATAGGTCACCGATGAGATGCCCTTGTTATGATCATATTCCAGGCTACCGTCATCATTATACACATATTCCTCAGTGACATTCGCTAAAGCCGGTTTGAACCCGAGTTTATGACTTGTCGCGTCATCAACCGTAATTAGTTTATCGGTCTTTTTACCAGCTAATTCATATCCGTAGGTTAATTGATCTATCTGTGTCTTGCTAGTGCTATTTTCAACCTTACCCCAGCGGTTAAGTTTGACAATGTTACCATGACGATCATATTCTGAAACTTGTTCATCAAACATTCCCCCTTCTCCATTCCAGTTTCCATTGTTATTTGATGCTGAATACGCGAATGTCAAACGGTTTAACACATCATAGTCATAGCCGTAGATGCGTTCAAGTGGAGTTACATTTGGTTGAAGGGTGTTTGTTTTCCACTTGACTGATGATATACTACCATCAAAATATGATTCCGTCGTATAGGCACCGTTGATAGAGGTGCCTGTCACTGAATTATACTGAATCTCCATTCCAAATAAATCTCCATATGGATCACCAGGCTGCGCAGCAAGTGAACTGGTATTAATGCCGGTTCTCCATCCCCTAATATTGTATTGATAGTCGATAGATTGGAGGTAGGAATTACCTCCGTTGCTGGAATGTAGGTTCTTTTCGATGAGCTGACCTAGTTCGTCATACTTGTTACTGAGTATGGTCACAGGTTGTCCCCCATTGATTACGTGGTCAATTTTCGAAACGCGCTTGGCATGACCATAGTAAAAAGAATATTCCTCACTAATATTGGTGTATGAATTCAGATGATGTATTTTTTCAACATTACCAACAAAGTCAAATTTCTTCGTTGTTCGAACGACCCCACCGATATCAACTTCGTCGATGGTTTGGATGGGATTGTAAAAGCCATCGTAGTAAATAACAGAATTAAGCCATTTGGTATCATCAAGAACTCTTACCTTTGAGCCAGTAGCTTTACCCTTAACCTGTCCTAACTTTTGAATAGAGCCATCGAGTGGATTGCTGTACGTATATGTGTTACTCTCTTGGTCCCATCCTGCAAACATAAAATCATAATTGTCGTAATAGGTGACGACATTGACGTTGGACTCACTTATTCCAGATGGGAATGAATTAGCTAGGGTATATCCTATTCCCGTGTTAACTTGAGACTCGTGCCGATTTGCATCTGCAATTACCATTGCATCGCTTTGCAGCGTCGCATGCGACGTACCCACTGAATATACTCCTGTGAGTATGGCACGATTGAATCGGTCATATTTTGTAAACGACCATTTATTTGAACTCCGTTGTTCAGCATCCTGAGAAAGGACAAGGCGATCCCATTTATCATAAACGTAATAAGTCCATCCAGACCCTGGTACTTTCTTCTTTGACATTCTTCCGTGACCGTCATATATAAACTGGTAGGTCCATTGATCAAGAAAATCTTGCCTTAACGCCGTCGTACTTAAGGATAGGTATTGCGAAATGTTTGCAGAAGCTTCCGGAGGAAAGATAACACGAGGGCGTCCTAAACCGTCATAAACAGTATAAGTTTGAAGCCAAGAGCCGTCAATATTCTGGGACTCAGTTAGCACATTTCTTTCTAAGAAATCACTATAAACTTTTGCAACGTTATTCCCTTCATTTTTTGATTCGGAATATGAAAGCATACCTGCTGGATAATATCCGCCTGGATTATTAAAAATTGAAAGGCTTGGTTGCTTTGTACTTTCATCGTATTCCCAAAATAGTTTCGTCCCACTCATGTCAATTTTAAGAGTTGAGGAGTTACCGCGATTATCCGAAAACCAATCGATACCCTCAGACGTTGTCTTTAAAACTCGATCTAGCGGCGATAGCTCGTAACTTGTCTCTTCAAACGGACGACTATCATTAGAAATCGATGAAGAAGGTCCAAAAAAAGCTGATTGTTCATTTGAAGAATTAGCTCTAAACCCGCCGTTTAACCCTGTCGACACATATGGCATATAGTCGAAGGAAGATCTTCCCGTAGCAGCATCATAAGTAAAATGTTTTACAATATCATATCCTAACGGTGAGTTGTTTTTTGAAACATTTTGCAACGGGCGCCCTAACGCATCTAGATACTCGTAGTTTATAGCTATTTGCGACGACGGTAATGAAGTAATTTGATCTTCATTTAGAATGTCTTTGACCAAAATCGTTTCTGCGCGCAGAAAATTTTGGTTCAAACTGGGTGGTATGTTTTGAGGAATTCGTGTGGCATCGGCTGGCTTAATGAAAAAGGTACCATGTTCTGAAGCATTTATCCTGAAACTTCCGCCGCCCACGGGAGGAAGCAGTTTAACACCTTTTGTATAGATATAGGACTTATTTTCAAAGGCATGTTTGGTGACTAATTCAACCAGCTCGCGATTTTGCGCTGAAAGCTTAAATCCAACCAATAAGAAGAGGATAATAATTTTTTTCATAATTCAATATGGGGCTACTATTTGCACTAAGTCTTCAGTTAATCGGGCAATTTGGATTGCTTCGATAAATATATATTGTTCTAACAGTACTCTCTATTGGTTGACCACACCCACTTGTCACTACGCATTTAAAATCATGAGACCCCACTGTTGAAGACGTTAAAGAAACTTGAGAGCCTGAGCCTCCATAATCGAACCAATTTCCCCCAGGGCTTCTGTAGTACCAGGTGTATATAAGATTATCAGAGCAGCCTAGAAAAGTTGCAGAAACTGTACACGTCGGATTACTATTATAGCATAGATCAACGGAGCTACAAGTGCTAGAAACTGAAACGGAAAGAGAACTGTAAATTGTAACTTGTTTGGTCGAAATAATAGAACCGTACTCTGGATTTACTTTAGCAAGTTTTATTGCATAGGTCCCAGGAATAAGGTATGAATGATAAACTGGAGTTGTTGAGCCCTCAAGGACCTGGCCATCGCCAAAATCCCAAACGTATTTTGTTTCCCCGACAACCTTATCGTTATAAACTGTGTAAGTTAAATTGTTATTAGGTAATTGAGGTCCGGTTACGGTGAAGTCAATACCAAACTGATTGCTGTTAACGAAATTTGCGCGATATCGGTGAGTAATATTAAGTTCGTTGTCCCTTTTTAAAAGCAATGCGCCAAAGCTGTTATATTCGTAACGCGCATTTCTGTTATTTGCATCAGTTTCCCTAGTGAGACCCACCAGAGGTTTATAATCATAAGATTTTTGATGCTGCACGTCGGGCGAACCTTGAGTGGGATTGTTAGGATTTGCAGTTAAAGTTAGTAAGTGATTATTGTTATATCCCCACGTTGCTACCTTTGGGATTCCATCTAAATTTTTGAATGATAACACATTTCCGGTAGTCAGATCATAAGAATCATAGGAGGTTATTTTTCTTAATTTGGCTACATCAAATTTGAAGGTCCCATCCACATGAGCATATGAAGAAGTATAAGCGCTTGTTAGAATATTTGGCGAGCCACTGAATACTTCTTTTGCGAGTACGAAATGAGTTGATTCATCAGCAGGTATCGGTTTCAATCGCACAAATTTTGTAACAGATGCATTTACAATAAATTGTTGGTTAGCTGTTTGCCTTATTGTTTGTACCTCTACCGGTTTGGACCATTGATGTTTAGCGTTCATAAAATGTATCGCATCAACATCACTTGAAACTGCTGGGATAGCGGCAAGACAAGAATTCCTGGCGCTGTGGCATGACGTTATACATGCACCGTTTCCAAAACACGCAGAATAACATTGATTGAATTGTGTTTCACATTGTGCTATTGCTTGATCCCTAGTAAAATAATCAGGATTATTAACATACTTATTAGTCACAATGCTCTTTTGAGAAGGATAATTAGGATTATAAGTTGTAACAGTTGTGGGTAACAGTATACTTAAATCATAAGCGTATTCTGTAATTGAAGAGGATTTTGATGTTAAATCAGAATTCGAAGTTGTTTGATCGTAAATAGTTTTTACGGACTTTTCTAGAGTATAAGGCCTTGTCTTAATATTGTATTTACCTACATAATAAAACCCACCCGTATAATCATATGCCCTCTTCCCAGCCTTATAGCCAGTGATTGTGCGTACTTCGGAATGGTCAAATTTATACTGATAATTTTCATGCAATAGTAATTTATTGCTTTCCGAATATATCCTGCGATCTGTTAAAATACCGCGCTCAACGGATTTTGAGGATTTTGGTGTATATGGAAATATATCTGGAGAAATCGGATTACCCATAATTCCAGTTGTTGTTTGACCCTCTCCCGTTTGAATTTTATACTGAAACTGTTCAGGCAATAAATCACAATGATCGTCAGGCCCGTTTGGATGTGCTCCGGTCAAACTAATGTGCTCGGTAATTGTGTTAGTAAAATAGTTCCTCACATAACCATTTCCTGGAACACGTTCCGTCACATTCGTGTACGTAATATGAGAACCATTAGTCGTAAATAAATCGGTTAGGGACTGCGATTTTCGAATCAAATATTCCTTTCCATAAGGAACTATCGTACCACCAGCGATGAAAAAATTTCCATTATAACTTCGGAAATGATACTTTGGAATTGTAGTGATCACTCCACTTGATTTCAAATTATCATCAAAGCTCTTGTAATAATAATAAGTTGATTTACAATCAGTATCGGAGGTGCAATCCTTAACGATCCTAATTCTTGCCCCGCCGGCAATTTGATTATTGCCCGCCTCGTCTTTATATTGATGTACTGCATAAATGAATTCTGTAAACCCTCCCGTTGGCCTAAAAATTTTCGTCAAAATATTCGCTCGCGATTTAAGGGAGTCTGTGGTTCTGTCTGCCCCATCATGGGTTCTTCCACAGGGGCTTTCACTGTCATTAACAGTCGGTATTTTTGAAGTAGCTGAGTTGGAATTGAAAAAGCCCCAGTGATCTATGGCGTGAGAATCGCGAGCCGGCAAGTTTGTAGTGTTGTATTGAAAAGAAAACAAATCAATTGACGAAGTTCCAACCGATTTAGTGACTTTATTTAGCTTTAACCGTTTACATAATGGTCCGGAGCAGCCATCGCTTATGAAATTATCGTACACGAATTTGAACTCCTCAATAAAGTTGTTGTTATAATCAAATAGAGAAATCGCATTCAGATATCTACCCAATTGGTCCTCCCTACCGGCTATTGAGTTAAACTTAATTTTTCCAAGGGATGAAGTAATTTGATCCAAATATCGGGGCGCGGCTATTGATATCTCTACATTTTTGTCCTTGGTGTCATCATCATCAGTCGGGCCTGTAACACAATTGCTTCCATCGCCGCCCCACGAGCGTATTTCAGTTTCATTATATTGTACGTAATACTTATAGCTTATTGCTTCACCAGTAAGGTAAGTGAAAGAAATCGCTTCGCCCGAAGGCGCTTTAATTTCAGACAGATACCATGACGAAACATAGGTTTCAGTGCTGCTTGATCCTGTAATTTTAGAACTAGTTGTCTCCTTGGAATTGTCATCGCCCCCAAAGGTATAGATTACTCCTTTTTCATCTGTAAGAATCCATTTAGTACTAGCGCCACAAATTCCTGAGACTAATTTAAAGTTCGAATGCGGTAAAAAAACGGGTAAACCAGTTTCACTAAGAATAAAAGCTCCCGAGTTTCCCATAAAATTAAAGTAAAACATATCTGGCTCGCCATCCCACGATCCATTGCTAACATTACTAACATATTCTTTTGCCAACGGTTGATAAGCTTTTTCACCTACGTTGTTGGTCCCACAAAATCCATTGGATTTTTCATCTGGAAGGCCCTTAACGATTCGCGTTATTAACCCGCCGGCTTGCAAAGACCACCCGAGTCCCACCCAACTTGCGACGTCCTGTACCTTATTTCCACCCGAGTGGTAACTCACACTAATTGGAACTGACAATGATCGGCCCTTGAGCTGTGAAATTGGCAAATTTATTATAGGGGCTCCAGTGTAGAGACTCACCGGGGTACTTGCATACTTAACAAATGAATAAGCATTCGGCGAGGGCGGTGAATAAAGAATATTATCCTCCACATTCTGAGCTACAGAAAAAACCGAACAAATTATTAAAGGGAATAGAATGAATAAGGCTTTCATATGGGAGTCTTAAAATAAGCTGTACTTCTTGAGAATATTGTGGATGGTTTTTGAAATACTCAAATAGAAATCATACGAGATATTTAAGTGACAAAAAAAAATTGAAACACAAAGACTTGTATCACAGATTGCATCGGAGTTTCGTATTGTGCTTGTGTGATTTGCTGAGTTCCGAGAGAGGAACATTGACACATAAAACTTGTTGAGCATAAATTTATTTTTTGCCTTCTAAAAGTTTAATTCTCTTTTCCTGCTCAATTACATACAACGTCAACTCCTCCACCTTCTTCAACAGCAGCATATTCATCTCACCAAGATTAACTCCATTCTTT
>WUUC01036867.1_pt1 | contig 11839 bp, 7 predicted proteins | sample 6278441 | NCBI WGS metagenome assembly WUUC01 (sample SAMN13675441, study PRJNA597444) | soil metagenome | isolation source: soil | place: USA: Washington | collected 2017-10 | reverse complement strand
TCGCGCGACTCTGAGTCGGCACCTAACCTGACGCCGAAGCCCTAAAAGGACGAGAAGACGGCCGAGCCGCGGCGTTCGTCTTCTTGTTCTGCTGGCGGTGTGGCTGTTCTGCCACATGTTCATAGGGGTGCGCAAATGGCCCCCGTCTTGCTGCCACAGGTGACAGGACGGAGGCACGACGTGCACGTAGACGACCTCGATATCTCACCGAGCAAGATCGCGGAAACGGCGCAACGCATCGTCGACCGCGCCATCGAAGAGGCGCGGCGCCGGGAGCACGCGCTCCTCACCAACGAGCATATCTTCCTCGCCTTCGCGCAGGTCGAGTGGGACATGTTCGCCGAGGTGATGCGGGACGTCGAGTTGAACCCGCACACCATTCTTCAAGCCATCGAAGAGCACCTCCACATGATGCCGTCGTTCGCCGGCCGGGAGTTGCGTGTATCGCCGGCGACAAAGCTGGTCTTCAAACTTGCGCTTCATCATGCGAGCCGGGCGGGACGTCAGACGATCGAAGCCGCGGACCTCTTTTCAGCCGTATTCGAGGAGACGCAAGGCGTTCCCGTTTCCATCCTGCGCCGCCACGGCGTGGAACCCGAGGTGCTCGTGTCGCGACTGAACACGCGGATGCGCGACATGGAGCTCCGCGAGGAGCGCTTGAAGAAACGCTTCGAGCTGCCGCCGTTCCTGAAGCACTTCGCGACCAATCTCAACCTGCTCGCGCGGCAGGACAAGGTGCCGCCGGTATTCGGGCGCGACAAGGAGATTCAGCAGGTCCTCGAGATTCTCTGCCATCGCGAGCGGGCCAACTCGGTGATGCTCATCGGCGAGCCCGGCGTCGGCAAGACCGCCATTGTCGAAGGCCTGGCGCGGCGAATCGAGTTCGAGCCCGACACCGTGCCGGTGCGGCTGCGCGACTGCCAGGTGGTCAATCTGCAGATGAACACGATGGTCGCCGGCACGATGCTGCGCGGCATGTTCGAGGATCGAATCCAGAACGTCATCCGCGAGCTGAAGGAGCGGCCGAACCTGATCCTGTTCGTGGATGAAGCGCACACGATGGTGGGCGCCGGATCCGCGCTGGGCGCGCCCTCGGATGCCGCCAACGTATTCAAGTCGGTGCTGGCGCGCGGCGAGATCCGGATGATCGCCGCGACCACGCTCAGCGAATACAAGGAATACATCCAGGAGGACGAGGCGCTGGCGCGGCGGTTCCGTTGCGTGACCGTCGCCGAGCCCACAATCGAAGAGACGCGCCGGATTCTCTACAACCTCCGGCCGCGGCTCGAGAGGAACTACTCGGTGCGGCTGCTCGACGAAGCGCTCGAGACGGCGCTGGACATGTCGCCGCGCTATATGCGCCACCTGCATCTGCCGGACAAAGTCATCGGCTGGCTCGATACCGCCGCAGTGCGTGCCGAGATCGATCGCCGGTGGGAAGTGAAGAAAGAAGACATCGTGGCGGTCATCTCGCACGTCGCGCAGATTCCCGAAGACATGGTCTTCCGCGACGTGACCGACCGCTTCAAGGACATCGAAGCGAAGCTTCAGGAGCGGGTAATCGGGCAGCACAATGCCGTGGGCGCGGTGGCCCGCCGCCTGGTCCTCAACAAGGGCCCTCTGAAGGACGGCTTCGACCGGCCGGATGGCGTGCTGCTGTTCCTCGGGCCTACCGGCGTGGGGAAGACGGAGCTGGCGAAAGCGGTCGCAGAGTTCCTGTTTGGAGACGAGAAGAAGATGGTCCGCGTAGACATGTCCGAGTACCAGGACGGGTCGGTCGCGGTGGACAAGCTCATCGGCATGCCGCGCGGTATCGTGGGGAGCGAGCGCGGAGGAATCCTCACCAACCAGCTAAAAGACAATCCCTACACGGTTGTGCTGCTCGACGAAGTGGAGAAAGCGAGTCCCAACCTGCTCAATCTGTTCCTCCAGGCTTTCGATGAAGGGTGGCTCACCGACGGGCGCGGGAAGCGCGTGTACCTGAGCGACTCGGTCGTTATCATGACGTCGAACCTCGGCTCGGAAAACTTCCGCAAGCTCACCAGCCCGCTCGGGTTCATGTCGCGCGACGTCGGCATTGAACAGGTGCAGGGGGAAGTGATGCGCGAGCTCGAGCGCCGATTCCCGCCGGAGTTCAGGAATCGCATCGACGAAGTGGTGCTCTTTGCGCCGCTCAGCCGCGACGAGGTGCGGGCAATTGCCAAGCAATACCTCGCCCAGGTGAAGACGACGCTCGGAAAGGCGGGAAAAACGATCCGCGTCTCGGACGAGGCGCTGGAGCTCATTGTCGCCCAGGGCTACAGCCTGGCCTTCGGCGCCCGGTTCCTCAAACGGGTCATCGACGAACGGGTGAAGCTGCCGATCAGCGCGCGCTGGAAAGAGGGCGTGCACTTCGAGATCTCAGCGAAGGAAGGCGAGCTGCTCGTCGAACCGACGGCCGCGCCGCAGATGTCGCCCGACGAGGCACTGGCGTACGGAGACGTGGCCTAGGACAGGCAGAATACCGAAACGACGTCACCGCAGAACACGCAGAACACGCAGAGTTGTTTCATGATTTCTCTGCGAGTTCAGCGCGTTCTGCGGTTCCCGTGGGCCGGCAACGCTCTTTACCATCGAAACCCTACCTGCTCGGCATCAACCATTTTCGGCGCGTCTTCATCTCCTTCCGCATCCTCCCGCTGCGATAGTCCGTAGCGCTGCTGCAGCGCCCGAACCATGCCTTTGACTTCCTTGCGATACGCATCGGGCGGGTATTTGCGGGTGTACAGCCGCTCGAAGCGCGGCAACATCGACGGGAACTCGCGCTCGATGAACTTCATGAAGTGCGCGCGCGTGCCGTCCTGCAGGTACATCACGTTGCAGCCGACGAACCGCGCGCCATGGTCGGCGATCGCCTTGACCGTTTCTTCCAGCTTCGAGCGGGACGACGAAAACCCCGGCACGATCGGCGCCATCAGCACGCCGGCGTTGATCCCCGCGTCCACGAGCTCGCGCACGGCGCGCAGCCGCTGGAGGGGATGCGCGGTGCCCGGCTCGAGCGTGCGCCAGGCGTCGTGGTCCACTGTCGGCACGCTCATGTACACCGTGCAGCCAGCCGCGCGCGCAGCGTCGATGAGGACGTCGCGGTCGCGGACGACCATCGGACCCTTCGTGACGAGCCCTATCGGGGTGTGCGCGCGCGCGAGCGCCTGGATGGTGCCGCGCGTCAGCTTGTAGTGCCCCTCAATCGGCTGGTACGGATCGGTCGCCGTGCCCACCGCAACGTGCTGGCGGCCCCACGCGGGACGGTCGAGCTCGCGCTGAAGGACTTCCACAAAGTTGCGCTTCACGAGAATGACCGACGCGAACTCGTCGGAGCAGTCCATCTCGAACTGCACGTGGTACCGCCGGGCAAAGCAGTAATGGCATCCGTGCGTGCACCCCCGATAGGGGTTCAGCGTCCAGTTGAAGGGCATTCCCTGCACCGGATTGAGGGCGGACCGGCAGGTGATTTCCTGGTAGCGCGCTTCGTCGGCGCGCTTCTCGGCTTCGGTCAGCGCCGCCGTCCCCCCGTGCTTCACGAGGTCGGCGACCTGCCGCGTCGTAGGCCTGAGGGAACCCAAATCGAACAGCAACGGCTGCGACATACGCTGTTTGTTCGCCCAGCCTATCATAGTCCAGAAGGGTGCGAGGCGCGGTTACGGGGCAATTGTGAACAAAACCGCCTTCCCGAGCGGATCGCGGAACGTGCCCTGATACGTCACATCCGATCGGCCGGCCAGGCGGAGCAGGAGGGCGGACAACCGTTCAGGCGGGTAGAGCGCAACGTGAACCACGACGAAACGAACGCCGAGGTTCTTCAGCCGTTCGATTGAGCGATCGTCCGGAAACCGTTCCATCATCTCGATCGTCTGGATGTAATGCGGCGGATAGTACCCGCTGTAGCCGTTCACCAGGGGCCGCCAATGGCTGTGCGACCAGAACGCATAGAGGTAGTCGTCGCCAGGCAGTGCGTTCGATCTCGCCGTCGGCAGTTCCACGACAACGCCCGGCCCGGCGTTCCTGATGATCGTGTAAACGTCGTAAGGGCCGTCGTGGATGGGACCGATCTCCATTCCGGTATTCGCGTAGTCGACCATCAGAACCGCCAGCAGCGCAGCCGTGAGGGCCGCGGCGCGACGCGTCCCGCCGCCCCCCCATCGGCGCCGCGCGACCTCTGCGCCGAAGCCGGCGAGCGCGGCAATGGCGCAGACCGCGACAATCGAAAAACGGGCCGGAGCGCGAAGTCCGCCGAGAATACTCACCTGCTCCGCGATCCACTCGTACAGCCGCCCGTGCGATCCCAGCGACAGCTCGAATGCCCATAGACCGACGACGGCGTAGACGAACACGAGCCGCCGTGGCTTATGTCCAAGGGCGAGCAGCGCGAGAAGGGTGGCTGCGAGCCCCGGAAACAGGCTGCGCTCCGGACTTCCCCATCGGGAAGTCCAGCCCCACAGCAATCCCTGGGGCGGGCTCGCGAGGTAATTGACTGGCGTCGCGCTGTAGAGCGCCACCTCGTTCAGATCGCGCGGACCGAGGGTCTGCGCGTTCCTCACGTAGGGCCACGCATAGGGAATCGTGAGCAGGATCGCGACGGATGCCGCGAGGACGAGTGACCCGATCGCGGTCCACCCGATGCGGCCCGACACGAGAAGAACGAGCGGAACAAAGACCGCCAGCGTCAAGGCGAGGAACACGCCGTAATAGACGCACGAGACCACCTGCAGCCACAGGAAGAGGCCGGCGAGCGCCCCGAACTTCGCGGACCGTTCCTCGATCGACCGGTGAATGGCCCAGAACGTCAGCGGAATCCACATCGCCCACTGCAGCTCGAGGTGCATGAAGTGTTCGATCCGGTACGGGGCCATCGTGAACACCCCCGCGGCGACGAGCGCCGGCCCGGCGGCGCCGGTGAGTCGCCGTGCGAGCACGAACATCCCGACACCCGACCCGGCGAACCCGGCGAACAGCATGATGTTGTAAACGAGCAGCGGCGGCAGGCCGGCCCAGAAGAACGGCGCGGCGAGGACGCCCTGCAGCAGCATCGCGTCGGAATACGCGAGCGTGCCGCGAAAGGGATGGAAGATGTTCGTGTCGAACAGCGCAAAGGGCTGCGACGTCAGCCCGTGAGCCACCCACGCGAGACGCCACATGCTGAAGTAGGTGTCCTGGTGCTGGGCTCCCGCGGTGGCGAGATGCAGCGCCTGCGGCCATGTCACCCAGGCCGTGAACGTCAGCGCCGCGAGGAGGGCCGGCACGAGAACCGCCGCACGGTTCATTGTGCTCGCCAGTACTCGAGCAGGTCGTCGAGCGTGCGATCGATCGGTATTTCCGGCGCCCATCCGAGCTCGTCGCGAATGCGGCGGTTGTCGCCGAGGAGCAGCGGCACATCGTTCGGACGGTACCTGGCGGGATCCACGCGGACGCGGATGGGAGCCCGCGCGCGCGCGAGCAGCATGTCCAGCACCTCGCGAATGGAAACCGCCCGGCCCGAGCAGACGTTGTAGGGCCGACCCGGGACGCCGCGTTCGACGATCGCCTCGTACGCGCGCACCGTGTCGCGTACGTCGGTCAGATCCCGCCGAGCGTCGAGGTTGCCCACGGCCAGCTCCGGCTCCCAGCGTCCGGCCTCGATCTGCGCGATCGCGCGGGCGAACCCCGATGCCGCAAAGAACGGATCCTGCCGCGGGCCGAAGTGGTTGAAAGGACGTGCCAGGTACGCAATCGGTCCGCCGGGATTGCCGGTTCCCACGAGCTCCTGCGCGAGCTTGCTGAGCCCGTACGGGCTCGACGGCCGCAGCGGATCGTCTTCCGACAGAGGACCGTCGGCGCCTGCATAGACCAGGGCGGAACCGGGAATCAGCAGCCGCGCGTCGGCGCGCACCGCCCGGAGCGCCTCGACCACGTGGTGGGTGCCGCGCACGTTGACCGCCAGCGTCGGTTCCGTCGTTTCCCACGCGCGTCCGACGTGCGCCGCGCCGGCGCAGTGGTAGACGACGGCCGGCCGGGCCTCGGCGAGCGCCTCGCGCACGGCGGCGCGATCGAGCACGTCGACGGCTTTCCACCGCAGTCCGGGCCTATCGGGCCGGTCGGGTGGATCGCGTCGCTCGGGCGGGCCCTGTTCGTTCCGCCGGCCGGGTGGGCCTGGCCGCTCTCTCCGCTCGGGCCGGTCGGGTTGATGCGGCAGGTCGGGGTCGTCCGGCATGTCGGATCCGTCCGGCACGTCGGGCCGGTCTGGCCAGTCGGGTGCGTCTGGCAGATCGCGCCGGTCGGGTGCGTCGGGCTCGTCCGGGCGGTCGCGGCGGCCGGGCGAGTCGGGGCGCTCAGGGGTCGAGACGCTGGACGAACGCGCAATCGTTCCCCCGGGGCGATGCCACGCGACGATGTCGACGTCCCTGGTTGCGAGGAGATCGACGAGATGGCTGCCGGCGAACCCGGCGGCGCCGGTGACGAGGACCGGCCCGCGCATCACCGCGGAACGCCGCTCATCGCGCCGCTGAAAGGGGAGAAGTTCCCGAGGCCGGCGAGAGTGAACGAAAGAAAGAACCGGCGGTCGGACGGCACCGCGAACACCGACCGGGCGAAGTTGAACGTCTGATACTCGAAAGCGATGCCGCAGCACTGGGCGTTGTAGAACGCGGACATCCGCTGCTGCAGCAGCGACGATCGCAGCACGTCGTAGTTGAACGAATAGCTTGCGCCGTAGCGGTTGTCGGCGGTCCGCGCGTTGGTGCTGATGTTCAGGTAATGATCCAGCGCGGCCGGGTTGTTGAACGGGGGGACGTCGGCGATGAAGTAGCGCTGGCTCCATCCGACGCTCGTCTGCACGCGGCTGGCCCAGTTGTAGCTGCCATTGATCGACAGCGTCCGCAGTTCGTGGTAGCGGCTGTCGATCTCGGCGCGGACCGTCGCGTTGATGTTCGGGGACGGTGTGGCGCGGACGTTCAGCGCGATCGGCGTGAAGTTGGTCGGCAGCTGGCTCCCCACGCTCGTGGCGTACTGAGGATCGTACTGCGGGGCGTTCGCGTTGGTATGGTAACTCTGAGTCAACTCGACGCTCACGATTTCCTGTGCCTGGCTCGTCTGCCCGAGCCTGCGTCGCGCGTAGAAGCGATTGATCACGCCGTAGGTGTACTGGGTATTGCTGCCGACGATCCTGTCCGTGCCGTCGATCTGCACGATGCGAGCGAACTCGTCGATCGACGAGGTGCGCTGCACGTTGAGAAACGGTTCGACCGAATGCTTGAACCGTTCGGCATACCCGTTGTCGGGCGTGTTCCAGATCCGGTTGAACACCGGCCCCACCGCCTGCGCCTGCAGCGTGAAGAACCGGCGGTTCACGTCGTCGTCGGCGATCTGGGCGCTCTGATTGCTCGTGCCCGGGACGAGGCTCCGGGAGTAGAAGGTGTCGCGCCAGCCGAGCGTCGAGTTCACCGTGAACCACTGCCACCGTTTGAACGGATAACGAATCTGAGGGTTGAAATCCAGACGCGTGAGGCCCTGATCGAACAGTTCGTTCGCGCTGCGGCGCTGGTGTTCGAGGCGCGCGAACTCCCCGCCGGCCGAGAAGTACACGGGCGAGTTGGCGAACAGCGGCCGCTCGTTTCTCGTCAGCGTGACGCGCGGAGCGCTGCCCGTCAGCCCCGAGGTCGTCTGAGACGAGAAATATTCATTCCGGTCGAACGTGCCGTTCAGCGAGTAGCCATCGAACGCGCCCACGACGTTCGCGCCAATCGTCCGCTGGTTCCGCGACGCATCATTGACGTTCGTGTTCAGCGTCTGGATCGTCTCGAAGCTGGAGAAATAGTCGACGCGGGCGCGCGCACGCAGGTTGCCGGGCAGCACCTGGTTCGCGCTGCCGCGGAACTCGTAGCTGCGGGAGCCCGCAACGGAGCTCTCGGAACCATCGTCGAGCACGTAGGTCGTCCCCTGCTGGTCGAGCGTGTACCCGCGGATGGTGCCGTCGCCGTTCCCGATGTTGTACCGGTATTCGCCGCCGTACGCATGCGCGCCGCGTGAAAACCAGTCGTGCTCGAAGGTGGCGTCCTGGCTGCGGTCGATCGCCCAGAAGAACGCGTTGCTGATCGTCTGCCCGCGCAGCGTGGACATGCCGTAGGTCGGGATGAGGAAGCCGGTGGCGCGGTCATCTTCGGTCGTGGGGTAGTAGAGGATCGGCAGGTACAGCAGCGGTACGCCCTTTACCTTGAAGATCGCCTGCCGCAGCAGCGTGTAGTGATCCACGTTCAGGACAACGGTGTCCGCCGAGAGATCCCAGCGCGGCGTCGGCTGAACGCACGTCGTGAAGCCGCCGTTGGTGATGCGGTACTTTTTCGGTCCGATCTTCTCCACGACCTCGCCGAAGAAGTACACGTCGTTTTCCTGTCCTACGAGCTCCGGCGGCGCGAAGGCGCCGGGCGCCGGCCGCGGCGGCTTCACCCGCGAAGATCCCGTCGCGCCGTAAAAGGTGCCGAGGCGCGTGCGCGTGTTGAACTCGGCGCGGTCCGCGCTGATGCGGTTCTCGCCCTGCGTGAGCGTCACGTTTCCCCGGCTCACGGCGCGGTCCTGATCGACGAAAAACTCCACCTCGTCCGCGTAGAGCTTCGTGTTCTCGCCCTCGAGCTCGACGTTGCCGCTCAGGATCCAGTGGTTCTCGCCGATTCGTTCCTGACGGCTCGCGTGAATGGTATAGCCGGCAATCGTCACCTGCGCCGAGGCGGCCGAAGCGGTGAGTGCGAGAAGCACGACGGCACTGAGAGCGGTGGCACACACGGTCATCGGTTTGAAGAAGCCTTCGAAGCGTATCACGCCGGACTGAGCGCCTTCATCACGTCGCCGAGCAGGAAGATCGAGCCGGCGACAACGATTCGCGGCGAGAAACGCCACGCGGCCTCGAGCGCGGCTGCCACCGATGGCTCGACGACAACTGGCCGGTCCGGCGCGGCCGCGCGGGCCGCGTCCGCTAGACGGTGCGGGTCGGCGGAGCGGGGGTTCGATGCGGTCGTGATCACGACGACGGCGGCGGAGGGAGCGAGAACCCGCAGCATCCCGGCGAAATCCTTGTCCGCCATGGCGGCGAACACAATCGGCGAGCTGCTCCAGCCGGCTTCGCGCATGTACGCGGCGAGGACCGCGGCACCATCGATGTTGTGCGCCGCGTCGAGCAGCGCTTCGCGCCCGTCGGGCAGCCGCCGCACCTCGAGGCGCCCCGGCCAGTACACGTCCGTCAGCCCAGCGACGACGGCCGGCTCGGGCACACGAATGCCCCGTTCGTCGAGAACCTCGAGCACTCGTATGGCGACCACCGCGTTGCCGCGCTGGTGTTCTCCCGTCAGGCTCAACCGTATTCGCGCGTACTCGCGTAATGGCGTTGTCACCGCAATCGTGTCCGGAACATTCGGATCGGGTGTCAGAACGACGCCGTCCATCGCCTGAATCAACGGCGCGTCCCGCTCGCTCGCGATTCTCGCGATCGTATCGAATGCCTCCGCGGGCATGGGGCCGACGACGACCGGCGTGCAGGCCTTGATGATGCCGGCCTTTTCAGCCGCAATCGCCGGCAACGTGTCGCCGAGCTGCTGTTGATGGTCGAACCCGATCGAGGTGATGACCGACGCCACAGGCGCAAGGATGTTCGTCGCGTCCAGCCGGCCGCCCAGTCCGACTTCACAGGCCGCCACCTGGACGCCGCTGCGCTTGAACAGATCGAATGCGGCTGCGGTGGTCACCTCGAAGAAGGTCGGCGGCGCATCGAGCCGTCCGCTCGCCATCAGATCGCTCACGATCTCCCGTAATCGAGCGAGAGCGGCTTCGAGCGCGGACCCCATTACTTCATGGCCGTCGACGACAAAGCGCTCGGTGAGATCGATCAGGTGGGGCGACGTGTAGCGCGCCGAGCGATGGCCGGCGGCCCGCAGAGCCGCCTCGATCATTGCGGTCACCGAGCCCTTCCCATTGGTCCCGGCCACGTGAATCGCCTTGAAGGCGCGATCGGGCCTGCCGAGCGCCTCGACGAGCGCCGTGATGTTGTCGAGACCGAACTTGATGCCGAGCTTTTCGAGCGAAAAAAGCCAGTCGATGGGGCCGGGAATTTTTCCTGTATTCACGCCTGCCCGGCCGGCTCCACGGCCAGCGGCGGGGCGGGCGCCGCGGCGGCGGGCGCTCTGACCGGCCGGGCGCCCATGAAGCGAAGCGCGTTCGCAATCGTGGCCTTCAGCTCCCGGCGGTCGACGACCAGATCGAGCATGCCCTTGTCGAGGAGGAACTCGGAGCGCTGAAATCCTTCCGGCAGCTTCTGGCGGATCGTCTGCTCGATGACGCGCGGGCCGGCAAAGCCGATGAGCGCCTTCGGTTCGGCGATGTTGAGATCGCCGAGCATCGCGAAGCTCGCCGTCACGCCGCCGGTGGTTGGATCGGTGAGGACGGAAATATACGGGAGCCGCGCGCGATCGAGGCGGGCGAGCGCGCCGCAGACCTTGGCCATCTGCATCAGCGACAGCGCACCCTCCATCATCCTCGCTCCGCCCGAGCAGCAGACGATCACGACCGGCTGCCTAACGTCGAGCGCCCGCTCGATCGCCCGGGCGATTTTTTCGCCGACGACAACGCCCATGCTCCCGCCGATGAACCCGTATTCCATCGATGCGATCACCACCGGCAGCCCGTCGATCGTTCCCGAGCCGACGATGACGGCGTCTTTGAGGCCGGTGGAGACAATGCTGGCCGCGAGTCGATCGCGGTACGGCTTGGTATCCGTGAATTCCAGCGGATCTGTCGACTTCAGGCTCTTGTCGTGCTCGGTCCAGTCCGCGTCGAACAGCATGCGAAGGCGTTCTGTCGCGTTCAGCCGGAAATGGTGCGTGCATTTCGGGCAGACGTTCAGGTTGGTCGAGAGCTCCTTGTTGTAGATGGCCTGCCCGCACCCCGGGCACTTCACCCAGAGTCCCTCGGGGACCCGGCTGGACTTGTCCTTGGCTGGCGCGATCGGCGTGCGCTCTTTCTTGAACCAGGCCATGCTGGGTGCAGCTTATCAGAGCGGCGGTTTGCGCTTTCCAGGCTTTAGGCTGCAGGCTCTAGGCTTTAGCCAAAGCCCAAAGCCCAAAAGCCTGGGATCGCCATCGGGCCGAAATCGGCTTCGGGCTCCGGGCTTCTGGGGCTTCAGGCGAGGAGTCCCCGGAGCCTGGAGCCCAAGACTACGCCCTCGGCACGTAGTACCTCGTGCCCGCCCCCATCGTGTTGATCTGCTTCACCAGGTCGTCGAGCGCTTCGTCGCTGCCGTCGGAATCGAAGTGTGAGGTTTCGACGACGAGCAGCGGCGTCGCATCGTAGTGAAAGAAGAAATGATGATACGCCTCGTTCAACTCCTTCACGTACTCCGGATCGGGTTCGAATGCCGCGCGATCCGGTTCGTTGCGCCGCGCCTTCAGCCTTCGTAGCAGCACGTCGGTGGGCGCCTGCAGATACACGACGAGATCGGGCGAGGGCACGTCACGCGAGAGCAGATCGTAGAGCTGCCGGTAGATGAACAGCTCGTTGTCGTCGAGGTTCAAATACGCGAAGATCCTGTCCTTGTCGAACATGTAGTCGGACACGATGGTTTGGCTGAACAGGTTGGCCTGCCGCAGCGCGGTTTGCTGCTGATGGCGCTGTAGAAGAAAGAAGAGCTGCGCTTGAAGCGCCGCACCGGGACGCTCCGTGTAGAAGTCACCGAGGAACGGGTTGCCGGTCTCCTCCAGCACCAGAGTGGCGTCGAGCCGGGTGCCCAGCCGTTTCGCGAGCGCTGTCTTGCCTGCGCCGATCGGTCCCTCGACCGCGATGTAGC
>WUUC01190307.1_pt1 | contig 11840 bp, 13 predicted proteins | sample 6278441 | NCBI WGS metagenome assembly WUUC01 (sample SAMN13675441, study PRJNA597444) | soil metagenome | isolation source: soil | place: USA: Washington | collected 2017-10 | reverse complement strand
GCCTTGCGGTGCTGCAAGCAACGTCGATGGCATCGTCGAGACCCAACATGCCCGCGGCATACGCGCCCGCAGCTTCTCCCATCGACAGGGAGCCGACGGCATCCGGCGAGACGCCTCGGCTGGTGAGCGTCTTCACCAACGCGATCTGTAAAGACGTCAGTGCCGGCTGTACCATATGTGGATCGTCGTGGAGACGGCAGGAGGCCGGTTGAGAGGCCAACTCGCTGCACAGTGACCAGTCGAAGTGACGGCGGATGGATTCGTCGCACCGAGAGATGACGTTGCGGAACGTCGCATCGTCCGCCATCAGATCGCGTCCCATCCCGGGCCACTGCGTTCCCTGGGCGGCAAAGACAAACGCGGTCGAGCCTTCACGCACGGTCACGAGTCCTTCCCGAGAATCCCCGTTAGGGCCATGACAGCCATGGCAGTAGACATCAGACCGTTCCCATCTTCGAACGCTAATTCGTCCTCGGATGCGGTCTTTTGATTCGGCACCTTCAAGACGCGAGACGGAGGCCATCCGCCGTCCGAGCGCTGACAGCCGAGGAGCGACGGAATCCAAGCGTCGGGGCATGCGCCTACCCGCGAGGCCATCATCAGGAGATTCGCGGTCTCCGCCGCGGTGGTGTAATCTCTTCGCTTCTCGACGTAGCAACGCGAGGCTTCAACGACATCGCCCGGGATCCCGCCCGTGCTGGCGAGAAACTCCAGCACCCGGGCCGTGGCGTAGGCATCGAACGTCCACCAGAACGAGGTCCAGAGCCCGTCGCCATTACGCTGATCAAGCGTCCATCGCCGCACGCGGTCGAGCGCCGAGCCCGAGGCGCCAGCCTCTTTCATTGCGAGTCCCAGCACGGCAGTAACGTCCACGTGCTCAATCGTCCAGCGTCCGTACTTCGGGCCACAGACGAACGTCCTCGCCCCGCCTTCCGGACCGACATAAGCCGCCAGACAGGAAATCGGCTCAATGGGCACTTCAGTGTTCGCCCGGACGAACGAGCGGACGGCCCACGCGGTCGAGTCGGCGTCGGCCGCGACCGCAGCGTTGTAGCCCCACCCGGACGAACGGCAACTCAATCGTAGGGCGGAGAGCGCGCGACTAAACGACTCCGTATGCGTGCAGGCGAAGCGCGCGCCCAACAGCGCATAGCCGACGAAGGCCGTCACCCACTCCGAGCTCGGGCCCGGAGGAAGGTCGTAATCCCGCCAGAATCCGTCGCGTTCCTGACGCCCCGCGAGGTAGTGACACGCGCTTACGAGCGCGGCCAGCGCCGGTGTGTGCAGGGTGTCACCCATTCAGGCACACATCCGCGGCCGGAGGGCGGGATTCAGGTGCTCCGTCTCCAGGCCGATTGGTCGATAGTAGATGGAGACGCGCGGGCCCCTCTCGGGCGGAAACTCGACGCCGAGATACTGCTGGACACACGCCGTCTGGCGAGGTTCGAGACCACCGGTGATGAGCTTGAGCGGGGCGGGGCCGTCGCCGTCAATCGCCGCGCCCCGAAAGCGTTCGATTGCGTCGAACGCCTCGCCGTCGTTCTCATAGAGCCGTGCAACGCATAGGTCGAGCTTCATCGAGCGCTCGCCGTTCGCGCAACACATCGAGATCAGGATTGACGAGGGCACACCCGAAACCCCGAAGACCTCGCGCTCAAGGCTGCGCAGCGTTGCGACGTGCCGCTCGCCGGAGATTTCGCGCGACGCGGCGACGATGCCGTCCCATGTGAGCGGGCGCGCGCCCCAATAGAACTTGGAGCGGACGGTGTTCCCGGCGCCGAAGTCCACGCCGACCACACGGCTCTTGTCCAGGTCGATCTCCGGGCACTCGCGCTTCCAGGCGTCGAGGCCCGAGCTATCGCCGAGAAGGTCGGCGATTCGGTCAAGAGAGCGGCGGCGCTCCACCTTTGTCGCATGCAGGTCGAAATACACTTTGAGGATCGGCGACTCGCCGCCGAACTCCGTCGCAATCCCGAAGCGGAACGGCGGCGCCAGCTCGGCGACATCGTGCAGATAAAGCATCTCGTAGATATCCCGGAACAGGGCAACGGCATAGGAACCGCGACCGTACGACGAGACGCGTCGGAACATCTCAGTCCCCCAACGCAGTCCGGCCGCCGCCAGCGCGGGTGAGAGACTGCGCCGCTGGAGGACTTCCGAGAGGGAGCGCACCGTCGCCGTCCGCCCCGCACGGAACGAGACCGACAGCTCGGCAATGCCCGCGAGCCATCCCGTCCCGTCGCCTGCTTCGACGAACAGCGCGTCGATGACCTCCTGCTCGAATGGACTTCGGCGGTCGCCAAGATAGCGCGCGAGCAGCGCGTTCAGCGCTGCCCGCGACCTGCTTCGACGGCCCGCCGGGTCGCATGAGTCGCCGTCGCTCGTCATTACTCGAATTCCGTGTAGGTCCCGATCTCGATGGTCACGTTGGCCACGGGTACGAGCTTGCCCGTCTTGTGGATGCGAAGCTCGTCACAGGTGAAGATCGCGGAGCCGTGGCCGACCTCCAGCGTGGCGCCCCGGCCGATGGTCACAACCCGGTAAAAGAAGAGTGGAAACCTCGAAGCGCTATCACTCACCGTGAGCCTGATCGCGTCGTTCAGCACCGCCTCGAACTGCGACACGGCCTTCGAGTTTCCCTGGACGTACTCGCGGGAGACCGCCATGACGGCCTTGATCTCATCGGGACTGAGCTTGCGGAGCTCGGCTCCGCCCTCGCTCAATCTCGCGAGAAGCTGCCGGTCCGGCAGCGGGCCGTAGACCGGCCGGTCGTGGCCGAAGCGCGCGTCGTCACTGCCCACCCACTCCTTGATCTGCTTGATGCTGTTACTTTCGAGCAGCTTGAAGCCGCGCTTCTCGCGATCATTCCGCTGGTTGAGGGCGAGCGTCGTGCCCGGCGGCACATTCAGGTCGCCGATCTCGGTTGTCTTCGCGTCGATGCCGTACTTCGCCAGCCTCTCCTCGAACGTGCTGGCCTTGCGCGTGCGCGGGTTGAGCACGGCCTTGACGGCGAGCGGACGTTTCGGGTCAACTTCGGCTAGGCCGCGAAACGTCTCGAAGCCGCGCGCGTGGACCTGCATCGTGTATTCGCCGGAGGGCAGATCGACCGAGACTTCCTTCCCCGTACGGGCCACGATCTGGTGCTGCCGGCGGCCCTCGCTGCGGTGCTCGGTGAAAAACAGCCTCACCTCCTCGGGCAGACTGGTGGTCGCTCCCAAGTCGATCTTGACCGTCCCGCTCTCAGGCCCGTACGGTCCGGTCAGAGCGCCCGGCCCGGCCCGGAGCGCGCTCTGCGGGATCGCCACGTCGATGCTCTCGTTCGCGCCGGCCTCGCAGCGCACGCTGTCTTCACTGGAGTAGACGATGCGACCGCTCTTCGGGTCGCGGACGATGACATAGAGGTCCGGGGCCTTTTCGAAGAGTTCCGAGAAGTCTTTCTTTTCGTAGGTAATCTCGAAGCGGCCGTCCTTGTCGGTGGCGGCGGTTCCGAGCACGTCGTCGAAGAACAGGTCCTTGTCGACGGCTTTGACGTGCAGACCTTCCAGACCCTCGTCCGTCTCCTGCACGTATACGCGTCCGGTGACTTTCAACATGATTCTGTCTCCTCTTAATCGAAGGTTCGTTCGGGTGCGGAATGTTAGACCCAGATGTCGAGCGTTCCCGCAGTTCCATCGACGCCAGCGATGCTGCCTTGAGTGCCCTGCGGGCCTTCGCCTCCGGACGTGGAACGGGCGCCGGTTTCACCCCTTGTGCCGCCGATGCCGCCGGGGCCGCCGCGGCCGCCGGCTCCCTTGCCGCCCTTGAATCCCTGGGAGAACTCGATGTTGACGTTGTTCAGGTCGATGTCGTCCGGGTTCTCGATGTAGAGGTTGATATTGCTGGCATTGCCGCCGTTGCCGCCGTCGCCGCCCGTCCCGCCCTTGCCGCCGAGGCCGCCGCCGCCGCCGAAGCCCGCCGACACGTCGCCGTCCCCGTTGCCCCCATCCTGTCCTTCGCCGCCGCCCCCTCCGATGCCGCCTTTCTGGCCGCGCGCACCGTTGCCGCCGCGGACGGTGACGTTGAAGAAGCCGTCGATGAAGGTGGTGATGTGAATGTTGACGCTCGGCGGCGTGTGGCCGCCGTTCAAGCCGTCCAGTCCGGTGAATCCCTGATCGCCGGTAAAACCTACGGTTCCGTTCGCCGCGCTGTCGTCGCCGCTGGGCCAGCCGTTGTCGGAGCCGTCCGTCGCGCGCGGTATGATCTTCGGTTTCGCGTCAGGATGCTGGTCGGCCGCAAAGTCGGCCAGCACGGGCGCGTCGATTCCATGAATGTTGATTCCCATCGCTTTCTCCTTGATGAGTCGGTTATCCCGGCAGTTGGTGAATCAGCGGGTGGTGTCGCAAAAAATATTTAGGCTGGAATCAGCCGTGGCACAGTCAGCGGGCAAGCTGAAGCTCTGGCGTGGCCGGCAATTTTTTGTGGCACTACCGATTTGGGTGTGCAATCGGATGCACGGATTAGGGTGACGCTAACAGGAGAGGCTCTTATTAGCTGGAAACGAGGAGGTTTGAGCCAGGTAGGTAGCAATACTCATGCGGACAACGCTGCCGAACTCATCCGGTCTCCTTGAGACGAAACGGCGGCTTTCGTTTGCAGTCAAGCGACCAAGTGTCTACGAGAGAGTTTCGAGGTAAGGGACCGATGTGTACTTCCGTTGAACTCTTGCTTCCCGTTCAATCTTGAACAAATAGAGAGTTGTCGGGAATCTCATCGATTTGCGCCACACGGAGGCAGTCGCTGATTCTCTCCGTATGACACACTCTTAAATCTAGTGGTGATTAGACCACTCGGAACCGCATCTGTCGGTGTGCTATCACACATAAAGATCATTAACTTTGCTCACCATTGAGAATGGCCCACTACCAAGCGAGTGCGGCACTTCAGCGGCCGAGTAGCGATAACAAAGGACCGGGGAAGTCCGTTATGATGCCGTCCACGCCCAGAGAGGTTACGCGCCGCATCTCCTTCAGTCGATTAACAGTCCACGCGTGAATTGGTAACTCGAGGTGCTTCGCGGCACTAACATTCCTTCTCGTGATCACAGGCACTGACAAGAACTCGGACTTCACCTGTACCGCGTCGGTCCCCGGGAGGGTTGCCGCACCGGGAGACAGGCTGTTTATACTGATGAACTTTATCAACTCATTAGTTGAGGCAGAGGTCGCAACCTCTGGGCATCTGCCTCTGAACTTGTCGAGAGTGATGTGTGAGAATGAGGCGACCAGCACCTTATCCCGCATCTTACTGTTTGTCGATCATTGCGGCCAGAGTCTCCACGATAGAAGGCTCCGGCTCTATCTGTTTTATCTCGATGTTCATACGCTGGCCTGGGAACCGGAGGCTGCTACAGGTAACAAAACAATCATCAGCAGGATGACTGAGATCAAGGAGATGCTGGCGCTTAAACATGAACGTCCAGTATTAAATGCCGACTCTTTACATTACGGGAGTTGGAGGCGCAGTTAAACGGGACAGGAAAGTCCTGTAGTAACTTTATCTCACGCCTGCAACTCTTTACAAAAGGGCCATTCTGTAATGAGCCAGTTGATTCCGGAGATAACTCCTGCGAGAGCCTCGGCTACGTAACGGCCTCCCAGTCGTAGAGCGGGTTAATCTCCAGTACCCCGGTAGACTCGAAGATGTGCCGGTGAATGACGTAGCAAGCCGAGTCGATGTCGGTGGGGTCGGTGAAGCGGTCTATGAGGATGTCCTGCAGGTCGATGACCTCCAGCTTCACTTGGCCGTCCACGATGTTGAGCTTGATGAAGCTGCGGCCGTACAGAAACTCCTGGTTGTACTCCTCCTCGGTCATGACCTTCCGGGCGTCCTGTAGCTCCTCGGCCGAGAGGATGCCTGTCTCGTGGACGGAGAGGAGGCGGGCGTACCATGCAGGGTCGTCCTGGGCGGCGAGGTAGAGGCGGTAGAAGTCGTTGCGGCCCTTCGGGGTGCCTATCCAGATGGCGTAGTCGGCGTGGTCGGCGAGGGCGGGGCGGATGATCTCGGAGAAGATGTTGGAGGGCTGCTGGCTGTACTCGTCGAAGACGACGCCCCACAAGCCTATGCCGCGCAGGGAATCGGGGTTGTCGGCCCCGAACAGGCGAATCTTGGAGCCGTTCGGGTATTTGACGGTCAGCTCCGACTCGTTGTAGTCGATGCCGGGGATGACCCTCGAATACTGCTTGAGCAGGTCCCACGCGATGAGCTTGGCCTGCTTGTAGGTCGGGGCGACGTAAGCGTAGAAGCTGCCGGCGTTCCTGAGCGCGTCCCGCTGGAGGTGGTTGATCGCCGCCGTGGTCTTCCCGGCGCGGCGGTGGATGACGAGGACGCTCCAGCGTTTGGCGTTGGCGTGGAAGTCACGCGCCCACGGGCGGGGCGAGTAGGGGATTACTACTTCTCGCCCTCCCATCGGACGGTGAGGGCGTTGATGGTCTCGTCGAGCCCTACCTGCTGGTGCGGCTTGCCGAGGAGCCGGTCATTGATCTCGCGGAGGGCCTGCACGTCCCCGGACCTAGCCTTGCCGATAAGTGCCTCGATGATCGGCCCCTTCTCCTCTAGGACGCGGCGGATCAACTCCTCCTTGAAGATAAGAGCTTCCTTCGTGTGGCCGGATACAGCGCCTTTCGGTCGTCCTGCTCCCGGTCTCTTTCCTCCGTTTGCCATTGGGTGAAAAATCAGTTTATTGCGAGGCGGCTTCCTGCTCGGTGCCGTCCTTCTGGGCTCTCTTGAAGACCCAGGCGACGATCTCGACCCAGACGAAGCGGGGAAGGAATCGAGGCTTGTTATAGGCGGCGTGGAAGAGGAGGGCTTGGAGGGTGCGAGCAGCGGCGTCCTCGACGATTGGACGGAAGGCGGCTGATCTCTTGACCCTGTTGACTTCGCGGGTGAGGGCGCGGTTCATAGGGTAATAGTGACAGGTTCCGGGCGGTCGTCCAGTTCCAGAGTACTGGGGGATTGGATGGATTAACGGGCTCAAGACTCAGTTATGAACATGGAAAAAGCGCAACCAGAGCGATTTCGCCAACATCAAATGTCCTACAGGATACCCTCGCGAGCTTTTCTTTTCTTCCCGGAGGAGTGAGATGGCTAAGCAAAAAGCGCGAAAGAGTCGCCCGATTGGGGCGGTAAAGAGATTCCGCCTCGACGCTCACAAGGCTGCAATCATCGTCGGCATGATTTCCTTGGTCGGCGTTCTTGCCGCTGCCACTATCAGCAACTGGGATAAGCTTACGCAGGCGACCCCGGACACGACGGGCGACCTCTTGGCCTACAACGAACAGCGTAGGGTGATGGTCGAGGGCGCTTTCGACCAAGCCTTGGTTAACGTACAAGAGGCTGAGAAGACTGCTACCGGTCTAGAGGCCGAGGCTCTTAGGAACTTCGCCGTGTCTGTTAGGGAAAAGAAGGCTGCGGTGCAGCGCCAGTATGACAAGGTGCTGGCGGCTATCAAGGACAAGAAGCCGGTTCAGGCGGAGATTAATAAGACCGACCTGAACACTATGATCGTCGATACGCAGAGAGGCTATGATGGCTTGCGGGCATCCATAGACCGGAATCTACAATCTCCTCATCTCTACGTGAAGCCTCGGGACCTATCATGTGGAAAGCTACCAAAGATGGGCTAACCGTTATGGTATCAGAAGGATCATGGGAGAACCCACTGCCGGTAATTACCTTCCCCATAGGGAGGAACGGAAACAGTTTCCCCGGTTCAACGGCACAAGATATTGTGGTTGCACATAGGTTCTGCAAAGTCTGTGTAAAAGGGCAGGATCGGTAGGGCTGGTACTACTAGGGATTGTGGTCAGGGGTCAGGGCCATGTTACGGGGGTCGATAATCATAACTATGTCTAATATATTGTAGATGTGAATATTAATAATGCTGAATATTATATAGCTTAAAAAGCCAGTTCGCCTCCTTAGATCTTTCTTACCTTCTTTAACATTGACTTACGCCTGAGTCCCTCACCCATCGGCGAACGCGGTAATGCTTCAGGTATGTCTACCTCATCATCTACAATGGAGTTAATCCACACGCCGCTCACCTCACTGTACTTGAGTAACACAGGTAGGGGCGGCTCTCTCGTGCCAGACTCGTAACCACTGATACTGGCCTGCACTAGCACTCCTTCAAAACCTAGATAGCAGAAGCGGGCCATGGCGTCACCAACGCTGTGTCGGCAGAGTATTGGAGGGGGCATGCCGATTGAGGAGGGGGTTGAGTGCCCCGCATGTAAGCGAGCCGTCACCCCGCGCCTCTGGTTCACGAATGAGCGCAACCCGGTCGCCTACCGGAAGGCGCAGCACATATGCCTCTTCTGCGGGGTGATTATGTACGAGACCGGCGGGGGCGTGAACCGGAAGGCCGTGATCCTCCTACTGATCGTCTTCGGCGCTTGTGCGCTCGCACTCCTGGTGACGGCCATCTCACGGAGCTGACAACATCAAGCGCGCGCGTGCCAGCAGCTCCGCCACCTAAAGCCGCGGTCGCGTCGTAGGCATAGCCATGAGCACAAAAGGACATATGCTAGAGCTACCGGCGGGGCCACTAGGGCTGCACCTCCTCGGCATCCTCTGTGCGCACGAGGGGCGGTACGAGGAGGCCGAGGCGGCCTTCCTGCGGGCGGTGGAGGCCGACGCGGAGCTGGCCGGCTCCTACGTGGAGTTGGGGTTCGTCTACGCCTGCCGGAGTAAGTACGTGAGGATGGTCGAGGCGCTCCGGCGGGCCGTGGGTGTTGGGGCCGGCGGAGTGAGGGCCTACCTGGGCGGGCACCCACTAGGCGAGATCACAACCGGGCCGGCGGCGGAGGTGGTGGAGGTGATCAGTCAGCCGGGGGGAGAGGGGTGGAGGAGGCAGATGAGGAGGACCTACGGAAGGGAAGAAAGGTAGACGAGAAATGTGGGGAGGGAGCGTCCGATAATGTTAGGTAATTCCCGGTGGCTTTGTGGGAAAAGCACGAAGTTGCACGCAGAGAATACCGTTTAAACGCAATCCTAACGCGGTTTTGCAGGCTTTTCCGAAAATATTTTCCGCTCAACCGCCTCGCCTGCGCGCTTACTTCAGCTTCCCCAACACAGCCATTCCCGGTTCTTCCACCCTTTTGATGCTGTTAGGATAGACTGAGCGTGTTTGCTTTGGCGTTATCGGACTCGCGTCTTATCGTGTTTAAAGTGCGTATCCGTATTGAATTGGCGTTGACTTGAAGTGTATAGACAGATGTTCTGCAAAGTGCCGTTGTCATCGGTTCGGTAAGGGGGCCAACGAGGGATGGGTAAGGAACGGGGGAAGCAGTCGACCATCTTCCTGATTGAAGAGGACGACGAAACACGCAGACCGCTGGTCGCGAATCTCCGCAGGGGCGGCTACCGCGTGATAGTCGCGACGGATGAAGAGGACGCGCTGGAAAGAGTCGGCGGCGGACACGTCCACGCCGATTTAGTGCTGGTCAATCTCGTCGGGAAGCCACTGGATGAGGCGTTGAGGATCGGGCGGGGAGTGCGCGAGCACGCTAAGTATGACGGTCATACGCCGCTCGTCGTGATGCCTGAGAAGTACGAGAAGGATGTGGAAGGCACCGACGTTAATGTCGAAGGCAACGACTGGATACATTACCTCGGAGAAGAGCCCGATCAGTTGAAGAACCTTCTCGCCCGCCTGATATAAACAGTCTGGATTGTCGGATAACTGTCTACTCCCTGTCGATGCTGGTGGGTCAAATATATTATTGCCCATTCGTACGCCGGGCGGGCACGTACGTCTGTACGGCGGGGCCGTTCGATGTTAAAGTCGGCCCGTAAGCCGATGGCTTTACGGTTCAATAGGCAACGTTCCCCCTCGCCACTAGGAACAGTCCCTCACTCCTCCTTCTGACGACTGACGGGCAAACACGCCGCACAGACCCAGCAAGGAGAACTCGGATGTCACACGCCGACGGCGACGCCCGCCCACTCTCTAACCGCATCCTCTCACTACTGCCGGCCGGGAATACGAGCGCCTCGCCTCGCACTTCCAGTACGTCGGGCTGTCGCCGCGCGAGGTGCTCTAGACGCCCGCGCGCCATTCAAACGGCCCGCCCGGCAAGTTACTTATGCCGCACACGGAGTTGAAGTGGAACGAGACATATCAGAGCAGAGCCGAGAGCTTTTCCGCCTCGTCGTCGAGAACGTCGAGGACTTCGCCGTGTACACGAAGGACCTGCAAGGGCACGTCCTCAGTTGGAACCCCGGCGTCGAGCGCCTGCTCGGCTACGCCGAGGGCGAGTGGGTCGGGCGGCACGTCTCCGTCATCTTCACACCGGAAGACCTCGCGCAGGGCGCGCTCGACTGGGAGTTGAAGACCACGCTGGCGGAAGGGCGCGGCGAAGACCAGCGGTGGCACGTCCGCAAGGACGGCTCGCGGTTCTGGGCCAATGGCCTGCTCATGCTGCTGCGCGACGACGCGGGCGAGCCGCGCGCCTTCGCCAAAATCCTGCGCGACGACACGGCCCGCAAGCGGGCCGAACAGCGCCTCAAGTTTCAGGAGGACGTCTTGTCGCGGGTGTCGGACGCCGTGGTCGCCCTCGACCCGCGCGGGCGCATCACCTTCTGGAACATCGGCGCGGAACGACTCTACGGGCTCAGCGGGGGCCAGGCGCTGGGCCGGAAGCTGGCGGACGCTTACGAGTACCGATGGCTTTCGGAGGCGGACGAGAAGGCCGCCGCCGACTCCCTCAGGAGGACGGGCATGTGGGCCGGTGAGAACATCCACGTCAGAAAAGATGGGAGGTGGATACACGTCGAGTCGGTGGTCACCAGGCTGGAGGACGAAGGCACCGCCGCCGGCGGCCTGCTGGCGGTGATCCGCAACGTCACACAGCGTAAGCAGGCGGAGCAGGCGCTGCGGCGGAGCGAGGAGCGGCTGCGCCTGACGCTGGAGAGTGTCACCGACTACGCCATCTTCACGACGGACTCGGCCGGCTGGATCGAGACCTGGAACGCCGGCGCCGAGCGCATCTTCGGCTACCCCGAGGAGGAGGCGGTCGGCCTGCACGCGGAAGTCATCTTCACGCCGGAAGACCGGCAGCAGGGCGCCCCCGCGGCGGAGATGCGGCAGGCGCGCGAGGAGGGCCGGGCGGACGACGAGCGTTGGCACCTCGGCAAGCACGGCGCGCGCTTCTACATGAGCGGCGTGCTGGCTCCGCTGCGCGACGGCCCCGTGCTCACCGGCTACGCCAAGATCGCCCGCGACCTCACCGAGCGCCACCGGGCGCAGGAGGAGCTGCGCCGTGCGCACGAGGAGTTGGAGGCGCGGGTCGAGGAGCGCACCCGCGAGTTGCAGGAGATGACCGGCGTGCTGCTGGCCGAGGTCAAAGAGCGCACGACCGCCGAGGGGCAGGTCAGAGAGCTGCTGCGCCGCATCATCGACACGCAGGAGATAGAGCGGCGGAGGATCGCGCGCGACCTCCACGACAACCTCGGGCAGCAGTTGACGGCGCTGCGGCTCAACCTCGGCCTGCTCAGGGAGGAGTGCGCGGCGCAGCCCGCGCTGTGCGAGAAGATCGGTCGCACTGAAGAGATCGCCAGGCGGCTCGACGAGGAGGTGGACTTCATCGCGTGGGAGTTGAGGCCGGCGGCCCTCGCGGAAGTCGGGCTCGCGGCCGCGCTGGAGAACTTCGTCCGGGAGTGGTCGGAGCAGTACGGGGTGCGGGCCGACTTCCACGCCGTGGGACTGGACAGTCACCGCCTCGCGCCCGAGGTCGAGGTCAACGTCTACCGCATCGCGCAGGAGGCCCTTAATAACATCGTCAAGCACGCCGAGGCGAGTT
>WUUC01169062.1_pt1 | contig 11840 bp, 6 predicted proteins | sample 6278441 | NCBI WGS metagenome assembly WUUC01 (sample SAMN13675441, study PRJNA597444) | soil metagenome | isolation source: soil | place: USA: Washington | collected 2017-10 | reverse complement strand
TCACGCCAGCCGCCTGTACGGCTTTTCCGCCAAGCGGACGCTCGAGATCGCGCAGGCGTTGTACGAGCAACACAAGCTGATCAGCTACCCACGCACGGATAGCCGTCATCTTTCTACCGAGATCGAGCGAGAGCTGCCCGAGATCGTCGCCAAGATTCGCCTGCCATACGAGCAGCTGCTCGAGCCGGGCACGGGTGAGCGTGCGCTCGGCCGGCGCTTCGTCGACGATTCACAGGTCACCGACCACCACGCAATCATCCCCACCGGTCGTTCTGCTCGCCTCCCTCCCCACAGTGATGAAGGAAAGCTCTACGATTTAATCTGCCGGCGATTGCTCGCCGCATGGCAGAAAGACCACGTCTGGGCGACGACTCAGGTGCACGTTCATGTTGCAAGCGGCACGAGCGGTCAGGACGAGATCATCGACCCGTACCTCGCTAGCGGCCAAATGGTGATCGAAGAAGGCTACAGGCGGCTCGACATCAAGACGCGCAAAGCAAGTCCCTCGGATGCAAGCTCGGAGCTTCCCACGCTCGCCGAAGGAGACGCGCTCGAACTGCGCGACGCACGCGCGGAAGCGAAAGCCACACGTCCACCACCCCCTCTCAGCGAAGCGGCGCTGCTCACTGCGATGGAGACGGCTGGCCGCGCGCTCGACGACAAAGAGCTCAGTGATGCGATGCGCGAACGGGGTCTCGGCACACCCGCAACACGTGCGGCGATCATCGAAACCTTACTCGCGCGCGGGTACGTGGTGCGCGAGCAAAAAACGCTGCGTAGCACGGGCAAGGGAAAGGCTTTGATCGACGTCGTCCATCCGCATGTGAAGAGCGCTGCGATGACGGGGGAATGGGAGCACAAACTCCGTTTGATCGAGCGTGGCAAACACGATCTCGACGCGTTCATGCGCGAGATCGAACGCTTCGTGTGCGAGGTGATAGGTCGCGGTCCCGCTCCGGCATCCGTGCCTGTGGCAGCCGGTAATTCGAGCCCGACCACGCCAGCTCCGGGGTTGGCGCTAGCACACGCGATCGAGACCGCGCGGCCGCCGCACCCCGCGCTTCGGGCCCAGGGGCTTTCGCTCGACGATGTCCTCTCGAAGTATTTTGGTTTCCAAGCTTTTCGACCCCATCAGCGCGCCGTATGCGAACACCTCATGCGCGGGCACAACGTGCTCTTGGTCATGCCGACCGGCGCGGGCAAGTCGCTCTGTTATCAATTGCCGGGAGTTGCGCGCGGCGGCACGACCTTGGTCGTCAGCCCTTTGATCGCGTTGATGGAAGACCAAGCCGGCAAGCTCAATGCGCAGGGTTTTCGCGCCGCGCGCATTCATTCCGGGATGGCACGTGAGGATTCGCGAGAAACGTGTCGCGCTTACTTGCGCGGTGACCTCGACTTCTTGTTCATCGCCCCCGAACGTTTGCGCGTGCCAGGTTTCGCAGATCTGCTCGCTCGCAAGGCTCCCTCCTTGCTGGCCATCGATGAAGCTCACTGCATCTCCCAATGGGGCCACGACTTTCGTCCCGATTACCGCATGCTGCGCGACAGACTGCCGCGTTCGCCCGAGACTCCCATCGTGGCGCTCACGGCCACGGCGACGAAAGCGGTGCAGCGCGACATTCTGGAACAGCTCGGGATACGAGACGCGATCACGTCGATTCACGGTTTTCGACGCACCAACCTACGCGTCGAGGTGGTAGAGGCGACGCCTCGACATCGAGACGCCATCGCCAGTAGTTTGCTGACCGAAGCGGGACGATTGCCAGCCATCCTGTATGCGCCGACGCGCAAACATGCGGACGCCTTGGCTGCCGAGCTCGCCCGCTCGTTTCGCGCAGCGGCCTATCACGCCGGTCTCGATGCGCAGCGACGCGACCGCGTGCAAACCGCTTTTTTGCGGGGAGAACTCGACGTCATCGTGGCCACGATCGCTTTTGGGATGGGGATCGACAAGTCTGACGTACGCACGATCATCCACCTCGCCAGTCCATCGACCATCGAGAGTTACTACCAAGAGATCGGGCGCGCGGGCCGGGACGGGCTGCCTTCGCTTGCGATCATGCTGTCGTCCGCGGGCGACAGGCGCATGCATCAGTTTTTTTTCGATCGCGACTACCCAGCCCTGAGCGAGCTCGAGCGCGTGTATCGAGCGCTCGAGAACGGACCGATGTGGAAAGGTTCGCTGGCCAAAAAGCTCGCTGTCGAAGACGACGCGCTCGATCGCATTCTCGACAAGCTGTGGACACATGGTGGCGTTCGCATCGATGCAGACGACAAAGTCGAGCCTCTGACGCGCGCCTTCGAGCGCAGCTACCCACCACAACGCAAGCATCGCGAAGCCCAACTCGCGGCCATGGCGCGTTTCGTGTACACGCAAGGCTGTCGAATGGTGGCATTGGTGCGCCACTTCGGAGACGACGAAGACGACGGCAGTCCGTGCGGCGTATGTGACCACTGTCAGCCGCGCGCGCGGCACTTCGAGGCCGAGCAAAGCGGCGTGCGCGTACGCGAACGAGCGCCACGAAAACCGCCGCGCAATCCGAGTGAAGGCGGCGAAATCGATGCGCCCCGCGCGCTCGTCGAAGCACTGAAGGAATTTCGCCGCGACGAAGCGCGGACGCGAGCGATCCCTGCGTTTCGCGTGCTGACCGATCGCGTGCTCTACCAAGTCGCTCAAGAGCAGCCACAAAGCGAGGCCGACCTATTGTCGATCGCGGGAGTCGGCCCTGGCATCGTGCGGCGCTATGGCGACAAACTCGTGGAAATCGTACGGGAACACGCCTGTTGAACGGTGCGGGCGCTCACGTGTAGGGCTCCCAAGGGGTGGCTAGCCCAAGCCTGCGTACACGAGTGCAGCCACGCGCAGGAGCGAACGTGTAAAATGAGCCTGGCGGGGATCCTGAATGGAGCAAGACGGCAGCACTCGGCTCGCGACCGCCGACGATGAACGGGGTGAGCGTAAGGAGCGCACGCAGGACGAGCTCCGCGACGCGGAGCGTCGACTGCGTATCTTGGCCGAGCTGACCAACGACTACTGCTACGTGATCCACATCGAAGGCGAGCGTCTGTCCTGCGAGTGGATGACGGGCGACTTCAGCCGCATCACGGGCTACGACCAAAGCTTGGTGAAAGAGCGGTTGCCTTGGAGCGTCGCCCACCAAGACGACCAGCCCGCGATCGCCGAAACGTTGCTGCGCGTTCGACGCGGCGAATCGCTCGTCCACGAATACCGAATCGTCACTCGCAACGGGCAAGAGCGTTGGATGCGCGAACATCTGCGCCCCGAGCTCGAGGGCAACCACGGCGTGATCTACAGCGCTGCCCGTGACGTTACGGAGCGTTATCTCGCGCAGCAAGAGCAAGCCAGCCTAGAAGCCCAGCTTCGTCAATCGCAGAAGATGGATGCGATAGGGCGCTTGGCCGGTGGTATCGCTCACGACTTCAACAACCTGCTCACGGTGATCCTGACGCACTGCGGCTTTCTGCTTCAGGAGTTGGCTCCGCACACGCAGCAACACGACGATGCGAGCGACATTCAATCGGCGGCGCGAAGAGCGGCCCAGCTCACGCAGCGTCTGCTGGCGTTCAGCCGTCAGCAAGTGCTCACGCCCACCGTCCTCGACATCAACTCCGTCGTGCGCGACCTGGAGCCCGTCCTCGGCTCCCTGCTCGGGGAAGGAATCGACCTCGAAGTTTCCGCGTTTCCGGGCTCGCTGCGCATGAGAGCCGATCGCACCCAGGTCGAACAGATCATCTTGAATTTGGTGGTGAACGCGCGCGACGCCATGCAGCAGGGCGGGCGTCTGCAGATCGTGACCGGGTCCGTCGCGCTCGACGATGAACACGTGCGCACACATCCCGAAGCGCGGCCTGGTCTACACGTCGGGCTGTCGGTACGCGATACCGGCGTCGGCATGGGCAGCGACGTGCTCGCCCGGATTTTCGAGCCTTTCTTTACGACCAAGGAGCTCGGAAAAGGTACCGGGCTCGGACTGAGTACGGTGTACGGCATCGTCAAACAAAGCGGTGGAAGCATCCACGTGGAAAGCCAGGTCGGTTTCGGATCCACGTTCGAGGTGTTCTTTCCGTTGGTCGAGGAGGCCGAGCGGCCGGAACCGCTCGTACGCCCGATGACGTCGCGTCCGCCGCGTCAGGAGACAATCCTGATTGTCGAGGATGAAGAGGGAGTGCGACGGGGTGTGCAACGCATTCTCAGGCACGCCGGCTACCAAGTTCTGGTCGCTGCGGATCCGGCGCAAGCGATCTCGATCGTCGAGGATTACACCGGAAAGTTGGACCTGCTATTGACCGACGTCGTGATGCCGATGATGAGCGGCGTCCAGCTCGCCGATCGCGTGGTGACGATGTGTGACGGAGTCAAGGTGCTCTATATGTCCGGTCACGCACGCGATGGCCTCGACGTGGTCGGTCCGCGCGAATTCATCCAAAAGCCGTTCACGCGCCAAGCCATGCTCACCAAGATTGCAGGCGTGCTCGGCGAGGGATAACCGCGAAATCGTCATGGGCGGAGTTTGACGAATCACGCCTCTCGGCCACGATCCGTCCCGCCATGCCTCGCTCTTTGTGGACTCTGGGTGTCTTGGCGATCACAGCGCTGGTGATCGCGTTGCTTCAGCTTTCGTTGCGTGTGGACCGTCTGCAGGCAGCGCTCACCCACAGAGCTTCGCAATCTGGCCCGACACCGCCCCCAAAGCCCATCATCCCACGTGGAGACCTTTCCCAAAGCGAAGCCGCGACGGTGACCTTGTTCTCGGAGCGATCGAGTTCGGTCGTGCACATCACGACGGTCGACATGCGCTCCGACGCCTTTCGCATGAACGTGCTCGAAGTACCGCGCGGCTCTGGCTCTGGCTTCATATGGGATGAAGCGGGCCACGTCGTCACGAACCTCCACGTCATTCTAGGCGCCGACCGCGCGCGCGTGACGCTCTGGGATCGCACGACGTTCGAAGCCCGTTTGGTCGGTGCGTCGCAGCGCAACGACCTGGCGGTGCTCCGCATCGACTCAACGAACAAGCTGGCTCCGATCACGTTGGGCAGTTCGCACGATCTGCAGGTGGGCCAGCAAGTCTTCGCGATCGGCAGTCCATTCGGCCTCGACTACACGCTCTCGACCGGCATCATCAGTGGCCTCGGTCGCGAGATTCCGAGCGCGATTGGTCTTCCAATCAAAGGCGCCATCCAGACGGACGCGGCCATCAACCCCGGCAACTCCGGCGGCCCGTTGCTCGATTCGAGCGGGCGGCTCATCGGCATCAACACCTCGATCATCAGCCCGAGCGGCGCCTCGGCGGGCATTGGGTTCGCCATGCCCGCCGACATGGTGGCGCGCGTCGTTCCCCAGCTGATCCAATACGGTCGTGAAGTTCGACCGGTACTCGGTGTAGAGCTGGCCGAAGACGCACTGATGCGCCGCATTGGCCTGGATGGAGCTTTGATCCTGAACGTTTCGCCCGGTTCTCCAGCGGAAAAGGCCGGTCTCGTTGGGACGAGGCGGGATACGCGCACGGGACGCATCGTGCTCGGCGACGTGATCGTGGCCTTCGATGGCGAGCCGATTCACAAAGCGAGCGACGTGTATCTCGCGCTGGAGAAGCACAAGCAGGGTGACCGCGTACAGCTCTCCGTGAAGCGTGACGGCGAGACGCGAAAGGTGGAGATCGTGCTCGCGCTCAACGTGAGTACCGCCGGCATTCAACCCTGATCGAACGCCGTGCGCACGTTCTCCTGCATCGTCTCGTGTTTGCTCGGATGGTTTCTGGCGACCGGGGCCGCCAACGCGCAGACGTTCAGGAGCAACGATTACGCGATCGACCTTTTTACGGGGCCCGTGCTCGGTTCCGGCCGCATCGTCGGCATGGGTGGCGCATACGCCGCCATCGCCACGGGCATCGACGGATCGCTGCTGAACCCAGCCGGTTTCGCCGAGCGCGCCGAACACGAAATCGATTGGTGGGAGTGGGAACTGACCGGCGGTGTTTGGTTTGGCGGTCTGTTCAGCAAAAACGATTTCGACAACAACGGCAGCAGTGCGCTCGGAGCGTCGGACACGGTGACTCTGTCGGTGGGCGGCAGACTGCAGTATGCCCAGGTGGGCTTTGGCGTCACAGCGATAGGGCAGGTCTATTCACTGCAAAACGAAGCGGAAGGCACCAGCACCGCCGTCACGTTCACCAATCTTCGTTTCGGGGGCGGCTACGATTTCGTGCGCGGTGACTTGGTGGTGGGACTTTCCGCGCGCTTTCTGGCCTTTGATCTCGAGGGCTCAGGCCCCGAGAGTACCAATATCGCCTTCAGTGGCCTCGGCGCCGAAGTCGGTGCGATCTACCGCCCGGGCTTGCGTCGCTATCGTGTCGGGGCCGTCTTTCGGACTCCGATCGAAAGCAAGCCGGAGACAGATGGCGAGAGGACGGGCGACGGCGTTCTGCGCGCGGATCGATTCGTGTTGCCAGCTCGTGTGCACGCCCCATGGGAGACCGTGCTCGGCTTCGCCTATCAGTTCGGTCCGCGCCGCAACAACGTGGTCTGGCGTCACACCAAGGACATCAAACGACACCTGAAGCGGCGCATCGAGACGGACACCTACGTCGCGCCCGGCACCTATGGCGGTCCTTACTATCCCGAGTTGCCAAAGGATCCGACGAAAGCGCTCCAAGTGGCGATTGAAAACGATCGGGAATCCGAGCGCCGCTACCTCGCGACCCAGCCGCGCAAGTACGCCCTGTTGAGCGTCGATTTGCTGCTATTTGGGCCGACCCGCGACGGGCAGAGCGTCGAAGCGTTCTTGGTGCAGCGTCGGGAACCCTCTGGGCGTAAAGTATCCGTCGGCGTGCGAGCAGGCACGGAAGCGGAGGTCGTCTCCAACCGGCTCAAGTTTCGGCTCGGCAGCTACTTGGAACCGGCACGCACCGCGAGCGGGAGCTACCGTCTACACGGCACATTCGGCAGCGATGTGCGGTTATTCGCAGTGTGGGGAAGCAGCATACGCGCGACCGTGACGACCGACCTGGCCAAGCGCTACTTCGATTGGGGAGTAGGCGTAGGCCTCTGGTACTAACGTTAGCGTGGATAGCGCTGTGCAATCGGGTAGCGTCTTCCCGAACCGAACGCTTTGCTCGTGATGATCAACCCGGGCGCCATCTGGCGACGTTTGTACTCGTTGAGTTTCACCAATTTGACGATGCGTCGCACGGTCTCGGCCTCGAAACCGCGCGCGATGATCTCATCGGTAGACTCGTGATCTTCCACGTACAATTCCAGAATCGCGTCCAAGACGTCGTAGGGCGGAAGCGAGTCTTGATCGGTTTGATTGGGGCGTAGCTCAGCACTCGGAGGCTTGGTCAACGTGCTCTCGGGAATGATGCTGGCGCCCGCTTGACGATTGACCTCGCGCGCGACTTCGTACACCAGCAACTTCGGCAAATCGGCGATCACCGCCAGCGCGCCCGCCATGTCCCCGTACAGCGTGCAGTAGCCGACGGCGACCTCGCTCTTGTTGCCTGTGGTCAGGAGCAAGCTTCCGAAGCGGTTCGCGATCGCCATCAGCACGTTGCCACGAATGCGCGCCTGAAGATTCTCGTAGGTAACATCTTGGGCGCAAGCCGGGCCCAACCGGTCGAGCAGCGGAGTCAAGCCTCTGAGATAGCCATCGAACATCGGCTCGATCGGGAGCTCGTGAAATTGGATGTCCAATTTTTCCGCTAGCTCGCGGGCGTCAGTGCGACTGTGCTCGCTCGAGTAGCGCGAGGGCATCGCGACACCGAGCACGTGTTCTTTGCCGAGGCCACGTACCGCGATCGCCGCGGTCAGGGCGCTGTCGATCCCGCCGGAGAGGCCGAGTACCACGCGCGAAAAGCCGGTTTTGTGCACGTAGTCACGCACGCCGAGCGCGAGCGCGTCGAGAGCCGCCGCCGCGTCACTTTCGGGAACGCTGGCGATCGAGCAAGCCTCGAAAGGCTGCACCACGAGCAGCGCTTCTTCGAAAGCTGGCGCGCGCGCGCTCAGCTCGCCACGGGCATCGAACACGCTCGATTGACCATCGAAGATGAGCTCGTCATTGCCGCCGACTTGATTCACGAACACGACGGGCACGCGCCGCTCGCGCGCCACTTCGCCGAGCAGCTGCGCACGCCCGAGCCTCTTCTCGAGCGTGAATGGCGACGCGGCCACGTTGATCAAAACGGACACGTCTTGTGCGATCAAATCGGCGACGGGATTTTCCCCGTAGCGCCGCACGGCGAGTGCCCCACGATCGGCCCAGATGTCTTCGCAAATGGTGATCCCACAGCGCGTCCCTTCCACTTCGATCACGAGCGAGGCATCGCCACGCGCGAAATAGCGCTGCTCGTCGAAGACGTCGTACGACGGCAATAGACGCTTACGCGCCACCGCTTCGACCTGCCCTGCCCGCGCAACCGCGAGTGCATTGAACAGGCCCGGACGATTCGTCGCGGGGGCGCCTTCAACGAACCCGATCAAGCACGTCAGGCGAGCTGGCAGCCTCGCCACCAACGCCTGCAAAGTTTGCTGTGTGTCCGCGATGAAGCTCGGACGATCCACGAGATCGCGTGGCGGGTAACCGACCAGTGCGAGTTCCGGAAACACCGCGAGTGTTGCGCCTCGAGCACACGCACGCTCGGCAAAATCCGCGATCTTTGCGGCGTTTCCCGCCAAGTCTCCGACGACAGGATCGATCTGACACAATGCGATCCGCATGGCTCGGAGTTTGCGCGGCTCTGTGCAGACGGTCAAACGCTAGCGCTATGCGCGCGTACGCTGGCGTTCTCGATCACTCAGCGCGCGCAGCTGCATGTTTGCCGTCGCCAGGCGTGACCACGACGAGCGCGTAATCGGCGGGGTCCAAATTGGGAGGCACCGCAAAGCTGCCCCGGAAACGACCGCCCTGAGCCGTTACGGTGACACCCAACAAGAGCGCGCGATCGCTGGTCGGATCGGCGAGCGATACCTCGATGCGCAAGCCGTCCACTGCGCGTCCCGCTTCATCTTCGGCCACCCCTTCCACCTCGAGCACGCTGCCGCGCATGACTTCAGGCAAATAGCGCGCGACGCGAAGCGAAATGGGTTCGCGGTCGTCGTCGACCAAAGGCAGCGATTGCTCGCCGCGGCCGAGCGCCAAGGTGGGCTTCAGCCGCATGTCGCCTGGAGCGCGCGTTTCGTCGCCACGCTGCATCGCTCCTTTGGCGCGCGCCTTGTCCGCGCGCGCCGCCGCGAGTTCTGCCGCACGCGAGTAGCTCTCCTCGTATGCGAGGGGTCGGGGCCACGGATCTGGCACGTTCGAGCGATAAGCGGGTCGATCATCGAGCGAGTGACCTTCGAGGCCTTCGGCAGCCCCCCCCAAGTCGAGCCGCATCCAACCGACACCCGCTACCTTCACTTCGGCCCAAGCGTGCGCTTCGTTCTGCACGAAACGCGCGGGGATACCGAGCCCTATCGCCGTGATGACGAACGCATAACTGCGATGCCGGCATACGCCGCGTTGTTCGCGCGCCAGATCGAGATAGATGTTGCCCGTGTCCGGAGGCGGTTCACGAGATTCCTCGAATGACCGGAAGTGCTCCGCGAGCTTGCGGAGTACGTCCGTCGAAGGGTGGTCGCGCGCGAGGCCGAGCTCTTGCGCGAACGTGATGGCATCACGGCCTACGCGCTCCGGCAGTTGCCCCGCGCGGTCCATGAGAGCGTCGGCGCGCGTCAGCGGCAAGGCAGCCCCAAAGTAGCTGCGTGGGGCGTCGAGTACGTAGGTCAAGCGCACCGCTTCCGCAGGCGCTTGGTCCGCGACGATGAAGAAGTTGTCTGCGCTATCGCGCTCGATGTGAAACGCGACGCTTGGAACCGTCTGCGCCACGAGCACGCGCGATTCCGGGGACACGCTGGGCAGGGGTAGCCGTAAACCCTCGCCAAAGTCGAGGACAACGCTGCCCCAGAAGCGGTCGCGTTCACGGCTGTCGGGCGGCGCGCTATCGAGGCCCTCGATGCTGACAGGACGCGGCGACGGATCGGCGACTGCGAGCACGGGCGTTCGATCTTCCAAGCGCACGTGATCGAGCGCAGTCACGCGCTTGAATGGCGCGATCGACGGGCTGAACACTTCGTAATAACCGAGCGTGCCTTCCAGTTCGGTCACACGGTCCGGCCGGAACGAAGGCGAGCGCCGTCCTGGCAGCTCGCTTCCGAGCCCGTCGCCCCCCGCTCCCTGCATGGGGGCCTCTTCGGCAGGACGCAGTGGTCCCCCCGCGGGCGGCGGAACCGCATCTCCCGACACCATCACAGCGCGCGCGTGCAAGGCGCCAAACGCGTCGAGTTCGGCAGCGCGGAAGTTTGGTATGAAGGTGTGGGCAGGCTCGGGTTCTGTACAACCCAATAGAAACACGAGCAGTCTTGCAATGTTGCCGAGCGGGGCAAGAATGCCCCTGCGCGCCTTGCGCAAGGCCGCGCTCAGGCTCGCTGCCGCGTGTCTGGATCGGCTGTATGCTGAGGGACTGCGCACCGGAGGTTTCACCTAGGCGATGAGCATACTACTGGCGTACCTGTTCGCGATCCTGGGCATCTCATTGCTCGTCATCATTCACGAAGCTGGCCATTATTTTTCCGCCCGCGCCTTCGGAATGCGCGTGACGAAGTTCAGCATTGGCTTCGGGCCCACGATCGCAAAATTTCAGCCCGAAGGCAGTCCTACTGTATTTCAGATCGGCGCGATTCCGTTCCTCGCCTACGTGCAAATCGCCGGCATGAATCCCGCGGAGGACAACGACCCCAACGACCCCGCGCTGTATCCGAACAAGGGCGTGTTCGCGCGGTTCTTCACGATCTTTGCAGGACCGTTCGCAAACTACATGGTGGCGACCTTGCTCGTGCTGGGCTTCGCGCTGTCTGGCTACCAACTCGAGATCGAGCGCCCGCCGCCGCTCTCGCCGATGACGATCGAGACCGTCCAGCCCGGTCTACCGGCTGCCGCTGCGGGCCTGCAGGACGGTGACGTCATCGTCGAGGCCAACGGCAAGAAGGTGCGGCACGTCGAAGACTTGATCGAGGTCACCTCGCCCCGGGCCGAGCAGCCCACCAGCTACGTGGTCGAGCGCAACGGTCAGCGCCTCGCGCCCTTTACGCTCACGCCCAAAAAGACTGAGGACGGACGTGGCGTGATCGGGATCCTCGCCAAGCAGGCGCCATTCGTCGACAAGCAAGGCGAGCCCATGGCGTTTGGAGCGGCCGTCGCGTACGCCGTGCGTTTCCCGTTCGAGCTGACCATGGAGCAGCTCGAAGGCCTCACTCACATGCTCAAGAAGCGCACGACCGAAGGCATGGTCGGGCCCGTTGGCATGGTGAAGATCGTGGCGTCGACGAGCCACTCGATCGTGCCGTTCGCGCGCATGCTCGTGTTGATCACGGTCGCGCTCGGTATGTTCAACTTGCTGCCCTTGCCCGCGCTAGATGGTGGACGACTGGTGTTCTTGTTTTACGAGATCATCACGAAGCGCCGCGCCAACGAACAAGTCGAGAACCTGGTCCACACGGTGGGTCTCGTGGTGCTCTTGTGCTTGATCGCGCTGGTCACGTTGCGCGACGTCGCTGGCTGATGACGGAACGCGTGCGCGAACGGTTCGTAGAAGCCAACAGCTTGTCGCATCACGTGCTCGAGTGGGGCGATCCAAACGCCGCGCAGAGCATCGTGATGTGTCACGGGTTTCTGGATCTCGGCTGGGGTTTCTCGCTGCTCGCGGCGCCGCTCGCAGAAGCGGGCTATCGCGTGATCGCGTTCGATTTTCGCGGGCATGGCGAGAGCGAATGGATAGGTCGCGGCG
>WUUC01179374.1_pt1 | contig 11841 bp, 9 predicted proteins | sample 6278441 | NCBI WGS metagenome assembly WUUC01 (sample SAMN13675441, study PRJNA597444) | soil metagenome | isolation source: soil | place: USA: Washington | collected 2017-10 | reverse complement strand
GATGCCGCGCGGGTCGGTGGTGAGCACCGTGTGGTCGGTCGCGAGCAGGTCGGCCAGCGGCGCGAACGGCTGGGCGTCCATCGGCGCGCCGACCAGCACCATCAGCGGGCCTGCGCCCCGTACCTCGTAGTGCAGCAGCGCGTCCGGCACGCGGAGCGTCGCGGCGGTCACGGTCGGTGTGGTCACGGGGTCCTCCTGGGTGGTCGTCGTGCCCGTCGGAGTAAGTGACCACCGTCGTCGGGCAGAATCGTCGCTCGTGAGCGAAGTTCTTCCAGCCGATCAGGGCCTGGCTGTGGACGATGCCGCGTTCACCCGGCTCGTCGCACCGCTACGTCCCGAACTGCACGCGCACTGCTACCGGATGCTCGGCTCGGTCCACGACGCCGACGACGCGGTCCAGGACGCGATGCTGCGGGCGTGGCGAGGGCTCGCACGCTTCGAGGGACGTAGCTCACTGCGCTCGTGGCTCTACACGGTGACCACCCGGACGTGTCTGGACACCATCGAACGGCGCGGGCGGCGCGCACTGCCCGTCGACCTCGGGCCTGCCAGCGACCAGGCCGTGGTCGGTGACCGGCCCCGTGACGACATCGCGTGGCTGGGCCCCTACCCCGACGCCGGCCACGAGCGGCGCGCGGCCGTCGAGCTCGCGTTCGTCGCGGCGTGCCAGCACCTGCCGGGCAACCAGCGGGCGGCGCTGCTGCTGTTCGAGGTGCTGGGGTTCGCCGTCGCCGAGATCGCCGAGATGATGGGCACCACGGCCACGTCGGTGAACTCGGCGCTGGCACGCGCCCGGCGGGTGGTCGCCGAACGGGTGCCGCCGGTCAGCCAGCAGCAGGCACTGCGGACGATCGGCGATGCCCGGATCAGGCAGATCGTGTCCGGCTACACCACGGCGCTGGAGCACGGCGACGCCGACGCGCTGATCGCGCTGCTGACCGAGGACGTCACCTGGTCGATGCCGCCACTTCCGCACTGGTACACCGGAATCGCCGCGGTCACCGACTTCGCCACCCGGGTCCCGCTGACCGGCTGCGGCAGCTGGCGGCACCTCCCGACCACCGCCAACGGCCAGCCCGCCGTGGCCGGCTACCTGCACGACCCGACGGGTGAGGTCTACCGTGCCTGGTCGATCAACGTACTGACCCTGCGCGACGGGCAGATCGCGGAGATCACCTCGTTCATCGGCCGGGAGCACTTCGCCCTGTTCGGCCTGCCCGACGCCCTGCACTGAGAGCACCACTGCTGGAGTTTGTGCCACGACCCCGGCACACGTTCGCCGTGGTGTGGTGTCCGCTCGTTGCCAGTTCCTCGATCACCAGCCTCGTCGCGACATCGAGCGGCCCAGTCCTCCCACGAGGCTGAGCAGCAGGCCGCACGCGAACAGGATCGCGCCCTGTTTCAGGTCGGTCAGGTCCGGCAGGCGGAAACGGCCGATCTCGTTCCGGGCGGCCGACAGCGTGGTGACGATCTCCACGGCGAGCAGGCCCAGGCCGCCGAACAGCAGGACCGCGCCGAGTGCCGTGATCACCTTGACCCAGGCGGGTGCGCCGGAGTAGTTGGACGGGTGCTCGGCAGAACGTGACCACGACTTGTTGATGACTCCGCCGTGCACTGCCTGGTCTCCCCAGGCCTGGATGTTGGTGTGTGCCTGGACCTGGTTCACGAACTGTCTGCCGCCCGCTCGGTCCAGCCGGTCGACGATGGCGGCGAGTTCACCCGCGAACCGCCGGTCCACCGCCGCGATGTTCTCCACCGCCCTGGCCACGCGGTGCTGCGCGTCGACGTCGTCGGGGTTCTGCCGGAGGTCGCGCACCACCGCCCCGCCGAGGCGCCGGACCACGCGGTCGTACAGGGCTGTGAGCCCGCCGTCGATCCGGCCGTCCACGAAGCGCTTCGCCGCCCCGCCCAGGAGAACCGCGAGATACCCCGCCACTACGCCACCGTCGATCACGTGCCGCCCCCCTCGGGTCGAGTGCCCGGCATACCCGATGTCATGTCGGATTGTGGTCGGGGGAGCCGTCGGGGGCGTATACGTAAGGGTGCGTATTGCGCGGAAGGGGGCGCGATGGACCGGTCCCGTGATTACCAGCGGCTGCTGGACCTGGTGGTCGGGATCCTCGAGCACCCGCAACCCGCGCGGCCCTGGCCACTCGTGCTGACGACCCTCACCGAACAGCTGGACGGCACGGGGGCCATCGTGTCGGAGGTCGCGACGGCTATGGGGAATTCTCTCGTCCACGCGGCCGTGCCCGCTCCGCTGGACCGGCTCGCTCCCCTGCTGGACCCCTGTGTGCCCGACGATCCGCTGATCCAGCACTACCTCAGCACCGGTGACCGGACGCCCCACACGACCGACGAGGTCGTGGACCTTTCGGCGTGGCGCGGCACCATGGGTTACGCGCTGGTCCGGGATACCGTCGGCGCCCGGTCATGCGTGTCGATACCGCTCACGTCCCCGGCGGGCAGCCACCGCGGCGTCACGGTGACCCTGCCGGAGCTGTCACTCGCGGAACGGCACCGTGACTACCTGCACGGGCTCCAGCACCTGCTGACGGCCCTCGACAGCCATCTCCGCCACCTCGAACGCTGGCACCGGCAGCTGCGGGACCAGCGCCCGGCCCCCGTGACCGCACAGCACGGCATCACACCCCGGGAGGCCACGGTCATCGCGCTGCTGGCCGACACGCTCACCGCCGCCGCGATAGCCCGGAAGCTGCACATCTCGACCCGCACCGTGCACAAACACCTGGAGAACATCTACCGGAAGCTCGGCACGGCGGACCGGCTGGAAACCGTTCTGCGCGCACGCGCTCTGGGCCTGTTGCCGCCGCACTAGTGTCCTGCGGAGCGATTTTCCGGCCGCGTCGCGCTCGATCAGCGAGCAACCTCGGGTCGCGGTGGTTCGTCGTGCCGAGGCATCGTCGCGGGAGGGGCGACGTGGATGGTTGGTCATCCACATCGCCCCTCCCTGTTCGGCGGCCGGCTCGTGGTCACGCACTGTCGAAGCCCTGAGGTGCCCCGGTTCCGTTCTGCCTGGCATTCATGGCGTAGGACCGTCCTGAGTCGACGGTCACCGGGCTCGGTTCACGTCGGCCAGCGGCGGAACGCGTAGCCGTCGAGTTGCTCGGTCAGGCGTGTCAGCGTCACCGCGTCGGCGGGCGGGCAGGCCGCGGACGTGATCTTGTCGAGCAGCCGCCAGCACACGCGCCGGTGGGGCCAGGTCGTCTCGAGCAGCCAGCGGCGCAGCACGAACAGCCGCAGGACCACGCGCAGTGCCGGTTCGTCGGGGGACGAGTCCGACAGCGACCTCGCGTCGAGCACGGCCGCGGTCAAGGCGGGCAGCTCGGCGGTCAGCGCCTCCTTGGCCGCTCGTGCGTGCTGGTACGCCTCCTTCACCGACCGCACCGGCGGTGGCGTGCGCAGCGCCGTGTGGACCAGGCCGATCGCCGCGGGTGCCAGGTCCGACGACGGCACCACCATCGCCGCGGTCAGGGGCAGCGCGGCGGCCAGCGCCACCGCGCCGATGAGTTCGGCGTGTTCTTCCGGTGCGGCGCGCAGTCCGTCGAGCCGTGCCACGGCGGCGTCGCGGTCGAGGTCCGCCTCGGTGACGTCCGCGAGGTCCAGCAGCGCGAGCAACTCCGGGCGTGGCGCGAAGACCGGCTCGGTGTCGCGGATCGCGGCCTCGACGTGGTCCAGCAGCTCCAGGCGGTCGACGGGCTCCCCCGCCACCTGCCGCCGCAACAACGGCACGATCGGCCCGCCGCCACCGGCTGTCCCGGAGGTGGCCACGACGGGCGCGGGGCGCGACTGGTCGAGCCGGGTCCACCGCGGATCCGGTGAGGAGTAACTCATTCGTCCGACCGTACGGCAGAGGTCGCGGGCACGGGAGCCGGACCGCCGGGGACGTTCCGCTGTTGTCACGATCCGGCCGGTTCGGGCGGAGTTGAGTAGCCGTACTCAGGTCCGGGGCGCGGGATTCCGGGATGCTTCCGCCATGACGACACCAGTGCAGTCGAAGTCGCCGACGACGGGGGCGTTCTTCGCCCAGGCCGCCGTCTCGTTCGCGATCGCCGGCATCACGGTCGTGGTGGGCATCGTGTTCCTGCCCGTCGACCCGTGGGTGCGCGCGTTCCTCGGGATCGGCGTGCTGTACACCATCTCCTCCGCCTTCACCCTCGCGAAGTGCGTCCGCGACCGCCAGGAGGAGGACTCGGTGGCACACCGGGTCGACCGGGCGCGCGTGGACAAGCTGCTCGCGGAACACGACCCGTTCCGCGTCGACTCGCCGTGACGGCGCGATCGGTGCGCGGCGGCTACCGCTCGGCGAGGTAACGGTCCTCGGCGGTGTAGTCCAGCATCGGTGCGAAGTACTCGTGGTCGAACCCCGGCGGTAGCCGGGCGTCCCGGGAAGGGCCGCGGTCGGCGATGGACACCAGCCAGTCCAGCTCCGCGGTCACGGTGGTCGCGTGGTCGCCGGCCGGGCGGTAGCCCAGTTGCCGGGCCGCGCCCATGTCCAGGCGGATGCCCGGCAGGCGGTCCCAGGGGTGGGAGCCGAGCCCGGCGGGTGCGTGCGCGTCCTCATCGAGGAGCACTTCCTCCCACCGGTGGCCGAGGTGGTTCGCGACGGTGCGCGAGATGTCCAGCGCGCTCGGGGTGTCCGGGTCCGCGCTGTTGAGGACCCTCCGGCCGGGGTGGTCCGCGACGACCTCGATCAGGGCGGCGGTGTTGGCCGCGGCACTCGGGTGGTCGACGCCGCGGCCGCCGCGGGACAGGAACAGGACGTCGCGCCGGTCGAGCACGCGTTTGACGAACACCCACGTGTGGGGTGTCGACGACCCGTCCCCGTGGACCTTGGACGGCCGCAGGACCGTGACCGGGTGACCGCTGTCGAGCAGGACCTGCTCGGCGGCGACCTTGTTCGCGCCGTAGCCCTCGCCGTCGCGGTAGTCGACGTCCTCCCGCGGGGCCGTGGTGGGCTGCGATTCGCGGACCGGGGCGTCGAAGACCGGCGCGGTGGCCGAGTTCACGTGGTTCCCCGCCGCGTCGACGTACACGGCCTTGCTGGAGATCATCACCGTCGACCCGACGTCGTCCAGCAGTGGCAGCAGGCCGCGGGCGTGCGCGGCGGTGTAGCACAGGCAGTCGACCAGCAGGTCCGTCCCCGCGCCCACGGCTGCCGCGAGCCGGCGGGGTTCGGTGCGGTCCGCGGCGGTGAACCGGGCTCCCGCCGCCGCGAGGTCGCCGGGCATGCGTGCGCGGTCTCGTCCCGCGACGGTCACGTCCCAGCCCGCGGCCAGCAGCCGGCGTGCGGCGGCGCGGCCGATCAGTCCGGTCCCACCGAGCACCAGTGCGTGCGACACCGCGCAAGGATAGGGGTGACCCACGGCCGGACGGGGATCCACGACCCCGCCCGGCCCCCGGACGGGTCAGGTCGTCGCCGCGGTGCCGCGGAAGAGTGCCGCGGGCCGCTGGTGCGTCGTGCGGGCGATGCGCCACCCCACGGCCAGTTTCCGGTCGCCCGCGGCGCAGATCCCGCCGAGTGCCGACGCCACGTTCTCCTCGGTCTCGGCGCCGGAGAACTCGGGGCGCAGCCGCTGCCCGTCCCAGTGCGCCACGTAGGCGGTCTCGGGGCCGCCGGGCAGTTGCAGGTAGCCGGCGAACCAGACGTCCTTCTCGGCCGGGGCGGCCACCGCGCTCATCTGCGTGACCGCGGCGTCCGTCGGGACGGACTTCCAGGTCGAGCCGTTCCAGTGCAGGACGATGCCCGACGCCTTCCCCGCCGTGGTGGCGGTGCCGACGACCCACAGCGAGTCCGGACCGGTCGGCGCGAGGCCCAGCAGCCGGTTCCCCGCGCCCGCCAGGTCCGGAATGGGCAGCCGGGTCCAGGCCGTGCCGTCCCAGTGCAGCACCAGCGCCTCCGAGCGGCCCGCCGCGCTGCTGCTGTGCCCGACCGCCCACACGTCGTCGGTGGCCCTGGCCGCCACGGCGTCGAGCCTGTTGGCCAGGGTTCCCGGGTTCGGGCTCGGGACGGTGGTCCACGTGCGGCCGTCCCAGCGGGCGATCAGCGTCCGGGTGAACCCGGTGCCCGCGCCGGGCCCCGAGCCACCCACGGCCCAGCCCTCCGTCGCCGAGAGCATCGCCACGCCGTGGAGTGCGCTGTCCCCCGCCACCTCCGGGCCGTCGACCGCCACGCCGGGGGCGTCCGGCAGCCTCGGGTAGCGCTCGATCCGGGGGCGTCCGCCGCCACTGCCGTCGGCGACGCGGCCCACGGCCCAGACGTGGTCGCCCGCCCGGTCCAGCGCGTTGAGCCGCACGTCCAGCTCCGGGCTCACCGCGGGCAGCGTCGCGAACCGGAAGTCCTCGGTCCACCGGACCACCAGCGCGCGGGCGCGGCCCTTCACCACGACGTCGCCGACCGCCCACGTCTCGTCCGGCGAGACCGCCAGCACGCCGTGCAACCCGCCGGGATCCGCCGACGGCAGCCTCGGGTCGAACCGCCAGACGGCCACGGGTGGTGCGTTGGTGATGGTCATCGAGCCACTCCCCTGCTCCTCGGTTGCGTCGACGGCCGTTCTCCCGACGGCCCGACGCTGACCCGGGCAATCCTGCGCGAGATCGGACCGCCGGTCCACGGGATGCCGTACCGATAATCCGGCGCGGGCTACTGAGAATTGCCGGGCGCGTCCGGGCGCGCGTTCGCGTACCGGGCGAGTGCGACGCGGTTCGGCTGGCCCGTCTTCGCCAGCAGGTGCGCCACGTGGGTCTCGACGGTGCGGCGCGAGACGAACAGCCGCTCGCCGATCTCGCGGTTGCTCAGCCTCGCGGCGACCAGCGCGAGCACCTCGTACTCCCGCACGGTGACACCGAGCAGGCGCAGCTCGGTCGGCAGGGCGTCGGTGCCTCGTCGCCACTGCAGCACCGGCTCGCCCGCCCGGCGCAGCAGCGCGCGGGCCGCCGCGGCCACCCGCGGCGCGGGCACCGCCATGAAGAACGCCTCGGCCGTGCGGAGCCAGCGCGCGGGCTCGCCCCACCCGTCGTCGAGGGCCGCCTCACCGAGCAGCCGCAGCCCGAGGTGGCGGGCCAGCGGGAACGGCGCGGCCGCGGTCTCGAACTCCGCCACCGCCGACGTGGCCGCGTCCACCCGGCCCTCCCGGGCGGACAGCACCGCCTCGGCGAGCGCGACGAACACCTGGTTCCAGCGCGCCTGACCGCTCGCCGAACGCCGGGCCGCCGCGACCTCGGGCCGGCCTGCCTCGCCCGCGAGCACCGCGAGGAACAGGTGCGGGCCGTGCGCGTAGGACACGTACTGCGGCGGCCGGGTCGCCTCCGCCGCGGCCGCCCGGCCCGCTTCGGCCAGCGCCCGCGGCCGGTCCTCCTCGATCAGCGAGCAGAACACCAGCCCGAAGCCCCACAGCGCCGACGTGAAGTCGCAGCCGTTGCCGCCGTGGCGTTCGTAGTCGTCGACCAGGGCCGTGGCCTCGGCCCGCCGGCCCTGGTGGGCGCTGATGCAGGCCCGCAGGCCCAGCGCGGTCAGCCGCATGTCGTCGAGGTGGAGCCGGCGGGCCGTCTCCTCGCAGTCGCGGGCACCGCGCTCGGCGTAGCAGTACTCCCCGCGGATCAGCTGGACCACGGCGAGTTCGGCGACGATGTCGAGGGCCGTGACGAGCGCGCCCGCCGCGTGGGCCGCGTCCCGCGCCTCGACCAGCCGCGCCGGGTCGGCGGCGCGGATCCCCGCCTGCGCGCCGAGGTCGAACAGCAGCCGGATGCGCCACAGCGCGAGTCCGTGCCGCTCGGCGAGGTCGAGTGCCTCGCCGAACAGCGCCTCCGCCTCGTCGAGGTCGCGCACCCGGGCGCAGGTGCCGAGCAGCTCCAGCGCTTCGCACGCGATGTCCGGCAGGCCTGCCTCGGTGGCCGCCGACAGCGCACGCGCCGCCGACTCCTCGGCCCGCGCGAGCCGGTTCGGCTCCGGGTCGGTGAACGCGAGCTGCGCCGCGACCACCTCGGCGCGCGCCGCCGGGCCCGGTCCGGCGGCGGGGTCGATCTGCCCGCGGGCGCGGTCCAGCTCGTCGCGTCCCACGACCCACTGCCCGGACGCCGCCGCGGCCCTGGCCAGTCGCAGGTGCACCCTCGCCTGGACGTGCGGGGCGGCCTCGAGGTCGAGCCGCGTGCCGAGCTCCCTCGCCCGGCCGACCTGACCGGCCGCCACCAGGGCGTCGAGCAGCGGCTCCAGCACGGAGGCGGTGTCCGGCGCGAGCCGTGCGCGGCCGCTGTCGCGCAGTGCCAGGCTGCGCTCGAGCAACGCGATGGCCGTTCCCACGCCGCCCGTCCCGGCCGCGCGCCGCCCCGCCCGGCCTAGCCGCTCGGCCGCGCGCGCGGCGTCGCCCGCGAGCTCCCACAGCTCGCCCGACAGCAGGCACCAGTCGCCCGGCAGGTCCGGGTGGGCGGTCTCGATGGCCTCGGCGGCACGGGCGGCCAGCGCCGAACGTTCCTGCGGCAGCAGGCCCGCGCGCAGCGCGTCGGCGGTGAGGGCGTGCCGGAACGCGTAGCCGTCGTCGGCCACGTCGACCAGGCGCGTGCCGATCGCCGCCCGCAGGACGTCGAGCAGGTCGGCGTCGTCCACCTCGGCCACCACGCCGACCAGCGCGGCCGGGAACTGCTGGCCGAACACCGAGGCGGCCCGCAGCACCCGCATGCCGTGCGGGCCGAGCCTGCGCACCCGCGCCGTGACGCTGGCGAGCACCGACGCGGGCACCCCGGGCCGGACCGGGCCTGCCAAGCGCCAGGCGTCGCCCGACCGCACCAGCTGCCCGCCGTAGACCAGCTCGGCCAGCAGCTCCTCGACGTAGAACGGGTTCCCCTCGCCGTCGGCGACCAGCCGGTCCAGCACCTCGGCCGGCACGGCGGCCGGCGCCACCCCGAGGCAGTCGCCGACCAGCCGCCGCACCTGCCCGTCGCTGACGGGGGACAGCTCGGCGATGTCGGCGACCCCCCGGCGGGACGCCGCGCGAACCAGGTCGATCGCCGGTCCCGGGTCCGGCCGGACCGTGCCGACGAGCAGGACCGGCTCGTCGGCGACGTTGTCGGCGAGGTAGTCGAGGACCGCGAGCGTGTCGGCGTCCGCGTCCTGCAGGTCCTCCAGCACCAGCAGGCACCCGCCTCCGCCGCCCAGCCACCGGAGCAGCCGCAGCACCGCTTCGGCGAGCGCCACGACGGAGTTGTCCGGGGCCGCCACCCGGGGTGCCCGCCACTCGGGGACCAGCCGCGACAGCGCGTGGCGGTACGGCGCGAGCTCGGGGGTGTCGGGGACCTCGCGGTGCCGCAGCACCGACAGGAACGCCTCCGACAGCGCGCGGAACTGGGCCAGCGACGAGGTCGACCGGCCGCGCAGGACCACCTGCCCCGAGCTCTCCGCGGTGCCCGCCAGCTCGCGCACCAGCCTCGTCTTGCCCAGCCCCGGCTCGGCGACGACGAAGACCGCCGCGCCGCGGCCCCGGCGCACGGCCGCGAGGGCCGACCGCAGGTGGACCAGCTCCGCGTCCCGGCCGACGATGGCCGGGGTCGCCAGCCGGATCGGCGGGCCCGCCACCTCCACCGGGCTCATGACGGCCCGCGCCCGTCGGTACCGGACGGCTGTTCCCCGGAACGGCGTTCCATGACTGCGGCCTCACCCCAACCCGGCGCCGACGACCACGGCGGCCCGTCCTGTGATCGTCCGGGCCGCGGCGTTCGTGAGGGCCGGGCGGACCTTCGTGGTGGCGGAGCGGCACGTTCGCCCACGGCGACTGTCCGGGGCACGAGCGGGACCACTGCCCGGAGGGACGGCCCGAATTGACGGTCGAAAACAGATGAGATTGTTCGGTACCTGTCATCCGCCGACGTAACACCGGGTATTTGTACCTGCGACCCCCTGAGCAATTGGACCTCTATTTCAAGGTGCACCACAATCCAGCGATAACGGGTTCAACTCCTGGACGAAGAAAGGGAATACATCCCTTTTTCGAATTCTTGACCTAGGAGTAGATCTGTGTTCAGAATTATTTCTTCCGTGCTCGTCGTCCTGGTCCTGTCCACATTGGCGGTGTGGTACGGAGGGCAGCGGACGGGCCCCCGGCCCGCGGCACAGCCCGCCGCACTCGCGACCTCGGTGAACCTGTACGGCCTCGACGCCCACGACGGCACCATCGTCCAGGACGGCAACGTCTTCCACCTGTACGGAACGCGCTACGGCTGCGGGTTCACCTGGCAGCAGCAGAACACACCGTTCTGTGGGTTCGGGGTCTGGACGGCCGGCGCGATCAGCGGACCGTGGACGTTCCAGCGCCTCCTGTTCGATCCCGCGGGCCACAACCCGTGGAACGGCCAGTCCTGGCAGTACACGTGCGGCAGCGACGGCGCCGGGTGCTTCAACCCGCGCATGGTCAGGCGCGCGTCCGACGGTGTCTGGGTGTTGTGGTTCAACGCTCCCGGGGACTTCAACCGGACAGGGGCGAACGCCTACTACGCCATGGGTTGCAACTCGCCCACCGGCCCTTGTGGAGCGGCCGCGGGACCGCCGTACGGCAGCACGCACAAACCAGCCATGCACGTCTGCTACGGCAACGGCGACTTCTCGATCGTCGTGGACGGCACCACTGGCTACATCATGTGCACGAGGGCGAACCAGACGATCGCCGTCGAGCGGCTGGACCGCTGGTGGGCCAACGGTGACGGCACCGGGATGGCGAACGTGGCCGGACTGACCCAGGTGGAGTCACCGGGCGCGTGGCGGGCGAGCGATGGGAAGTGGCTCATGACCTACTCCGACCTCAACTGTGGCTACTGCGCCGCGAACGCGACGGGCTACGCGGTGGCGAACACGCCGCTGGGCCCGTTCACCGCTCCCGGGAACGTCGGGATCAGCGCGCCCGAGCGGGCGAGACGAGCCGTCTCGGGGGCGTCCTGCGGCGGCCAGCCGCGGACCGTCGTCACCCTCGACGGCCGGCCGTACCAGTGGATCGACCTGTGGGTGGGCTCGAGGAACGAGACCGTCGCCGGTGTCCACCTCGAACCGCTGATCGCCAACCCGCCGTACCTGCCGCCCGCGAACGGCACCGTGCAGCCGGGCGGGATCCTGCCGTTCACCTGCGCCTGACAGGCGACCGGTCTCCTTGACCGGCGGCGGTGTGGCACGCATGGGAATGCGGCGACACCGCCGCCGGTGGACGCATTCCGGCACCGAACAGACCACTTACCAGATCGGGCCTGCGCCGCGGACGGCGTCACTCCCGGCGAAGGGTGCGTTCGAGGCCGTCGAGGATGAGGTCGAGCCCGTACTCGAATTCGTCGCCGTAGGCGTAGCCGGGCTGGAGGACGTGTTCGACCGTGAACTCGGTGAGGTGCCGGGTACTGGCCGGAGGCGAACCGCGCCATGATGGCCTGCGCGACCGCCGCGGTGTCTCCCGTGGGGTCCTGCGCGGTGTCGAACGGCAGGTTCGGCGCCTGCAGGGCGAACCCGTAGATGTAGCTGTCCAGCACCGAGTACGCGTGGGCGACCATCGCGATCGGGAAACCCGCCGCCCGGAGCACCCCGATCACGGCGTCGTGGTGTCGCAGCGTCGCGGGACCGGGGGTGCTCCGCGACTCCATCAGCCCGGTCGCCCACCGGTGGCGGGACAGGGCCTCCCGCACCGATATCGCCCGTCCGCGCATGGCCGACTTCCAGTCGGTTCCGGCGGGCCGGCAGCTCGATCTCCTCGAAGACGCAGTCGATCATGCCGTCGAGCAGGTCCACCTTGTTGGCCACGTGGTTGTACAGCGACATGGCCTCGATCCCCAGCTCCACCCCGAGCTTGCGCATGG
>WUUC01210458.1_pt1 | contig 11843 bp, 8 predicted proteins | sample 6278441 | NCBI WGS metagenome assembly WUUC01 (sample SAMN13675441, study PRJNA597444) | soil metagenome | isolation source: soil | place: USA: Washington | collected 2017-10 | reverse complement strand
CGAGCATGCCGTAGACGCCGAAGAGCGCCGTGTGGCCGTGGACGGGCGTCGTGTTCAAGCCCTGCATGTAATAGAGCGCGATGGGCGGGTTGATGAGAAAGCCGAACAGCCCCGCGCCGACGAAGTTCCAGAAAGCCACGGCGACGAAGAAGTAGATCGGCCACTTATAGGCGGTCAGCCAGTTCCGCGCGCGCGCCAGACGGATGTTTTCCCACGCCTCGAAGCCGATCAGGACGAGCGGCACGACTTCCATCGCGCTGAAGGTCGCGCCGAGCGCGAGCACGCTGGACGGCATTCCCGTGAAGTAAAGATGGTGGAACGTGCCGACGATGCCGCCGGAGAGGAAAATGACCGTCGAGAAAAGCACGGCCTTCGTCGCCGTATGGACGGCCAACAGTTTCATGCGCGTGAACAGGAAGGCGATGACGACCGTGGCGAAGACCTCGAAGAAACCTTCCACCCAGAGATGCACGACCCACCAGCGCCAGTATTCGGCCGTGACGATGTGGCTCTTTTTGCCGTACATCAGCCCCGCCGCGTAGAAGAGCGGGATGGCGATTGAGGCGATGAGAAAGAGCAGCAGGAGCGAGCGGCTTTCCCCGCGCTCTTTGAGCGCGGGCTTGAGCGCGCGCCACATCAGCCAGAGCCAGAAGCAGAGGCCGCCAAACAGTAGTATCTGCCAGAAGCGACCGAGATCGACATACTCGTAGCCCTGATGCCCGAACCAGAACCAGTACTCGCCGAGGTACTGGTGGACGCCGAGCCATTCGCCGGAAAGCGAGCCGACGACGACTAAGAGCACCGCCACGAAGAGCACGTTGACGAGATGTTTTTGATGCTTCGGCTCGTAGCCGCTGACCGCCGGGGCGATGAAGAGGCCGGTCGCGAGCCAAGAGGTCGCGATCCAGAAGAGGCCGAGTTGTGTGTGCCACGTGCGCGCGACCGAATAGGGCAACCACTGGTCGAGCGGGATGCCGTAGAAGCCGGAGCCTTCGACGCCGTAGTGCGCGGCGACCGCTCCGAGGCCGATCTGCACGACGATGAGCGCGGCGACGACGAAGAAATATTTGAACGTGGCGCGCTGCGAGGGCGTGGGACGCAGGCCGAGCAGCGGGTCTGCCGTCGGTAACTCCTGATGCGAAGGTTCGCGCTCCTGCGAGGCGAAGTACCAGACCATGCCGCCGATGCCTGCGAGCAGGAGGATGACACTGATGACGCTCCAGACGACCGTGCCGCCGGTGGGCACGTTATTAACGAGCGGCTCGTGCGGCCAGTTCTGCGTGTAGGAGACATTTCCGCCGGGGCGGTTCGTCGAGGCCGCCCACGATGTCCACCAGAAGAAAGACGCCATCTGGCGAGCCTTCGCCCCGTCGGTCAAAGCGCCGCGCGGGATGGCGTATTCGTCGCGCCCCGCGGCGAACACGTCTGCGTAGTGCGCGGCGATTGCTTCGAAGGCGGCGGCGCGCGCGGGGGCGATGGTCACGCGTCCGGTCGCCGGGTCGTAAGAGTTCGTTCGCATCTCGCGCACGAGGCGCGCACGCAACGCGGCCTGCTGTTCGTCCGTGAGTGCGGCGAAATCACGCGCTCCCGCTTCGCGCGCGTAAACGTCGAGCACGAACACGGCTTCGCGGTGCAGCCAGTCGGCCGTCCAGTCGGGCGCGACGTATGCGCCGTGGCCGAAGATCGAGCCGATCTCCTGCCCGCCGATTGACTGCCACACGCTCTGACCCGATTGAATGGTATTGCCGTCGAAGACGACGCGCCCGTCGGTCGTCGCGACTTCGCGCGGGATCGGCGGCGCGTTCTTGATCGCGCGATAGCCGAAGCCGCCGAGCACGGCGAAAGAGCCGATGATGACCACCGCCAGCGCTATCCACAGGCGTTTGTATTGACTGAACATGAGTCCTCCTCCATGTAGAGGTGAAAAATAAGAGTCGTCGTGCGCCGCTTAGTGAAAGCGCTTTTCATTAGCCACCCGATCATCACGCGGCGCGTTTCCGTCCAGCCCGCCGCCTAGCCCTCTCCGCGTTCGGAGGACAGAGGGGAACAGGCGGAGGCGCACGGCGCGAATGATGCACCGTGCGTTTCACTGGAGAGGGCGGACGCCGCGCCCTCCATCTCGACTGCGCGCGGGAAGAGCAGGTTGTTTTCGAGGTGGATGTGCTGGTGCAAATCACGCTCGAAGCCTTCGAGCGCGTCGTAGAGGGCGCGGTAGCTCATGCAGGCGTCCTCGGGCGCGGCGTAGTCTCCGGTCGCGGCGCGCAGTTCGCGCAGGATGTCGCCCGCCGTGTCGTGCTCGGACATCATCATGCGGACGGGGTTGTTGACCGTCCCGAACGGAGCGAAGGGCATCGCCGTTTTGCGGCTGATGGCCTGCTCCAACGCCTTGATGTAGGGGAAGAGCACCGCTTCCTCTTTGTACATGTGCGGCTTCAAGTCGTCGCAGAGTTTATGGAAAAGCGTGCGCGCGATGACCACCTCGGGGTGACTTGCGCCGTGCTTCGAGCAGACTTTTTCGAGCAGCGCGCCTATGCGCTCCATCTCCTCGCGCGTGAACGTGTGGTGCTTGTCGATGATGTAATCGATCAGTGCCGAGAGCGAGCACGACTGAGCTACAGCGGGAGGGGCTGATGCGACGGGTTCCCTATTCGCCTGTTCGAGCAGACTCGCCAGTTCTTCAACGCCGACGCCGGCCACTGCGCAAGCATCGCCGATGGGGCGTCCGCCCCCGCAGCAGTAATCAATCTTCAGTTTCTCGAAGACGCGCAGGGCGTGCGGCATCTCCAGTGCGTACTCGCGGACTGTCTTATCAGTGATGATGTTCATTAGATGAGTTCTCCTTCTTCCTGTGCGCCAGTTTGAGGCCGACGACTCACAGGCGCAGTGACATAAGTCACGAGTGAAAATATTTCCGGCCGTTGACTTTTGTGATCAACGTCACGCGCGGTCTGTGACCGCCGTCACCGGATGAGGCACGAGGGTTGCACTTGTCATGCCGCGTAACGCCCGTGAGCGATAGATGGCCGGGGTCGTTGAGTCGAGCAAAGAGCCGCCACACTCGAAACAGCGGTGAATGCCGTGAAAGTTGAAAGTTTGTGCAGGCAATGAACGCGCAGCATGAGGCTGGCGGACGCGCTCACAGTGGGAATTATTTCGCAGAGCTAAAAGGGAAATTTCCCCAGATGATGAAATTGAAACTGACAGGCCGAGAGGTTAATCAAACCCACACCATGATCACGACCGCGAACGAACTTCTGAAGAAATACGACATCCCCGGCCCGCGCTATACGAGTTATCCGACCATCCTCTACTGGGACGAGAACCCGACAACTGAGCAGTGGGTGGAATCGGCGGCGCGCAGCTTAGACTGTGCCGAAGGGCGCGGCGAGGGCGCGGCCGTCTACATCCACATCCCTTTCTGCCGCTCGCTCTGCACCTACTGCGGCTGCAACTCGCGCATCACGCGCAGCACAACCGTCGGCGACCCATACGTCAACGCCGTCGTCAGAGAGTGGGAACTTTATCAGCAACTGCTGGGCAGGAAGCAGCCCATCCAGCTCGCCGAGTTGCATCTCGGCGGCGGCACGCCGACTTTCCTCGCGCCCGCCGAGTTGGAGCGAATGATAAGCGGTATTCTCAGAGATGTGCGGCGCACTGACGACGCGGAGTTCTCCGTCGAATCAGACCCGCGCGTGACGACGCCAGAACACCTTTCGACGCTCGCGCGCCTCGGCTTTCGCCGCCTGAGCCTCGGCATACAGGACTTCGACCCCCGCGTGCAGGAGGCCGTCAACCGCATCCAGACCGAAGCACAGGTTTGCGCCGTCACCGAAGCGGCGCGCGCGGCGGGCTTCACGAGCATCAACTACGACCTCATCTACGGCCTGCCGTTTCAGACCGAGCGGAGCGTCGCAGGGACGGTGGAGGCCGTCCGCCGCCTGCGCCCGGACCGCATCGCCTTCTACGCCTACGCGCACGTGCCGTGGTTCAAGCCCGGCCAGAGACATTTCACCGAGGACGATCTGCCGCGCGGCGACGAGAAGCGCGCCCTCTACGAACTCGGTCGTGTCATGCTCGAAGAGGCGGGTTACCGCGAGATCGGTATGGATCACTTCGCGCTCGAAACCGATTCGCTCTGGCAGGCTTCTCTAACGGGGACGATGCATCGCAACTTCATGGGTTACACCTCGCGCCGTGTCGCCCCGCTCATCGGCCTCGGTGTCTCTTCCATTAGCGACTCGTGGGACGCTTTCGTGCAAAACGAGAAGGTCGTCGAAGACTATCAGGAGCGCATCGCGAGAGGGGAGCTTCCCATCTTTCGCGGCCACGCGCTCAACCGCGAAGACCTCGTGCTCCGCCGTCACATTCTGAATTTGATGACACGTTTCGAGACCGACTGGGCGACGCCGGAAACTTACACGCCTTATCTCGACACGCTCGCTGATAAACTCGCGGAGCCGCTGAGGGACGGACTCGTGCGCCTCTCCGGCACGCGCTGCGAGATCACGGAAGGGGGGCTGCCTTTCCTGCGCAACATCTGCATGGCCTTCGACGCGCGCCTCGCACGCAAGGCGGACGCAGCGCACCAGTTCAGCCGGACGGTCTAGGGACAAAGAATATGAAAACAGGAATCGCACTTCTCAACTTCGGCGGCCCGTGGACACTAAATGATGTCAAACCGTTTCTCTACCGGCTCTTCGCCAACCCGTCGGTGCTCGTCGGCGTGCCGTCGCCGCTGCGCCAGCTTGTCGCCTTCACCATCGCGCAGGTTAAAGGGCCGTCCTCCGTCGAGAGTTACAGGTTGATCGGCGGCGGCTCGCCGCAACTCATGTGGACGGAAGCACAGGCCGAGGGCTTGCGCCGCCTGTTGAGCGGGCATGGAAACGGCAACGGCGGCGGTGAAGTGCGAGTCGAGATCGGCATGCGCAGCGCCGAGCCTTCAATCGAGCGCGCGCTCCGGCGTTTAAAAGACTGGGGCGCGGAGCAGCTTATCGTCCTGCCTCTCTTCCCGCACTTCTCAACGACGACGACGGGGACGTGCTTCGAGGAAGTCCGAGATTCGCTTCGACGCCTTAGTTGGTCGCCGCCCGTGCAAGAGATAAACAACTGGCCGGACAACGCCGCCTACGCCGCGCTGTTGCGCCGCACCGTGGAAGAGGCCGTGCGAGAGGCCGAAGGCGAACGCGGCGGGGAGCGCGACACCATTCACGTACTTTTCTCAGCACACTCGCTGCCGTTGAAGATCGTCCGGCGCGGCGACCCGTACCCGCAAGACGTTCAGCGCACCATTGATGCCGTGACGAAAGATTTGCGCCACCCGTGGTCGCTCTGCTTCCAGTCGCGCAACGGCAAGATGCCGTGGCTTGAGCCGTACACGGAGGACGAAATCCCGAGGCTCGCACGCGCGGGCGTGCGTCGTCTGGTCGTCGTCCCCCTGAGTTTCGTGAGCGATCACATCGAGACGCTTTACGAACTCGATATGCTCTACCGCGACCTCGCATGCGCACACGGCATCACGCACTATCACCGCGCGCGCGCCTTTAACGGCGACCCTGAGTTCCCGCGAGTGTTACGCATAATTCTGAAAGAGGCACACGTATGATCGGCACGCTTGACTCGACAAAACGCGAAGTGACAATCGTCGGCGCAGGAATCGCAGGCATGCTCGCGGCCTACGCGCTCGACAAGCGAGGGTACGAAGTCACACTGCTCGAAGAGCGCGAGCGCGCGGGCGGGTTGATTCAGACGGAGCGCACGCAGTACGGCATGGCCGAAAGGGCGGCACACTCTCTGCTCGCCACCCCGGCGGTCATCGAGTTCTGCCGCGAACTGGGCATCGAACTCGCAGAAATTCGTCCCGATTCGCGCGCACGTTTCATCGTGCGCGACGGGCGTCTCAGGAAATTCCCGCTCGGAGCAGGCGAAGCGTTGACGGCGTTGGGACGCGCCGCCTTAGCCCGCGCCGGTGCTGGTGAAGCGGGGATGGACTTGGACGCGTGGGGGCGCAGGCATCTCGGAGACAGTGCGGTCGAGTATCTCCTGACCCCTTTCGTCCGGGGCATCTACGGCACTCAGCCCGCCGAACTCGGCGTCGGAGCAGCCTTCCCCTCGCTCTCCGTCGCGCATGGACGCACGCTCGTCGGCTCGATGCTCGGTAAGGCTTTCAGTCGCCGCGCAAAGAAGGGAAATGGGAACGGAGATGGGTTCGGCGCGCACGACGAAGCGCGTGTCGAGAAAAGCGGCGCGCGGAAGAAAGACGGCAAGAAGAGAATGGTCGCGCCGCTTCACGGCATGGGCGACGTGACAACTCGGCTCGAACGGCGTCTGGAAGAAAGACTGGGCGCACGCTTCCGCAAAGGCGTGCGCGTGGATGAAATTCCAGACGCGCCGAACGTCATCATCTGCACGCCTGCCTACGCGGCGGCTGAACTGCTTGAGCGTGACGCCCTGACCTTGAGCCGCGCGCTCCGCGATGTTCGCTATACACCAATCGTGTCGGTCACGGCCTTCGTCCCGGTCGCCGCTCTGACGCGCCCCGTCAAAGGCGTCGGCGCGCTCGTGCCAGCTAAAGAGGGACGCCGGAGTCTCGGCATACTCTTCACCTCAAGCTCGTTTCAAGGGCGCGTCACCGACGACGGGCGATACGTCTCGTTCGCCGTGCTGCTAGGCGGCACGTCGCAACCGGAGTGGGTCACGGCCTCCGACGAAGAGATCGGCGATGCGGTGCGCGCGGAACTTGCGAGCCTGCTCGGCATACGGGGCGCGCCCCTGCGAATCGTCATCAGCCGTTGGCCGCGTGCGATACCCCAATACTCCGTCACCCTTCCCGATATTTGGCGGCGCGCCGAAGAAACCTGGTGCGCCGCGCCCGGGCGAATGTTGTTCGGTAACTACACGGGGCAAGTCAGCCTGCGCGGAATGATTGAAAGTTGCTCACGTTTGGGCTGATGCAACCACGCGAGTCCGCCTGCGACGCACCGGGGAGTGATTCGTGCGTAAGATGCGCGAGCCGAGCGTGATCGTTAGTTGATAAACTCTAATTCGGAGAAGATTCATGGTTGAAATTGAAGAGATGGCGGCGCACGAAACGCACGGGTTATTGCGGCGGATGCATTATGGACATCTCGGCTGCGCTCGAAATAATCGCCCGTATGTCGTGCCGATTCACTATGCCTACGACGACACAGATTTCTACATATTCACGACCGAAGGCATGAAGACCGAATTCATATCGGCTAACCCGGAAGTCTGTTTGCAGGTCGAAGAAGTGCATCATCCGGGTAACTGGCAGAGCGTCGTCGTCACCGGCAAGGCCGAATTGCTGACCGAACAGGAAGACACGGAGCGGGCGATGCAGTACATCACCAAGATAAACCCGACGCTCACGCCCGCGATCAACCGGATGTGGATCGACCCGTGGGGACGCGCGTCGAAAGTGGCGATCTACCGCATTCATCCAGACATCATCAGCGGGCGAAAGACGCTTCCCGTCGGGGATACACGCGGCCCCGAAGCGGTTGCTGAACACAGATAAATCAAGAGTGAGCGAAAACCAGCAGCCTGCAAACTCAAACGCTACCCGTTACGCACGCTACCCGGCACAGATTTGCACAACCGGACGACACGCGAATATCAAGACAACAACCAGGCGCCTCTTCTCATAACATCCGCGCCCGTGCATGAGTGTCGAGGCGGGCGGATTCTCAGCTACCGATAAGAGCTGGATGCGTCCTTAACCTGCCTGTGCGTCGGAGGGTTACATTGCAAAGATAATTTGGAGGCGCGTAAGATCGTTGAGTCCACATTCCTTTATGGCGCGACCTGAAAGAGGTTCAAGGCGAAATACGTCCGCCAGAATGTGCATCGTCGCGGGGTTTCGAAGCTACCATGGCCGGATGAGTGCAGTTTTGCAGCGATGTGCGGTTAGGCGATGGAGAGAATCATCTGTAGGTTGGTTATTTCAGGCGAAAACTGCGAGCGATAGAATCCATCTGCTCGCGCAGGTTCTGAAGTTTGTCGCGCCTCACAGTGAAGTGAAGCGTGTAGAAGATGCGTTTATCCACTTGCAGGTAATAGATGCGCCCGGCCATCTGCCTCCCGCCGCTCGTGTATTCGTATGAGAAGACGAGGCCGCTCAGATTCCCGGAGAACTGCTCGCCTTCGCACTCGCCGCACACGACGTAACCCGGCAGAGATCGCAAGTCCCATTTCTCGTCCCTGCGAAACAGATCGGACGCGTTCGTGCCGGAGTCAACCTGATTCTTTCGCAGGCGAAGGTATCCGTCAGTCTTGTCATTCTCATAGACGAACTCTACATGATCATGTACGTCGAGACGCGACACGGCCTTCCATGCAGGTGATGGCAGGTCTACGCGATATTCGATACCCTCCCTGTCGAATGTCTGTGTTTGGGCTGCCACAGTTAATGTGAGCAGTGGGAGACATAAAAAAATTGCTATTTGAAGTTTTCGCATGGCGGCTACTCTCAGCCCTTTCCCTGACAGGAGATTTATTCGCATCACTTTGTTGCGCCGCAACGGAACCTCTAAATCTAAATTCCCATGTAAGCCAGTTCGTCAATAACCTCACGCATCAGCAATGCGATGTTTGCGTGAGAAGCCTCAAATCGCGCTACCGACTCTCTCAACGTCTCGGCCAAACCGCTGTACCATCCCTCCCGGTCTCCTTTACGCTGGAGCGCCCCTTGAATGTCCCGGGTTAGTTCCTGGAGCAGTTCTCTATTCTCTTGCTCGGGCGTGTCAATCAACCCTAGCTCTGCGTGCAACTGTTCCAAACGGCTGCGAAGTTTTTGATCATCCATTGTGTCATAGCCTCCGAAAGGTGATGGGGCTAGAGTTTATTCGTATTAAAGAAATCGCCCCTCGCCGCGTTAACACCGGCCTGACATACTCTGCCCGGGGACTTAAGCCCTAGCCGCATCTTGTCCGGCCTATCCCCCTTGGCTGCAATCCGTGTTCCACCAAAACCGGCTGAACTTTGGACTTTAGACCGTGGAGCTCGCGCCCAAAGGCTCCGACCGTCCGGCATGCGTGGGTTTTCACGCAACGACGTGCGTAACTTTTCCCAGCAGAGTTCTCCGTAAAGCTTAAAAGCATAAATCACGGCTAGTAATGCCTTGCCGTAATAAGGATTCTCACTAATGCCCATCGGCACAAGGCTTGCAGCCTCGTGTGTGAGTCGTCGCCTGGGTGGCTCTACAGACCTGGCGAAATCGTGGACAGTACGAGGGTAGAGATAAATGATGATGGAAGTCGTCGGGGTGTAAGTTTTTTATTTTGTGACCCGAAGAATAGACGAGCACACACGTGGAACCTTCGCCCGAAGCGACGGGCTACACACTCTGCCCGGTGGATAAAATTATGAATTCGGAAACTGGCGTTATTGAAAACATCCCGGCCTCATCAGACTGGGATTCGGCTCAAGCAGAACAACTGATTCGGGAGTTGAGCGTGTTGCTGGACGGCATGCTCGAACTGGAGGGCAGCGGTGCCGAGAGTCTGCTCAGATTGAATATTTCACACAGAAATAGCGCGGCCAATCTCGTGCATTACATGGCGCTGCGGCGGAACGACATCCGCCGGCTTCAGGAAACGCTCGCCGCGCTCGGTCTCTCATCACTCGGCAGGGCCGAGTCGCACGTTAAAAGCAACATCGAAACAATCCTGAGCCTCCTTTACCGCCTCACGGGTCAACCCGAGCCATCGCCGGGTATGGGCGGCGCGGGAATCGGGATGGCGGAAAGCGCCACCTTGATGGAAGCCCATACCGAAGCGCTGCTCGGCCCCAAGCCCGCTCACAGGAACGTGCGCATCATGGTGACGATGCCCGGCGAAGCCGCGCTCGATTACGAACTGGTCCGTGATCTGTTGGACCGGGGCATGGACTGCATGCGTGTCAACTGCGCGCACGACGACGCGGAAGCCTGGTCGAGCATGATCGCGAATCTCCGCCGCGCCGAGGAGGAGACGGGCAAGCATTGCCGCGTTCTGATGGATCTGGCGGGGCCTAAGCTGAGAACAGGCCCCGTGGAGGAGGGCCCGCGAGTCATAAAATGGCGGCCGTACCGCGACCGTTTTGGGCGGGTGAAGTCCCCGGCCCGGATCCGCCTGTACCCAATAGGCAGCGCCACACCGCCTCCTGAGGACGCGGACGCCTGCCTCCCGGTGCCGGGCGAATGGCTGGAGAGCCTGAGGCGCGGAGACTTGATCAAGTTCTTTGACGCGCGGGGCGCTTCGCGCCAGATGAGAGTAATGGGGACATCCGGCGCTGCGTGCCGGGCGGAATCCTCTCAAACGGCTTACGTCGTGCCCGGGACGCTGCTCAACGCTTACCACAACGGGGAGCGCGGGATCGAAGATGCGACAGGCAGTGTTGGCAGAGTCGGCGAGTTCCGCACGGGCGAACAGTGGATCAAATTGAAAAAAGAGGACGAGTTGATACTGACGCGCAGCTTGGCGCCCGGCAAGCCCGCACGGTATGACGAAAACGGATGCCTCATCAGCCCGGCGCGAATCGGCGTCACGCTCCCCGATATTTTCGACGACGTGCGCGCGGGTGAAAGAGTCCTGCTCGACGACGGGAAAATAGGCGGCCTGATCACATCCGTCTCCCATGACGAGATGCGCGTGGAGATTACGCACGCCCGGCCCCGCGGTGAAAAACTCCGGGCGGATAAAGGCATCAACCTTCCCGACAGCGACCTCAGGCTACCCCCTCTCACCGATAAGGACATGGAAGACCTGGCCTTCGTGGCTAAACACGCGGACATGGTCGGCTTCTCTTTCGTGAGAGGGTCGTCGGGCATCCGCGCGCTCCAGGCCCGTCTCGAAGAGTTAGGTGGCGGTCGTCTCGGCATCGTCCTGAAGATAGAGACCGAGAAAGCCTTCGAACATCTGCCCAACCTGATACTGGCCGCCATGCACAGCCCGAGCGCGGGCGTGATGATCGCGCGGGGCGATCTGGCCGTCGAATGCGGGTACGAGCGGATGGCGGAAGTGCAGGAGGAGATCCTGTGGATCTGCGAGGCCGCGCACATGCCCGTCATCTGGGCGACGCAGGTGCTGGAGAGTTTGGCGAAAGACGGAATACCCTCGCGCGCTGAGATCACGGATGCCGCGATGGGAGAGCGCGCCGAATGCGTCATGCTCAATAAGGGAATGTACGTAGTGCAGGCTCTCGACGCTCTCGACGATATTTTACGGCGCATGGAGGGACACCAGAGCAAAAAGCGTTCGATGCTCCGCCACCTCAAGCTGGCCGACCAGTTCAATTTTGGCGAATAGTCGAAGTACGGTTCAAGGCGATCACGTCACAAGCATCCTCAGCCAAGCGCCCTTCGGTGGAAGTATCTTTTCACCACTTCGGTCGCCATCACGTACAGCGTGGTGATGATTACCAGGAGCAGGACGTAACCTGCGGGCAGTGGTACGAAGCCCAGCATCCCGTTCAGAGGGCTGTAGGGAAGGGCGCGCGCTCTTCAACCATCGAGCATCGTCACCAGTTGAGCACCGCGCCGCAAACATCACACCTGACTCCCGGGCCACCCCCGTCCGTGTGGTCCGGTGAGAGGATAGCCGCGTTCTCAATCCTGACGACCACGTCGGAGCAGCCTGGCAGTCCCCCGGCGGGGATGTTATCGCCCGTCTCCCGCAGAATGATCGTGACGAAGCTGTCCGCGACATCGCGCGGGTAAGTTTGCCAGCCGTCCTCTTTGCGGAAGACATAATTCTCAACCCCCGCTACGGGGTGAATGATGTCGAGCCGGGAGGTATCGCTCAGGCTCAGATACCGGATGCTGCCCGGCCCGGCGTCCTTCCGAAATA
>WUUC01143779.1_pt1 | contig 11843 bp, 11 predicted proteins | sample 6278441 | NCBI WGS metagenome assembly WUUC01 (sample SAMN13675441, study PRJNA597444) | soil metagenome | isolation source: soil | place: USA: Washington | collected 2017-10 | reverse complement strand
TGACGGCCGCTGCTTGGGCGTGACCGGCTTCGACGGCGCCTCCGTCGCCTACACCTACGACGACGAGTCCGGCCTGTTGACCAGTCGGCGGGACGACCGGGGCGTCGAACGGTTCCAGCACGACTCGGCCGGTCGGGTGGTGCGCCACGAACGTCCCGGCGGCGGGTGGACCGGCTACGCGTACGACGGCGACGGCGCCCTGCCGTCGCGCGTGTTCGGGCCTTCAGGCTGGTCACAGACGGTCTCGCGCTCGGGCGGAGTCGTCCAGCAGATCACCGACGCCGACGGCGTCGTGCTCTCGATCGACAACGACGGCGACGGCAGCCCGATCGCCGTGACCGACGGACTGGGCGCGACGACCCGCCTCGACGTCGACCCATCGGGCGAGGTTGCGGCGGTCGCCCTGCCCGACGGCGCTCGATGGACGTTCAGCCGGGACGACGCCGGTCGGCTGCTGTCGTTGACCACGCCGCTCGGTGACAGCACGGTCTTCGAGTGGACGCCGGGCGGGCGACTGCGGTCGGTCGTGGACCCCGCGGGTGGGTGCACCCGCTACGAGCATGGGGACCACGGCGAGGTCGTGGCGGCCACCGACGCGCTGGGCGGCACCGTCTCCCTGACCTGGGACCGGTGGGAGCAGCTCGTGGCGGTGTCGTCCGGCACCTCCGGTGATCGGCGCTGGGAGCTCGACTACTCGCCGCTGAGCCTGGTCACGACCGTGCGCGATCCGGCCGGGCACCCCTGGCGGCTCGCCCACGATGCCGAGGGACGCATCACCGGGGTCACCGATCCGCTGGGCCACCGCCGGGTGTGGGACTTCGACAGGGTCGGCGACCTGGTGCGGGAGGTCGCCGAGGACGGCGGCATCACTCACCACGTCCGCGACGACGCAGGACGGGTCGTCGCCGTGGTCGACCCCGCGGGAGGGACGACTCGGATCACCCACGACCTCCTCGGCCGGGTCGTGCGGACCGAGTCGCCCGACGGCGAGGTCGTCACCCGCAGCTACACCCCTGCCGGCCGCCTGTCCGCAGAGGGCAGCCGCACGTTCGAGTACGACGCGGCCGGCCGCCTCGTCGCTGCTGACGGGACCTCGTTCTCCCGTGACCCGGTGGGGCGGGTCGTCGCCGTCACCGATCCCGACGGCCTGGTCATCTCCCACACCTACGATGCCGCCGGCCAGGTCGTGACCACATCTGTGGACGGCCAGGAATGGCACGCGTCCTACGACCACGCCGGCCGCATCGTGTCGATCGCGGATCCCCTCGGCGCCGAGACCCGCTTCACCTACGACGCCCTCGGCCGGGTCCTCACCGCCACCGACGCTCTCGGCCACACCACCCACTACGACTGGGACGCGGATGGCCGGTGCACCGGAGTGACCGATCCGTTGGGCAACACCACCCGCTACGAGTGGGACGCCCGCGGCCTGTGCACCACCGCCGTCGACCCCCTCCGCCAGACCACCACCATCACCTACGACGCCACCACCCGGCCCATCGCCGTCCACCTCCCCACCGGCCAGCAGATCACCCACGCCCTCGACCCCACCTCGCGCCTCCTCGAGCTCGCCGTCTCCGGCCATGACCACCCCGCCCTCTCCCAGTCCTTCACCTCCACCGGCCTTCCCACCGAGGTCAACGCCACCTCGCTCACCTGGTCCGCCGCCGGTCGTTTGCTCGGCCTGGGGGATGGATGGGAGTGGGCCTACGGGGACCAGGGGCCGGTGGTCGCCGCGACCGACCCCTCGGGGCGGACGACGAAGTGGTCGCACGACGCCGTCGGGCGGGTCACCGCTGTCCGGCAGCGGGACAGCACCACGACCTACGCGTACGACGTCGCGGGACAGCTGGTCCGGGCGACCGACGAGAGCGACGGCGGGACGTGGACGTTCGGGTACGACCCCGCCGGCCGCCTGTCCACCGAGCGCCGGCCCGACGGGCACGTCCGGTTGTACGGCTACGACGCTCTCCACCGGCTGCTGGCGGTGACCGGGCCGGACGCCGCCGTCTTCGCCTACGACCCGCTCGGCCGCCGGACCGAACGCACCGACGCCACCGGCACCACCCGCTACGGCTGGGACGACCTGGGCCGCCTGGCCTGGATCGAGCGCCCCGACGGCGACCGCCGCACCTTCGACGTCGACCCCTTCGGCTCCCTGACCCGCATCGACGACACCACGCTGACGTGGGATCCCAACGGCCCCATCCCCGAGCTGCGCGCCATCGGCAACCTGCCGGTGCCGGTCCCGCTGCCCGAAGGGGACTGGCGCGGCTCGCTCCGTCCCACCGACGCCTGGGGCCTCCCGTCCTCCGCCGCCACCAGCGACGACCGCAGCTTCGCCCCCGGCCCCGCTCTCGGCTTCCTCGGTGAGCTCGAGGTCGACGGCCTGGTGTGGCTCCGCAACCGGGTCTACGACCCGGCGACCCGCCAGTTCCTGTCGCCCGATCCGCTGCCCGGCGACCCAGGATCACCGGTCCTGGCGAACCCCTACCACTACGCCGGCAACGACCCCATCGGCCAGGTCGATCCGCTGGGGCTGAAGCCGATGTCGATGGCCGACTACGAGCAGTACAGGAAGGTCACCACCGGCGTGCAGTGGAAGAACGTGATCTTCGCCGCCGAGGTGGCGCTGAGCGTGGCGCTGATGTTCACGCCGCTGGGACCGGCCAACGCCGCCCGCATGTTCGCCATGGCCGGGCCCCGCATCGCCCTGAGCGCCGGGCAGAAGATGGCCGGCATGGCCATCAACTGCTCGGCCCAGACCGCGGTGTGGGAGCTGGGCGGGCAGAAGCTGGACGAGGGCCTGGCCTGGAGCGACGTCCGCTGGGGCACCGTCGCCAAGGGCACGGTCTTCGGCGGCATCGGCACCATGTTCGGCGGTGCCGTCGGGCCCCGGCTGGGCTCACGGGTGGTCAGCCCCTTCGTGACCAGGGCCCTGCACATCCCCGGCAAGCCCGCCAACGTGGTCAGCTCGTGGGCCACCAGCTCGGTCCTGCTCGGCACGACCTCCGCCGGTTACGAGTCCTACGACCTCACGTCGTTGCCCGGCAGCGACGGCGTCTTCCGCCCGGCCAACGTCATCGCCAGCACGGTCTCGGCCATCCCCTACACCGTCGCCGGCGGCTTCGTCGCCCCCGTCCGCCCGGCCATCCCCGTCCCCGTCACCCCCGTAGGCTGAAACACCAACGTCGACGCCATCGAGGTCGCCACACCTCCACCCGCCTCGGCCTGTTCCAGGCCCTGTCCTGGGCCCGACTCACTCCGGCGGGATCTCGGCGACGGGGATGCCGAGGGTGGTGAGCTTGTGGTGGGAGCGGGCGACTATGAGGGGGTACGTGTGGAGGTAGTAGGGGAGGGCGGCGCAGGCCTGGTGGATGGCGGCGCCGCGGCTGCGGGCCAGGGCGGCGGGGTCGATCGACAGCTTGTCGAGGAAGGCGGCCCGGGAATCGGCGGTGAACAACGGGGACCAGACGACCTGGACGTCGACGGCGGGATCGCCGGCACAGGCTGATCCCCAGTCGACGATGCCGGTGAGGCGTCCGTCCTGGAGGACGCAGTTGCCCTCGAGGTCGCCCTGCACCCACACCGGCGGACCGGCGAAGGCAGGCGCGGCGAGCGCCTCCTCCCAGACGGCGGTGGCCGCCGTGACGTCGATCAGGGCGCGGGCACGGTGGATGGCAGCTCGGGCGGACTGGTCGTAGTCCTTCAGGTCCCGGGCCCGGCTGATCGCCGGCGGAGCCCCGTTGGTCGGGACCAGCTGCAGGCAGTGCACGGTCTCGGCGAGGTCCAGGGCGAACTGAACCGGGTCGGACATCCGTTCCAGAGCAGCGCCCTCCCCCGGCAGCCAACGGTGGACGGCCCACGGATAGGGGTAGCCCTCAGCGGGCTCGCCGACCGCCACCGGCGTGGGCAGGGCGACGGGAAGGTGCGGGGCGAGGCGGGGCAGCCACTCGGCCTCCTTGTCGATCTGGTCGGTGGCCCATCCGATGCGAGGCAGACGGATGGCCAGATCGTCGCCGAGGCGCCAGACGGCGTTGTCGGTCCCCCACGGCTCGACGATGCGCAGGGGCAGGTCCGCCAGGTCCGGCATCTGCTGCGCGAGCAGGCGCTGCACCAGCCGCTCGTCGACGTCCACCTCGTCGTCGTGCATCCGAACCGGCACGGCTTCGTCTCCCCCAAAATCGCTGCCCGACCCACCCCGACCCCTCTAGGTTCCCGATCCATGACGAGTCCGAACCTCTACGTGGTGTACCTGGGCGGCGATCTGGTCGAAGGGCGCATGGGCGAGGACCACGAAGTGGTGGTCGTGGTCGGCGACGACGTCAAGGACGCCCGCCGCAAGGCCAAGGCCAAGTGGCGGGGCCAGGGCAACGCCCACGTCGACGCGGTCCAGCGCATCGAGCGGGTCGACGGTTACGAGCTCGCCCTCCAACCGGCCGCCGACCCCGGCGACCAGATCGTCACCGACCCCTCCTACGACCCCTCCGACCCCACCTGATCCGACCAGACCTCACCTGGCCTCACCTGGCCCGGGGCGCGCCGGAGCCGGTCCCTTCGACGGGATCGGCTCGGGCGGGGACGGGGACGATGACGGCGACGGGGGGCTTCGGGGTCAGTGCCAGTCGCTGATGCGGAGGTCGCGGGGATCGGGGGCGCCGGTGCCGGTCTCGACCAGCTGCTTGAGGCTGACGAGGAAGGTGGCCCACTTGGTCGAGCAGTGGTGCATGAACTCGACCGGCTCGCGCCAGCCCTCGTGCTTGAACAGGACGATCGTGTAGTCGCCCTCCCGGCGGAGGTCCCACTGGACGTGGGTGCCGATCCACTCGTCCGGTCCGGCGACGACCTTCCAGCGGATGCTGCGGCCGGGGTCCAGCTGGGCGACCTCCATGTCGATGTCGCCGGGACCGAAGTGGAACTCGATGACGCCACCGACGTCGGTCGTGCCGGTCGTCTTCTCGGTCCACCAGCCGGCCAGGCCGTCCAGCGTGGTGAGGGCGTCGTAGACCTGCTCGGGCGAGGCGTGCTCGACCCCGATGCGATGAAGGATGTCCATCTCTCTGCTCCCTACCTCTCGTTCTCGGGCTCGGACCTCTTGCGCTGGATCGTCTCGGCGATGCGCCTGATGCGCTGCAGCCGCGAGTCCCACGCCTCGCCCACCTCGGTGAGCTGGGCGACGGCCCGGGCCAGCTGGGCCTGGTCGACCCGGAAGTGCTTCTCGCGGCCGGATGTGGTGCCGTGGACCAGCCCCACCCGGTCGAGGACGACGAGGTGCTTGGCCACCGCCTGCCGGGTCACCGGCAGGTGCTCGCTGAGGCTGGTGGCGGTCCCGCTGCCCTCGCTGAGCAGCAGGTCGAGCATCCGGCGGCGGTTCGGATCGCCGACCGCCGACCACAGGTCGTCGTCCACCACCACGCTCACGCGCCGGCTCCCGCGCCCGCTGCCGCTTCGGCGGCGACCTTCGCCGCGTAGTCGGGCAGCCGGGGCAGGAAGTAGTCCCATCCGCTGACGTGGTCGGCGTGCTCGGCAGCGACCTTGGCCTCGTCCCAGCCCCGCTCACGGAAGCCGGTCTCGACCATCCGCAGCCGGGTCGCGGTGCCGCCGCCGGAGGCCGGGACCGGCTCGAGCTCGAACACGACGAGGTAGGAGTTGCCCGGCGCCGCGGCCTCGCCGTCCTCGTGGGCCCAGCGGAAGGAGAAGTGCCGGGGCGGCACCGCGTCGACCACCGTGAACCGGACCCATGTCATGTCGTCGGGCGACTCGCCGAACCCGATGCGCCCGCCCTCCCCCGGCGCCGGCGGGTAGTCGGCCTCGTCGGGCCACCACTCCCGCAGGTGCTCGGGGCTGCTGACCACGTCGAACACCACCTCCGGTGATGCCTCGACGTGGATCTCCCGCTCGATCGTCCCGTTCTCGGTACCAGCCACAGGGCCCTCTCCTTCTCGCAACCTTTTGTTGCGACTCACCCTACGCCGACCGCGGGAAAGACGCAACCATCAGTTGCACAAAGGCCAGGCGTGGCCGCGCCTGGACGTGAAGCGACGGCCAGGACCTCCGGTCAGGAGGCCATCCAGATGGGAGTCGGCGGGTCGGGCTCCCACAGCACGGTCACGCCAGTCCGAGCACCTCGGGATGGGCCGCGGCCTCCCGCCAGGTCGTCGCCGGCGAGGGGACGAGACGCCGCTCGTCGAGGTCGAGGAGGCCCATGCGGTTCTCGACGGTGGCGGCGATGTCGCCGCTCGTGGTCGTGAGCTCGTGGCGGACCAGGTAGGTCTTCGATCCGTCGAACGTCATCCGGCACGACACGTCGCCCCGGTCGCCGGCCCGCAGCTCGGCGGCGTAGCGGATCGTCGACTCGAGGATCACCGGACCGACCCTCGTCCGCAGCAGCTCGTCGACGTCGACGCCCGCCGAGCGCAGGCACTGCCAGAGCGCGTGGTTGGCCAGGTCGAGGTAGGCGGCGCTGTTCATGTGGCCCTGGGCGTCGGTGTCCGACACCCGCACCTCGAACGGGGCGCTGAACACGTCAGCCGGCATCGCTCTGGTCCTCCAACCACCGGTGCGACCGGTCGGTGAGGTAGCGCAGCCCGTCGTCCCGCGTCTCGATCCAGTCCCCGCGGACCCATCCGCCGGCCGCCTGCGGAGCGAAGCCGTGCTTGCGCAGCAGCGCGCTCGCCTGCTCCCGGTTCAGGCCGCGTTCGTCCCACTCGGTGAGCGCGGCCCGGTAGCGCTCCTCGGTCGACAGCGCTTCTGCGTCGTCGTCCTCGATGGCGGCCGCCAGGTCGGCGAACCCCCGGCTGATGGTCCGCAGCGCGGTGGCGATCTCCGTCGTCCCCATGCCGAGCATCGTAGAGCGATCGCTAGCAATTGCCTAGCGATCGCTCTACGAACCGGCGCCCTGACGATCAGGACCGACGACCAGCGACCGGGCGGTCAGGGGACCAGCGATACCTGGGCCTGAGACTCGATGGCCTCGCGGTCGTCCTCGAGGACGTAGCCGGCGTCGATGGCGTCGTCGACGGCAGCGGCGTACTGCTCCTCGTAGTCCTCGGGCGACTCGTAGAGCTCGCCTAACCGCTTGGCCTCGAGCGGCGACGCCGAGCCGAGCATCACGCACACCACGTCGGCGCCGGCGGCCGACTCGGACGACAGGGCCTTGGCGGGGACCTCGACCGGCGGCGGGCGGAGGCCACCGAGGGCGATGCCGTCCTCGTCGCGGCGGATCTGGGGCTCGTCGCCGCCGGTGAGCTCGATGCGCGGCGCCTCGGGCGGTGGGGTCCCGTCGGTCACCCAGGTCACGAGGTGGTGGAGGCCGGCCTTGGCCACCACGTGCATCGGTCCGTCGTTGACGGGGACGCCGCAGTCGAGGAGGTCGACGGTCCGGTCGCCGACGAGGTGGGTGTCGGCGTGGGAGCTGCCGGCCAGCTCCCAGAGCCGGAAGGTGTCGGAGTCCTCCTGGCGGGCCTGGACCGATCCCAGGAAGCTGGTCAGGTCGCCCTCGGCCCGCACCTTCTACCAGTACTTCCCGGCCAAGGAGGACGTCCTCCAGGTGCGGATCGAGAAGAAGTCATCCGGCCTGCGGGCGGCCCTGGCCGACCGGCCCGCCGACGAGGCCCCGCTGCACTCGCTGCGGGTCGCCCTCGAGCAGGTCGTCGGGGCCGAGGACGCCACGCTGCGCCGCCGCTGGATCTCGGTCGTGGCCGCCACGCCCACGATCCTCAACTCGGTGATCGGCGGCATCCAGCTCAAGAGCCACCGGGTGATCGCCGACTTCCTGGGCGAACGCCTCGGCCTGCCCAGCGACGCCCTGGTCCCCACCATGCTGGCGGCGGCCGTAGGCGGCGTGATCCAGGCGGGCCACACCCAGTGGTTCCTCCACGGCGGTCGGTCCGAGCTGAACCCGTCCTGCTGGTGGAACGACGGCCGAGCCATCAGGCGCGACCGCTACGACGGCAGCGCTGGCTTCGCTGGCGAGCCACCGAGGGCTGAGCCCGCGGGCTGTGGGGCCCAGCTTTCAGGCGCTGGCGACGATGCCGCCGTCGCAGGTGATGACCTCGCCGACGGTGAAGGCGCCGGCGCGGGAGGCGAGGAAGAGGGCGAGGCCGGCGATGTCCTCGGCGGTGCCGATGCGGCCGCGGGGGTTGGTGCGGCCCAGGCTCTCCCAGTCGGTGTTCTCGACGTCGCCGCCGCCACCCACGCCGGTGCTGAGCATCCACGTGGGGAACGGACCGGGGGCGATGGCGTTGACGATGATGTTCCGCCGGACGAGGTGGGCCGCGAGCTGGCGGGTCATGGTGTGGAGCGCCGCCTTCGACGGCCCGTAGGACACGGTCTGGAACGCCGGCGTCTTGATGCCGTCGATCGAGCCGATGTTCACCACCCGGGCCGGGTCGTCGGCGGTCGCCGCCGCCTCGAGCAGGGGCAGCAGGCGCTGGGTGAGGAAGAAGACACCCTTGACGTTGGTGTCCATCACCTTGTCCCAACCGTTCTCAGGGAAGGTGTCGATGGGAGCGCCCCACGTCGCCCCGGCGTTGTTCACCAGGACGTCGAGATGCTCCTCCCGCTCCTTGATGCGGGCGGTCAGCGAGTCGATGCCCTCGAGGCCCGACAGGTCGGCGGGCAGGGAGACGCACGCGGCCCCGTAGGTCTCGCTCAGGCGGGCGGCGGTGGCGTCGCACACGTCGGCCTTGCGGGCCGAGATGTACACCTTGGCCCCGTTGGCCAGGAAGCCCGAGGCGATCATCTCGCCGATGCCCCGCGACCCGCCGGTCACCAGCACCACCTTGCCGGCCACGCCGAAGAGTGTCTCCAAGTCCACCTGGTCGTCTCCGCTCGTCAGGGTCACTGGGACCGTCGGAGCCGACACCTTGCCAGCCCCACCGCCCCGACGCCCGATCGGCGCCGCACGGTCGAGCCGGTGGCCACCCGGCCGGCCCACTGGCCACCCCGATCGCCGGCCGAGGTCGATCGGCAGGAGGATCGGTCCACTTGGTGGGGAAATGGCCTGAGGTGGGGAGGGGTGGGGTCCGTAGCCTCCGAGGGGTGCCTGACTCGTCGTCTTCGCTGGAGGTCGGGGCGCCGGCGGCGCGGGCGGTGGGCATGCCGGGGCGGCTGGGGCGCCTGGTGGTGGGGCTGGTGCTGTGTGGGGCCGGGATCGCACTGATGGTGCGGGCCGACCTGGGGTTGGCGCCGTGGTCGGTGCTCGACCAGGGGCTCGCCGAGCGGACCGGCCTGGGGATCGGGACGATCAGCATCCTCACGGGAGCGACGGTGCTGATGCTGTGGGTGCCGCTGCGGCAGCGCCCGGGCATCGGGACGGTGGCCAACATCGTCCTCATCGGGCTGACGATCGACGCCACCATGGCGGTCGTCCACACGCCCGGGTCGATGGCGGGACGGGTGGCGTTCATGGCGCTCGGCGTCGCCATGTGGGGCCCGGGGTCGGGCTTCTACATCGGGGCCGGATTGGGCCCTGGCCCGCGCGACGGACTGATGACCGGGCTGCACGCCAAGGGCGTGGGCTCGATCAGGGTGGTGCGGACGGCGCTCGAGGTGACCGTCCTGACCGTGGGCTGGCTGCTGGGCGGATCCGTCGGCATCGGCACCGTCGCCTTCGCCGTGACCATCGGCCCCAACGTGCAGCACTTCCTCCGCCTGCTCGGCGTCGCTCCCCGTGACACCGCCGAGGCGGCCGAGGCCGGCACCGTCGAGGTCGACGAGCCCGAGGCACCGGCACCCGAGGCGCCACCGCCGGGCGACGTCCGGTTCCGCCAGGCCTAGGGCGACGGAGGCGAAGAAGCTGGCCGTCCGGCGCATCGCCCGGTGACGGGGGTTGCGGGCGGCCGCCGAGCCGCTGATCGGCCCGGTCGGTGGGGGTAGGACGGGGGTATCTTGCTGCCCAAGGTCCCCTCCGAGGCAGGTCGGTTTGATGTCCGATGGTGGTGCGGGGTCCTCGCTGCGCGGGCGGGGGCGGGAGTGCGCGACGCTCGATCGCCTGCTGGCCGCTGTCCGATCGGGGCAGGGCCGGGCGGTGGTCGTGCGGGGCGAGGCGGGCGTGGGCGAGACCGCGCTGCTCGAGCACCTGCACGGGCGGGCGGCGGGGTGCCGGGTCGTCCGGGTGGCGGGGGTCGAGGCCGAGGCCGAGGGCGAGCTGCCCTACGCCGGCCTCCACCAGCTGTGCGCGCCGCTGCTCGACGGGGTGGTCGAGCGCCTGCCCGAGCCGCAGCGGATGGCGCTGTGCACGGTGTTCGGCCTCGACGCCGGTCCGGCGCCCGATCGGTTCATGGTCGGGCTGGCCCTGCTCGGGCTGCTGTCGGCGGCGGCCGAAGACGGGCCGCTGGTCTGCACGATCGACGATGTGCAATGGCTCGACCGAGCGTCGCTGCAGGCGCTCGCCTTCGTGGCCCGCCGGCTGCTGGCCGAGTCCCTGGCCCTGGTGTTCGTGGTGCGCGAGCCCAACGAGGACCAGGAGCTGGCCGGCCTGCCCGACCTGGTGGTCGGGGGCCTCGGCGACGAGGACGCCGGGGCGCTGCTCGACTCGGTGACCCCGGGCCGGCTCGACGAGCGGGTGCGGGCGCGGATCATCGCCGAGACCCGCGGCAACCTGCTCGCCCTGTTGGAGCTGCCCCGGGGGCTGAGCGGCGCCCAGCTGGCGGGAGGGTTCGGGCGGCCCGACGCCCGTCCGCTGGCCAGCCGCATCGAGCACAGCTACCTGCGGCGGATCGAGGAGCTGCCCGCCGAGACCCGGATGCTGCTGGTCCTGGCCGCCGCCGAGCCGGTGGGCGACGTGGTCCTGCTGTGGCAGGCGGCCGACCGCCTCGGCATCACACCCGACGCGGCCCTCGCGGCCGAAGCGGCCGGGTTGATCGAGATCGGGGCGCGCGTGCGGTTCCGGCACCCCCTGGCGCGGGCGGCGGCCTACCGGGCCGCCGACGTGCGGGAGCGTCGCAGTGCCCATGGGGCGCTGGCCGAGGCGACCGACCTCGTCACCGGTCCCGACCGCCGGGCCTGGCACCGGGCGCACGCCGCCACCGGCCCCGACGACGACGTCGCCGACGAGCTGGAGCGGTCGGCCGAGCGGGCGAAGGCCCGGGGAGGCGTGACCGCGGTCGCCGCGTTCCTCGAACGGGCGACCGAGCTCACCGCCGACCCGAGCCGGCGGGGACGGCGGGCGCTCGTGGCGGCCGAGGCGAAGCTGGGCGCGGCGTCGCCCGACAGCGCGTCGGCCCTGATCGCCACGGCCGAGCTGTGCCCGCTCGACGAGGTCGACCGCGTCCGGCTGGTGCGGCTGCGGGCGCAGGTCGCCTTCGCCCGCCGGCGCTCGCGTGGTCTTCGACCACATCCAGGCGACGCCGGTCGACAAGCCCGACGTCGACGAGCGGTGGATGACGGTCCCCGCCAAGGTCGGCGACGTCGAGGTCCGCATCGTCACACCGGTGGGCGCCGCGGCGAAGGGACCGCTCCCGGTGGTGCTCTACCTGCACGGGGGCGGCTGGGTGGTGGGCAACGCCGGGACCCACGACCGCTTCGTCCGTGAGCTCGCCGTCGGGGCCGACGCCGCCGTGGTGTTCGTCGAGTACGCGCTGTCACCCGAGGCCAAGTACCCCGTGGCCATCGAGCAGGCCTACGCCGCCGCCCGGTGGATTGTCGGCTGCGGACGGGCGGTGGGGCTCGACCCCACCCGCCTCGCCATCGCCGGCGACTCCGTCGGCGGCAACATGGCCGCCGCACTGACCCTGCTGGCCCAGCGGCGCGGCGACGTCACCTTCGTCCACCAGTCGCTGTACTGCCCGGTCGCCGACGCCGCCCAGGACACCGACAGCTACCGCGAGTTCACCGACGGC
>WUUC01101617.1_pt1 | contig 11843 bp, 8 predicted proteins | sample 6278441 | NCBI WGS metagenome assembly WUUC01 (sample SAMN13675441, study PRJNA597444) | soil metagenome | isolation source: soil | place: USA: Washington | collected 2017-10 | reverse complement strand
AACTCGACACGGACACCATCGTGACGAAGCTGCGGGCTTTGCCAGAGACCACGGTGTTCCGGGATTTGAGTAACAAGAAGCGGCTGACCCGCCCGCGATGGGAGGCGCTGCGGGACAGGTATCCGCAGGCGCGGGCGAACGCGGAGAAGTTGGTCGATCTTTGCGAGTGTGCTTGCAAACCGCCACGGCACGGTGACAAATGCGTACCGAGCAAGCGCACGCCGTCCTGCAATATGGCTGACTTGATCGAGTCCTTGAAGGTTGCATACTGAACGAGGGGCAGTGACGTGGCGAAACTCACCTTGCGGCAGCTAGAGCGGCACCTATTCGCCGCCGCCGACATCCTGCGCGGCAAGATGGACGCGGCCGAGTTCAAGGACTACATCTTCGGGATGCTGTTCCTGAAACGCTGCTCGGACGAGTTCGACGCGGAGTACGCCGAGATCCGCGCCAAGGACCTCAAACGGGGCCGCAGCGAGGCGGAGGCGACAAGGCGGGCCGAGCATCCCGACTCCTACGAACATTCCTTCTACGTTCCAGAGGACGCGCGATGGATGCATTTGGTCAAAGACGTTAAGAAAGATGTGGGCCAAGGGCTGAATCGCGCCACAATCTCGTTGGAAGAGGCCAACCCCGAGCTGGAGGGCGTCTTCCGCCATATCGACTTCAACAGGAAAGTCGGTCAGACCACGCTCGGCGACAACAAACTGCGGCGCCTGATCAACCATTTCAACCGGTATCGGTTGCGCAACGACGACTTCGAATTCCCAGACTTGCTCGGCGCCGCCTACGAGTACCTGATCCGCGAGTTCGCGGATTCGGCAGGAAAGAAAGGCGGCGAGTTCTATACCCCGCGTCCGGTGGTCCGCATGATGGTCCGCCTGGTAGCCCCACAGCCCGGTATGAGCGTGTACGACCCGTGCGCAGGCTCGGGAGGCATGCTCATCCTCGCCAAGGAGTACGTCGAGGAGCACGGCCGTGACGGCCGTGACTTGCTGCTGGCCGGCCAGGAGGCCAACGGCGGCTCGTGGGCAATGGCCAAGATGAACATGCTGCTCCACGATGTCCCGGACGCGGACCTGCGCAACGGCGACACTCTGGCCGACCCGCAGCACGCCCGCGGTGGCAAGCTCATGCGTTTCGACCGGGTGATCACCAATCCGCCGTTCTCCCTTGGGTATGACGAGGTGGAGCTCAAGGCGAATTTCGAGCGGCGATTCCGATTCGGGTGGACGCCGCCGGGCGGAAAGAAAGCCGACCTGATGTTCGTCCAGCACATGCTGGCCGTGCTCACGGAGCGCGGAATGGTCGCCACAGTCATGCCACACGGGGTGCTCTTCCGCGGCGGTGTTGAGCGCGACATCCGGACCAAGTTTCTCAACGAAGATCTGATCGACGCGGTGATCGGCCTCGGCTCCAACATCTTCTATGGCGCTGGCATCCCGGCCTGCATACTCGTGCTACGTGCGCTGCACGGCAAACCGCCAGAACGCCGCAAGAGAGTGCTGTTCATCAACGCCGACCGCGAGTTCTCTTCGGGCCGGGCACAAAACCATCTAATGCCCGAGCACATCGAGAAGATAGTGACTGTCTATGAGGAGTATGCGGAGATCGAGGGTTTCTCCGCGATCGTCACCAGGGCAGAGCTCGCCGACAACGACGACAACCTGAACATTAGGCGCTACGCGGACAACACGCCGCCGCCCGAGCCGCACGATGTACGAGCGCACCTCTACGGGGGGGTCCCGAAGGCTGAAGTGGAAGCCAAGGCTGCCCTGTTCACCGCCCACGGCATCGACGTCACCAGGCTTTTCGCGGAGCGCGACGAGCGCAACTACGACTTCCTTTCCGAAGGGCCGGACGCGACCGTCGAGCGCCTTTCTGCACTGGCCGCAGGCCGCGAGACCGAGGTACGGGAAACGTTCGCCGGGTGGTGGACCGCCCACATCAAGAAGATCGTTGAGCTGCCAGACACTAAGGCGCTCATGCTGGTACGAGCTGACCTGATTCTCAGCTTCGTCGACAGGCTGCTGCCAACCGGAATGCTCAGCCGCTACCAGCTCGCCGGCGTGATCGCGAGCTGGTGGGAGGAGGCGCAGTACGACTTCAAGGCGCTCTCGGCCGGCGGATTCGGCCAGGTCGTGGACGGCTGGGTGACCACTATCCAGGCAGCCGTTGAGGATGAGACCCAGCCCGATGGCTCGGTCGTCCGCAAGACGCCCGCCGAACGGCGTCAGGGTTACGACCACCGCCTCGTGACCGCGATCCTGCCGGACTACATGGAACGCTGGGAATCCGTGGAGGCCGTGTACGCGGAGGTGTCCTCCCATATCAAGGCTGCTGCCACCGCCGAGGCGGAAGCAGACGAAGACGATGAGGTCGAAGGCGCTGAAGAGATCTCTGCCGAGGGGCTAGCGGAACTCAAGGCTCGCAAAGCCGACCTCGGCCGCAAGCGCAGGCACCTGGAAAGAAACTTTCTCAACGAACTCGGCACCAAGGTCGGCGCCCTCGACGAGTCTGACCAACGTGACTTGGTTATGAACGTCCTCCGTGGCCAACTCTCCAGCCAGCTAGATGCTGCCATGACCGCCCACCGCCGCGAACTCGAAACTTCCTTTCGCGCCTGGACCGACAAGTACGCCGTCTCCCTGACCCAAATCGAGCAAGCCAGCGAACAAAGCGTTATGACCCTGATCAGCTACTTCAAGGAACTGGGCTATGCATGAAGTGTGGAAGCGAGTGTCGCTTGCCGAGATTGCGACCGTGCATATGGGGCAAGCGCCATCTTCATACTATGTCAATGAGTCGGGAATGGGTTTGCCGTTCCTGCAGGGGAATGCAGAGTTTGGTAAAGCGACGCCTATCCCTCGGCTAATGTGCCGGAAACCACCCCGAATTGCGTGTAAAGGGGATGTCTTGGTTAGCGTGCGCGCACCTGTGGGAGAGCTCAATATTGCTGATCAGGATTATGCAATTGGCCGTGGTCTCGCTGCTGTACGATTCTTTGGCGTGGCTCCGCGCCTGGGCTGGTATCTCCTACAACGCTCACGATACGAGCTACTGGAGCGTGCTCAAGGAACAACCTTTGAGGCAGTAGGGAGAGCGGACCTTGAGAATATCTATCTCTATGTACCCGAGAATGAAACGGAGCAGCGGCGGATCGCGGAGATCGTCGATACCGTGGACAGAGAGGTCGAAGGCTCACATCGTGCGATAGCCAAACTTCGTATAATTCTAGATGGCTTGATGCACGATGTTCTTGTCAGGCCTGCGGAGATGGCGCTCCGCCGGGATGGCACCTCGGGGTGGAGGGTGCGCTCACTCGGCGAAGTTGCATCGGTTGCTGCGGGGGTGACCCTCGGATCTGAGCCACAAGGCGCCTCTTCGATTGAACTTCCGTACCTTCGCGTAGCAAATGTTCAAAATGGAGTAATTGATACCTCTGAACTGAAGACTGTCCGTGTTCCCAGAACTCGTGTAGATCGATATCTCCTCCGGACTGGAGACGTTCTTCTGACAGAAGGTGGCGATTTCGACAAACTGGGAAGGGGGGCGGTGTGGGATGGACGCATTCCTTGCTGCCTTCATCAAAATCACATATTCCGAGTTCGATGTGATGGTGCTCAAGTGAATCCTAAATTCCTCTCGGCATACCTGGGTTCGCCTATTGGGCGCAGGAAGTTTCTTTTGCTAGCAAAACAGACCACCAATCTGGCTTCCATCAACTCGACTCAACTCAAGTCTGTGCTCGTTCCGCTGCCGTTGTCAGAGGAACAGGAAAGGATTGTGGGTGTAGTTGCGTCCGTTGAAGGGCAGATAGAGAAGATGACTGCAAAGGCTCGCAAATTGGAACAAATCCGGCAGGGGATGGTGGATGACCTTTTGTCGGGTAAGGTGCGGGTAAAACTGGCGGGGAATGCCGGAATGTGACGGAGGCGCGCGGTGGTGGGCCCGGAGTTTGAGGAGGTTGAGCGCCCCCTCGTTGAGCAGCTCAAGGCCATGGAGTGGCAGATCCTGGATGGTGCCGCTCCGGGCGCGACACCGAGTGTCCCGGAACCTTCGGGGCGAGACAGCTTTTTCGACGTCTATCTTGAAGACAAGCTGCGGGCGGCGCTGAAGAGGATCAATCCGTGGCTGGACGATCAGCGATTGACACGGGCGGTCAACGATCTGATCAACATTGACGAACCCGACTTGGTCGAGGCAAACCAGGCCGCCACCCGGCTGTTGCATGTCGGCACCACAGCCGACGACCCGGAGACCGGCAAACAACGCACGGTCCATTACGTCGATTGGGGCGACTGGACCAACAACGACTTCACCGCCGTACGGCAATTCCGGGTGGACCGGCCGATCGGGCGCGGTCGGCTGTACGTCGTGCCGGACGTGGTGCTATTCCTCAACGGCATCGCGGTCGTCACCATCGAATGCAAGCACGGCGGTCAGGACACGGCGATGGCCGAGGCCATCGACCAGTTGCATCGCTATGCGGATCGCCGGGAGAGCGACTTTCCGGAAGGCGTACGCCGGCTCTTCCACGCCAGCCAGCTTCTGATCGCCACGCACGGAGAGCGGGCCAGGGTCGGCACTATCACCTCTGATCCCGAGCACTTCGCCGAGTGGAAGGACGTTCATCCTGTCCCGGAGACCCAGCTTCTCGCCGAGCTGGACCGTGGGCCGGAACATCGGCTCACCGGCCAGGAGAAGCTGGCCGCCGTCGTGCTGCGCCCACGGCTGCTGCTCGACATCCTCCGCCATTTTGTGATCTTCATGCCCGCCGGGGCGGGCGGGCAACGGCGTATCAAGGTCGTCGCGCGCTACCCGCAGTATCGTGCGGTCGACAAGATCTTGGATCGGCTGCGCACCGGCCAGACTCGCGGGCCGCAGCACCCCCGGGATGAGCGGGGTGGCATCGTCTGGCACACGCAGGGCTCTGGCAAGAGCCTCACCATGGTCTTCCTGCTCCGCGCCATGCGATCGGACCCGCTGCTGCGCAGGTTCAAGGTCGTGATCGTCACCGACCGTACGACCCTACAGGACCAGCTGCACGGGACCGCGCTGCTGGCCGGTGAGCCGATCGCGGTCGCCAAAACGGCCAAAGGCGTCAAGTCATTGGTGCAGCAGGACGACGCTTCGATCATTTTCGCGATGATCCAGAAGTACCTGCGCGACGACACGGCGGAGACCGTGACCGGCGCCGAGCGGTTCGCCGATGACTCCGACGACGAGGAAGAGATCGACTTCCCGGTTCTCAATGGCTCCGAGGAGATCCTTGTCCTCATCGACGAGGCCCATCGTTCGCACGCGTCCAAGCTCCAGGCTCGGCTCCTGGCCTCTATGCCGAACTGCGCCCGCATCGGATTCACCGGCACGCCGATCGTGTCCCGGGGAAAGAAACGCACCACGAAGATCTTTGGCGCGTACATCGACCGCTACGGGCTGCGCGAATCCGTCGCGGACGGCGCCACCGTACCGGTTCTCTATCAGGCGAAGGTCGCGGTCGGCGATGTCGATCAGGCCGAACGGCTCGACCGAGGCTTCGAGGACCTCTTCCCGCGGGCCACCGCCGAGGAGCGAGAGAAGGTTCAGCGCAGGCACGCCGGCGTACGGGCGATCTTGGAGTCCGAGGACGAGATCGCCAAGAAGGCCGCCGACATGCTCCGCCATTACGTGCGGTACGTGCTGCTCGGCCGGTTCAAGGCCCAGGTCGTCGCGGTGAGCAGGCTGGCGGTGGTCCGCTACCGGACGGCCCTGATGGATGCCCGCGACGACTTGCTCGCCCAGGCCGCAGCTGTGCCGACGAGCTTGGCTCACGATCCGACCGCCGAGCTCGATGTCCATACCGACCTGTTGCTGAAGGTCCGGCTGTGCCGCTCGCTGCTGGAGCGGATGCAGTTCGTACCGATCATCTCCGCGGGCGACAACGACCCCGAGGAGTGGTCGGAGTGGACCGACACGGCCAAGCAGCGGGATTACATCACCCGCTTCAAGGAGGAGCCGTACCCTTCACTGGCCGGGGAGCCCTGGTCCGCCGGGGGCGGTACCGATGACGATTCCGATGATGACGACGGCGGCGAGCCGAGAAATATCCCGTGGGGCGGCGAGAATGGCGGCTCTGGCAGCAGCCCCGGTGCGGCCGAGGCCACCGACGGGGAGAGCCCCGGCAGGCCGGTCATCGGGTTCTTGATCGTGCAGAGCATGCTGCTCACCGGCTTCGACGCCCCGATCGAGCAGGCCTTGTACGGTGACCGCGTTATCCGCCATGAAGAGCTGCTGCAGGCGATCGCGCGGCCCAATCGGCCCGCGTCGGGCAAGGGGGTCGGCTACTTCGTCGACTATGTCGGGGTGTCCATGCACCTGCGCGAGGCGCTGGACGCCTACGACGAGGAAGACGTCGACAGCGTGCTCACCAACGCCTTTGTCGACCTCTGGCGGACGCTGCCCGACCTGCGGGACGCCGGCCGTGAAGTGCGCGACTTCTTTGCCCACCACGGCGTCACGATGTTCGACACCCCCGACGACCGAGAGCGGGCCGTGCAGCTGCTGGCCGACCCCGATCTGCGCGGAGAATTCGATCAACTGCTCAAGGACTACCTGGATCTGCTCGAGACGGTGCTGCCGCATCCGGATGCGCTGCTGTATGTCGATGACGCGCGGAACTTCGCGCTCGTCCAGAAGCTGGCCCGGCGGCGGTATCGCGACACCTCCTCGGGCGATCTGGACCCGGCGCTGTACGGCGCGAAGATCCGCAGACTGCTCGACGAGCACATCCGAGTTCTCGGAATCGACCAGGCGATCCCGCCGGTGGAGATCACCGCTCCGGCGTTCCTCGACCGGGTGGAGGCCATGCCCGATCGCCGGGCGGCCGCCGCCGAGATGGAACACGCGCTGCGCTTCCACATCAACCGGCACAGCGCCGAAGATCCGGTCCGCTATCAGCGGCTCAGCGAACGCCTCGAGCGGCTGTTGCGCGAGCTCGAGGACCAGGTCGATCAGCTCGCCTTCGAGTTGCGTGATCTCGTAGAAGAAGTGCGGATCGGGCCGCAGGCCGACGACTCCGGGCTGGATCCGCGGCTGGAGCGGCCGTTGTACGACATCGTCGCCGAGGTCACAGAGGACCAGGAGGAGTCCCTTACCGAGCAACAACTGGGGACGCTGATCCGTCAGTGGCGTCGCCACATCGTCACCGAGGCGCGCCGAGTGGACTTCGCCTCCCGGCCCTTCGCGCAGGAGCGGTTGCGTCGCTGGCTGTTCAACCGCCTCATCGACGAGGAGATCACCGACCTGGACGGCGCCGGACCAGTTGCTGACCAACTCATGCAGGTCGTACGGGCCAACGCTGACCGCTATGGGCGCTGGGGTGCGGCATGATCGATATCGTGATCGATGGCGACGAATCAGCCCCCCTCGAGACCGCGCTTGCGGGGTCGGAAGTCCTCGATGGCCTGGCCTGGAACGTACGGGTGAGCGAGCGACGTCGTACCGTCGGCCTGACTGTCGAGCGTGACGCATCGGTCACCGTGGCCGTCCCCGCTGATGCCGAGCCGTCGTCAGTCGTTGCCTTTGTACGGGAGCAGCGCGGCTGGTTGCGTAGAAAAACGGCGCAGCGAGCGGCGAGCCTTGCCGATCATCCGGTGAAGCGGGTTGTCAGCGGCGAGAACTACCCGTACCTCGGGCGGCATCAGCGACTGCTCGTCGTCCCGGACCAGGACATGCTCGTTCGACGTTCGGGCGGGTGGCTGAGGCTGCGCCGCATGGACGCGGAATCCGGCGCGCTGGCCATCATCGGCTGGTACTCCGAGACGGGAAAGATATGGCTGGCGCCGCGGGCCGCGCGGTGGGCCCAGCGCCTCGGCGTCCATGCCGATGGGGTGAGTGTCCGGGATCTCGGCCTGCGCTGGGGGCTCCTCGACCCGGAGCGTGGACCCGTACTCCACTGGGCAGTGTTCCAACTCGACCCGTCGATCGTCGACTACGTGCTGGTGCACGAACTGGCGCACTGCGCGGAGCCGCACCACGGCCAGAGGTTCTGGGCGCACGTCGAGCGAGCCATGCCGGACTATGCGGACCGGAAGCGGCGGCTCGCCGACCTCGGCCGTACTGTGTGGCTCGGTGCCGTCCACGCGGCCCGCGACCAAGCAAAAGGAGCCCTCTAGACTCGGGGTCCTCGTGGTGCGGAGCGTTACAGGTCGTACGTGCCGGACTTCACGTCGTCCGTCAACGTGCGCCAGGCACCTCGAGTGACGACCAGGTTGGGGCCGTGCGGGTTCTTGGAATCGCGGACGAACACGCTCTGGTCTACGGCCGCGGCCTCAACGCATTGACTGTTCGCGCTCGAGCGACTGCTCTTGCGCCACCGGGCGCGGGACAGGTCGTGGCCTTGCATCTCCCGCACCTCCTCTCGTTCCACACTCTATGTACGCCGCGCGGTGAGCTCCAGCGAGGCGGCGGGGCTGAGCGCGACGGCGCGAAGGTGCTCGAACAGCACCGTATAGCGGCGTATCTCGGGCTCCTCTTCGAGGAAGAGGTCTCCGGCCATGCTATCGATGTGGACGATGTTGGGATCGTCGGCGAAGTCCATCACGACGAACGAGCCGGGCATCCCCGGGTGCGCGCCCGCGTCGAACGGGATGAGCTGAAGCGTTACGTGCGGCAGTTCGGCCACCTCGGCAAGGCGTAGCAACTGCTCGCGCATGACCTGGCTACCACCGACGACCCGGTGCAGTGCCGCCTCGTCGCAGATCGCCCATAGGTGCAACGGGTGGTCGCGGGTGAGCACTGCCTGCCGTTGCATGCGCACGCTGACGCGGTGCTCGACCTGATCCCGGTCGAGCGTCGGCATCCCGCCACGGATGACGGCGCGAGCGTATGCCTCGGTTTGCAACAGGCCGGGGACGAACAGGGACTCGTAGTTCCAGACGGCGCGGGCCTCGTCCTCGAACTCGATGTACGTGCTGTACTCCTCGGGCAGCTCCGACTGGTACGCCTGGAGCCAGCCGCGCTGCCCGGCGTCCTTGAGCACGCTCGTGAGGGTGGCGCGCTCGACGTCGTCGACGCCGTAGAGCGTGAGCAGGGCGGCGAGCGTTCGCGGCTGCGGCCTGACCCTGGCCTTCTCGATCCGGTAGAGCGTGGCCGGGTTGATGCCGGTTTGCTCGGCGACATGATCCCTGCTCAGGCCGCTGGCCTGGCGGAGCCGGCGCAGTCTTGCGGCCAGCCGGCGGAGCCGGACGGTCGGCGGCGTTGATCGTTCAGGCACCGTACAAGCCTCTCCATGAAGATGCGTAATTAATCATATGCAATACCTTGCATCTCCCTGGTGTGCGGGTACATGCTAGGCACCGGAAGCCTGCCACACAGGGTGGGCTTCCGCTCACTGAACGCGCACATCCCGGACGGTGACCTCGATGAGCACCCTCGCCCCGGAGACCACGGCTATTACCCCCGACGACCCGCACACCGACCGTCGGCCCACCGCTTGGCGGCTACCGGCCGACCAGACATGCGCGAACGCAGCACGAGCCCATGTCCGCGAGACGCTGACCGCGATGGCGCTGCCCGGCGATCTCGTCTACGCGGCGGTGACGGTCGCGAGTGAGCTCGCCGCAAACGCGCTCACCCACACGGTGGGCGCGCAGCGGTCCGACGCGGTCATGGGTCCGCCGGAGCTGTGGCTCCATCTGGTGGAACACCCAGAACCACGGTTGGTGGTCTCAGTGTTCGACGCGGACCGGCACCGTGTGCCGACACTGGACGAACCGGGGGCGTTGACGGAATCCGGGCGTGGCATGCAGATCGTCGCGGCCTTGTCGGCGCATTGGGGTTGCCGTCTCACCCGATCCCGGGTAGGGCCATGGCACCTTCCGGGAAAGGCGATCTGGGCCGCCCTACCCCTGCCTGTCGGCTGGACCCGGGCCCGGCCCACGCTCCCAAAGCTCACGCCACTTGTTGCGGCGGACACGCTGTACGCGGCGCTGACCGCCCGTGGCATCGACCGCATCTACCGGCGCGGCGACGGCCGGCTACAGGTGATCTCGGTTCGTACCGGCCTTACGGTCTGGGTCGCCGAGACCATCCACTGGCGGAACGACAACGGCGGCTATGTCCACCGGCATCTCGACGACGTCAGCGATGCGGTCGAACACATCGTCGCCCGGCACGAAACCCTCGGCTTACCTCGGCCCGCCTCGCCGGCCGCACACACTGATCTTGTTTAGAGGAGCCCGCTCGCCGTGCCCGCTACCCTCGCCCCCTGCATGCCCGTGTCCGCCAAGGTGATGCGCTGGCGCCGGGTGTTCCCCGGCAAGGCCGCACACGCCCGCCGCGCCCGCGAGTTCGTCCGTTTCTGCTCGACGACACCCCGGTCGGCAATGACGCGGTCCAGGTCACCGCCGAACTCGTGGCCAACGCCGCGTCCCACTCGGCGGCGCGGCTGCCCGGCGGCCTAATGATCGTCGAAGTGTGCCGGTGGCAGCGCGGAGCCGCGCTCGCCGTCGCCGACCAGGGCGACCCGCCCGGGACGCCGCCGCCCCGCATCGCGATGACCGCCGACGATCCCGCTGGTGAGCCCTTCACCGAGCACGGACGCGGGCTGCGCATCGTCGACGACCTCTCCGCGTCCTGGGGCGTACGCGGCGGATCGGCCGGACGCACCGTCATCGCGATCTTCGATTGGTAGCCACGAGCGGCCAAACCGAAGGCAGACACTCGTTTGTCACTACTGCCAGGCGCGGACCAGGTCGTCTGGACCCCAACGGGCGGCGAGCGGGAGATTGTCGGCCACACCACAGCGGGAGACGGCAATGCGGGGGGTGCTGGTCTCGGCACCGGGTATCGCGAGCATGGCTCGAACGAGCGCGTTGTAGTCGCGGGAGCCGAACCGCTGTGTGTCCAGCCATTTGATCGAGCCGACGAAATGAATGCGGCCCGCCACGGGATCCCGGTCTGCGCCGACCAGATCGATCTCGGGGTTGTTCTGCCGGTTCCACCAGCCGCCGACTACTTCGGTCTCGGGCCAATCAGCGTTCGGTAGCAGCCGCAGCAGGGACTGACGGATGAGCGGTTCCACCGCACGGCCCCGCCAGCTTGTCCACGACCGCTCGATGTGAGCGAGCGCGATGTCGCCGCGGCCCCGTTCGATCAGCGGGATCCCGCGGAGCAGGAACGCGAGCCAAAAACGCAGGTAAGGGTCGGCGACGCGGTACCGCTTGTTCTTGTTGTCAGGCCGGGTTGACAACGGACTGTCCACGACCAGGACTCGCTTGTCCAGCAGGGTCTTCAGGATGGGGGACAGTGTGCCGGAAGGGATCGCGGTACCGGCTCCCGCCTTCGTGGCGATGGCGGTGAACGTGCGCTCGCCGCTGCCGACGGCCTCCAGCACCGCGCGCGACAGCGACGCCTCGGGGAATTCCCCCAACAGCGACAGCTCGCCGGCCGCCAGCAGCGGCGATAGCGGGTTCGCCACCGACTGGCGCAAGTAGGCATCGCGGCTCATCCCGGGCTTCCACGCCTGGACGATCTCGGGGAATCCGCCGGTGATCAGCAACGCGTCCGCCGCGTCCGCCGCGTCCAGGCCGGTCATGGACTGCACGTCGGCCAGGTGGAGCGGCTGGACCGTCATCTTTGCCGCACGTCCGAAGAACGGACGCCCGTACGACTGCAGCGCTTCCATCACCGATATCTCGCTGCCGACTAGGACGAGCAGGACCGGTCTGGCGGACAGGTGTCGGTCCCAGACGGTCTGCAGGGCGCCCTCGAACTCACGGTCCTGCTCCACCAGCCAGGGCACCTCATCGATCACCGCGATGCTCGGTCTGTCGTCCGGAACGGCGATCGCCAGGGTCCGC
>WUUC01092033.1_pt1 | contig 11843 bp, 10 predicted proteins | sample 6278441 | NCBI WGS metagenome assembly WUUC01 (sample SAMN13675441, study PRJNA597444) | soil metagenome | isolation source: soil | place: USA: Washington | collected 2017-10 | reverse complement strand
CTGGTCGAGGCCATGCCGGACGGCTGGTGGTACTCCGCCCTGCTCGCCGATGGCCGGCTGGCGGTCGCTTACATGACAGATACCGATCTGCTCGACCGCCGTTTGGCGGCCGGTGATCCGGACGCCTGGCATCGGAGCCTCGCCGCATCCCGGGAGACCCGCGAGCGGGTGGAGGCCCATGGCTACCGTCTCGCAACGCCGGCGCGCGCTCTGCCGGCCGAGAGCTCACGGCTGGACCGGATCGAAGGGGCTGGCTGGCTGGCCCTGGGCGATGCGGCGGCGGCCTACGACCCGCTCTCCTCCCACGGCATCGGTTCGGCCATGGGATCGGGCTACTACGGAGGCAACGCCATCGCCGACCTGCTGGCCGGCCGGAGCGACGCCCGGATCGCCTGGCTGGGAATCCTCCAGGACGCCTATGGCGCCTATCTCGACCTTCAGCGCCAGCACTACGCCGCGGAGCGCCGCTGGCCGGAGTCCCCCTTCTGGCAGCGCCGGCATGCGCCCCTTTATGCGTTGGAGCCCCTCTTCAGCCCAGCTCTGCCATGATCGCTGATCTTCACAAGGCGCTCGTCCGGTTTGACGGCGGTTATCTTCGAGCGTAGGGGCGCCTGACAGACAGACAAAGCAATGTGGAAAGCCGATGAAACCTTGCATTCGTTTCGCCGCTGACGACGGGGCCGCGCTGGCGGCGATCTATGCCCCGGCGGTCGCCCTGCCCACCTCGTTCGAGCTCGAGCCGCCGAATGCCGCCGAGATGACGCGCCGGGCCGAGGCGATCCTGCCGAAGATGCCCTGGCTGGTCTGTGAGCACCGGGGGGTGGTCATCGGCTATGCCTACGCGAGCACCCACCGCCCTCGCCCCGCCTATCAGTGGTCGGTCGAGGTCTCGGCCTACGTGCACGCCGATGCCCAGCGCGCGGGGGTCGGACGGGCGCTCTACGCCTCGTTGTTCGCCATCCTGGCGCTCCAGGGGTTCCGGAACGCGTTCGCGGGCATCACGCTGCCGAATCCGGCCAGCGTCGGGCTGCATGAGGCGGTCGGATTCACTCCGGTCGGCGTGTACCATGGGATCGGCTACAAGCTCGGGGCCTGGCACGACGTGGGCTGGTTCGAACGGCCGCTCGCGCCGCGGGACGCGGACCCGCAGCCGCCACGGCCACTGGAAGAGCTGCGGGCCGACCCGGCGTCCGCGGAAGCTCTCGACGCGGCGCTTGCGGCTGGATTGCCGCTATTACGCCTGACGTAATTGACACAGAGGAGCGCACGCATGAACAATCGATCCCTCGCCGGAGCCGGCCTCATCGCGGGTCTCTGTCTCGCCCTTGGCGCGGCGGGCATGGCTTCCACACAGGCAACGTCTCCAGGTACGGTCCAGAAGAAGGAGGTCCCCATGGCCAAGCGTGCCAGCGGAGCTTTTGAGGTCAAGATGACCCCGCAGGCGGCGAGCGAGGGCGACGACTCGAACCTCGGCCGGATGTCCCTCGACAAGCAGTTCCACGGCGACCTCGAAGCGACCAGCAAGGGGCAGATGCTCGCCGCCATGACGGAGGTTCAGGGCTCGGCGGGGTATGTCGCGATGGAGCGGGTGAGCGGAACGCTGCAGGACCGCAAGGGCACCTTCGTGCTTCAGCACAGTGGCACCATGAGCCGCGGCGAGCCCCAACTGTCGATCACCGTCGTGCCGGACTCCGGCACGGGACAGCTGGTGGGCCTCTCGGGTAAAATGTCGATCAACATCGCCGAGGGCAAGCACTCGTACGACTTCGAGTACACGCTCCCCGACGCCCCTTGAGCACCGGATGCGAGAGCCGCGCGTTCTGAACGCGGCGCCTCGCTCCCGGATCGCTCACCTGGTGCTTTCCGGCCTCACGCTGTTTGCGCTGAGCCTCAGATCAAGATCGCCTGACTCCCCCCGTCCGGCGTCACCTTCACACTCTTCATGATCTCACCGGGCCGGCGAGCCATCACAAGGCCGGCGACGACGCGACCCAGCAGGCGGCACTCGTAGGGCCGCGTGATCAGATCCTCGAGTTGGTCGAAGGTTTTGGCGATCTGCTCCGGCCGTTCGTTGCCGCTGATCGCCTCGGTGAGCCTGCCGAGGGCCTCTTTGGCGCGTTGGAAACGGCCACTGGGCCTCGTATTCCCCGTGGTCGAGGTCCAGAGGACCTTGAGACCGAGGTCGGGCAGCGCCCCATCCGGGATCTTTCCCTGGTCGATCCGCTGCAGCAAATCCAGCGCGTTGGGATCGTTCTGGCGGTACTCGATCCGCCCGGCGATGGCGGCGATCTCCGCCCACGCGTCCTCGAACGCGAGTTCGGCGGCCTTGCCGTAGACGCTCACGCGATCGCGGACCCGGCTGCGGAAAACCTTGCCTTGCCGGTGGACGCGTGGCAGGGCTGCCGCCATGGCCTCGATCCAGGCCTTCTCCAGCACGGCGGGAGGGGTGGCCAGAAGGGAACGGACTCCGTCATCGGTAATCTTGATCTCCACCTCGATCAGGGCCGGTCCATTCCCCAGAGTGAGCGCCTCGCTCAGATTGGCCTCGTTCTCTTCCTGGGGAAGGACGTGCCAGACGTTGGCAAGATCCAGCGCGTCGGCGAGCAGGGTTGCGGTCAGCGGCTCCTGCCAATGCCAGTGAAAGGCCAAGGAGTAGTCAAACTCGCTGGCGTTGGCAGCCCGCCCGCTCGAGAATCGATTCATGGCCGCCGCCAAGCTGAACGCATATTGGAAGGTCTTGTCGCCCCATTTGGCGTCGTAGGTCTTACGTCCGGTGAAGCTCAAGCGCTCGTGCTCTTCCTTGAGATCGACCTGCCGCTTCGTCTCGCGGACTGTCTTGTCCATGCCAAAGGCTCCCCATTTGCCGATTCCGATCGAAAAACCGAAGGAGAACTGCTTCGTGATCGTCGTCGTCTTCAGGTACTCGATCAGACGGTAGCCCTTCGCCGAGGCGGCGAGACGGTCGAGGAGAGCCGTCAGGTTTCCCCGCAGCAGCTCCTGGTGATGCTTGACGAGGGCCGCCTTGGCCAACTCGCAGGCGAGCACCACCTCTTCGGTCTGGACCCGGGTGTACTCGAGCTTCATCTCGATCTTGACCTGGGTCTTCAGTGCCGCTTCCAGGCGTGCATGGAGGTCCTGCGGCAGTTTTGTGAGCCGCCCCTTCAACTCCTGCCATTGCTGCCGCACGTCGGTCAGCCCCAGCCTGCCTCCGATCGCCTCGGCCAGTGCGCGGTCGTCGGCGTTCAGGTTCTCGAAGGCGGCGATGGCATCGATCCGGCGGATCAGGTCCTGCACGCGCGCCCACGGCTGGGCGAGGCGCGCCGTGGCGTAGGCGGTCAACGCCTTTTGGAGAGCCTCGGGGTCGGCGATGCTCGCTTCCAGATTGAAACCGGCCGATCCGCCGAACGTCCTGCCCTTGGTCTTGCGCACTTCGACCTGGGTCGTATCGGCGGTGGAGCCGCGGCGGAAGACCAGCCGATAGTCGTCCTCCACCGTGAGATTGATACCGATCGATGCACCGAGCTCTACCTTGATCGCCGAGGCGCCGGTCGCGCCGAGACGTTCGTCCAGAGACGACAGGGCCGCGGTCAGGGCGTCTGCCCAGGTCAGCTTGGCGTGGAAGGCGAGCTTGCCACGGACGGTGCAGGCCAGGATGTCGCCGTCTTGCAGCTTGCCGATGTCGTCGACGCGGAGCGGCAGCAGGAAAGACGTGACGTCGGCGACCATGCCCGAGCTCACCGTCTGGTCGAGCGCGTGGGTGCGGTACTGCAGGAGGCGCGCCCCGATTTCTCCCTGGAGCCCGAATTCAAGGTCTCCCACCTTTCCTCCGGCGGAGCCCTTGATCGCTGCCGCGAGCTCGTGCTTCAGCCACGCCCGGCCGTCGATGGGCAGGAGGATCTGGTCGTCGTCCTTGTCCCCCACTTCGTTGAAGACCGAGACCGCGAGACGCGCGTCGAAGGAGCCACCCAGCGTGAAACGGGTGTCGCTCAAGGGAACCGAATCCTGCCCTTGCAGCTGCAGAGGCGGGATCAGGCTGGCGGGCGCCACGCTCACCTGGGCGAACGTGGTCCCATCCTTGTGAAGCTGGGCGAGTTTCTGGGCCGCGTCAGGAATCTGGACGTCAAGCCCACCAATTTTCAGGACTTCCGGGATCTCGGACATGGATCTCCTCCCGTGCGAAAGAGTGCGCTCCCTTGAAGACGACCGCAAGGTGGATTTTTCCCCCGTGACTGGAGCTCCCGGGGGCGATATTCTCTAACATGGCCTGAGGTCTACCGGACATGACGGTTCCAGCCACCATCCAACCTTTCTGGGACGCCTTCCTCGCGGCCCACGGGCGTGACGTCACGCCTCTCTTCTACGAGGCGTTCCATTTCGACGACAACGAGCGGAGCGCGAACGAGCTCGCCGCGTTGGTCCTGTCGGGCCGGAAGCGCGCGACCGCGGCTCTCTTCTGGACTCACGAGCTGACCGGCAAACCGCTGCCGCAGGCCGGAGCTCTCAGCGTCGTGACCGACTGGCACGGTGCTCCCCTGTGCGTCATCGAAACCACTCAGGTGGAGGTCATCCCTTTCGAAGAGGTGAGCGAAGAGCTCGCGGCCACCGAAGGGGAAGGCGACAGGTCGTTGCGCTACTGGAGGGATGTCCACTGGGCGTATTTCTCACGAGAGTGCCAGATCCTCGGCAAGGAGCCGAGCCTGCGCATGCCCATCGTCTGTGAACGGTTCGAAGTCATCTATGCGGCGCCGCAGAATCAAAGACAGGAGTGAGCACGACATGAAGAGCATCTATCGCGTGGCCATGACATCCTTCGCCTTCGGGCTCCTCTGTCTTCTGGCGGCCGTCGATACCGCCTCCGCCGACGCGGCGGGAGACGAGGCGGCGATCATCCAGATGATCCATGACACATGCAAGGCCTATCTTCATGCCGACGTGGCGAAGATGACCGAGCTGCTGACCGAGGATTTCACGTTGACCGACGCGAGCGGTGTGATCACCACGCGGGCGGACGACATCGAGATCGCCAAGAAAGGGACGCTCAAGTACGATATCTTCGAGAACTACGACATGAAGGTGCGCCTCTACGGAGATTCCGCGGTGGTCACCGGCAAGACCCGGGTCAAAGGCAAGGTGGGCGAGAATCCGTTCGCGGCTGAATTCCAGTTCACCGACACGATCGTGCGCCGTGACGGACGGTGGCTGTTCGCGGCGAGTCACATCTCGCGGCTTGAAAGTTGAGCGGATGCTGTAACAAACTGACCATCACGCCCCCCTAACGTAAATGGCGAGGCGACGACGCGGCCACCCTGCGATCCATCAAAGTCGCCGAGCCATCACGTTCCACGGTCCAGACCTCTGGACAGGGAGGCACACAATGGCCACGCACGTTCGATCGAGCTTCGCGCTCCAAATCCCCATCGCCTTGCTTTCTCTTGGCCTGCTCTGCTTCGGCAGTGCGGCTTCGGCGTCCGATCCCGGAAAGGAGCCGGCCGATGAATCGGGAGGCGAGTACGTGAAGGGGCATATCCTGACCGTCACCGAGGACTCCACCCACGTCACGACCTCGCAGAGAATCGAAGCCACCAACGATCTCATCACTCTCGGCAAGGACGACACCAGCCTGATCCTCGGCACCAAGAGCATCACGGACAAGAAGACGAACACCACGACCTCCTACAGGACGGAGGTGATCCGGAAGGACAAGTCGCTGACGCTCGTGGTGACGGATCTGGACACGGGCAGGCTCATCGAGTCTCATCCGTTCCCCGCCGCCGGGCCGGGGTGCTTTCCGGCGGGTGAGTTCGATTCCCTGAACGCCTGCATCGCGGCCTTCCAATGCGACAAGGGAGCGGAGCTGCTCTGCCAGGCGAACCGCACCTGCAAGCCTCAGTTCGTCGGGCTCACCTGCTGCCTGAAGGATGGAACGGCGTTCAGCGTCCATCTGGTGATCAGGCCGACCAGTTTCAGGTGCCAGTTCCTGGATCTGGCGGTGGATCTGGAGGGAATGGTATTGAGTCGGGACTGACGCCCCTCTCGATAGTTCCCACTGCCCTGTGGCTCGCGGGTCGAGCGGCTGAATGGGCTACGCGCCCCCTGAGCTTCGGTACGACGGCCCCCGGTTCCATTGCTGCGCCCCTTGCTGGGGGAGTCACAGCCCCCGAGATCGACGTCTCTCCCCCGGCGGGGGCTGGTGTCCAGATCCCGGGGGGAGAGACGCCCCTTTCGGGGGCCATCAATCCCCTCGACAGGGGCGTAGCTCCGATCTCGGGGCCATGACTCCCCCCGGCAGGGGCGTAGCTCCGATCTCGGGGGCGCCATGCCCCTCACGGGGGCTGTTGTTCCCCTCGTCATCGCGGAAGCATAGAATGCGGTCGAGCTTCCACATCCAGAGATTGCTGAGGAGGGGGAACCGATGGACATCGCCGCAAGCGTCGCCGTGGTCCTGGTCGCCGTGCTTCACCTGTACTTCCTCGTCCTGGAGATGTTCTTCTGGACGAAGCCTCTCGGCCGCAAGACCTTCCGGCTGACGCCCGAGTTTGCCGCGGCGTCAGCGTCGCTCGCGGCCAATCAGGGACTCTACAACGGATTTCTGGCGGCGGGGCTGCTGTGGGGTCTCAGCCTGGGCAATGTTGGAGACCAGGGGTTCGCGGTCCGGGTGTTCTTCCTGGTGTGCGTGATCGTCGCCGGTGTGTTCGGGGCGGCGACGGTGGGCCGGAAGATCCTGTTCGTACAGGCGATTCCGGCGGCGATCGCCTTGGCGCTCACCTGGCTGGCGCGGGGGTGAGGTGCGGTTACCGAGCGTTCACCGAGCGGTCGGGTAGCGCCGGCCCCGCCAGTCCGCCCCCCGTCACCCCTCCCGCGCGGCCTCGACCTCGCGGTCGAAGCCGGGGAGGATGGCCTTCACGAAGGCGTTGGAGACCAGGCGGACGATGATCTCCCAGGTGCCGGTCTTCGGGTCGTCGATCGGGCCGGAGATGTCGGCCACGGTGGCGACCTCGTCGCGCGGACGGTTGTCCAGCGCGTGGGCGAGCCCGCCCACCACCTTCTCGTAGATCTTCTTGAGCACCGGCTTCTTCTTGTCCTGCTCCTTGTCATAGACCTTCACGTCGCTGATCAATGGCTTCACGTACCCCTCGATCCGGCCATTCTGCACCTTGATCTCCGAGTAGACGGAGAACGTCCCTTCGGCGACGTCCAGCTTGCCGTAGGAGCGCAGCAGCTCGTTCATCGCCGGCAGCGAGGCGTTCTCGACCGCGACGTCCATGTCGAAGTCGGGGCCGTTCTTCTCCTCGCGGAAGGTGGCGGCGCCGCGGACCTTGCCGCTCCCCATGAATTTTCCGTTCAGCTTGAAGGCTGCCGGGCCATCCTGGAAACCGCTCGACAGCCGCGTCACCACCAGGTCGGCCTCGTTGACGTAGATCCGGTAGGGGTTCTCGGCGTCCCGGTTGACCAGACCGAGGGTGCTGTCGTCGAGCTGGAAGCGGTCGATGCGGAGCAGCATCGGCGGCGTGTCGTCGGTCGCCACCTGCGAGACCTCGCTGGCCCGCTCCTTCTCCGCGGATTTCGTGGCGGCGGTGTGGATGTAGTCGAGGCGGACGTCGCCGACGGTGATGTCCGCGATGTGCGCCTCCCGGTGCCGCGGGCTGTATTCGACCTCGCCCCGCGAGCGGAGGATGCCCCCGTCCAGCTCGAGGTTGGCGCGGGAGCTGAACATGCCCAGGCGGTCCAGCGGCACGTTCTCCAGCCGGTAGAGGACGTGCGCGCCGGGATAGGGCTCGGACAGGAAGTCGGCGTGCCCCTCGATGGCGCCGCGCCCCTTGCCAAAGAGGGTTCCGGTGGCCCGCACAGGGGACGGATAGATCAGCTTGTCGTCCCGGGTGTTGCGGATGTTCTCGGCAATCAGGTTGACCCGCGAGAGCTGCAGCGGGCGCTCGGGGTCCTCGTCCAGGTAGGTCAGGCTGCCGTCGCGGATCTGGACCTGGTTGAACTTCAGTGGGTAGATGGACTGGAAGGCTTCCTGCCAGCCACGGTCCTCGACCTCGATCTCGTCGCGGTCCTCCTGCTGGAGCTGCGGCAGGTTGAGGTGGATGCGTGGCCGGTCAATGGCGACGTTGGCGACCAGTTTCAAGCGGAGGATCTCCCGCCACTGCACACTGGCGGTCACCTTGTCGATCTGGGCCACCGGCGGGTTCGGATGCGCCTGCTGGCGAATCGTGGCGCCGCCGAGGGTCAGTGCCAGCCCGAACGGGTTCAGATGGGCGTGTTGCAGGGTGACCGTATAGCCCTGGAGCCGCTGGTTCATCTTGGCCTCCAGGGTTCGGCGGAGGTACTCGTCGAAGTGCTGGGCCACCAGGGCGATGAGCAGGAGCAGGGCCGCGGCGAGGATCCACCAGAGCAGCCGGCGGGAGATCCCGGGGTCTTGGGATGACGGGCCGGACGCGGACCCTCCCGGCTCGTGGATGGGGATCGGTGCTGGTCCGATCGGCTCGTTGCGATCGTTCCGGTCCCGCTCGTCTCGTTCGTTCTCGTCTCTGCGCTGCAATCTCATGACAGACCTCGGGGCCTCCGATGAGGCTCAGAGGTGGTGTCTGGCAATTTCTGTGCCTTGGGCCCTCACCCCCGCTCCCATACGCGCGAACCATGCTTCGTGTAGAGCGGGGCGATGAGCGCCTACGTTCAGGGGGTAAGGGGTCAGGAGCCGTCGAACGCCCGCCGCGACCGCTCCACGTCGTCCAGGTGCGCCTCGACCCAGAGCCAGACGCCGCAGACGGACTCCCCCAGGCTTTCGCCGAGCGGGGTCAGGCGGTAGTCGACGCGGGGCGGGACCACGGCATGGACGCGGCGGGTGACCAGGCCGTCACGCTCGAGCTGGCGCAGGGTCTTGGTCAGCATCTTCTGGCTGACGCCCTCGACCTTCTCGCGCAGGCGGGAGAAGCGCATCTCCCCCTCGTCCAGGGCAAAGATCACCAGCAGGGTCCACTTGTCGGCGACGCGCACCAGGATCTCGCGGGTCAGCGCTTCCTTCCTCTCCTCCTCGAAGAGAGAGGGTTCTTCCCTCAAGGGGGAGGGCGGCGATTTCAGCTCACGGGTGGGTTCCATGGTTTCCGGAGAGTAACTATAGATCCTTCAGGTGCCTTCTTGCCAAGGAGATGCGCCGGTCCTAGGCTGGACCCATGACGACACAAGCACACACGGAAACCCGCCAACTGGGGACCTCGGGTCCTGCCGTCTATCCGCTCGCTCTCGGCTGCATGGGCATGTCCGGCATGTATGGTCCGTCCGACGAGACCGAGAGCATCGCCACGATCCACACCGCGCTGGACCATGGCGTGACGCTGCTCGACACCGGTGACTTCTACGGCATGGGCCACAACGAGATGCTGATCGGCCGCGCGCTCAAGGACCGCCGCGACAAGGCGCTGCTGTCGGTCAAGTTCGGCGCCCTGCGCACTCCGGACAACAGCTGGATCGGCTTCGACGCCCGTCCGGCCGCGGTCAAGAACTTCCTGGCCTACACTCTGAAGCGGCTCGGGGTGGACCACATCGACATTTACCGTCCGGCGCGCCTCGATCCGGCGGTGCCGATCGAGGAGACGATCGGCGCCATCGCGGATCTGGTGAAAGCCGGCTGGGTCCGCGCCATCGGGCTGTCGGAGGTGGGACCGGAGACGATCCGCCGGGCGCATGCGGTGCACCCGATCTGCGACCTGCAGATCGAATATTCACTGATCAGCCGCAATCCGGAAGCGGAGATCTTCCCGCTGCTCACCGAGTTGGGCATCGGCGTCACCGCCTACGGCGTGCTGTCGCGGGGCCTGCTGAGCGGCTCAAAGCCGGCCGCGCAGGGCGATTTCCGCGCGCATCTGCCGCGCTTCACCGGCGAGAATCGCGAGCGGAACGAGCGTCTGGTCGAAGCTCTGGAGGCCCTCGCCAGCGAGAAGGGGGTCACCACCACCCAGCTCGCAGTCGCCTGGGTGCTCGCCAAAGGGGACACCATCGTCCCCGTGATCGGAGCCCGCAAGCGGACGCAGCTCACGGAGTCACTGAACGCTCTGAAGGTCGAGCTGTCGCCCGCGGATCTGGCGCGGATCGAAGAGGCGGTGCCGGCGTCGGAGGTGGCGGGGACGCGGTACGACACGCATCAGATGCTGATGTTGGATAGCGAGAAGTGACCCGCAGGCGATAAATGGAAGCCCCGTCAGGGGCGGCCTGTGGGTAGCCCGGGGTGGCAACCCCGGGCCGGGCGGTGGGCGCGACCCCGCCAGCGTCGCAGCGCCCACCCTCCCCACCCGGGGTTGCACCCCGGGCTACCGACGGACGCCCCTGCGGGGCTTCGGGAGTGTGGGTAAGTCACCGCACCCACCGCCGCACCCGCACCTTCACCTCCTGCTTCCCGCGCAGCGGCCGGCTCAGCACCACCACGATCGGGGCATTCGGGTCGGCCACCTGGAAGCGGCGGGTGACGAGGCGGCGGCGGCGGCGCTCCAGGCCGCCGGTCTCCCATTCGATGGGCTTTCCCTGCACCTGGACCTGCCGGAAGGTCTCGGCCTGCCAGCGGCCGGGGAGGATGATCTCCAGGGAGAGCACCTCGCCGGGGCGCACGTCGTCGGGCAGATGGGCCTCGAAGCGCCCTCTTCGCGTGCTGGCGCTCCCCTGCGGCACGACAGTGAGGGGGACGAGATCGCCGATCTGCCTCCAGGGTTGGATGACCATGGCGAGGCCGGTGCCACGGGCGCGGAACGGTGCCGGCGCGAAGCGGACGATCTCTCCCCCGCCGGACGCGGAGAGGTTCCGGTAGAAGTCCCCTCCCTGTCCATCCAGGCGCGCGGATTCGAAGAGGAGGGCGTCCGCCTGGTCGATCCGTTCGGGGGGGAGCTGGTCGAGACGGCCGGTTCCCTGGAGGAAGGCGCCGCTTCGCCCGCGGAGCACGCGCGCATTCCCCTCACCGCGCTCGTAGACGATGGTCCGGCCGGGAAGCGGACGCAGTTGCTTCTCCAGATAGCGTCCGGCCAGCTCGTGAGTGGTCGGCACGGTATTGCGGTAGGTGTAACCGTTCACGTTCTGGGCGAGCAGGAGGGCGAGGACGGCGAGGAGCGCTCCGGCCACTGCGGGGCGGCGCAGCAGGGGGAGCCGGGTGGCGAGCCTCTCCCAGACGCCGAGCAGGAGCCAGGCCGCCGCGATCGCGGTGAAGGGCATCAGCGGCAGCCAGTTGTGCTCGCTCGGGTTGAGCGTCGACCAGGTGTAGAACAGCGCGTAGCCGATCACGAAGCTCGCCATCATCGCCGGCCCGAGCCGCTCTTCCGGCGTGCCCGGTCTGCCGGTGCGCGGACCCCGCAAGGCGCGGATCAGGAGCAGGGCGATCCCCAGCAAGGCGATCGTTGCGATCACCGGTCCGTGGAAGCTCCAGGAAAACAGCGACTGCAGGCCGTGCCAGAGGACGTAGAGGTGCGAGCCGCCCAGCCGCTCCCCTTTCTTTTCATAATCCCGCAAGGTGCGGCTGAAATCCTTCTGATAGAGATCCCAATCGAGGACGAGGTACGGGGTGAACAGCAGGAAGACGGCGACCGAGGCCGCTCCGGCGAGCACCAGCTTTCCCCAGGCGCGGCGATCGCGCCAACCGCCCCCCGTGAGCGCGACGGTCATCAACGGAAACGCGATCGGTCCGGCGTTGAACTTGGAGGCCAGGGCCAGGCCGATGGCGCTGCCGGCGACCAGGAACCGCCGCCAGTCCGGGCGCGCCGCGGCGGCCAGGGCGCGGTCGAAGGCGAAGAGCGAGACCGCGACCAGCAGGATGTCCGGCTTGTAGATCACCGACTGGCGGAGGTGCCAGGGGATCACCGCCA
>WUUC01063091.1_pt1 | contig 11843 bp, 10 predicted proteins | sample 6278441 | NCBI WGS metagenome assembly WUUC01 (sample SAMN13675441, study PRJNA597444) | soil metagenome | isolation source: soil | place: USA: Washington | collected 2017-10 | reverse complement strand
AATTCTGAATTCTGGTCCTCAAGGCATCAGGAGGACCAGCCTGGGATAGATCAGGTTCTCGTTGGCGACGCGGTCGCGATTGAGATCCCAGATCTCCTTCCACTTCGCGATGTCGCCGAGTTGAGAAGCGGCGATCCGGGTGAGCGTGTCGCCGGCCTTGACGGTGTAGGTCTTGCGACCCTCGACCGGCTTCATGAACACTTCCGACGAGCTCGAGAGGTACTCGCGCATCAGGTCGGCGTATTGCGGCGTGCCCTTGAACTGCTCGATGGCGCGGTTCACTTCGAAAATCAGGTCGTAGTTGCCGCGGGGGATGCCGACGGCGTACTTGGACTGATTCAGGTTGTACTTGACGATCGCGGTCCGAGGGTGGGCCTTGATTTCTTCGGCGGCGAACGGGTAGTCGTAGATCAACGCGTCGGCGCGATCGGTCTCCACCGCCTCGAACCAGCCATCGTCACCCGAGAACTTGCTGATTCGGGCGTTCGGGATGTTGGCCTTCACCCAGCGCTCGGCGGCCGGGTCGTCGTAAATCGCCACCCGCTTGCCGGCGAGGTCGGCCGGAGACCTGAAGGTGGCGACCATGCCCTCGTGGACGATCATCACCAGGCCGAAGTCGAGATAGCCGTTCGACCAGTCGATGCCTTCGATCGACGGGTCGGGCACGTAGCCGCCGATGATGAGGTCGAGTTCGCCCTTGTGCATCCGATCCGGCAACTCTTCGTAGTCAGCCTCGACGACCTGGACCCGCTTGGCGCCGATGGCGGTGGCAATGATCCCGGCGAGCCGGAAGTCGAAGCCGTCTTCCTGCTTGCGGTCGTTGATGAAGTGCAGGGGCGGTGCGTCCGGCTCCATGCCGACCCGGACGACACCGGTGCTCCTGATCCGGGCCAGCACGCCCGCCTGCGGCGACGCCGGACTCGCCGCGGTTGACGCGGGGGGCGCGGCGGCGGGGGGCGTCGCGGCACCGGCTGGCGGTGCCGGGGCGGCGGTGCCGTACGCCGGTCCAGGCGAAGGAGAGGTCTCAGTGCTCCCGGAGCCGGCGTTCGACATCGGGAGGCGATCGCGGTAAGTCCAGCCGGCGTAGCCCAGCACCGCGAGGCCGACCAGGAACAACAGGAATTTTCCGGCTAACGTCAGGCGCATGTCGCTGCCTCCCGGCCGCGGGGCGTTCGAGTGATGGTGGCGGTGATGGCCATGGCGGTCATACCGCGGCGGCCATGGCGATCGCGTCGTATTCACGCCGCCGTGCGGCCTTCGGCAGGCTGACCACCGCCATCACCGACTTGGCCGCATCGGCCCCCGACTGCGCGCCGCCGTTCATGTAGCCCTGGAAGTCGACGCTGCAGTGCTCGCCGGCGAAGAACAGGTTGCCGACCGGCTCGGCCTCCGCGCCGGCGATGCTCGTCCACTGACCGGTGCGGTAGCAGGAATAGGCGCCCTTGGTCCACGGGAACGTCGGCCAGTGGAAGCGGGCCTGCTTGCCGTTGCGGGCTCTCGTCACCCCCGGGTAGACCCGTTCGACGCCGAGCATCAGCCGCTCCGCGACCGCCTCGACGGTGCCTTCGCCGACCTCCAACGCTGCCTTCCCGCCCGAGTAGAGGGTGAGCCCGGCGGCCGACGACTTCTGGAGAAAGCTGTTCTCCCAGGCCAGCTGGAACGGTTCGTCGCTGTAGGTGTCGCCGCTGTAGCCCTGAGCCTGCCAGGGACGGCTGCGGAACCCCACCAGGACCTTGGCGTTGGCGCCGTAGCCCAGCTCCTGGATCGATTTCTTCTTCACCGCCGGCAGCTCGACATCCATCTTCACTTCCCGCAGCAGCGAGAACGGGATGGCCAGGATGACCACGTCCGCATCCTCGTCGACGCTGCCGCCGTCCCGCTGAAAGGTCAAGGTGAACCCCTGCCCCTTGCTCTTGATCGCCTCGAGGCGATGGCGGCGCTGAATCTGCGGCTCGACCCGCTTCGCCAGCTCGTCGACGACCCGCTGATTGCCGCCGCGCACCTTGAAGCGCTCGTCGCTCTCGCCGAGCAGCGACAACGAGTCGCGATCGTCGAGCTCGCCGGTGCCGATCAGGAACAGGAAGTTGAGTGCCGACTGCTCCCCGGCATCGAGCCCATATTCTGTGACGTAAGCGGAGTCCAGGAGTTCCCGCATCCAGCCGGTGGCGCCGAGGCCGTCGAGATATTCGGCGATCGACTGACGATCGAACCTGGCGCCGCCGCCCTCGGTCTTGTGATTGACCGCGTCGCCGAGCGAGTCGTAGTCGGCGGCAATCCGTTTCGCCAGCGGTACGAAGGCGCGCGCGGCCTGGGCCTGGGTGTAGTGGCGGCCATTGATGAAGTAGGTCTCCGCCTTGAGCGACGCCACTTCCGCGGCCATGGTGTCGATCTTCTCGAGCCCGAACTCGGCGATCAGCGCCAGCATCTCGTCGTGGGTGCTGTCGATGAACTCGCCACCGAGCTCGGTGGTCAGACCGTCGCCAAGCAGGTCGGTGGCGGTGAACATGCGGCCGCCGGTGCGATCGGATCCTTCGAAGATGCGGGCACGAAGCCCGGCCTGCTGCAGCTTGTAGGCGGCGTTGAGGCCGGCCACCCCGGCGCCCACCACCGCGATCCGCGGCTCGCCCGACGGCGCGGAAGACGACGAGCGCTGGGTTCCGGCGGGTGATCCGCCCGGTTCGCTCCGGCAGCCAAGGGTGCCGACGGTCAGGCCGACGGTGGCGAGGGCCGACTGTCGCAGGAAGCGGCGCCGGCTGTAGGCCCGCTCCAGGATCTCGTCGACCAGCGCTTCGCCGGCCGCCTCGCCCCGCGAACCGGCCTCCGCGCGGCTCGCCAACGCAGCGATTCGAAGCGCTCGACTGAGCGAGCCAAACAAGGGACTACGCGCCAACTTGAACCTCCGGGACGTGAGGATCGTCGCGCACGGGCGGAAACGGTGTCAAGCAGTTAAAAGCGTGCGCAACTCGTTGACGCGCGCCTGGAGCTCACTGCGATCCAGATTGCGGTAGCGTTCGGGCAGGACTTCCCGTGAGGTGCATTCCTGCACGGCGACGAGGATTTGCAGCTCGCGCTCGAGCGGGCTGGTGGCAGGAATGAAGTCTTCGAAGGCGCGCCGGAGGATCGCCGCCGGGATGAGCCCGGCGCTGGCGCCGCCGGCGGTTTCGCCGGCGTCGGCGGCGAGCACCGCGCGGGCCAGAATCGCTTCGATGTCGGCGCCCGACAGGCCGCCGGGGTCGGCAATCACGTCGGTCACCGACCGGGCGTCGGTTTCCAGGCCGCTCTTCTTCAGCATGATCCGGAACAGCGCGTCGTGCTCCTCGTGGGTCTCCGGATAGAACAGCGCGAGGTGCTCTTCGGCACGGCCCTGGCGCTTCAGGTCGACCGGCAGCAGGTCCGGTCGTGACGTGATCAGGAACCACAGGATCTTGCCCCGGTATTCGGTGTTGCCCATGAATGCCGCGAACTGCGCGAAGACCCGGTTCGAGGTCCCGGAATCCCCCTGCTGGTTCCGATCGCCGAGCGCCGCGTCCGCTTCGTCGATGATCACGCCGACCGGCCACATCGCCTGCAGCACCTTCAGGATCTTCTCGAGGTTGCCTTCCGTGACCCCCTGCCACTGCGAGCGGAAGTTCAGGAACTTCACGCAGGGAAACCCGATCTCGCCGGTGAAGCAGTTCACCAGGTAGGTCTTCGCCGAGCCGACCGGACCGGCGATCAGGTATCCCATCGGCACGCCGCGGAGCCGTCCGGCCAGGATCGCCTGCGCGGCGCGGCGCAGGCGCGCCTTCACCCCGTCGTGCCCCGAGACCATGTCGAGATCGAACTTCGACTCGACATATTCGAGCAGGCCGAAGCACTCGGCTTCGATCACCGCCTTCTTCTGGGCGCGCAGGATGCCGGCGTCGAGCCGCACGCCCATCTCGTCGACCGAGGCGACGACCTGCCGCAGTTGGATCCGCGTCAGGCCGGAGGTGAGCTGCGCCAGCCGCCCGGGCGGCAATTCGGATCGGGTGGCGAACCACTCGGGACTCCGGATCGCAGTGAGAAATCGCAGCCGATCGGTTTCGTCGGGCCGGGCGATCGCGGTTTCGACGGTCTGCGGCGAGCGCACGATTCGTGAGCTGATGTCGGCGAGGTTCTCGGTGACCAGCACGAAGGTGATGTTCGCCGCCAGCAGCGCCGGGTCGGTCGACCACTTCTGAATGAAGACGCGGACGGCGCGATCTTCGGCCCCCGCTTCCCCGGCCGATTCGGGAATCAGCGTCTCGGCGTATGGAAAGAGAATCGCGACCCCGAGCGACGGCTGGCGATGGACCGCCTGCTTCAGGAACGAGTCGAGCAGCGAGCAGAACATCGACGGATCGCGCGGCAGCGAGCGCGCCAGATCGGTGCCGTGGATCGCATCGACCACGGCGACCGCATCGGTGAAGTGCTGGTGCGACTCGGGGGTGTGGAACAGCGCGCCGTTGGCCCGCTGATACTCGATCACCACGGTGCGCTGGCCGAAGATCCACTCCGCCAGGAACACGGTCAGCGGCACGTAGTCCACCGCCGTGACCGGGCTGCCGGGGGGCGTTGGTACGGCGACGAGATCGTGAGTGTTGCCGTGCAGCACGAAGGTGTTGCCGAGCCGGGCGCGGATGCCGTGCGCGAGCGTCCGGGCCCAGAGCGGGTAGTGGTCGAACGTGCTCATCGCCCGCCTCCGCTGCGGTGACGTTCTCCGGTGCGTCGGCGCGGCTCCGCCTCGCCTCCGCCAGGCCGGATATCTCCCGCGGTGCGGCGCGGTTCCGCGGGGATACTGGCGCTCCAGTCAGAGGTGTCCGATCGCAGCAGCGCTTCCATCTCGCGCACCACCCGTCCCGAGTCTTCTGATTGCCGCACGATGGTGTCGAGCTCCTGTGAGACCGCTTGAGGATCGCCCATCGAGATCGAGCTCTGATGGAGGACTTCGAGCAGCGAGGTCATCGAGTCGAGCTCGGTGGCCAGCGCCTTGATCGTGTCATCGGCTTCGAGCAGCGAGGCCAGCAGCCGGCGCTTCAGCTCGAGGTTCTTTTCGACCGCGGCCCGCGCCCGCTCGGCCAGTTCTCCTTCCGACAGTTCCTGTTCGAGCCGGGTGATGGCGCGTTCGACCTGGGTGGGATTGCGTTCGACCAGCAGCGATTCGTAGCGCTCGAGGGCCACCATGCGCTGCGCCCCGCTGTCGAGAATCATGTCCAGCTTGCCGCGCTGCTCCGACAGGTAGGCCTGCGAGATGCCATGCAGGCCCTGGTAGTTGGTCTCGATCAGGCGGCAGAGGCGATCCATCTCGTCGAAGCGCTTCCGGTTCGCCTGATTGAGCGAGGCGATCATCCGGCTGCGGCGGCCCTCGGTCTCTTCGCGCGCGCGGGCCAGGCGCCGGCGGTGAACGAGCCGGCGGAGGGGGCCGGAATCGAGGAGCGGCAGCAGCACCAGCTCGCCGCCCAGCCAGACCAGCAGTGGCAGCGGATTGAGGGTGACCAGCGAAGCGACCGCGGTTCCGCCGAGAACGATCGCCTGATACTGATTGACGACCAGTTCCTTCAGGATCGATCGCGCTTCGCTTCTGTCCTCGTCCGGCGATGCCATCAGGGAGGTCAGGGACCCTGCTTCTCGCCGATCCGGGTCCCGACACTTGGGGCTGTAGATTCGGGGACGACCGACGGCTTGCTGATCCCCATCTCCGCCTCGAACTGCTGCAGGATGCCGGCGGCCTTGAGCCGGCGCGACGTGCGCTCGCGCTCGATGCCCTGCGTGTCGAGCGACCCGGTGGCGATTTCCACCGCCGCCTTCGACTCGGCGACCTCCTGCTTGATCTTGTCCAGGTACTTGTCGGCCGTGGCGGCGACGCCGTAGGACTGCAGCTCGACGATCGCATCGGCCGCGCTCTTCAGCACCAGGCTCTTCTGCCGCTCCTTGAGCGCCTTCTGGATCGTCTCGATCTTGGCCTTGAGCCGCGCCTTCAGCGATTCGACCGACATCTTGGCGCCTTCGTGCGCACTCTTCGCCGCGGTCAGCTGTTCCTCAGTGCTGGCCAGGTCGAGCCGGACCTGCTGCAGCGTCAACGCGTCCTCTTCGGCCAGGCTGCGCGCCGCCGCCGTCCCGTCGCGCAGCGCCGCCTGGATCGATCCGGTCAGGTTGCGGTCCTGGGTCGCCAGTTGATTGCGCTCTTCCTCCAGCCTGATCACCGTGGCGCGGGTCGCGACCAGCACCGAGTTCAACCGCGGCATCGTGATGCGCATCTCTTCGATCGCATCCTCGAGCATCACTTCCGGATCCTCACCCAGGGAGATGAAGTATCCCATCCACGCCCGAAGCATCCGACTCATCCTAGCGAGCATTCCCATCTCCCTTGTCGCCCGCCCCCGGCGTGGCGGTGGCGGCGGTGGCGGCGTTGGTAACGGTGACGGAGATCGGATTCTCCGATACGAAGTAGCCGACCGCCTCCGCGATCCGGCGTTCCTCGGCCTGCTTGCGGGACTGCCACGCGTGCAGGTTCTCCAGCTCGCGCGCGACACCCTGGTTGTTGTGATCGATCCGGGTCCGCAACTCGGACAGCCGTTCGGCAATCTCCTGTTCGAGCCGGACGTTCTCCGCCTGCTTCTCGGTCCGGAATTCCTCGAGGCTCTTCTGGAGCACCCGTTCATAAGTGTCGAGCGCCCGATCGCGGTGCACCGCATCCTGAACGATCTCGTCGACCGTCACCCCGGCCGCATCGAGGGCGACCAGGATCGACTTGCGCTTGACGTCGGACGGAAGTGCCCTGATGTGCTCATTCTCGAGCATCTCCGCCACCTTGAGCACGGTGTAGCCATGCGCCGGCGCGGCGATCCGGGCGGAGGTGTAGATGTCGGCGAGGGGGGTCAGGTTGGTGGCCGCGGCGGCGAACGAGGGATCGGTACCGTCTTCCGCCGGGCTCTCCGGAACCAGATCCGACACCCGCCGGGCCTCGCTCTCGGTGCCGGTCACGCCGGCAGCCGGAGAATCGGTGGGCGACCCGGCACCTTGCTGCTGCTCGGTGACGACGAAAAAGTTGTACCACGCCTTGCTCACAGGATACGAACCTCCGTCTCAAATCGAGATTGTAGCCTATGGCCGTTGGTCCCCGGTGGGGCGTGGTCCGTTGGCGTTCGCCCGTGAACCGAGGTCATCCGCCCTTCGACGCGGTCGATGCTGTACCGCCGGTGCCGAGGAAGCGCAGGACCCGTTCGGCGGACCGGAGCGCACCTTCGATGAACCCCTGGTAGTCGGAATACGCGTCGCCGCAGATGTGCAGGTTCCTGGTCTCGCCTGCGAGCGAAAAGGCGGTGAACAGTTCGGCCACCTCCCACGACTTTGCCCGCGGCCGCCAGACGTGCACCGCCGCGCCATAGGGATCCTTGCCCCAGTCCCTGATCCCGCACGCCAGCAGCCGCTCCATGGTGAAGTCGTTGTGCTCGTAGTCCCGCGCGTACTGCACGAACCGCCGCCACAGTCGCCGGTTGATGCCTTCCGGAGCAGTACGGTCGCTGGTCCGCTTCAGGATCCAGATCGACGCGGTGAGCTGCTCGCGCGCCAGGCCATCCCCGTCATCCGGCTCTCCCGGCCCACCTGTCCCGCCCGCCGCACCCGCCCCGGATGTCGCAGGCGTCAGGTAGTCGGCCCAGAAGTGCAGCGCCGGCCGGTCGGTGTAGACCATCATCACGCCGCGGGTCTTGTCTTCGCTCTTCCAGTAGTGGACCTCGCGCGTCGGCAGATCGGCGGCGAACCGGTTGGGTGGCCGATCGTCTTCCCACCATGGCTGATCGATCACGAAGAACACCTTGAGCAGCGGGATGTCCTGCACCTTGTCCAGCTCGTTCGCCAGCTTGGCCAGGTTGAGGCGTTCCAGCGGCCGCTTGGGCATCGCCAGGATCACCTCGCCGGCCACCACCGTGGCCTGGTTCGCAAACCGCAGCCTGATGGCCCCTTGATCCGCCGCCTCCAGCGTCATCAGCCTGTAATCGGTGTGGAGGGTCACGTGGCTGCTGCACGGCGCGCTCTTCAGCAGGTTGACCAGGCGATGCACGATCAACCCCATGCCTCCCCGGACGCCCCTGAGCGACTCGCTGCTCTTGATCGCCCGCAGCCACATGACGAGGTGTTCGGCGGCATTCGGGTTCTCGCCGATCAGGTGGTAGTAGCTGCCCCAGTCGCGGATCCGCAGCACCGCCAGGTGGCTCAGGACCTCACTCAGGAGGTTCCAGAACCCCATGTTGCACAGCGGCGTCCCGTTCACGCTGACGCCCTTCCGGATCACGTCGTAGTCCCGGTCGTCGAGGCTGACGATGAAATCGTGGAGCTCGCCCTTCCAATATTGCCGGCGCACCGAGCTGCCGCCGAGAAAGTGCCCCCAGTTGGCCCGGGCCGCCGGGCTGCCCCAGGCCACCGGTTGCCCGTCCCCGTGCCGTCCCGCCTCGTCGACCAGCTCGAAGATCCGCCGCACCGCCAGGAGCAGCAGGTCGAGCAGCGAGTGCTGCTCCGCTTCCTCTCCGACCAGCGAGTACTTCGGCTCGGTCGGCGCCTCCGAGACATAGGGCGGAAACTTGATCAGGTCTTCGTCGTGCGTCTGGCGGGTGCGCGGCTCGCAGATGTCGAGCAGTTCGAGGAGCTCGCCAAGCAGCGGCTGATCCCGCGGCTCGATTCGCATCGGGCCGAACTCCGCCCGATAGAAATTCGATTTCCGTTCGGGATCGATCCCCGGGTCGTAGGGATCCGGCACCGTGGTGACCTCGGACCCGTGCGGGTTCAGATCGAGTGTCCAGGTCTCGATGCGGCCACCGAAGAAGCCGCGCATCTCGTAGAGCCGGATTCTCGGTATGGCGGTGTGATAGTCAACGGGGCGGCCGCCGATGAACAGCGGCTCGCGGGCCTCGATGCACCGCGCCAGCCGCAACGCACAATAGAGCCCGGAAATCCCGCCGCCAACGATGGCGATGTCGACCCGCTCCGGCGCACCCTCCGTCTCCATCGTCGCCGTCATCGATGTGACCTCCCCGGGCGCTTGCCGTCAACAGCACCTGCCGGGCACGCCGGGATCGGCATCCCCCGCACGAATGGTAGCAGCCCGGCGGCTGCCGGGGGCGCCGGACCGGCTCTGCCCGGATCCAGCGGTGGCAGCGATGTCTTGAACGGGACCGGGCCGTGCCGCTAGAATCCGGCAGCCGTGGAGCAGTTCGACCGCGCAGGTTTGCGCACCGGACAGGGCGACATCGACGTCGCCTTGATCGAACGGGTCTACGCCCGCGACGAGCGCGCCGTCGGCGAGCTGTACGACCGGCACAACCGCCAACTGTACAACCTGATCTTCCGAATCCTGCGTGACCGCGGCCAGGCCGAGGACGTTCTCCAGGAGGTCTTCGTCTCGCTGTGGACCCGGGTTCACACCTACGAGGTCTCGCTGGGCTCCCCGGTCGCCTGGCTGGTGCGCATCGCCCGCAACCGCGCCATCGACCGGCTGCGGGCGGCCGGCACGCGGACGCGGGCGGTGGAGTCACTCGCGCAGTCGTCGATTGAGTGGACGACTCCCGAAGATCGGGCGAGCGCCGGCGAGCAGGGCCGCGCCATCGCGTCCGCACTCGGCGAGCTGCCGGTGGAGCAGCGCGTGCTGATCGAGGACGCGTTCTTCCTCGGCCTGACACATGCGGAGCTCGCCGCCAGGCACGGCATTCCTCTCGGGACGGTGAAGACCAGGATTCGGAGCGGCCTGCAGATGCTGCGGCAGTCTCTCGTCGGGGTGAGCTCGAGCAAATGACCGATCCCACTGACGACCCGTTGGAGCCATTCGACGACCTGATCGTGCTGGCGCTGGCGCGGGCGGCTGAACGCCCGGATATTTCCCCCCGGCCGGCCCTGAAACAGGAACTGATCGCCCGGGTGCGGGCCTCGTCGGTGCCGCGCGGCTTCGAGCTGCGCATGGCCTCGGACGACGACTGGCGGCCGCATCCGGTGCGGGGCATCCGCATGAGGGTGCTGGCGGTGAATCCGGAGAGCGGTTTCGCCACGCTTTTGCTCGATGTCGCGCCGGGCACGCGGTTTCCAGCCCATCATCACTCCGCCGGCGAGGAGTGCTACGTGCTGTCCGGCACCCTCCACACCTGCGGCCGCCGGCTCGGCCCGGGCGATTTCGTTCATGCCGATGCCGGCACCGACCATGGCGAGCTCTGGACCGATGAGGGATGTCGCGTCCTGCTGATCGGCGCGACCGACGAGCACCTCGGACCGTGACCGGGTACCCCGCCCAATCCAAAATCCTTCCTCCTCCGTAGAGCATGGCAACAGGAGGAACGGCGTGAGAAGAATTCTTGTCTTTGGATGTGCTCTTGGCTTGCTGGTCGGATGGCCGATGCTGTCAGGGCGGGCGTCGAGTCACCGCGAGGCGCCGCTGATCAGTCAGGATCCGATGGCCGACAACACCGATCTGTATGCCTTCCGCAGCCCGGACCGGCCGGATACGGTGACCATCATCGCCAACTACATTCCGCTCGAATCGCCCGCCGGCGGGCCGAACTTCCCGGCTTTCGACGATTCGGTGCTCTATGAAATTCACGTCGACAACGACGGCGACTCGAAAGAGGATTTGACCTACCAGTTCCGCTTTCGCACCAGAACCGTCAACCCGGACACCTTCCTCTACAACACCGGCCCGATCGGATCGCTCGACGATCCGGACTGGAACCGGCCCCAGACCTACAGCGTCCGGCTGGTGCGGCACCGCGACGGCAACCGCCGCCATGAAGAGTCGGATCGCGACGAGGTGCTCGGCACCAACCTGAGCACACCGCCGGACAACATCGGTCCGCGCTCCACGCCGGACTACGAGGCGCTCGCCGCTTCGGCGGTGCACAGCCTCCGCGGCGGCATCAAGGTGTTCGCCGGCCAGCGTGACGATCCGTTCTTCGTCGATCTGGGATCGATCTTCGATTTGGCGGGCCTGCGTCCCTTCAACCCGGCCCACCTCATTCCGCTGCCGGCGGAGCCGGGGAAGGACGGCGTCGCCAAGTACAACACCCATTCGATCGCCCTGCAGATCCCGATCAAGCAGCTGGTCAGCGGCAGGAAGACGACCATCGGTGTCTATGCCAGCGCCAGCCGGCAGGCGATCCGGGTGCTTCACCGGGAAGGCGACGACGACTTCGGGGGCTTCGTCCAGGTGTCGCGGCTCGGCCTGCCGCTGATCAACGAGGTGGTGATTCCGCTCGGGAAGAAGGACTACTGGAACCGCTCGGATCCCGAGGACGATGCCCGGTTCGAGAAGTACTACACCGGTCCCGAAGTCTCACGGCTCGAAACGCTGCTCTACCCCGTGCTCGCGCCGATCAGTGCCACCGACCGCGCCGACCTGGTGGCGGTGCTGCTGACCGGAGTACCCGGCCTCAATTACACCGGCCCGCGCAAGGCCGACCTGCTTCGGCTGAACACCGCCATCGAACCGGCCGCGTCACCGAGCCGTCTGGCGGTCCTCGAGGGCGATCTCGCCGGCTTCCCCAACGGTCGCCGCCTCGCCGACGATGTTGTCGACATCGACCTGCGGGCGTTCGCGGAAGGCTATGGACCGGTTCTGGAAGGGCTGCTAGGGCTGCCGAACAAGAGCCCGAACAACCAGCTCGGTGACGGCGTCGACACCAACGACCAGCCATTCCTGGACACGTTCCCGTATGTCGGAACGCCGCACCAGGGCTACGACGTTCCCTGACGATATTCAGTCAATTGGTCATCTGGTCATCTGGTCATTTGGTCATCGATCTGACAAATCAATGATCAAATGACTAGCTGGTTGGTTGACCGCATTCGAGTGCACCGATGACGTC
>WUUC01122301.1_pt1 | contig 11846 bp, 12 predicted proteins | sample 6278441 | NCBI WGS metagenome assembly WUUC01 (sample SAMN13675441, study PRJNA597444) | soil metagenome | isolation source: soil | place: USA: Washington | collected 2017-10 | reverse complement strand
TGATGCTCTCGGGCGTCCTGATGCTCGACTACCTCGAAGAGACGGACGCGGCGCAGCGTCTGGAGGCGGCTATCGCCGCGGTCATCGCGGAGGGCAGGTCCGTGACGTACGACATGAAGCCGTCGCGCGACGATCCCACCGCGGTGGGTACGTCGGAGGTCGCGGACGGGATCATCGAGAAGCTGAACCAATAGGAGGCGCGCAAGTGACTGGGGCAATCAAGAAGGTAACTGTCGTCGGCGCGGGGAACGTCGGGTCGAACACCGCGCGGCGCATCGCGGAGAGGAACCTCGCGGACGAGGTCGTGATGATCGACATCGTCGAGGGGCTCCCGCAGGGACTAGCTCTCGACGTCAACCAGTCGGCGCCGACCGAGGGGTTCGAGACCTTCGTCACAGGCGCGAACGACTACGCGGACACCGCGGGCTCCGACGTCGTCGTGATCACCGCGGGGCTGCCGCGCAAGCCCGGGATGAGCCGGATGGACCTGCTCGACGCGAACAGCGAGATCGTCGGCGGCGTCACCGAGCAGATCGCGCAGCACTCGCCGGACACGGTGATCGTCGTGGTCTCGAACCCGCTCGACGAGATGACGTACCTGGCGTCGCTGGTGTCGGGCTTCCCAAAGGAGCGTGTCATGGGCATGGCGGGCGTGCTCGACTCGTCCCGCCTTCGTTTCTTCATCGCGGAGAAACTGAACGTCGCACCGACCGCGGTGGAAGCGATCACGCTCGGCTCCCACGGCGACCAGATGGTCGCGCTCCCGCGCCACGCGACCGTCGAGGGGAAGCCGCTGCCGGAGCTGGTGGACGACCCCACGCTGCAGGAGCTCTTCACCAGGACGCGCGACGCGGGGGCCGAGATCGTCGGATACCTGAAGAAGGGGAGCGCTTTCTACGCTCCGTCTTCTTCCTCGGCGACGATGGTCGAGTCGATCCTGCGGGACTCTCGCGACGTGCACCCCACGTGCGCGTGGGTCTCCGGCCAGTACGGGATCTCCGACACCTACCTGGGCGTGCCGGCGAAGCTAGGGGCCGGCGGCGTCACGGAGATCGTCGAGCTCGAGCTGAACGACGACGAGCGGACTCAGCTCGAAGAGGCGGCGAACGCGATCCGGACGAAGTGCGAGGAGCTGGCGGCGCGGAGGTCGTAGGGAACACGTCCGGCGGCGCAGGCGTTCAGGAGTGACATGAGCCCGACCAACGTTCTCGACGTAGACGAGACCACGTTCGAAGCCGAGGTCCTTCGGCGCTCCTTCGAGAAGCCGGTGGTCGTCGACTTCTGGGCCGAATGGTGCGGGCCGTGCCGCGCGCTGACGCCGGTGCTCGAGAAGCTCGCTACGGAGTCGGACGACTGGGTCCTCGTCAAGGTCGACGTCGACGCGAACCAGCGACTGGCCGGGGCCTTCGGCATCCAGAGCATCCCTGCGGTCAAGGCGTTCCGAGACGGGAAGCAGGTCGGCGAGTTCACCGGCGCGCTGCCCGAGCACCAGGTCCGCAAGTGGCTCGAGGGCCTCGGCCCGTCCGAAGGCGAGCTCGCGATCGTGGTTGCGGAGGAGGCCGAGAAGGCCGGACGGCTCGACGAGGCCGCGGAGGCATACGAGGAGGCCCTGAAGGCGGAGCCGGGGTTGTTCGCGGCGCGCAGCGGTCTTGCCCGGGTCGACCTCGCTCGCCGGGTGCGCGACCTCGACGCCGCGGCGCTGGCCGCGCGTGCAGAGGCCGATCCATCGGACGTCGAGGCGGCGCTCGGTCTCGCGGACCTGGACGCGGCGGCAGGCCGCCACGAGCAAGCCTTCGGCCGGCTGATAGAGACGATCCGCCGGACGTCCGGCGACGAGCGGGAGAGGGTACGCAAGCACTTGCTCGGCCTGTTCGACACGCTCCCGGCCGGCGACCCGAGGTCGCTCACCGCGAGGCGCGACCTCTCGATGGCGCTCTTCTAGGACCCGGGCGGGCGGCGCAAGACCTTTCCCGTTGCCGTGCGCGGGAGCTCGTCGACGATCTCGAAGTGGCGCGGGACCTTGAAGCCGGCCAGGCGCCCTCTCGCCCAGGTCCGTAGCTCGTCTCGATCCACCTCACCATCGGGGACGATGAGCGCGCAGACTTCCTGTCCCCACTCCGGGTGGTCGCGTCCGTAGACCGCGCACTCCAGGACCGAGGGGTGCTCGTGCAGCACTGCCTCGACCTCCTGCGGGTAGACGTTGACGCCGCCGGTGATGATCGTGTCGTCTCGCCGGCCCTCGAGGAAGAGATATCCGTCCTCGTCCAGTCGACCGACGTCGCCGACCGTGAACGCGTCGCCGTCCCATGCCGCGCGCGTCTTCGCCTCGTCCCCCCAGTAAGAGAACCGCTCAATGCGTGGGTCCCGCACCCACACCGTCCCGGCTTCGCCCGGGGGGACGAGCGCGCCGTCGTCGTCCTCGATCAGGATCGCGGCACCGGGCCGCGGCGTGCCCACGCTTCCCGGCTTCCGCAGCCACTCCTCCGGCGAGATGCGCGTCGCGCCGCCCTCGGTCGAGCCGTAGAACTCCCACACCGAACCGTCCGGGAAGAAGTCGATCGCGCGCCTCTTCGTCTCCTCTCGTATGGGAGCACCCGCGTGTATCAGCAGGCGCATCGAGGTCGAGTAGTGGCGCTTCAAGACCTTGGGCTCCAGCGAGAAGATCCGCTCGAGGTGCGTCGGGACCATGAACGTGGACGTCGCCGCGAACAGCTCGATCGCGGCCAGCGTCTCCTCCGCGCCGAAGCGCGTCTGCAGCACGACGATGCCTCCGGCTTCGAGCGTCCGCAGAGAGAAGCGGTGCGGCGCCGAGTGCGCCAGCGGCGAGCAGACCAGGTGGATCTCTTCCGGCGTCAGCCCCCACTGCTCCGCGAAGTCGGCCGAGATCTCCGCTGCAGCGGCCTCGCCGACGGGCTCCACCCACACTCCCTTGGGCGCGCCGGTCGTCCCGGACGTGTAGTGCATCGGCCGGCCGAGCGCGTGGTCGGCGATGCTCGCAGGCTCCGCTTCGTGCAGACACCGTTCATACGCGTCGCCGAAGGTGATCACGCGCTCTGTCGGGGGCAGCGGCTCGACCGGCCGGTCCGTGAACAGCCAGCGCGCCCCCGAGTCCTCCAACAGGTAAGCCGCTTCCACGGGAGTCAGCAACGGGTTCACCGGGACGGGAACGATCCCGGCCCGCAGCGCGCCGGTCGTGACCTCCAACGACTCGACCCGGTTCCCCGACCACACCGCGATGCGATCGCGCGGGTGAACGCCGCCGGCGGCCAGCAAACCCGCGAGACGTCTCTGGCGCGCGTCCAGCTCCGCGAACGTCAGCCGCCGCGCGAGCGTGACTATCGCAAGCGCGTCGGGAGTGGCGCGGGCGTGCCCGCCGATGCCCCCCAAGCGATCATCCGGCCTGGAGCCCGCGGGCGAGCGGCGGGCAGTAGTCGGGAGGCTCCCGTTCCCACTCCGTCGAGACCTCCTCTTCCGGCTCGGGCTCGGGCTGGAACGACAACCAGCGCGCGATCTCTCCGACCGACCGGTAGTGCCATGCCCCCTGCCCGAGCGCGATCAGCGGGAACAGCCAGAACCCGCCTCTCTGCCCCGTGAAGATCAGCGACGCGACGCCGTAGACGATCGTGAGGAGCGGGAGCGCGGCCGCGTTCTGAGCGACCGAGTCGACGATCCGCTCCGGGGGCAGCGAGCGCGCCTTCTCGCTGCGCGCCTGCGCCCGTTTGACGGAGTCGATCGTGATCGCCCTGAACATGCTGAACGCGGCGGCCGCCAGGGCGAAGAGGACGAGGAGCCGGTACGCCCAACCCGCCTGACCGCTGTTCAGCGCCCGGTTCCGCTCCATCTGCGCGACGAGGCTCTCGGGAAGCGCCGCGACCACGATGCACGCGACGATCCCGACCGCGCCGAAGCCCAGGAAGGGCCACCGCCTGCGCCGCACGAGGTCGTCCACGTCGAGGAGGGTACGGCCAATCCGAATCCGTGGCTCGTCCCGAACCCCTCCGGAAGCAGGCGTCTACGATGCGCGGCGATGGAGGAACGTTCGGACGTGCAGCTCATAGAGAGACTCCTCGTCAGGGACCAATCCGCGCTGCGTGAGGTCATCGACGACTACGGAGGTGTGGTGCATGGGATGGCTCGGCGGGTCCTCGCCGAACCCGCCCTCGCGGAAGAGGTTGCGCAGGACACGTTCCTCGCCCTCTGGCGCCGGCCCGGCGCGTTCGACCCTGCCCGCGGCAGCCTCCAGTCGTTCCTTCTCGGCATCGTCCGCAACAAGGCCGTCGACCTCGTGCGCAAGGAGGAGTCGCTGCGCCGGACGCGCGAGTCGCTCGCCGCGGAGATGGGGGTGAGCTCCGAGGGCTACGACCCGAGCGGTCGCGTCGAGGAGCGTCAGCAGGTACGCGCGGCGCTCGAGAAGTTGACGGAGGTCCAGCGCGAGGCGATCGTCCTCGCGTACTTCGGGGGCCGCACGTACCGCGAGGTGGCGGACGAGCTCGGGATCCCCGAAGGCACGGCGAAGACGCGGCTGCGGGACGGGCTCACGAGGCTGAAGAGCGCGCTCGCGCCGTCGCCGGAGAGCGAGGGACGGTCGTGACGCACGACGAGCTCAAGACCCTCATCGCGCCGTACGTGCTCGGGGCCGTGTCGGGCGAAGAGGAGCGCGAGGTCCGCTCACACATCATGAGCTGCGAGGAGTGCATGCAGGAAGCCGAGGGCCTCTCGGCTGCTACGACGTCTCTAGCGCTCGCGGTCGACGAGGCGGCCCTTCCGGCCGGTTTCGCCGACGCGGTCGTGGCGAAGGTGGAGAGCGAGCGTCCGGTTCCGGCAGGGGCTCCTGTCACGGTCAGGTGGTGGTCCCGGTGGGGCAAGGCCCTCGCCGGCGTCGCCGCGCTCGGGATCGTCGCGTCGATCGTCCTCGCGGGTGCGTTCTTCGCGACGCGCGGCCAGCTGCGGAGATACGAGTCCGCCATCCCGCCGCTGGTCCACGGGGAGGGGATGAGGCTCGAGGGCTCCGGCGGCGCGGTGGCGCGCATGGTGCCCACGGCCGGCGGAGCGACTCTGTTCGCGACCGGGCTCGACCCGGCCCCCGATCGCCACACGTATCAGCTGTGGTTGATGGAGTGCGCCGACCCGTCGGACATCGAGACGTGCGACCCGACCAGCGCGGGCACGTTCGACGTCTCCGGCGGGATCGCGGTCCTCCAGACGACCGCGACTCTCGAGGACTACGAGCGCGCCGCGGTGACGCTCGAGCCCGACGGCGGCTCGCAAGGTCCGACGACCCTGCCGGTGATCGACTCGGCCGCTTAGCCGCCGTCCCGCGGAAACGTGATCGTTACATCCGCTGGGTAACGTCGCCCGATGAACGTGCGTGAGACGTTGCTCGCCGCATTGCGCCGGGATCCGGATCTCGTGCCGAAGGTCAGGGGTTCGCTGCGCGAGCGGATCGACGACGAAGGACGCGTTGCCACCGTCGTGCAGGCGGCCGAGGCCCTCGAGCCGATCATCGCCGACGCCCTCCGGAAGCGTCCGTCCAAGATCAAGCGGCTCGGGCTCAAGAGCGCGCAGCTCCTCGCCGGCCTCGCGGCCGAAGACGACCAGTCGAATCGCCGGCTGGCGAACATCGCCCGCGGGTCCACAGTCGGCATCGTCTTCGCCGACGTCGCCGGGTTCACCGCGATGACCGAGAGGCTCGGCGACATCGGTGCGATCCGGGTCCTGACCCGTGTCGAGGAGCTCGTGAACCGGGAGCTCTCTCGCACCAAAGGCGAGTGCGTGAAGCAGCTCGGCGACGGTTTCCTCCTCGCGTTCCCGTCGGCGTCGCAGGCGGTGCGCGGCGCACTCGCGCTGCGGGAAGCGATCGGCCGCGAGCGTGCGAAGGACCCCGGCTTCGAGGTCAGCCTGCGCATCGCCGTACACGCGGGCGAGCCTCTGGTGACGGGGAACGACCTCCTCGGCCACGACGTGAATCTGGCGGCGCGGCTCCTCGAGCACTGCAAGCCCGATCGCGTGATCGTCTCGGAGGCTGCGAAGGAGCTGGCCGAGAAACGCCTGCGATCCGTCACCTTCGCGTCCCGCCGCGCCGTCAAGATCAGGGGCCTGAGCGGCCGGACGACGATCTACTCCGCACGGCCGGCCGGACGCTAGGGTGACGCCCATCATGGATGCCCCCCTGCCTCGGCGCGCTCTCGACTGGGAGCCGGACCGCGCCCGCGCGTTCGGCAACGACCTCGTCGCGGTGTGGGAGGAGCTCCTCGCGCGGCTCCCGGAGCTGCCGGTGGGCCGTGCGATGTCGGCCGAAGAGGTGCAGGAGGCCGTCGCCGTAGAGGTGCCGGACGAGGGCATGGACGACGACGCGCTCGTCGAGTACCTGCGTCGCGTCGTCTTCGACTATTCGATCTATCCCGGCCATCCCGGGTTCATGGCGTACGTGACCGCGAGCGGGACCGTTCCCGGCGCGGCCGCCGACCTCCTCGCCGCCGGGCTCAACCAGAACCTCGGGGGCTGGCTGCTGTCGCCCGCGGCCACCGAGATCGAGAACGCGCTGTCCCGGTGGCTCGCAACCCGGTTCGGGCTCCCGTCTACCGCGGGAGGCCTGATGACGTCCGGCGGCGCGATGGCCAACTTCATCGCGCTCAAGACCGCGCGTGACGCCGGCGACCGCACGGCGATCCGGTCTGGCGGCATCGGCAACCGCCGCCTCGTGGCTTACGCGTCGGAGGAAGCGCACGTAACCATCGGCCGGGCCGCCGACATGCTCGGGCTGGGCACCGCCGCAGTGCGTGCGGTCCCCGTGAACGAGGCGTTCGAGATGGACGTGACCGCGTTGCAGACCCTGATCGAACGAGACGCGGCCGTGGGCCTCGACCCGATTGCCGTCGTGGCTACCGCAGGGACGACCGCAACGGGCGCGATCGACCCCCTCGAAGAGGTCGCCGCGTTGTGCAAGACCCACGGCATCTGGTTCCACGTCGACGCGGCCTACGGAGGCCCCGCGATCCTCACGGACGATCTCGCGCCGCTCTTCGCCGGCATCGAGCGGGCCGACTCGATCACGGTCGACCCGCACAAGTGGCTCTACACGCCGCAGTCGGGTGGGTGCCTTCTCGTCCGCGACGAGGACGACCTCGCGCACGCGTGGGAGGTCGAGGCGAGCTACGTCCACCAGGACCGAACGAGGACGAAGCGCGGCCGCGACCTGAGGACGCTCGGCCCCCAGTTCAGCCGCGGCTTCCAGGGGCTCAAGGTGTGGGTGTCGCTGCTCGCACACGGGCGGCGCGCGTACGCCGAACGCATCTCCCACGACGCGGGCCTGGCGCGCTATCTCGCGAGCCTCGTCGAGGAGCGTGCGGACTTCGAGCTGGTGGCGCCCGTGCCGCTGTCCATCTGCTGCTTCCGCTACGTCCCGCCGGACCTCCCCCACGACGGCGGCCGCGACTCGTACCTGAACGCGCTGAACGAGCGGATCCTCACGGAAGCCCAGCTCGACGGCCGTGTCTTCTACTCGAACGCGGTGCTGAACGGCCGCTTCTGCCTGAGGACGTGCATCGTGAACTTCAGGACCGAAGCCGCGGACGTCGAGAAGGTGCTGGAGGTGAGCGCGGAGATCGGCGCTCGGCTCGACCGCGAGATGAGGACCGGCGCGGCCTAACGGTCGAACAGCTCGTACACCGCGAGCGACGCGATCTCGCGCAGCAGCTCCTGGGCCTTCGTCCCGCGCGTCCGGTTCAGCTCCACGTAGGACGCGGGGCTCGTCCACGCCTCTCGGAAGCCGAGGTCTTCGGCCATCGTCTTCACGCGTTCGGAATGCAGAGGGTCGGACACCAGCAGCACGGTGTCGATCCCGGCGTCGACCGACATCGCGTGGACCTTCTCGAGGCTCTCGAGCGTCGTCGTGCCCTCGTCCTCGGCGAGGATCGCGTCGCTCGGCACACCCTCGCCTTCGAGGTACATCTCGGCCGCGTCGGCCTCGGCGAAACGGTCGCCCTCGCGCCGGCCCCCGGTGACGATGACCGTCGGCGACAGCTCCTCCTCGTAGAGGTAGAGGGCATGGTCGAGCCGTGCCTGCAGGATCGGCGACGGCTCCCCGTCGTACTGCGCGGCCCCCAGGACGACGATCGCGTCGGCAGCCCGCACCTCGTCGTTGTGCGACTGGTCCCAGATCCGCCATCCGAGCCACGCCGGGTACGCGAACAGGACGACGAGCACGAGCCCGGCGATCAGAAGCACGCGGCGGAGGCGGCGCATGACCCGAGGCTACGTCACGCCGTCGCCAAGGGGCGGTGCGAAGAATGGCGCTAGAGGGACTGGAAGAGCGAGGCCCTCTTCACTTCCTGGATGGCCTTCGTCACCTTGATGCCGCGGGGGCAGGCCTCGGTGCAGTTGAAGACCGTGCGGCACTTGAAGGCGCCGTCCTTGCGCGACAGGATCTCCAGACGCTCGCGGGCCCCCCGGTCGCGTGAATCGAAGATGAAGCGGTGCGCGTTCACGATCGCCGCCGGGCCTACGTACTCCTCGTCCGACCAGAAGATCGGGCACGAGGTCGTGCACGCCGCGCACAGGATGCACTTCGTCGTGTCGTCGTAACGTGCCCGGTCGGCGGGCGACTGGATTCGCTCCCGGGTCTCATCCTTGTCGTCGTCGTCGGTGATCAGCCAGGGCTTCACGGCCCGGTAGCCGGCGAAGAACGGCTCCATGTCGACGATCAGGTCGCGCCTCACCGGCAGGCCGCGGATCGGCTCGACCGTGATCGGCTGCTTCAGGTTCTTCACCAGGAGCTTGCACGCGAGCGCGTTGACGCCGTTGATCACCATCGCGTCGGAGCCGCAGATCCCGTGCGCGCACGACCGCCGCAGCGCGAGCGACGAGTCGTGGTACCACTTCACGGTATGCAGGCAGTCGAGCAGACGGTCCATCGGCTCGGCCTTGACCGTGTACTCCTCGAAGTGCGGCTCTTCGTCCGTCTCCGGGTTGTAGCGCAGGATCCTCAGCGCGACGTCCATCAGTACTTCCTCTCGACCGGCTCGTAGCGTCCCAGCGTCACGTCCTTGTAGTCGAGCCGGATGCCCCCGGAGCCGTCCCTTGTCGCGAACGAGTGCTTCATCCAGTGGTCGTCCTCGCGCATCTTGTGGTCCTCGCGGTAGTGGCCGCCGCGGCTCTCCGTCCGGGCCCTGGCCGACACGACGAGCGCCTCAGCCATGTCGAGCAGGAAACCGAGCTCGACGTGCTCGACGATCTCGGTGTTGTAGACCTTCGCACGGTCGCGTACCGGCGCCAGCGCGTACCTCTCCTTCAGACGCCCGATGCTCTCGAGGGCCTTGCCGAGCGACTCGTCCGTCCGCACGACCGACGCATGGTCCATCATGTCGTCCTGCAGCGTCTTGCGGATGTGCGCGGTCGACTCGACGCCGTCGGTCTCGTAGAACGACGCGATCCGCCTCTGCGCGGGGAGGTGCGGGTCGTCGGGGATGTCGAGCAAGCGGTTCTTCGACGCGTGTTCGGCCATGTTCAGGCCCCCGCGCCGCCCGAACACGACGATGTCGAGCAGCGAGTTCGTCCCGAGGCGGTTCGCGCCGTGCACGGAGACGCACGCGCACTCGCCGGCTGCATAGAACCCGGGCACGACGTCGCCCCAGTGGTTGCCCAACACCTCGGCGTTCACGTTCGTCGGGATCCCGCCCATCGCGTAATGGGCGGTGGGAACGATCGGGACGCCCTCCGTCAGCGGCTCGACGTTCAGGTACGTGCGGGCGAACTCGGTGATGTCGGGGAGCTTCGTCTCGATGACCTCGGCGTCGAGGTGCGTGAGGTCGAGGAGTATGTAGTCCTTCTTCGGACCGGCGCCGCGGCCCTCCTGGATCTCGAAGAACTCCGCGCGCGAGACCATGTCGCGCGGCGCGAGGTCCTTGATCGTCGGGGCGTAGCGCTCCATGAAACGCTCGCCGTCGGCGTTGCGCAGGATCCCGCCCTCGCCGCGGGCGGCCTCGGACAGAAGGATCCCCAGCCCGTACAACCCCGTCGGATGGAACTGGAAGAACTCCATGTCCTCGAGCGGGAGGCCGTTGTTGAACACGACTCCGGGGCCGTCTCCGGTGAGCGTGTGCGCGTTCGACGTGATCCTGAACATCTTCCCGTAGCCGCCGGTCGCGAACAGGACCGACTTCGAATGGAAGACGTGGAGCTCGCCGGTCGCGATCTCGTACGCGACGATGCCGGCGCACGACCCCTCGACGAGGATCAGGTCGAGGACGAAGAACTCGTCGTAGAATTCGACGCCCTCCTTGTTGCACTGCTGGTAGAGGGTCTGCAGGATCATGTGGCCCGTCCGGTCTGCTGCATAGCACGCACGCTTGACCGCGGCCTCGCCGTGGTTGCGCGTGTGTCCCCCGAACCGCCGCTGGTCGATCTTGCCGTCGGGCGTCCGGTTGAAGGGAAGGCCCATGCGCTCGAGCTCGAGCACCGCCTCGACGGCCTCCTTGCACATGATGTCGACCGCGTCCTGGTCGGCGAGGAAGTCGGACCCCTTCACGGTGTCGAACGCATGCCACTCCCACGAGTCCTCTTCGACGTTCGCCAGCGCCGCGCACATCCCCCCCTGCGCCGCGCCGGTGTGCGACCTCGTCGGATAGAGCTTCGAGACGACCGCGGTCTTGCACCTCTTGCCGGCTTCGAGGGCGGCGCGCAACCCGGCTCCGCCGGCCCCGACTATGACTGCGTCGTAGGTGTGGAACCGCGCCACCCGGTCAGCCGCCCACGTTCGGGTCGAACGTCACGATGACGGCCGTCCCCATGACCATGAGCACGAGCGTGCTCGTGTAGATCAGCCCCTTGACCGTCGTCCTCCAGGCGGAGCTCTGAACGTAGTCCTCGATGACGATCCGGAGGCCGTTCGCGCCGTGCAGCAGGCTGAGGAACAGCATCAGCCAGTCGAACGTCTTCCACCCGACGTTGTCCCAACGCTCCGCGACGAAAGCGAAGTTCACGCGCTCGACGCCCTCGTCGATGATGTGCATCACGAAGAGGTGGATCAGCACGAGGAACAGCAGCACGATCCCCGACAGACGCATGAAGAACCAGGACCACACCTCGAACGACGAAGGGCGCCTGTCGGCGGTGAAAGCCTTCGGCTTGTGCTTCTTGTAGACCTCTTCGACGGTCACCATCGGGCCGCATCCTACTTCCCGCCCGCCCCGGCAGAGGAGGCTCTAGCATGTGAACGTGACCCAAGAACGCCGTACCGATTCCGGCATCGGGATCCATCCTGTGTACGGCCCGCGCGACACGCAACCGGAGCTCGGCGGACCCGGCGAATGGCCGTTCACGCGGGGTGTGTACGAGGGCATGTACCGCGACCGGCTGTGGACCATGCGGCAGTACGCGGGGTTCGGGAGCGCGGAGGAGACGAACGAGCGCTTCCGCTATCTGCTGCGCGCCGGCCAGACGGGGCTGTCGGTCGCGTTCGACCTCCCGACGCAGATGGGCTACGACTCCGACCATCCGAAGGCGGAGGCCGAGGTCGGGAGGGTCGGTGTCGCGATCGACTCGCTCGCCGACATGGAGCTGCTCTTCAGAGAGATCCCGCTCGGCGAGGTCTCGACCTCGATGACGATCAACTCGACCGCGTCGATCCTGCTGCTCCTCTACGAGCTGGTGGCGGAGAAGCAGGGAGCCGACCCTGCGGCGATCTCGGGGACGACGCAGAACGACGTCCTGAAGGAATACGCGGCGCGGGGCACCTACATCTACCCGCCGAAGCCCTCCATGCGAATCATCACGGACTTGTTCGCGTACTGCCGCGACCGGCTCCCGCGCTGGAACACGATCTCGATCTCCGGCTACCACATGCGCGA
>WUUC01231136.1_pt1 | contig 11848 bp, 10 predicted proteins | sample 6278441 | NCBI WGS metagenome assembly WUUC01 (sample SAMN13675441, study PRJNA597444) | soil metagenome | isolation source: soil | place: USA: Washington | collected 2017-10 | reverse complement strand
GGTGGAAGTCGCGGAGCAGATGTTTGGTCAGCACGTTCACGTACCCGTACTCGAACTGCACGGCGTTGATCGCACCACGCGAGAGCATCGACTCGAAACCGCGGAGCACCTCCCACTCGGACCCCTCGACGTCGAGTTTGAGGAAGTCGATCCGGTCGATGCCGTGCTCGGCGCAGAACTCGTCACCGCTCGTGACCGGCGCGCTCACCTTCTTCGTCTGCACGCCGAAGACCTCGGCGGTAGCGCCCTCGACCAGGGTCGCGACACCCGAGCCGCCGGCGACGTAGTTGACCTCGGCCTCGCCACTATGGTCGGACAGGCCGACGCCGTGCACGCGCACGTTCCCGCGACCCTCCAGGTTCTCAGCGAGCAACCTGTGCGTGTCGGGCACGATCTCGAAGCAATCGATCGTGGCCGCCGGGAATCGATCGCTGGCGAGGAGCGCCCAGTCGCCGACGTTGGCGCCGACGTCCAAGATCACCGAGGCGTCTCCCTGCTCGGGCCAGCCGCTCGAGCACCCACCGCTCGCCATTGGACTCAGGGTCGTAGTTGAGGTTCTCGTACCCCTGGTGCAGACGCACCAGCCCCTGATCGACGCGGGACGCGATCGGGCCGCCGTGACAACGCGCAAGCGCACGTCCCGCCCACCCTAACAGCCGAGCTTTCCGGGTCATTCGCCAAGCATACGAGCGGGCGTTCCTTCGCCCCGGGCTGCTCTATCCTGCCGGAAATGAGTGGGTTGTCGACGCCGGTGGCTCCGGTCGACTCGGTCGCGCCGCAGCCGGTGCTCGACGTCGGTCCCGAGCCCTTCTCACGCCGGGAATGGATCAAGAGCCTCTGGGACCATCGTGGCGTGATCCGGGTCCTGGCCGGTAAGGACTTCCAGGCCAGGTACAAGCGCACGAGCCTTGGCGTCCTGTGGGCTGGCGCCGTTCCTCTCCTCCAGGCCGCGGTGCTGATCCTGGTCTTCTCCCAGTTCATCCAGGCCGGGAGGGGGGTCTCGTACGCCGCGTACGTGCTCAGCGGCATGCTGGTGTGGGCCGGCTACTTCACTATGGTGGTCCCACAGGGCACGACAGCGATCGTCGACGGTGCATCGCTTACCGACAAGCTGTGGTTCCCCCGCGCGATCCTTTCGCTGGTTCCCTGCTTGAGCAACCTTGTCGGGCTGGCCATCGCCCTCGTCATTCTCCTCGTCGCCGCTCCCGTGCTCGGAGAGCCCCCTGGCCTCCATTCGCTCTTGCTCATCCCGGCCTGCGCGCTGCTCGTCTCCTTCACGGTGGCCCTGACGATGGTCCTGTCCGCTCTGAACGTGTACTTCAGAGACGTCAGATTCATCGTCACGGCGTTGATGACCGTCTGGATGTACGCGACGCCGATCCTGTATCCGAAGTCGCTCGTCGGCGACCTCGGCGCCTGGCTCGACCTCAACCCGATGACGGGCATCATCTCGCTGTTCCACGTCGCTGTGATCGGGGACGACGGCTCATGGGGCCGAGCCGTGGTGATCTCGGTGATCGCCACGGCCGTCCTGCTCGTCGCGGCGGTCGAAGCTCAGCGCCGTCACGACCGGCTGTTCGCTGATCTCCTGTAGGCGTCGATGGGCACCGCGATCGAACTGCGGGGCGTGGGCAAGCGCTACCTGAAGCTCGACGAGCGGAAGGCGCTCCTGCGCTCGGTCCTCCCCTTCGGCGGACCCGGCCGCGACGATCTGTGGGCGTTGCGCGGGATCGACCTGGTCGTGGGCGACGGGGAGATTGTTGGCATACTCGGGGCCAACGGCGCGGGCAAGACGACGATGCTGCGCGTGCTCGCGGGTGTGACCCGTCCGACGGCGGGGCGGGTGTCCGTTCGAGGTCGAATCGCCCCCCTGATCAGCCTCGGGGTCGGCTTCCACCCCGAGATGTCCGGCCGCGAGAACGCCGTCCTGAACGCCACGCTGCTCGGACTGACCGTCGCCCAGGCGACGGAGCGACTGGACGAGATCGTCGAGTTCGCCGAGCTCGAGGACTTCATCGACACACCGGTGAAGTTCTATTCCTCCGGCATGTCGATGCGGTTGGGCTTCTCCGTAATCATGCACACCGACCCGACGGTCCTGCTGATCGATGAGATCCTCGCCGTCGGCGACGCCGGGTTCCATGTCAAGTGCTTCGACCGTCTGGCGGCGCTTCACGCCCAGGGCGCCACCATCGTGATGGTCAGCCACTCGATGCCCATGCTTCGGCAGCTCTGCGAGCGGGGGATCGTCATGCGCCAGGGCCAGATCGAGCACGACGGCGACATCGAGGACGCGATCGCGCTCCACTGCGCCATGATGTCGAGGCTCGAGGATCCCGATCAGCCACGGACCGTCGTCGAGGTGGTCGAGCGCCGCCTCGTGGGAGGCGAGGACGAGACCCACCACGCCGGCTACGACCAGCCGATCGAGCTGAAGCTCCGCCTCCGGTTCTACCGCGACGTGCCCGGCTGCACGCTCAGCCTCATCGTCATCGGCGCCCTCGGGTTGCCGGTGGCTTCCCATAGCCGCCCGCTCGAGCGAGAGGGCGGTTTCCGCGCAGGAGAGGACGTCGAGGCCAGCGCTCGGTTCCGGGCGCGTCTGGGGGGTGGGAACTACGAACTGGTCGTGCGCATCCACTCCGCCGAAGGTGAGCTCCTGGGCATCTCCGAGGGCCTGATCCTGTTCGTCGCCGGCCGCCCCGGCGCCCTGGGGGCGGTCGATCTGCGTGCGACGATCGAAGTCGACGGCGTAGATCGCACCGACCGCCGTACGTCGTTCCTGGACATGAGCCAGTGAGTCGCCCTTATGCTCCCCGTACGATGGGAGCAGGGGACCGTGGCTGACCTGGCCGACGGCGCTCGCCACCGCACGGTAGCGGTGTCCACCTGGGCGCTCTTCGCAGGGATCTTGGGCGTGACGATGATCATGCGCCTGGCACTCGCCTTCGAATACGCGGAGGCGAATTACGACCACCAGTCGTTGCGCATCGTCGGCGACGCGCTGCGAGACAGCCCGCTGCACGTTTATGAGCTCGTCCCGACGGTGCGCTGGCCCTATCCGCCCGGGTTCCTGCCCTGGGTGTGGATCGCCTCGGTCGCCGGCGACGCCGGCTTGTCACGCATGGTCGTCGTGATGCTGCCGGCCATCATCGCGGACATCGCCCTTGCCCTTCTCGTGTTCTCCGAGATGGTGCGAACGGGCTCCTCGACGCGCACGGCTCTCATGGCCGGGAGTATCGTCGCTCTTGCGCCCACGTTCATCCTCAACTCGGCGCATCACGGCCAGATCGACTCGGTGGCCATCCTCCCGGCCGTGGCGGCGATCGTGACCTGGCGCCGCGCGCCGATCGAGAAGCGTGCGCTCTGGGCGGGGTTGCTGCTGGGCGTCGCGATCTCCATCAAGACCCCGGCGGGGCTTCCGCTGCTAGCCCTGCTGCCGCTGTGCGCAGCGCGCCGTGAGGCGCTGATCCTCGCCGGTTCAGCCGCGTCGGTCGTCGGTGTGCTGCTGGCTCCGTTCTTCCTTGCCACCCCGAGGGCAGTCGTCGACGCGTTGACCCACGGGGACGTCCCCGGGGTTGGCGGGCTTCGCTACGTGGTGCTGATCGACCTCAAGGCACAAGGGCTCGCCGAGACGCTTCACGACTTCAGCATGCCCATCGTCGTCCTGGTTTCGCTCTGCCTCCTGGCCGTTCTGTGGCGCCGGCGCCCGGTCGAGGCGGCCGCCGCGGCCGGCCTGCTGTGGCTCGGATTCTTCGCGTTGGCGCCGAGCTTCTTCTGGGGGTACCTGATCTGGGGCATCCCGTTCTTCCTGCTCGCGGGTCACGTGCGAGCCACGGTCGCGCTGGTCGCTGCGGCGGCCGTCCCCACGGTTCTGTACGAGACCGAACGCCGGGACCTCACGGAGCTTTACCAGGTCTTCGCCACGGCGATCTGGATCGGGTTCGTGGTCGCCCTCGTCCTGTCGCTCCGATCGCTCTACGCCTCCCGTCGACAGCCCCCCGAACGCGAGAGACGCCGCCTGGCGCCGGTGTAGAGCGTGCGAACGGTCCGCCCGCTGGGCCTCAGCCGCGGCCACGGCGTGGCCCGTCGGTGGCGCATGTAGAGCTCCCGGGCAGCGGCCTCGCATCCGTAGTGCCAGGGCTTGTTCTGATCGGGCCCCTCGAAGTGGCGGATCGCCGGGTTGGCGCGCGCCTCGGCCAGGGCCGCGGCATCGAAGACCTCGTCGGCCCAGTCGAACAGGAGAATGGCGTTCATGCAGTTCCAGCGCGGATGCAGCGGCAGCCGGCGCTCGCCGAGCACGACGTTGAGGACGTCCTGGTCTCGCCACAGCAGATCGGGCGCGTGCTTCACGCCGTACGCGACGAGGCGCTCCGAGCAGTCGTCCGCGCGCATCGCGGCCAGATTCATCAGCAGGACGCCCGCGTTGAAGTAGACCTCCGGACCGGCCAACCCGAGCTCCGCCGGGCGATGGAGGTAGGCCGGCGGGAAGACGTTCGTCACCGCGGCCAGGTAGTGGCCCGTCAGGTCGGTCGTCCACAGGGGCCGCAGGTCGTCGACCACGATCACGTCCGCGTCCAGGTACAGGACCCGATCGACGCCGGCGAGCAGCTCCGGCAACAGCAGCCGGTACCACGTCGCCTTGCGGGTGAAGTCATGTGTCGGCAGGCCTTCTACACGGGCGTCGTCGACGACGATGAACTCCACCGACGCGCCTCGCTCGCCGAGCATGCGCTCGAGCCGCGTCGCGTCCCGCGTGGAGACGTCGCCGCCGTGCAGGTAGTGGACGTGAACCGCGGAGCCGTTCGCTTGGACCATCACAGAATCGAGCATCGCGGCGGTGTGGGGCACGTAGTCGCCCTCGACCGCACACGCGACGTGCAGGACGTCAGCCATGCTCAATGCTTGATGGCGATGCGGCCCGTGTAGTCCAGTCGGCTCAGGAGCACTGGCGGCGCGTGCTCCGCGAAGTACTCGTCGACGGCCCGGCGGGCACCCTCCCAGTGCCCGTAGTCGTCGATGATCAACACGCCCCCATCGCGGAGCCGCGGGAAGAGATGAATAAGCTCGTGCCGTGTCGACTCGTACCAGTCGGTGTCGAGCCTGAGGAGCGCGATGTCCTCCGGCGCCGCGTCCGGCAGGGTTTCCTCGACCGCCCCCTGCACCAGGTGCAGGCGGTCGGCGGGATAGCCCGTGGAGCGAACGGTCGCCTCCACCGAGTGCACGTCGAAGGCGTCCGGTCCGAAGACCTCTGGCCAGGGCCTCTCGTCTCGGCTCTGGGCGTTCCGCCAGGCATCGAGTGCCGATCCGTCGCTCGCCGACACGTCGCTCGCCGTGGGTTCGGTCATGCCCTCGAACGTGTCGAACAGGTAGATGTCGCGACCGCCCGCATCCAGCTCCTGGAGGGTCCCGATCATCGCCACGACCGATCCGCCCCGCCAGACGCCGCACTCCACGAAGGAGCCTGGGATGCCGCGGCCGACGACGTACCGGACGGCGTCGATCAGTCCCTGAATCCGCTCGGGGGTGGTCATCGTGTAGGGCAGGGCGCGCTGCGCGATCGCCCGGTCGACCGGGTCGAACCCGCTCAGGGGGTCATGCGGCCGCGTCCTGTCGGCTGCCCGTCTCAGCCGGCGGCCGACCGCGCGTCTGGCTCGCTGGAGGCTCATGACGGTCGCTCGGGGCGCTGGGCGACAATCGCGAAGACCTGCGCGTTCATGCGACGGCTGGCATCGCTCGTTCTGCGGTCGGCCGCCCGGATGAGCGACTGGTTGGCCAGCGCCAGCAGCTGCTGCACGCGGTGCGGGAAGCGGTGGAGCACGGCGTCTTGCACGAGCTGGAGCCCTGTCGCGGCCAGCCCGATGATCCCCTCCGAGCGCACGATCTCGAAGCCCGCCCGCGCGAGCTGGTGCTCCAGGCCGGCGCACGTCCAGCGCCAGTAGTCGACCGGGTCAGGGTGGTAAACGAACACGCCGTGGGTCGAGAGCAGGAGCCGCCCACCGGGCTTGAGCACGCGAAAGCACTCGGATACGTAGATGGCGGGATCCTCCACGTGCTCGAGCACCTGGGTCGACATGACCGCGTCAAAGGTGGCGTCCGGGACCGGAAGCGTCCCGTCCTCGGCGATGTCGAGCGTCGCCCGCGGGTTTCCCGGCAGGTCCGCAGGGACGAAGTCCGCGTCATGGTGGAAGAAGTAACGGTAGGGCACGTCCGCGCAACCGAAGTCGAGCACCCGGCCGCCCGGCCCGACGCGTAGGTCGCGTGACAGCGCTTCGAGCCGCGCCGGGAGAGTGTTGATGTGATGCGCGTATCGGTCCCATGGCCGTGCGGTGCGGATGTGCGCGCGGCTGTGGTCGTGGTAACGGCCCGGCCGGGTAGGCGATGCAGATGCTTCTGGTGCGCTCACGGAGGCGGTGATGCTAGTTTGCGCCGCCCGCGAACGCGGCGCTCGCACATGCCTGATCTCGAACACAACCAGGCCGTCTGGAGCACCGAGTGGGACTGGTCGCAAGGCGGCGACGAATGGTCGGTGCAGTGGGGCGGCACTGATGCCCTCTGGCACGGCGCGCTCCTGCCTCGCATCCACGCCTGGCTGCCCACGGAGGGGACGATCCTGGAGATCGCCCCCGGATACGGGCGCTGGACCCAGTACCTGAAGGACCTGTGCGACCACCTTGTGATCGTCGACCTGACGGAACGCTGCATCGAGGCATGCCGCGCCCGCTTCGCCGGGCCTTCGAACATCGAGTACCACGTCAACGACGGGCGCTCGCTGGACATGGTCGCCGACCACTCCGTCGACTTCGCGTTCTCCTTCGACTCGCTCGTCCACGCCGAGGCCGATGTGCTCGAGGCGTACGTGAGCCAGCTCGCGCGGAAGCTGAAGCCCGACGGAGTCGCCTTCCTGCACCATTCGAACGCCCGCTCATACCGGCGCTTCTCCCAGCTGTCGAAGAAGGCGCCGCCGAAGGTCATGCGGCGGCTGGTGGACGCGGGCGTGCTGCTCGACGTCTACGCGTGGCGCTCGGAGACGGTTTCGGCCGACCTCGTCGCCGCCCAGTGCGAACGCGCCGGTCTGTCCTGCTTCGCGCAGGAGAAGATCAGCTGGCAGCATGGCCGCTTCATGATCGACGGGCTGTCGCTGTTCACGCCGAAGGGCTCGCGGTGGGAGCGACCGCGCAGGGTCGTGCGCAACCCGTTCTTCGTCGACGAGGCTCGGCGGATGGCGCGGCTCTACTCCGCCGCGGCCGCTCACGAGACGCGCGACTGACCCGCAAGGCCCTCAAGATCCTCGCGGCGCTTCGGGGCAATCGCGGTACGAAGATCGGTGCGCGCCGCTCAGACGGCACATCGGCTCCTCCCATACCAGCATCTGCCGCGTCGCCGGGCGTCAGGTGGCGGGCGCCCCGCGTGCGGTTTTTCTCCCTGTTTGCGGCGAGCAGCCACGAGTCGGTCCGCTCCGTCTGCGAGAGTTTGTGCGGCTCCCCCGTGGGGTACCGGTAAGCGGAGTTCGATCGGTCAAAGCTTCGCTCACCAAGAAGGACTGGGAGCGCCAGGCAACCCGTGGAGGCTCGCCGTGCTCGTGTTTGCGTCGGTGATGGTCGTGTGGCTGGCCCTAGTCCCCCTGGCTGTCGTCTACGCCGGAACGCGCTGCACGCGCAGGCGCCGGAGCGCACAGCGGCGCTGGACTGCGGCCGAGGCGGTCGCCCACGCTCGCGACGCCGCACCTGCCGCCGTGCCGCGTCCTGCATCCGAGCGGCGACCCGCGTGCCTGGCGGGGCCGTCACGCCACGTGCCTTCCCCCGAGCGCTACAGCCCGCGCCGGCTCAGCACGTACGGCACCGTCCTCAGCAGCACCTTCAGGTCCAGCCAGAGCGACCAGTTCGCGCCGTAGAAGTAGTCGATCTTGACCATCTCGTTCATCGGGATGCGGGCGGAGCCGAGGATCTGCCACAGCCCCGTCATGCCCGGCTTGAGGGCTAGCCGGCGGCGCTGCCAGCCCTCGATCATCGCGTCTTCGTCGGGGACGAGCGGACGCGGACCTACCAAGCTCATGTGGCCGCGTAGGACGTTTAACAGCTGCGGCAGCTCGTCAAGCGACGTCCTGCGCATGAAGTGTCCAACCCGCGTGATGCGCGGGTCGTCCTCGATCTTGAACAGGCCCTCAGCCTCGTTGTGCTCGCGCAGGTCGCCCTTGCGTGCCTCGGCGTCCGCAACCATCGAACGGAACTTGAGCATCTGGAACTCGCGGCCGCAGCGGCCGATCCGCCGCTGGCGGAAGAGGACAGGCCCGCGCGACTCGAGCTTGATGGCGATCGCCAGGCCGACGAGCATCGGGGCGAGCAGCACCAGCCCGGCACCTGCCGCTGTCACGTCCAAGGCGCGCTTGAGGAAGCGGGACGAATCCGTGAGTCCGTACTGCCGGACACCGAGCAATGTGATGCCGTCGACCTCGTCGAAGGTCGAGGACGAACCGACGACCTCGAACAGGCGCGGCAGCACGCTGACCTTGACGCCGAGCGCCTTGATCAGCCGGATCGCATGGAGGATCTGGTCCTGGTCGTGGCCGTCGGGCGCGATGATCACGCGCTCGACCTCGTGAGCGGGCAGGAGCAGCGGCAGCTCGTCCACATGACCCAGCGTCGGCGGCGCACCCGGGAAGTCTCCGAAGTTCGTGTCGCGGTCGAGCGAGATGCGCCCGGTCACCGCCGCATGAACGCCGGTGGCGTTGTGGAGCTTGGTTGTGATCCGCGCCGCGGACCCGACGTTGCCCAAGACGACGCAGCACTCGGCCGGCGTGGTCTTCAGGGCATACGCGCGCGCCGCCGTTCGCCCGACCATCGTCAACACAAACAGCGACACGGCCATGCCGAAGACCTCGCCGCGGTTCAGACGGCCCTCGAAGAAGAACGACTCGCCAAGCCAGATGACCAGCGCTACGAACGCCGCCACCTGGAGCACCGCGGGCGCGTCATCGATCGTCGTCTTGCGGAGCTGGTGCTGGTCGCGGTCGTAGAGACCAGCCACCTTGCTCACCACGATCACGAGCGGAAGCACCAGCAGGGCGGCGGGACGCAGCTCAATGTCACCGCCGCCGATTACCGCGATGGCCACAGCGAGCGAAAGCGCCGCCGCGAGGACGTCAACCGTGGCCAGCGCACGACGGAAGAAGGTGTCCCGGCGCAGAACGATGCGATCGCTTCTGGCCTCGGGCACCGCGTCCTCGGCCCGCTCGGCCTCCCACACCAGCGACATGGCCGCGGCGCGATCGGTGGCCGCGGGATCACGTGCGAACCTGCGGCGGCCAGGCGGGGTCTTCCCCCAGGTCCGAGTCCGTGTCCCTGAGTCGCCCCTTACTACGCCTTCGACTTCGTCACTCAACCGGACGACCCCCCCGCCGTCGTTCCCGCACGAATCCGTTCCGACCGCGATCAGGCGCCCCCATAGCGCCTGCGGTCATCGCTTCCCCTCCAGTTACGAGGGTAGCGACTATCCGTGGGATCGACGGATGTCGACCCCATTTCGGGGGTCATTAGAACACGGGCCGGGGGACGAATGCAACGTAAAGGGCCTACCCGGCGCCGAATGCATGGTGAGGCAGGATCGGACGGACGCGTATACGCTAGCCCGTGTCGCTTGAATGACTCATACGACACCCTGGTGGTAGGGGCGGGGTACGCGGGGACCATCGTGGCGGAGCAGCTCGCCGACCGCTCTGGACAGCGAGTCCTGATCGTGGACCGCCGCGACCACATCGCCGGTAACGCGTTCGACTACGTCGACGAGTTCGGCGTGCTCGTCCACAAGTACGGGCCGCACATCTTCCACACGAACTCCGACAAGGTCGTCGAGTACCTGTCGCGATTCACGGACTGGCGACCGTACGAGCACCGCGTCCTCGCCAACGTGGACGGCCAGAAGGTGCCGATGCCGATCAATCGGACCACGATCAACCGGCTGTACGGCCTGGGTCTGCGCAAGGAAGAGGAGGTGGCCGCGTTCCTGGCCGAGCGGGCCGAGCCCGTCGAGCGTGTCCGCACGAGCGAAGACGTGGTCGTCGCGAAGGTGGGCCGCGAGCTCTACGAGAAGTTCTTCCGGGGCTACACGCGCAAGCAGTGGCAGCGCGACCCCTCGGAGCTGCATGCCTCGGTGTGCGCGCGCATCCCGATCCGCACCAACGAGGACGACCGCTACTTCACGGATTCGTTCCAGATGATGCCGGCCGAGGGCTACACCGCGATGTTCCGGCGAATGCAGGACCACCCGAATATCGACGTGCAGCTCGAGACCGACTTCACCGACGTCCGCGACGAGGTGGATTTCGGGCACTTGGTCTACACGGGCCCGATCGACGCCTACTTCGGCTACCGCTTCGGTGCGCTGCCCTACCGCTCGCTCGAGTTCGAGCTGCGCAACGTTCCGACGCCCGAGGGTGGCTACCACCTGCCGGCGACCTCAGTCAACGAGCCCAGCCAGGACGTGCCGCACACGCGCATCACGGAGTTCCGCCGAATGACGGGCCAAGAGCGCCATCCCTCGTCGACGCTCGCGGTCGAGTATCCGCGAGCGGAGGGCGATCCCTACTACCCCATCCCCCGCGACGACACTCGGGCGCTCTACCGGCGCTACGAGGCGCTGGGCGAGGAGTTGCCGGACGTCACCTTCGTCGGCCGGCTCGCCCGCTACCAGTACCTGAACATGGACCAGGTCGTCGGCCAGGCGCTGTCGGTGGTCGACAAGCTGATCGCCTCGCTCTCACTCACGCCCTGAGGCGAGGCGGCCGCATGAGCCGTGGCATTGACTCCGAGAACGAGCTCATGCTCCTCCTCTCGGCGACACGCCGGCGCCGAGAGGCGGCCGGCCCCCGGCTGCGCACGCTCATCGCGAAGGTGGACCCGGACCGCTTCGTCGAACTTGCTCGCCGTCAGCGGCTGCTCGCCATCCTCGGCGAGCGCATGCTCGAGGTCGACGGACCGCGCCGCCCCGAGATCGACCAGGCGGCGCGGCTCGAGCGCACCCGTCAAGAGGTGCAGATGCTCCTGTTCGAGGCGGCGACTTCCACCCTGATGGAGCGCCTGGAGTCGGACGGCGTGCCCACGCTCCCGCTCAAGGGCACTGTATTGGCGCGGCGGGCGCACGGCGACGCGGCGCTCCGGCCGATCACGGACATCGATCTGCTCGTCGACGCGTCGCTGATGCCGAAGGCAGTGGAGATCGCGAAGACGGTCGGCTACGCCCTCGCCACCCACGAAGGCATAGTGCCGCCGCAACTCCACTACCGCCTCGACGACCCGCGCGCGAACCTGCCAGTGCTGGAGCTCCACTGGCGCGTCCACTGGTACGAGAGCGAGTTTGCCACCGCCATGCTCGAGCGAGCCGTGCGCGTCGGAGCGGAACGGGTCGCGCAGCCGCAGGACGAGATCGCCGCGTTGCTTCTCTTCTACCAGCGCGACGGCTTCGTCGGCCTGCGGCTGGCATGCGACATCGCAGGGTGGTGGGACCGACAGGGAGGCGACGTACCGCCCGGCGCGCTCGGCAAGCTCGCGGCCAAGCACCCGGGACTCGAGCGCGCCTGGGTCGCGGCGGCTTTGACCGCGGAGCAGGTCGTCGGCGTGCCGGGCCGTCAGCTGCTCGGCCAGTCGCCGTCGACCGGTCGCCGGCGGGTGCGAGCTGCCGTGCGACTGAGCAACTGGGACCTGCGAGGGACCGAAGACCGGATCAGCACCGACGTGACGCTCGTAGACGCTCTGTGCACACCTCGCGGGGGCTTCGGAGCGTTTGCCAACCGAACCCTGTTGCTCGACCCCGCCCGGCTACGCGAGTACTACGGCCTCACCGAGCCGCGCCCCGT
>WUUC01064169.1_pt1 | contig 11848 bp, 10 predicted proteins | sample 6278441 | NCBI WGS metagenome assembly WUUC01 (sample SAMN13675441, study PRJNA597444) | soil metagenome | isolation source: soil | place: USA: Washington | collected 2017-10 | reverse complement strand
CAATCAGCATCTTCGAAGCGGACGACGGCTGGACCCTGCGCACGCCCGACGGCAGCATCGGCGCTCAGTTCGAGCACACCATGATCGTCACTCGCGGCGCTCCGATCGTGCTCACGCTCTGACGCAGGCTACGAGCTGTACGCCCGCGGTGAGCCTACCTAGCTGATGTGCAGGGCGGTCCGGCGTGACGACCATCGAGGCCGGCAGCGTCAGTGTAGCGAGCGAGGACTTCGACGGACCCGTCAACCGGCGCTAGGCTTTGCTTTCCGCATGGCGCTGTAGCTTGAGCAACCGCGGGCGCGGTTTTTCGGCGGGGGCGGTGGCAGACGAGCGCGGCCGCGGTGGGGCGGGCAACGGTCGCAGCAGTTGCCGCAGCGTCTGTAGCGGGTGGAGCAGCATGGAGTGCGGCGCGTAGCAGTTCATCCAGCATTGCGCGCACTCGCCACGTTCGATCCGCCGCAGACCAGCGCGAGCGGCCGGCGCGTTGGCGATGCTGCGCAGCGACGGCGTCTCGCGAATGTTGCCGAGCGACGGCTCGAACATGCAGTGGTGCACGCTGCCGTCCGGGCGAACATGCAGGCTGGTGGTGCCCACGCCGCAAGCTACCGGGCTCCGGGCGCGCCCAGCGTGTAGGAAGGTCAGGCCCAGCCGCAGGTACGCCTTCTCCACCAGCTCGCCGAGGCCGGCGGCGCGGTAGTGGCGGTAGACGGTGTGCAGCGAGCGAGCGATGACGTCGTCGTTGGGTGTGTTGACCTGACCGTACATGCCTTCGCTATGAACGAAGGTCACGGCGCGAAATCGCTCGGCCTGCTCGGCGAAACGAGCCTCGACGAACTCGGCGTTTTCGTCGCTGAGGGTAATGCCGAAGTGAACCACGACTCCGTGAGCGACCAGCAGCTCACGCGTCTTCAGACACAGCTCGTAGTTGCCCAACACACCACGAACTTGATCGTGCGTCGTTTGATCGCCATCCAGGCTGATGGTGATGAAAGCGTCGCAACCGGTGTCTCGAATCGCCAACGCGCACTCCAGCGCCTTCTCCGGCAGCAAGCCGTTGGTGGTGAAGGTCATCAAGGAGAGGTTGGGGCAATGTTGCACCGCGCCCTGCACCAGCTTGGCAAAGTCGTCGTACAGCGTGACTTCCCCGCCCGAGAAGGCCAGCCAGACCAAGTCTTGGCCAGACTCTTGGAGCATGCGCAGGAGGTCGTCGACCCCGGCTTCTTGCCGCTTCTTCCAGGCCGGTGTCTTCCAAATGGCGCAAGAGCCACAACGCGAGTTGCACTCCGCCGTCAGCTCCAACAACGCTTTGTACGGCCGCGCCGACAGCCCCAAACGCTGTCGCGACCACGCTTCTGCTGTGCGTACCCCGACCGCCGCCACCGTGCGCCAGCGCATTGCTACCTCGTCCGCGGTTCTACAACGCACACCGCCAACGAGCCAGGATTTCTGATGGGGCGGCGGTCGATCCTGAGCGCGTAGCCGGCGCTGCTGCGTTAACCTGGAACCGATGCCAGCGCGGCTCGTCAGGCAACTGCTGCACAGGGTCGACCCGGCGACGCTGCGCGTGGCGCTGCTGCTGTCGCTGCTGGTGGCAGGCACGAGTCAGCTGCTCCGCCCCCTGGCTGAACAGTGGTCCCAACGACAGCACCTGGGCGCGGAATACTACAACGTCGCCCGGGCGCTGGCGGACGGCCGAGGATTCTGCGATCCGTTTGGAGAGCCCACGGGGCCTACGGCGTGGGTCTCCCCGTTGTACCCCTCACTGCTGGCGGCGCTGCTGCTGACGCTGGGAAAAAAGAGCTTGGTCGCGAGCTTCGTGGTCTGGCTCACCAACCTCAGCATCGTGGCGGGGGGGGTGACGGTGTATTCGTTGGCGCGCCGTAGCTGTCAGCGGGTCTCGCCGCTCCTCCCACTGGCCTTCTACGTGGCCTGGGTTGGCAGCTTTTACTACTGGTTCTTCCTGCTCACGTCCGACATCTGGTTGCTGACGCTGGTCGGCATCGGCATGTTGTGGACGGCGCTCGGCACGCTCGAGAGCGGCAGCGCGCGGCCGCTGGCTTGGGGTGCTTGGGGCGGCCTGGCCGGCGTGGTCAGCCCGGCGCTGGCGATCGCATGGTCGGCGTTGGGCTTCGGGTTGTGGCTCAAGCAGCGGCGCGAGACGCCAAAGTGGCTGCTCGCCGCCGCCCTCATGGCTTCGGCGGTGGCGCCCTGGACGCTGCGTAACGCCATCGTGTTTGGCGAGCTCATCCCGGTCAAGGCCAACCTCGGTTACGAGCAATTCCAGGCAAACGTGGTGGACTCTGACGGTGTGTACGACGTCAAGACCTTCGAGCAGCATCCGTACAACCGGCTGCTTGGGCGCTTCGAGTACGCCAAGCTGGGCGAGCGCCGTTACATCGAAGAACATCGACGACTGTTCGCCGCTTGGGCCCGGGAGCATCCGCGTGAGCTGGCTCGCAAGATCGCCAACCGTGTGGCGGCCGCGTCCGTACGCTTCGTGCCGCTGTGGACAATGCGAGCAAAGACCGCCGAGAGTCGCGCCGCCGTCGTGTCTCAGCTGCTGCTACCGATCCCGACGCTGCTGCTGTTGTTGGGCCTGGTCGCGCGCGGCCGCCATCACGTGCGGCTCCTCGCGTTGGGCGCCTTCTACTTGGTCTACCTGGGCGGCTACCTGGCGTTCGCGTTCTATCAGCGTTTTTCGCTGCCGCTCACGCCGCTCGTCATCTTGCTCGGTGCTTGGGGGCTCGACGATGCACTAGGCGCCCTGCACCAGCGACGTCAGCGGCCGTCAGCCGCCGGGGCCGCGGAGAGCGATGGCGCGGAGTCGCTGGTGATGAAGGCGACGTCATCCAGATAGAGATCGAACGATTCGCCCGGGTTGAAGCGGAACTGAACGGCCACGAGCTCGTTCGTGGCCAGGGCAGCGCTCGGCACGCCGAATCCTCCTCGCGTCAGCTCCGACCAGAGCACGCGATACTCCTTCCAATCGCGCGACAGACGTAGGCTCTTTTGATAGTCGTCATAGCAAGTGCTGCAGCGTTTAGCGCTGGGGTCGGTGTTGAGGTCGGGCACCCGCAGCGTGAGCACGTTGCTGGCTCCGGCGTCGTCACCTACCCGTGCCTTGAAGCGGATGCCCAAGAATCCGCGACCGGCCGCGTCGTAACCACGCTTGGAGTCGGACTTACCAATGGGGTTGTCCAGGTCGAAGGCGATGCCAGCCCCCCACAGCGTCGGAGAAGGCTCGCCGAGCTGACAGGTGCCACGCGTGCGCAGCGCCAGGCCATCGCGATCCCCGCCGGGCACGACCAGCGGAACCGGCGTGCCCGGCGCCGGCATCTGCCGCGTGCCAGCCTGGCCGTCGTTGAACGTGTACCAACCACCGAGCCGGCCTTCGCACTCCGGCAAACGCCCACCGCGATCCACGTCGAAGCCGTCGATGACTCCCGCCGCGCAGCCCGCTTCCACGCTGCGCTCTTGGGCGGAGTCCGCGGTCCCGCTAGCCGATGGCGCCGGCGCTAACGCGGCCGGAGCGCGCAGCTCCCGCAACTTCCACCCCGCGAAGCTGGACGCCGCGACCAAACTTGCACCCAGTAGCCAAACGGCCGCCGAGCCACGAGTGACAGATCGTTCCTTCATGAGCTTACTCCTCGACGCTGCAATTGGTCAGCTTCAGCACGGTCTCGCCTCCCGCCCCGCAGCTCGCCGGGCGGAAGGCGTAGCCCATGAGACAGGCAGTGTAGCGGCTCAGAACGTCGCGCTCGCAGCTCGACGAGAGCGCGACGGCGCTCGCGGGCGCCGCAAGATCGTTGCACCCGTCACGGCATCCGCTGCTGCGGCTGCCTGCCTGTTGCTCGCACTCCGCCAGGCACGCCGACGCCTGCGCGCGAGCAAACGCTCGACGCTCGACTCCCTCGCTGCAGCAGCTGCGCCTGGTGCGTGTCGCCAGCTCGCCGCACTGCAGGCAGACTTCGGCCAGCTCGGCGGGAGGCGACTGGTTGATTACGAACGGGCGCTGCTCCAGCAACGCGCCGCGCTCGACCAGGATGTCGCGGGCGAAGAAGGCGCCGGAGTGGGGGCGCAACGTCTTTCTCACCACGATGCGCGCGCGCGGGGCGACCAGCGTACCGCGCAGCTCGGTCTCGAGCGCTGGGGACTCTACACCGCCATAGCCCCAAAGTACGTTGCCCAGCACCGTCGCTTCTCTCAGCGCGCCACGCAAGATCAGGCGATCGCGCACCCAAATGTACAGCGGATCGCCAACGTTGTGCAATCGTAGCTGCCCACCGCGCGCTATCTCTAGCCGTTCGAAGTGGTAGCTCCCTGCGCTCAGGGTCGCGCTCTCGTCTGCGCCCACGCTCAGGCTGGCGTAGCGCCCGGGCGGCACCGCCCGACCCTGCGGCGAGCCGGTCGCGTGAGCGGTAGACGGCAGGAACTGCACGCTCCAGCTGAGTTGCTCGACCAGATCGGACTCGACTCGTAGCTCCTCGGCTCGCGGCTGCGTCATCTCCGTGCCTCGACTGGCACCGAAGGTCTTGACGTAGCCGGCCACGCGCACGAATGGCTCCAAAACGAGCTCGGAGCCCAGCCCGTAGAGCGCGCCCACATGCGCCCGCGCTTCGACGTCAACTCGACCGAGTGCGGAGACCACACCGAGCGCATCACTGCCCGATACCGCCACTACCTCCGCTCCCGTGCCGATCTGCAGCGTACCGGCGCTCGAGAGCGCCAACCGATCACGCTGAAGGCCGAGCGGTGCGTACACGGCGAAGTCTTGCGCGCGCGTCGGAGCTATGACGTCGCGCGCGCTGACCAGCCGCCGTTGCTCGTTCAAGCTCCAGGCTCGTTCGTCGTCCGGCGGGTTGGAACAGGCCAGAGCCAGGCCAGCCAGCAGCAGACGGCGCCAATCACTCACTGCAAGCCGAGCCCGTTCGCTGGCTCGGCGCGCGACGCCGAGCCAGCGACGTCGGGCAGGGGGAGGGGCTGGCGCAAGCGCGAGCCGGCGTAGGCCGAGCCCATCACCCACACGGCCTGCAGCGCGTCGCGCCAGCTGACCTTCTTTCCCTGCGCCTTGCTGCGCGCTCGGTACTCGACCGGCACCTCCACGATCGGCACGGCCAGCAGGCCCAGCCGCGCGTTCACCTCCGGACAAAACTCGAAGCCGCGACAGCGGAGTCCCAGTGAGCGGAGTAGACGCGTGTTGAACAGCTTGAGGCAAGTCGCCTCGTCCGTGATGTGCAGCGAGAACAGAGTGTTCGCCAGCCAGGTAAGTAGACGGTTGCCCAGGTAATTGGCCAGCTGCATGCCAGTCGGGTAGCGCCGGCGCAAGAAGCGACTGCCGTAAACTACTTGCGCGCCGTTCAGCGCGGCAGCGACGAGCTCCCCGTACTCCTCTACTCCGTATTCGAGATCGGCGTCCTGAATCAACACCAGCTCTCCGCGCGCGTGATCGAGCGCAGTGCGCACCGCGGCACCCTTGCCCTGGTTCCGCCCGTGCTCGACTACCACCAGCGCTGGATGACTCGCCTGCATCCGTCGCGCGATCGTCGCCGTCGCGTCGCTGGAGCCGTCGTCGCAGAGCACGACCTCGATCGCCACGTTCAAGTGGCTGAGGTCGACGCTGAGCACGCGGCGCAGCAGCTCGGCGATTGTCGCCGCTTCGTTCCAAGCTGGAATCAGAATCGATAGTACTTTGGCCGATTGCCCCATTGCAGACCCGTTCCCTTCCCCAAGCCGTGCTTATTTGACCGTCGTCTCCGTGATGCTCTTCATCCGCACCCCTGCGGGCGCGAAGTAATAAGTAACGATCCCGCCTTTGCCTTCCCGCTCTCCGCTGCTGCGCAGCTCATACTGCGGCGGAGGCGCCAGCAGGAAGGCGCTGTTCATGCTGGCGAGGTCGTCGTACTGCACGCTAGCGCGGCAGAGCGTGCTGCGGCAATCGACCGCGCGGATCACGCCGCCGGGAGCGTTGCGAGGCAGCTCGCTGCGCAAATAGGCGTCGATTTCGGCGCTCCACTCCGGCGCGGGCTGACCCGCGCTGAAGCGGGATTCCAACCTCTGAAATCGTCGGTTTTCCAACGCGTCTTCATACTCGTCCATGACGACGTGGCGCGCTTGGCGCACGGGAGCCGGATCCCCGCTCCCGGCGGCAGCGGCCGCTGCGGCTGCTGCCGGTGGCCGCGCTGCGCGGGTGCGCGCGCTGACTGGCGAGCGCGCGGCGCCTGGAGAGAGCGAGCGCGGCGCAGAAGCGACGCCCTCGAACCACACCGCGAGCAGGGCCGCCAGCACCGTAGGCAGCGCAAGCAGCGCCGCGATGCCGAGCGCGCGACGATAGCGTTTCATGGTCCCACCAGGATGCGGCAGCGCCAGCTGGGGCTCGCGCCTTGACCGGCTTCACAACCGCAAAACGCTCCCGGCGTCGTGCAGTTCAGCCCGGGCGTCACACAGGCCGTGCCGTCGGCGATGGCTAGGTCGACGGGGCACTCGCTGCAAGCCCCTGCTACCTCGCAGTCCGGCTGATTCTGGGCACACGAGCACTTGCGGACCCCGGTGCAGAAGTTGATGCACTCATCGTGCGACGTGAAGCGATTGTCGTTCCCTCCGCAGCCGCTGTACGTAAACTCCTGACAGCGCTTTTGTGCCGTGTCGTAGTAGAAGCGCGGTTCCTGCTGGTCGCAGTCACCTGGCTCTGGCGGCTGAAAGCACTGCGGTGTGCTTTCCATGGTGGGCTCCGGCAGCATGATCGTGCCGCCCGACGCGCCGCCGGTGCTGCCGGCCTGGCCCGCGCTCGTGTTACCGTCAGTACCGCTCGATGAGTTGAGGTTGCCCGCCGCGCCGCTCTCTGCGCCAGCCTCGGGGCCGGCGCCTTTCCTCGAAGTGCTGCCGCAGCCCGCAGTGGCGCCGAACGCAACCACACTCGCTACGATGAGCAGCTGCTGAAGAACGGCGACACGGCGGGCTCGACTCACTGGCTCTCCTTGAGATTCAATCCGGCGGCAGACACCCCCCGTAGCGGCTTCAGCTCCGGCGTCTTGGCCACGTTTACCCAATCATCCTGAAGGCGATTCAGCGGGTTGGCTGCCTTGGGGTTGTTGTAACGGTAGTGGCAAGCCACGCCTGGCGCCACCTGCTTGGCGGAGGGGTTGGTGTCCTCGGCGTAACCGCAGCTCAGGCTCTCTTCGCTCAGGTGCTCGACCATGAGCGGATCACGACGAGAGGCCACCTCGCTCTCGTCGGCCAGCTCTATCGTGCCGGCAGGTTCGGCCAAGTCGCGCCAACCTTTGCGCACGCCGGCGACCTTTCCGTCGGAGTCGAGCGTGACCTCGAACGGCGGCCCTAGCACGGGAATCCCGGCGACCGTACGCCCGAACATCACGCGGTACGCGGTGCGAGTCGCCGGCTGCGTGCCCTGCTCGCTGGTAGCGCCCTGGTACTGCGTGGTCACGCCCGCCAGATCCAACGCCTCGTGCTTGCCCAGTTGCAGCCAGTCGTTGTCGGTAATGGCGTCGAGCGCAGCGCTCACTGCGGCGCTGCTGTCTTTCAGTGGCGTCTCCTTGAGCGCAGGCAAGTCTCTGACCAGCGTAAAGGCGCCCGACTCCGGCACTGCGTAGGCCACGACGCCCGGCGCAGGCGCTTTGACCTGCAGCAAAGCGTCCGCTTCCACGACCGCGGCGACGGCTGCGCTAGCCGCCGGCTCGCGCAGCGACGCGGCCAGAAACCGCTGCGTCACTTGCTTGAGCCGCGCGCTCAGCGCGGGTTTATCGTGCTCGACGAACTTGAGTGAGGGCACGTGAGTCTGCGTAAAGCGATAGCCTGGCGTGCGGCGCTTCAAGTGCGCCGCCCCCGCAACGAGCTGACGGGACCGCGCGCTGACCGCAAACTCTTGCAACGCCGGCGCGACGGCAGCTGCTCGCGGCAGCTGCGCCCGCTCGGCTTCCTGCGCGGCCTTGGCCTGCGCCTTCTGCTGCGCCGCCTCCGGAAAATCCGGTTCGCTTACCTCGATCGGCGCGCTATTGCAGCCCAGCGCCAGCATACCCGCGGCTAACCCCTTGAATGCCGTTCTCATTGCTCAGCCTCCCACCCAATAGGTTGCGTACCACGTGCCCGCCTCGTCGGTGGTCGTGGGATCGGCCACCTGTGCGGTCCACTTATCGCTGTCGAACACACCCCCGTCGCGAGGCGCCAGATGACCGGGCTGGCACATGCCGGGCATACCCGACCAGTTGCAGGTGTGGGCGTTGAAGTAGGCCCGACCCACCCCGACGCCTGCTTTGATGTCGTTCGCGAAGTTGACGAGGTTTGGAATGTCGCCGGTCGTGGTCAAGTAGTAATGACCCATGGCCGAGTGCAGGCCGCGCCACGAGGGCTTCCAGGCAACGCGCCCCTGGTCGGAAATCTCCACGGTGTTACCGGGGAGGTGGTTGACCAAACGCGCAACCGGCACCGCCTCGCAACCGTTGGCGATGACGAACTCCAGCTCACCGCCCAGCTGCCCGCTGCGCGTCGTGAACGTCGTTTGCGCGATCGTGTTCTCGCTGTACCAACTGGTCGAGCGGAAGTCTTGTCCGACCAGCACCGAGGTGAGCGGGTTGTAGCCGTAAAACACGGAATACGCCGGTGAGGTCCACGAGGCATCTCGGATGCCCTGCCCGTTCGTGGAAGTGCCGCGCGCGTGATAATAGTATGGGATGACCGTGGTACCCCAGTCGTCCATTTGATACGTGCACGAGGGGCAGTGAAAAACCTGAGCCCACGAGCCGGTGTAGTAATACTGGGCTTGGCCGGTGACCGTGTTGTACGGGATCCAAGACATGAAGGAGCCGGCCCAATCAGGCTCCTCGTTCCACTCGCGAATGGCTACGTTGTGGCCGAAGAAGAACACCATGTCGTGAGCGACCCAGCCGCTCGTGCCAAGCATGTTGTTCACGGTCATGTTCGCGTCGCCGAAGCGATGTGACGACGTGTTCGCGCATTCCGAACCGGTGCACGTCGTCATCGCGTTCCAGAACGCCTCGTAGGCGTCGAGATTGCCCGACGTGGCTATTGCCGACTTCCACGGGACGAACGTGTTTCGGAACGCATCGTGCTGTGTCGCGTAGGTTTCGATGTTGTAGACACCGAGCGCCTTGTCCACGTGCGTCGAGAAGCCCCACGCCGACGACGCGCACAACAGAGCTGCAGCGCCCAACAACCTTCCGCCCGTCCTGCTTGGATATACCGCCATAGGATCCCTTCCTGTCCACCCACGGTGCTGCCCCACATTGTGCTCGCAGCGCCGAGCGTTGTGTGCACGTCTAGCTCATCGACGAGCGATTCGTCAACGTCATGTATGGATCATTCGCCCGAAGCTCCACCCGCGCCGACGTCAGCAACCGTCAGAGATTGGCGCTAAAATACCGTGAAATTGCTACGCGGATCCTCCACACTGGCACCGGTTCCAGTGCGAATCGTAAAGATGGTTCCGTTCGCGCTGGCGGTGGGCGCGGCGCTGTACTGGCAAGCGATGACACCGCTGAGCTTGACAACGAGGTTCGCCACGCTCGATCGCGAAGAGCCGCTCAGCCCGCTACGTCGGAGCTCTGACGCCGGTTGTACTCTGCGCGGCACCGTGGTCAGCGCTGCCGACGGTGAGCCGGTCCCCGGCGCCGTCGTCAGCCTCTCGGCGTCGGGCAGCGCCGACGAAGCGCCCGTGATCGCGGTCACCGACTTACGCGGCAACTGGCAACTCGCAGCTGCTGCCGGGCCGAACCAGCGCTTGGGTATCGCCAACGCTGCCTTCCTGCCGCAGCTGGCGAGCGCGTCCTGTCCGCAACCTCCGCTGCGCACGGCGCTCGCCGCCGGCGGCGCCTCCTTGCGCGGGGACGTGCGCGGACCTGCCGCCGATCCGCTCGCCGACGTGCTGATTCTGGCTCGAGCCGGCCAAGATGAGGAACCAGGCTGGCTGGGAGCATTTACGGATCGGCACGGCGTTTATCGGCTGCGCTTAGCGCCGGGCTCGTATCACATGGCCGCGCACAGGCCCGGTTATGGCAGCGAGGCGCGTCGAGACGTGTTGATTCGTGGCTCCGGCGGTCGCGTGGATTTTTGGCTAGGGCCGAGCGAGCCACGCCACGGGCGCTTGCTCGGAGATGGCGACCTCACCGGAGTGGTGTTGAGCGCGCGCTCGGCGGGGCGCTGGGGCTCAAGTGGCATGCGGCGCGGGCACGTCCGCTTGCGACCCGACGGTACCTTCGTGGTGGAGCAGCTGCCGCCAGGGCCGTTCGAAATCTCCGCACGCGGCAAGAGTCACGTCGCGCCCGCCACCGTGATCGACTCACCGGCGACGACAGCCGAGTCGGGGTTCGTGCTCTCGTTGCAGCCAGCTCGCCGCATTGCCGGCCGCGTCACCACCATCGTCGACGGCGCGCCTGCTGGTGACGCGCTGATCGTTGCGCGGGCAGCGCTAACGGGAGAGCAGTTCTCGGCGCGTGCACGAAGTACCCGTGACGGTGCGTTCGAGATCGACGGCTTGCCGCCCGGCCGATTCGAGCTGGTGCAGCAGGCGGAGGACGGTGAGGCGGAGCACGAGCGCGTTCTGGGCACGGTCGACGTGCGTGAGCACGATCGCGACGACGTGGCGCTGGCGATCGCCGCGTCTCCGGCGCGGGCGACTCCGCCCGCCACCGTGGGCCGCGCGGTGACGGGCGTGGTGGTGACTCCGCGCGGCGAGCCGACCGGGGCCGGGTGGCTCACCGCCACGCCGGTCGACCCGGGGCAGCCGCGTCGCGTGCCGCTCGCGACCGATGGCAGCTTCGTGCTCGACTCGCTGCCCGCAACCGGGCGGTACTCGTTGACGCTGTCGAACGAGGCCGGCGTTCGTCCCTGGGCCGACGGCGAACGCGCGCAAACGCTGGACCTGAGCGACGGGGGCGCCCTCGACGAGCTGCGCGCCGTGCCTTGTACGACCAACATCGGCGGCAAGCTGGTCGACGAGACTGGCAAGCCGCTGGCTGACGCCACGGTGTGGGCCGTCGCGATTCAAACGGCCGCCGCCGGAAACGACGCACTCGAGAACGGAACGCGTTTCGGCACCACCATGAACGACGGGCGCTTCGTGCTGCCCGGCCTGTGCCAGGGCGGCTACCGCGTATTCGGTCGCTCGCGCGACGGCCGCCATCGGGGGCACGTGGACACGCGGGCCGAAACGGTGATCGGGCTGCGGACTTTCGCCGTCTCGGAGCTGCGCGGCCGTGTCGGCACGGGCAGCGAGCCCATCGGTTCGCTGCGCGTGGTGCTCGGTGGCCCGAGCCCGCGCGAGCTCTCTACGCACGGGGGCGACGGTCACTTCACGGTCGGCGAGCTGGAGCCGGGAGCGTACGAGATACTGATTCAGGCCGAGCACGGCTACGCCCTGGGCCGCCTGCTCTTGGAGCCGGGTAAGGCGCACGTCGAGGCCTGGGAGCTTTCCCCGTACCGCGCGCTGCGCGGCCGCCTGCGAGAGGCCGGGGGGGCCCCCGTCGCAGATGCGCAGGTCGCGCTATGGTACGAGCCGCAGGTGCCGCCGCAGCCGAAGGGCCTGGGTGCACCGCCGCGCGCTGCGCGTGGCACCAGCGCCCTGCGCTCGCGCCAATACCGCGCCCGCACGCAACGCGACGGTTCGTTCGAGCTGCGCCAGGTGATCGGCGCGTCCGGGTTGCTCAGCTTTCGCGACGCGCGCGGCCCACTCTTGGTAGACGGCCTACGGCCGGAGATCACGCTCGGCCCAACGGCGCCCGACTACGTGCTGCCGTTTCGCGACTTGCAGGAGCTGGAGCTGGATCTGGGCGAGGTAGAGGTCACGCGTTGATCGAGCGAGCCACGCACTCACTGCGTT
>WUUC01169671.1_pt1 | contig 11849 bp, 13 predicted proteins | sample 6278441 | NCBI WGS metagenome assembly WUUC01 (sample SAMN13675441, study PRJNA597444) | soil metagenome | isolation source: soil | place: USA: Washington | collected 2017-10 | reverse complement strand
GGACTATTGCCGGGAATTGCACTGGCGGCGGAGCCTTTCGTCCCGAGCTGGATCAAGAACTTGCCCGCAGCCAAAACCGTGGCGATAGAGATCGTTGCCGATTGGAATTAGGTCGAACGGTATCGCAAGGACAACATCCGGACAGACATTATAGACTTCAACGGATACTGGGGCGGCAATCTTACGATTATCGTCCCAGCGGCTTGGTCGGTAGAGATCACGTTCATCAATGGCTCTCTTTCCCACATAGCCTGATGGTCACAGGGGGTCTATGCTCAGTCAGAAATGCCGGTGAAGCTGATGGTCGCGATCTGGGAGGCGCATACCGATCCGCAGAGGGAACCAAATTCAATGAGCGGAGACAACTCAACTTTGTTGCTCTGCAGGCTGGAAAATATTTCCTCGCCTATGCCAGGTAAACACATCTGATGGACGGTCACTGGATCGGTTTCGAGGTGAGAAACAACCTCGACCAAGCCGTAGCAGTCGTCCATGATGACAAGTTTCCGCAGGATCAACCCCCGGGACGTCCGTAGATATGCCCTTCGCTGCTTCTGCATCGTCGAGGTATCTCCGTTTTGGGCCAGATCCAGACATCACGGCGGCAGCCGACCTAAACGTCTGCTTTCGCAGGGCGGTTCTTGAAAGCTCCCTGACCACAATGGCCCCATTTCGGTCATTCACTGGTGAGGGCTCTGTGATAGTCCACGGCCATAATGACGAATAGACCGGCGCATTATTCGGCTGACCTACGAGTTCAAGCGACTACTGCGGACTGACGGACGCCGGCTCCCCGGTGATCTGTGGGATCTTCTTCCAGTGCGGATCGTTTGCGAGTATTCATACCCTGAAAGCTATGTGGGACGGCACGTGATAGGCAGTTTACAGCTTGCGCTGATCCGTCGCCGACCAATGGAGGACTAGTCCCTATGACACGCAAAGCGGGGCAACAAGACTGGCGGCCACACGTTGTAAACTGAGCAGTTGAGGCGTCCCATGAAGATGTAAAGGGGGGCGGCGCGAGCCGCCCCTAGAACGATGGTTCGTTTTGGATCGGAAAACGCGGTTTCCCAGGCATCCACTACTTGATGACGCGTACTACGGTCCTGTTTGCAGGATCGACGATCACACGCTGTTTGTTCACGACTGCGTAGCCATATTTCGGATCCTCGGGGATTGGAACGACCCGCACCGTCTCCGGCAAGGGCTTGCCAACGACGATTTTCTCGCGAATGACGACTTCCTCCTGGGGTATTGGCTGCTGTTCCACATAGGTCACAACCTCCCGTGGCGGAGGTGCGAGCACGGTGCCGACGACCGCACCGGCGACGCCACCGACGGCGGCACCAACAGGTCCGCCAACGATCGCCCCGGTCACTGCACCGCCGGCTGCGCCGCTAACCGTGCCCTCCTGCGCGGAAGCAGCAGTTGCAAATCCGAGCACCACTGCCCCGGCTAGGATCAGTTTCTTGTACATAACCCAATTCCTTTCAACGTCAGAGCCAAGGGAAATTCCGAGCGTTCATCATCTCAAATGCTTTGCTGTCCACCCTTGGCTCGTAAACGTGGATGGCAAAGTTAAAGGCAAACGTGATCGCGGGTTGCACCGTTCCGAACCTAGACTTCAGTCTGATACAGAAAGGCCACAATTCAGACGAAAGTCTGATGACGGCCTGGGAAATTTTGAGTACACGCCATGCATGGAACAAGGCACGCGAGCCCGATCGCCAGGGGGTCCTCGCGGACGCAGCACCAACTAAAGCACCACGGGGAGACATGGTTGGCCGCACGGCAACGATTTGCCGCATCGACGCGGAGCACCCGTTCAAGACTATGACCTATCCATTTTCCTGTCTTACGTTAATATGACGGGATGCTACCAACCAACTATCGGGAGTATCATGCTTCATGACAATAAGCCGTCGGGGTCGGCCAGGTCGAACAGCGGCTCGGACCTCGGCTTTTTTACCCTGCAGCAAGTGTTGAACGCGCTCCCCGAGGCAGTCTATACGACCGATCCGCACGGCAAGATAACCTATTATAACGAAGCTGCAGCGACATTCTGGGGCGTTCGGCCCGAGCTTGGCAAAAGCGAGTTTTGTGGCTCATGGAAGCTATATTGGCCTGACGGCAGACCACTGCCGCATCATGAATGTCCGATGGCCATGGCATTGCACGAGCAGGTACCGAACAGAGGATATGAAGCCGTCGCCGAACGTCCCGACGGCACGCGGGTTCCATTTCAACCGTTTCCAACCCCGATCCTGGATGAATCAGGAAAGTTACTGGGAGCGATCAATGTACTGGTCGATCTGACAGAGCGTGTCGCTATCAATGAAGCAGCACAGCGCTATCGCGCCATCGTGGAATCATCCGATGACGCCATTGTGTCGAAAGATTTGAACGGGATCATCACGAGCTGGAATGCAGCCGCCGAGCATTTGTTCGGTTACATGGCTGAAGAAGCTATCGGAAAGCCAATTCTGATGATTATTCCAGCTGAACGACACAGTGAAGAAAGAGAGATCATTGGTCGCATTCGTCGTGGTGAGCGGACCGAACACTTTGAAACGATACGCAGGCGCAAAGACGGCAGTCTGGTCGAGGTTTCTCTTACTACATCTCCCGTCCGAGATCGCCGTGGGGTGATCATTGGCGCATCGAAGATTGCTAGGGACATTACCGATCGAAGGCGTGCCGAGCAACAGCAACATATGCTGATCCGAGAAATGGATCACAGGATCAAGAATCTGTTTGCGCTTGCCAGTGGAATAGTTTCCCTGAGTGCCCGCTTCGCCGCTACGCCTGCCGAACTTGCGGCAATGGCCAGTAAGAGACTTGGCTCCCTTTCCCGAGCCCATAGTCTGACGGTGGCCCACTCCTCCACCTCAGGTGATCGCTCTGAGCAAGTGACGACGCTTTATGATTTGATCGGCACCATCATACAACCCTTTGTGGACCCGGGGGGTGACCCGAGCAGCAGGTATGAAATATCCGGACCGGATATCGAGATTTGTGGATCGGCTTTGACGAGCATGGCATTGCTGTTGCACGAGTTTGCAACCAATGCCGCCAAATATGGAGCGCTGTCCACACCAGGCGGCAAGATCAGGATCAATTGCCTGACCGACGGTTCAGATCTCGTGCTGGAATGGACAGAAAGTGGTGGGCCCACCGTGGTTCCACCGCAACAGACAGGCTTCGGCACCGTCTTGGAAAGGGCAACCGTAAGTACCCAGCTTGCCGGTGAGGTGACCAGAAGCTGGAACGCCGAAGGAATTGTAGTCATCCTAAGAGCCAACATGGAACGACTGGCGCCTTCATAATCGTGCACCATGACAAGACGCGTCCGCATTGCGGCCATTGGTCAGCGTAGATGGACTTGGAGTGAAGCCATTTTCGTGTTGGGCGTCCCTATTCAAGCGTTGGCTGCATCCAGGCGGCAGCTCCAACCTGTCTGGCGATCAATACTCGCTCCATGGGAAATCACATAGACCAGAGGCTTGATGAATTTGGCGACAGTACAGCGTCAACATCACCGTGGGCTTCCTCGTGAAATTCCAGATGCTAAACCTCGCATTATCGTAATTGCAAGGCCTGCGAACGCTGGCCTATTTCCTTCATTCGGATTGCACTGCCACTTGTCTTGCTTGTTGCGCTTGCGATAGGAGCTTCAACGGTGCTGCCCTGTTGGTCAGACCGGGCAAGAGGGTTTGTCCAAGCTTTGACTCGGTGGGCCGGATAGGCACATTGCCCACAGCCTGCCCTTAATAAGAGATTGGAACCTTGAAGACGGTTCCGTGGATTTGCGCAGCGATTGATCAGAGCGTTTTCGTTGGGTCTTATTCATTCGGGGTTTGGCGGCCCCGCTCTTGTTGCACAAACAACAATGAGAGAACGACCAGCCAGTAATCTCGCCACGAAAACCTGATGTTGACTTCTGGCTCGCGTCCGATCAGCATTGGGTCAGTTACTCGACGATGCTGTTTCAATCGTCAGCCTGCCCGGGAGGCACAGTGTCAGACTGCCACGGCGACGCAGGCTCACTTCATATTCCGGCCAATTCGTTACCCGAAATTTCATCTTCGCGATGTGATGACGGCGAGCAGCATTGTGTTTATGGGCGTGACAACAGAATCAAAAGTGAATCGATGCAATCTGCTTATCGCCAAACCGTTAAAAACCATTGATGCACCAACGCCGTTCAAAACCCAGGCCCAGCACCCAGTTGTAGGCCGCCTCCAATCTAGATTGGGTCTGCATCCCTAAATCTGTCATTACACTCGGCGTCCTAATCGTAATCGTACCAGTGCCGACCATGAGAATCGGACCGGTGCAAAACTGAATCGCCGCCAACTTTAAGCTGGCCGTCCTCGTTAAATCCCGCTCTATCCGCCATGTTTCCCCTTGCTCCTTACGGTCGTTCTCAAGCCGGCCGACCTCGTGCTGCGGCTGGGCGATCGTGGATATCCTGCACCACGCCTGCCTGCCGAACGGCGTCTTGAACCTTGCATGGGCCGCGGCTCGGTCGTCGGCCAGGCGATGCTCGACAGCCCGGACCTTGCCGGCATCACGTTTCCCGGCTCTACCAGCACTGGCAAACGTGTCGCGCTCGCCTCCATAGAGCATAACCGCAAGTTCCAGCTCGATATGGGCGGCAAGAGCCCGATGGTCATCCTTGACGATGCCGACCTTTCCGTCGCAGTCGAAGCCCCCGCCAATTCCGCTTCTTCTCGACCGGCCAGCGCTGCACCGCCTCCCGCGGCTGATCGTGACGGAAGGTACCGTCCGTGCTTTGGCGGATGGACTCGAACCATCGCGCGTTGCGTAAAGAAACGCCTGGCTGAAGCGCTTGCCATCGGAATATTCCAAATCGAATATCCGCATGTCAACGCAACCACTTGAGCAGCCGCAAAATATCCAGCACCTCTGGGCGGCGCTGGAAGCTATGGACGGCGAGAACACCTTGCTTTTTGCTTCGGACTACCCGCACTGGGACTATGACGACGTCACAAAACTCCATATTCCGCCAGCATGGCTTGAGAAGGTCCTCGGCCTCAATGCGCTCGACGTTTACACGCGCATTCCTCGCCATACCGCGATCGCAGCTGAGTAGGGAGTTCAAGCCATGACAGCAAAACAATTTGTCTGCAAAGCATCCGAGGTCCCACACGAGGCAGCCAAGATTGTGCCCTTTGGCAAGTTCTCGATCGGTATTTTCAAGTTGAACGACGGCTATCACGCCCTTCTAAACATTTGTCCCCACCGGGGTGCAGCACTTTGCGAAGGGCCCGTTTGCGGAACCACCAAGGCCACGGATACGCGGGAATTTGTCTACGAACGGAAAGGTGAGCTGATCCGTTGCGCCTGGCACGGGTGGGAATTTGACATCCGGACCGGCGAGTTCCTGGTCGACCCGGCGATAAGAGCCCGGCGGTTTCCTGTCACGCTCGAGGGTGACGACATCTTCATTCACGTTTGAAGTCATCAACACAACTTTCGATGATGCCGTGCGCGCCCAATAAAATGTGATCGCGTTTCCAACCGGCCGTGTGCGGGACATCCATATGAATATGTTTTCACCTGACCCCTCGCGGCTGCGGTCTGTACATGCGGCAGCCATCCACCTCGTTCCTGGCCTGATCCTGGTCGCCACCGTGGCCATGGCATCGCAATTCCTGTCAGACCATTACGGCGCGCCCGCCATGCTCATGGCGCTGATGCTCGGCATTGCTTTCAACTTCCTTTCAGAGGAAGGCCGTTGCGTTTCAGGTATAGGCTTCGCTGCCAAGCAGATACTGCGAATTGGCGTTGCGCTGCTTGGTCTGCGTTTCAGCGTTTCGCTTTTTGTCAGCCTGGGGGGAGGAACGATCATTCTGTTGGCATTCGCGATTGCGGCGACGGTGCTCTTTGGAATGACGCTCGCAAAGCTTCTGGGAAAGGATTGGCAGCTTGGTGTCTTAGCCGGGGCCTCTGTCGGCATCTGCGGAGCCTCGGCGGCCAGTGACGCCCCGTGCGGGCGTCGATTCCTACTTCATGAGTAGTGCTCCTAATAAGGAATATCGTTAGATTGGATCGATCGTTTGGTGGCTCAGCACATGCCGCCGTTCGCACGGACGACCTGGCCATTGACCCACGCTCCCTCGGGCCCAGCCAGGAAAGCCACGAGGCGGGCGATATCATCGGGCTCACCTAGACGTTCGAGCGGATTCATCTTGGCCATCCGATCAATAAGTTCGGGGCTCTTGCCGTTGAGGAAAAGCTCGGTCGCGATCGGCCCGGGGGCGACGGCGTTAACGCGGATGCCGCGGCCGCGCATCTCCTGGGCAAGCACCTGGGTAAGCCCTTCGACGGCCGCCTTGGTCGCGATGTAAATGCCGTAAGTCGGCAGGCGCATCCCAATCACGCTGGAAGAGAAATTGATGATACTCCCGTCGTTGCGCAGTCGCTTGGCTGCCTCACGGCAGACATTGAAGGTCCCCGTCAGGTTTGTTGCGATCGTGCTGCTCACGACTTCGTCGGTGAGTTCTGCGATCGGCGCGAGCTTCATGATGCCTGCGTTGTTGACAACGACGTCCACGCCTCCGAAGGCTTCAATGGCGGTGCCAAACATCGCCGAAACCGCGCCGGCGTCACTGACGTCCGCCTGGACGACGAGCGCTTCGCCGCCTTCGCTGATGATTTCGTCCGCGACCGCGCGCGCCGCGTCGGCGCTTCCCGCATAGTTCACGATGACCTTAAAGCCGTCGCAGGCCAGCCGCTTGGCGACCTGCGCTCCGATGCCGCGCGACGCCCCGGTTATCAGGGCAACCTTATCATTGCTGTTCATGTTCCATCCTCTCGTGTTGTTCCGCCGGTTATGGCTTACGAAGGATATGGCACTGGCGGGAGCCGAACAAAAATGCATAATTGTCACCCAGAGAATGACTGAAAGTATGTTAAATGACGTTCGACGGTCGCCTACTCAGCGGCATAGGGGTTCTGACCGCGGTCATAGAAGCCGGCAGTTTTGCTCGCGCGGGCAATGTGATCGGATTGACACAGCCTGCCGTGAGCCGCGCGATCGCGCGTTTGGAAGAGCGTGTCGGCATTCGGATCTTTAATCGAAGCGCGCGTGCAATCTCGCTGACAGACGAGGGACGCAGCTTCTACGAAATGGTCGCCCCCCTCCTTTCAGGCATTGAGGAAGCCACTCTGATGGCGAGAGCGACCAAAGCGCTAGTCCGCGGAAAGCTCAGGGTCAATGTCGATGGTGCCTTTGGGCACTTTGTGCTCGCGCCGAGGATCAATGACTTTCTGGAACGCCATCCCGACTTATCGGTCGAAATCTACGCGCGTGATGCGCTCGGAGACTTCGTCGGCGATGGGACCGACGTCGCGGTGCGCTTCGGCGAGCCGGATCCACACTCGATCCACGCCGAACTTCTCCTGGAAACACGTGTAATCACCTGCGCCTCAACCGAATATCTCAAGAAGCATGGCCAGCCGCAAATTCCCGCTGACCTCTCAAACGGGCACCAATGCATCTTGATCCGCGATCCGTTGACCGGTCGTCCATTCACGTGGGAGTTTCAGCGCCAAGGTGAGATCGTATCGTTTACCGCGACTGGCAGGGTAATGGTCAACGACACAGGTTCGTTAGTTGGCGCCTGTCGGAGCGGCGCCGGGGTCGCGCAATTGCTTGAGCTCTATGCGAGGGACATCTTGCCACACGGCGAACTGATCCACATCCTGCCGGACTGGTCAGAGGAAACATTCCCTCTTTATGCCTATTATCGCGCATCAGCCTTGATGCCCGCCAAGCTACGGGCCTTTCTTGACTTTGTCCGCGAGATCATCGTCTAGGCTTCTTGCCTGCGGTGTCCGTGAAAAGGGACAGCATACCAGCCTGGCATCGCACCCATTACTTAGCTTCGGCAATTGCGTGCCGCGGACATTATTGGGCTGAAGCATCTCGCGCTGGCGCCGTCTACCGGAGATTGCACTGGGCAACGGAACGGAATTCCGAAGTGAAGGACTGTTGCTTGCGGTCCGGCCCGTCACCGTTCCAGATCTTGGAAATATCAAAGCGATTGAAGGTAGAAGCCGAGAAACTGAAAGTCGGTGCACCTTGAGATCCCGAGGTGCGAATTGGGCCGGTGGCCAGCCGAGCTCAATGGGAGAGGATCCAGATGTATATCCGGTTGGGCGTAGAAGAAGGGGCGACTCTTCTGACCGGCGGAACCGGCCGACCCACCGGGTTGGAAGAGGTTGGTTCGCTCGCCCAACGATCTTCGCAGACGTGCACAGCAATATGCGTCTCGCACGTGAAGATATCTTCGGGCCGGTCCTATGCCTTATCGCCTACCATGATGAGGACGAGGCCGTGGAGATCGCCAATGACAGCGAATACGGGCTCCAGGCATATGTCCTGGGATCTGATCAAAAGCGCGCTGTACAAGTCGCGGAGAGGCTATTGGCCGGGCGCGTCGTCGTTAACGGCGCTCCCACGATCCACTAGCGCCCATCGGCGGCTTCAAGCAGTCCGGCATTCGACGTGAAATAGGCGCGTTCGGCCTCGACGGGTTGCTGGAGCCTCGAGCTACCTAACCGCATGAGGCGAATGGCACTGATGAAACAGTGTGTCTGAACCACCGGTAGATTTTTGACGCGGCACCAACATGAGTTGCGCCGAGCAGGAAACCGTTCCCGCGTGACAGGCCACCGCTTTGTATCAGCACGTGTCGCTTCCTGGAAAAGCGACACCGCGTGACACAACGGCGGTGTCGAGAAACAGCAGGAATACGATCGCTGCCTACATGCCGGAACCGCGAGATCGTCCCGAACGTTTCGATTAGGAGAGAAATATGAACAACGCTCGACAAATTGGAAGATGGAGCCGCCGGACCGCTCTGCCCTCGGCTCCACGGTCCTGGTTTCGGTTGCCTGCATCCAGCCTGCGTTGACAGAGACAACGCAATCGCTCTGATGAACAGGATCAAAAATATGCGCTGGCCGGACAAGGAAACTGTTGGGATATTCCCAAGGCTCGTGCGCTACTGGGGACCAAGTACGACTGGAGGAAGGCAGAGGATCAGCTCAACGCCCTTCCGCATCTCCCACTATCCCAATGCCTCCCGTTATTCTGACCCATGGCTAGCCCCGGTTCCATCTTTGAGTTCACGAAGGTCATAGGCCCGCCGACTGACCCCACGGCGTATCGGTGGCAAAGCGGAAGACGCATTCGATGTAATTATCCCGATTCAAGGCTATAGGTTCTCTGGCCATCCGCGTCGCACATGCTTAGGACACGCTTGTGAAGCGTCTTGGCTACACGCAGTATATCTCACAGGGCGGCGACCATGGGTCAGTGATTTCCGATAAGCATTGGCCCGGCAGGCACCCCTCCGCTCGAATGTCAAACGCCGTCTGCATCAACCAAAACCGAAATCCTTCTAAGCAGTAACTCGAGCGAGGGTTCCAGGTGGACTGCATCCGTCAAACGCGGTGTCGGTTCAGGTCGGGGATTACACCAGAGATAGTAACGCCTTGAACGGATCGAACCAATGGCACAATGATTCGTTAAAGTTGCTGAATGATTGAATAATTGGCTAAGGGACTTACCCTTGGCGCCTATAGCATCCCGAGAGTCTACGCCAGACACCGAAGCGGTGTTAGGGATAGATTGAATCGACTACCGATTTCTTCCTCGGCAAGAACGGGTATTGCGAGCACGAATTACCGCTTCGCATGGCAGAAGCCGGCCTTCCTCATCCAGTTCCTTGGCGTGATGTATCCCCCATTCGATAAGCGACGCCATTATCGGCCGAAGGCTTTCACCCAAGGGCGTGAGCAAGTACTCCACACCTTGCGGGTCGCCAACGCTTGGCCGCTTGCTCACCATTCCATGTTCCTCAAGTGCCCGTAGCTGCTCGAGGAGCACCTTTTGAGATATCCCGGCAATTCTGTTCTCAAGCTCGCAGGCGCGGTGAGCGCCATCGACGAGGGTGTATAGAATGATAGCCTTCCAGCGCCCCGAGAGAACCTTCAGAGAGCGCTCGACCGCCGATCTTGGGAGCCGATTGATAGTCTTCATGTGCCACCACTGACCAAACGGTGTGTAGATAGTCACTGCACGTCAGAAGTAAACCTTTCTTTCAAAAAAATGAAAGGAAGTGCTCATGATAGATTTATTCGATGCCCACTCACTTGGCGGCGCGGTTTCGCTGAAGAACCGCATCGTCATGGCCCCGATGACGCGGACCCGGACGTCCGACGGTGACGCTCCCAATGACCTCATGGCAACCTATTACAGTCAGCGGGCGAGCGCCGGTCTGCTCGTAACGGAGGCGGTCGATGTCGCACCCTCAAGCAATGGCTACGCGATGACGCCCGGTATCTACACGGAAGATCAACTCCTTGGCTGGCAGCGGCTAACCGACGACGTCCACCGTAATCAGGGCAAGATCTTCGCCCAGATCTGGCATGTTGGCCGAATGGCGCACTCGTCGCTGATGCCAAACGGAGACGCTCCGTGGGGCGTCACCGAAGAACCGGCCTCGCATTCGGATGTGTTTGCCCACGGGCCGGACGGGAAGCTGGACTACGTTCGCGCCGGTATCCCGAGGCGGCTCAAGACGGAGGAAATCTCAGCCCTGGTCGACACGTTTGCGCAGGCATTCGTCAGTGCCGACAAGGTCGGTTTCGACGGTGTCGAAATCCACGCCGCCAATGGTTATCTTTTCGACCAGTTCATGAACTCCGTCCTCAATACCCGCGACGATCGCTATGGAGGGGGCCGGGTAGAAGACCGCACGCGATTCCTGCTGGAGGTCGTGGACGCGGCAGTGCGCGAATTGGGTGCTGCGCGCGTCGGTGTTCGCCTTGCCCCTTACGGCACGTTCAACTCGATGCCCGCCGACCCTCTTACAGAAGAGACACTAACATATGTTTCTAGGGAGTTGGGCCGGCGGGGCGTCGCCTACATGCATCTGGTCTACGAACTTATGCCGTCGGGAAACATGGAAAGTGCGGAGTTCAGGACGCACCACATAGACCATGCGGTGCTCGCCAAAGTGCGGGCTGTCTTTCCTGGATCGATCATCTGGTGCGGTGGCTTCACGAGCCGGGAAGACGCGCAGACGGCGCTCGACACCGGGCTAGTCGACCTCATTGCCTTCGGCCGGCCGTATATTGCAAATCCCGATCTCGCCGAGCGCCTGAAGCACGGGTGGCCACTCGCCGAAGCCGACAAGTCAACGTACTACACGCGTCTCGGCGAGATTGGTTACACGGACTTCCCCACCTATCTTGGTGCCAAGGCGCATCAGACCGACGCCGCCTAGCATCCGGGTGCAAGCGGCGCATGTCGGGAGGTTACCGCCGATCCCGGCAATCAGCGCCGCCGGGCGCTGACGCGCTCCCAAAATGGCCGATCGCCGAAATTCTTCTTCAAGTCTTCGGCGATCGTGCGAAGTCTCGTCGACGGGAGTGTGCCGCTCTGGGCGCGCAATCTAAACAAACTCTTCCTGCGGCCTGTATCCAACCTCGATTTCGACGAGTTGGCCTTAGCGATGGCGGCGCCTGCAATAGACGCCGGAAGGAGCGATATACCAAGGCTGGCCCTCGCGGCGTCGCGGATCATATCGCCCTTGTTTGTCTTCAGCGCGGGCCTTGCTCTGGCCGGAGTCGCTTGGTCGATGGTCTCAAAGCGCCAGTCATGATGCCACGATTGATGTAGAAGATTCCGCCATGGCGTTCGGGGTCGCGGCTTATGCCGCAAGCAGAACCCGGACCGATCCGTCTCACGCTGACCCTTCCGGGCGAGTTCGGTCTGCACCCCGTCCGTGTGAACGCCATCGTGCCGGGTG
>WUUC01126539.1_pt1 | contig 11849 bp, 24 predicted proteins | sample 6278441 | NCBI WGS metagenome assembly WUUC01 (sample SAMN13675441, study PRJNA597444) | soil metagenome | isolation source: soil | place: USA: Washington | collected 2017-10 | reverse complement strand
CGGTGTTCTGGAACCAGTACAACGCGGTGACGCAATGCCACCGCTGCGGGGCAGTTCACGAGTCCTCAACGGGTGACCACGGGTCAGTATGAACGACAACGTCCGCACGCTCACGGTCGTAAAGCCCCCCGAACCGCCGCCGAAGACCCCCCAAGCGACGAGCTATCCCTGGGACCGGGCGAAGGGTGAGCGCAGCGCCCGCTTTGAGATGTTCCAGACCTACCTGCTGCTGGGTCCCGACCGCTCCGTAGCCAAGGCAGCCGCGGCGATGGGGAAGTCCTACCACACCCTGGAGGACGCCTCCAAGACCTACAAGTGGAGAGAGCGGGCCGAGGCCTGGGACAGCCACGTCGCGGCCAAGGCGCAAGAGAAGGCGATGAAGGACCTGCTCCAAGCCCGAGAGCGCTCAGCGGTCATCGGCCACAACATGCTCGTGCGGGTAGCTCAGAAGCTCCAGACCATGGACCCCGACGAGATACCCCCCTCCGCCATCACGAAGCTGTCTGCGGAGGCCCTATCCCTCATAGAGCGAGCCCTGGGCGTCGGGGACTCTCAGCCCACCGAGGAGACCGAACGGCGGCGTATCATCATCGAGCTGCCCTCCGACCCGGAAGCCCGAGCCAGCGGCATGAAGTTGATGGCCGAGCTGCTTCACACGAAGAAGCCGACGACGTGACGACCGACTGGGTGGAGGCTCTCATCGGCGACCGGTTCGAATGGTTCTGCGAGCCCTGCAACACGGTGTACCCCCCCACGCAATCGGCCCGGGTTCTGTACCTGTGCCCCATCTGTGACAAGGTCTGCGTCCCGAGTAGTCAGAACGTCCGGGAGCTGAACAAGCTCCGAGCCGACCTCGCGGCCATGGAGTACTTCGGCGGAGAAACCGCCCAGGAGCGGGACCGGTACGAGAACGCCCTGCGCAGCATCCGAGGCCCGGCCGATGCGAGCGACCCGTTCATGGACGCCTACGCTGCTGCTGGCGGTGGATACGAGGGCCTGCAAGCTATCGCCGCCGCGGCGCTCAACCAGTGAAGACGACCACAGCGGGGCCTGGACGGTTCGTCATCGACCACACCATGAACATCGTGGCCCCGCTCGTGGGCAAGCTCGCCGACATCCGCATCTCCGCGGAAGGCAAGCTGCTTCTTCGCTTCCAAGGGTTGCTGCCCGATACGACACTGGTCCTCGCAGGCGTCTACATCCTCCCGACCCAGCAGACCATCCAGATGGACATAACCGTCGATGGCGTCGGGATTGCAGCCAACCGCGAGGGCGCCCTAACAGCCCGAGTGCTCTCGTGACCGCTCCTGTCATCGCCACGGAGGGCGTGGATACCACCGGCAATACGCTCAGCGACCTGACCCTTGCTGTTCCGTCTGGGACAGTGAACGGTGAGCTGCTCATCGCCGTCATCGCGAGTGCCGGGAAGGCCGCTGACAACGACACGCACGCCTCGTGGACCCTCATCAACAAGACTCGCATCAACCTCGATGACGTTGGCTCGGACGTCGCCCTCTCTTTATTCCGGCGCATCGCGGCCTCCGAGCCTGCCGACTACGCCTTCACGTCTCCGGTGGACCTCTCGTCAGCGGGGATGACGGGGAAGATGCTTCGTATCACAGGCCATGACCCCACCACTCCCATCAATGCGGCAGGCGAATCGGCCGAGGACACCGACTCCACCACCGCGCCCTCCGTTCTGACGACGGTTGCTAACTGTCTCGTGGTGTGTGTCGTCGCGACAACGTCCACTTCAATCCAGACGGCAACCACCCCCGGAACCCTCACCGAAGAGTGGGACTTCGGCGGCGACCCCGGCCAGGCGAGTTCTCAGGTCGGAGCGACGAAGATACAGGCCGCAATCGGGAACACAGGCGCGGAGGCGTTCACGATAGCCGGGAGCAGCGTTGCCCAGACCATCGCCATAGCCCCTGCTCCGGCTGGCGGTACGTCGGCCCTGCTGGCCGCCAGGCTCTGAGGGTGCATATCGTGCCGGACCCCTACTACGACTGGAGGGAGTTCGGCAGCTGCTATCGCCAGGGGCTCGACGGCTGGTTCACCGACGACCGGGAGCGCACCGACCCGCGCCCCGAAGGCCGCTCCGATGAAGATGAGCTGTTCGGACTGGCCATCTGCAACGAGTGCATGGTCCAGGCCGAGTGCCTGACCTTCGCCCTGGATACCAACCAGCGCTACGGCATCTGGGGAGGCCTCACCTCACAACAGCGCAGAGCCCTGATGCACCAGGTCACTCAGGACGAAGCCGACCCGGACCTGCCCGGAGAGGTTGTGGCGGTGATGGTCGAGGAGTCAGTGCCCGTGGAGATGCTGGTCGAAGGCGGTTCCGACTTCAGCCCATGTGTCCCCGACGAACTTCACTCCACAGGTGCAGGCGAGGATGTCGCCGCCCAGTAGGGAGCGCCACGCACCGTCGATGTCGTGGGCTCCGGTCGGCCGTGCCTTGTCCACCGGCCGCTTGGGGTTCGGCCCGAGCGCTTCGGTTCCGACGTCACCAAGGGCGAGCTGGTCCGCGGTCATAGCAACGAGGGCTGACGGAAGGGAGCATCGTGGGGCTCGATGTGGAAGTGGCTCTCGCGCAGGAACAGCTGGACGCCGTGGCCGAAGTCACGGGCCTCGCCCTTCCAAAAGTCCGCCAGAGGGGCGGTGTACGTGGCATCCTCGCCTTGGATGACAACGCGAGTCACGCCCAGGGCCGAGAGCATGGACAGCGCTCGACGGTCTACGGCCCAGTGGCGCATCCGCTTGGCCTTGGCCACGTCATACTCCAGGCCGTGCAGCCACATATGAACGTCCTCGGAGCGCTTGCAGTGCAGCTCGTCGCCGACGATTCGTCCGACCACACGCCAGCGACCGTCGTAGACCTGAACCTGGTCGCCTTCGATGCGGCAAGGGTTGCCCGCAGGTTCGCTCATGTCCCCAGTCTAAACTGAACCGATGACAGAAAGTGCAGGTCGCTACGGACATCTCCTAGAGCCCAGACCAACCTGGACCTTGGCGTGAGCGCGGTAGACATCCAGCTGCCCCCCGAGGTGGTCGAGGTGATGATGGCCGCCTCCGGCTCCGACCCCGTCCGAGCCCATGGTTCCTTCACCCTGGAGCCCCCGCAGACCAAGCAGGAGCTTCAGCTGGCCATCTGGATTCTCACCGGCTACAAGATTCCTGACGTCCAGGTCTGCCCGAACCACGTATCTCCCATGGAAGCCCTGTGGCAGAGCTACAAGGCCGACTATCTGGTCACCATCTGGCTCGCCTCACGAGGATTGGCAGGCAAGTCCCTGCTTGCCGCGCTGTGTGCGCTGGCCTGCGCGGTGTTCCAGGACGCCGAGGGCAAGGTTCTCGGCGGGTCGGGTGCCCAGTCCCTGCGGGTGCAGGAGTACCTGACCGGCTTCTGGTCCTCACCCGTGCTGCCCGGCGACATCCTGGACGGCAACCCCAGCTCCCTGAAGATGAAGCTCGTCGGAGGCGGAGAGGTCGGAGCCCTGATGGCTTCGCAGCGTTCGGTCCGAGGACCCCACCCTCAGCGGCTGTTCCTGGACGAGGCCGACGAGATGGAGGAGTCCATCCTCAACGCTGCCCTTGGCCAGCCCATGGAGAAGGGTGACATCCTTCCCCAGGTCACCATCAGCTCCACCCACCACCGGCCCAACGGCACGGTGACCGAGCTGCTGAAGCGTGCCTCTGACGAGCCGTCATGGAAGGTGATGAGCTGGTGCTGGCGGGAGAGCCTCCAGCCCCACGGCTGGTTGTCCATGGCCGAGGTCGAGCGCAAGAAGTCCCTGCTCCCGGCCCGGATGTTCAACGTCGAAATCGACATGGAGGAGCCGACCTCCGAGGGTGCCGCGTTCGACCCCGAGGCAGTCGAACGTATGTTCGTGCGCGAGCTGGGTGAGCACAAGCTGCGCTCCGGCGAGCTTCTGGTCATCGAGGAGCCCCAGCCGGGAGGGGAGTATGCGACCGGCGCCGACTGGGCGCAGACCGCCGACAAGACCGTCATCGCCACCATCCGCACCAACCCACCGCGGGGGGTGCCGATGTACGTGGTGGCCTACGAAGAGGTCAACCGCCGCCCATGGCCGGAGATGGTGGCTCGCCTGAACCGCAGGCTGGACCGCTACGGACCGAAGTGCTGCCATGACGCTACGGGCCTGGGTTCGGTGGTCGCCGACCTGCTCACCCATCAGGTGGAGGACTTCACCTTCGCCGGACGCAAGCTGGACGACCTGTACTCCGAGTACGTGGCAGCCGTCGAGCACGACGAGGTGGCCTGCCCCTACATCGAGAGCGTTTATCTCGCTCACAAGTACGCCGAAGCCGATGACCTGTGGGGTCCGGGGCACTGCCCAGACGAGGTAGCGGCTATGGCCCTGGCCTACCGGGCGACGAAGGTCGAGGTCGGCACGACCTTCCGGGTACGTAGCTAGATTCTGTCCCCTCGACTTGATACGATTGACGTCACGTCGAGAGGAGAACACATGAAGAGGCTCGCCGTAGTGCTGCTCCCGCTGCTGCTGTTCACCGCTTGCCCGAGCGATGCCGACGTGGCATCGGAGAACCTGTCGAAGGCCGCGGACAACTTTGAGGTCATGCGGAGAATCGTGTTCTACAACGGCATCACCGCCGATTACATCCTGACCGTCGAGGGACGCTGCTCGCTGGGCAACTTCGACAGCGCCGGGGAACTTTCGGTGACGTGCAAGGTGGGCAAGGGATACAAGAAGCACTACCTCGGCCTGTCCGACAACGTAACGTACTTCGCCGAGCAGTTGGAGGCCAAGAACGTGTCGAAGGACCACTACCGCGTCGTGTTCAAGCCGAAGACCATCGTGCCGGACATCGACGTCCGATAACGATGGCCCACACGCATACCTGGACCCCACTGGACCTGTTCTACGGTCCGGACGCCACGCTGACCTGGACCCGGCAGCGCTGCACCGTCTGCGGCAAGGAGAGCCCCAACGTCCTTGGACGCGGGGAGTCGGTCAGCATCGAGATAGACACCCAGTGACAGCCGACCCAACCCCGAAGAAGCCTGCGGATGCGGTCAAGCTCTGGCGGGTGGACATCGAACGCACGTCACGGCAGACGGTCTACGTCCTGGCTCCGAACGACACCACCGCAGAGCACGATGCGGAGAACTTCGTGCTGCGCCGCCTCGACTTCTGGGACTACGACGACCACTTCTACGCCGAGGAGGTCGAAGACCCCGATGGCCCCATGTACCAGGACGAACCCATCTGGACCGGAGGCAAGGACGGAGAGGATATCGAGTTCAAGGACCTGGAGAAGTGGCTGCGCGTGAAGGCCTTGCCTCCTGAGATACCAGGTCAGATGAAGCTGGTGGAGCCGTGAGGAAGCGCTGGCGCGTCGTCCTACAGACAGGTCGTTCGGAGGTAGACGCAGCTCTCGCTGCGGCGGTCAATCCCCACTCGCGGAGCTTCTGGACCCGGTGGGGTGCCGAGCGCGAAGCGGACGCTCTCAACAAGCTGCCGAAATCCCGCCTCGTCCCAGACCTGCTGGAGAAGTGGGAGTACACCGTGGAGCGAACCAACTGATGTGGTTGCCCTGGTGGTTCCTCATCCCGATGCTCGTCCTGGCCGGATGGGGCTTCCATGATGTGCTCGATGTCGCCCTTGAGTGGTGGTCACGGAGGAAGCGAACACATGACCCTGACTGAGCGCAGGGCGGTGTTCGTCTACGAGGGTGCGCGGCTGGCTGCTATCGCTGCCAAAGCCCCCATCATTCCCGAGCCATGGGACGAGCGCGATGGAGCGTTCCAGGTGCAGTTCTGCGATGTCATCGAGCGCCAGATGGGGCCGATGAGGTCGGAGTCACCTGAGGAGCTTCACGGCTCCTGGGTGCAGGCGTACATCGACATGGGATGGACCTACGGCCCGGAGCGCAACATCGAGAAGAAGACGCATCCGGACATGGTCCCTTACGCGAAGCTCGGGCAGCTTGAGCGCGACAAGGACGCCGTGTTCGTGGCGCTCTGTGAAATCGCACGGCAATACGTGTACGACGAGGCGCCTGAGCACAAGCCAGCAGGAGGGCGGTCCTGAAACCGGGTACCCGCGTCCGCTTCAACAAGCACTGTCCATGGCCGGAGCGCATCGGAGCCGAGGGTGTCATCGTGGACCCGGCCATCTTCAAGGGCCGCTACCCGGCCAGTGGGAGAATCAGCAAGCACTCAGATGTCATCGTGCGCATAGACGACGACCCGCTCCAGTACCCAGGCCATGACGACCGCTGGTCGTGTTGCATCGACGTTCGAAGCCTGGACGAGCTGTGACCGTCCTTCCCGACCCCACGGTCCTCACCCAGATAGCCGTCGTCGCAGATGACTCCGGCGACAACATCCAACGCGCCATGCAGGGAGCCGCCGACGAGCTGATGAAGACGGCGCAGGGTCGGCGAAAGGTATCCGACATCCGGTTCCGCGTCCTGTGGCACGGCGACGCCAAGCGGTTCGCCCGAGCAGCCGAGCAGGAGCACCCCGAACATCACGCCTGGCTGCTGGACTTCCTGTGGAAGAACCCCGACGGCCATGTCATCGTGGCATCCGTAGTGGTCCTGCCCAAGCTGGAGGTGCCAGGTGTGTGACGTCATCGTGGGCTGCCCCTTGTGTGGCAACAAGCTGACCGACCAACAGGAGCGGTCCTGCGCGTCTAAGAGCAACCCGATAGCGGACTCCGCCGACCTCGCGTACTCCTGTCCCTGCGGGGCCATCGTGAAGCTCTCTGCTACGCGCTCCAAGGGAGGTAGCTTCGCGTGAAGCCGGATGCGTAAGGCCATCCTTCCCGGTGTTCGGGCCTCCAAGGTCATCGCTGGCAAGAAGGTGTTCACCGACACCCGAGGCAAGCGGTTCATCCAGGAGCGCGGCGTCGATGGTCGGGTGAAGCGCGTCTACGGCGACCTGGCCATCTGCGAGAACCCGGCGTGTGCCAGGACGTTCTTCCGGCGAGCCCGCAAGCGCAACAAGCACTGCACCACAGGATGCGAGAAGCGCCACACCCGAGCTTCGCCCGAGCGACTGGTGGCCAAGAAGAAGCAGGCTCGTGACGAAGCCGACCGATTGTTCTCCCTGCTCGTCCGCCAGAGGGACAAGCGCTGCCAGGTCCCCGGCTGTCGAGACATGAGGCTTCAGTGCGCCCACGTCCTGTCCCGCCGCTACTTCGCGACCCGCTGGAATCCCTACAACGCCATGGCTCTGTGCGTCGGGCACCACAAGCAGTACACCCATGACCCCATCGGCTGGGAGGAGTTCTGCATCCGGCACCTGGGAGAGGAGCTGTACCGAGGCCTCCGCCTCACAGCTCGGACCGAGGGCTACCCGGACCTGGTGCCCATCCTGAAGTGGCTGAAGGCCGAGGTGGTCGCCAAGCCTTGACCCGACAGCAAGCATCTGCCAGACTGGGGTGATGCGAGAAGCGCCCCCCGTCACACCCGAGCTAATCGCCTACATCGAGGGCATCCGAGCCACTCAAGGGTGCGTCCAGTGCGGCAAGGAAGGCGACCCGCTGGCCCGGGTGGACCGCAACCGCGACGTCTGGTGCGGCCAGCACAGCTACATCACGCTGAAGGAGCAGCCGTGGCCCTGACCGTCCTGGACGCCGCCCCGCTGAACGCCGCGGTGGACCGCTACTGCCGGATGCTCGACCGCAACCTCAAGAACGTCGCTCGTCGGGTGGCTGCCGATACCGGAGCCAACCCCGAATCGGTGGACCGAGCCCTGTCGAGGATGCGTGAGAAAGGCCGGGTGAACCTCAAGCTGGCCGACGAGGTCTGCCATGCCCTGGGTCTGGACCTGTCCGTGGTCTACCCCGACCACGCCCACTTCCCCGAGGGGGAGATTCCCGACGACGACATGAACGACCTCATCCCGATGCCCGATGAACCCCTGCCCGAGCCCTGGGAGCCTGTGCTTCTGGTGGGCGAGTCATGGAAGCACCTGAACGGCAACGGCCACAAGCACACTGACGCCGAGCTGGACGCGCTCCAGACCATCCTTACTGCTCTGCAAGCCTTCGACCGTGATGCCCAGGAGCGGATGCTGTCCTACATCACTGCCAGGATTGCCGTCGAACACAGGGAGGCGAGATGAACGACGACCTACAGGAACGGTTCGCCCGCTACCAGGAAGCCAAGCGGGTCCACGCTGAAGCGATGGGCAAACGCGACGAGCTGCTCCGGATGGTCGAGCTGGCCGAGAGGGCAGAGATAGACGCACGGCTCGCCCTGCGCGAGGCCGCGGATGCGCTCCTGGACCTGGACCCGGAGATGGCGCGATGAGAGGCGTCCGCGTCGTCAGCGATGGACCGATGGGACGAAGCGCCAAGGTCTACATCGAGCCCGACTCCGACGACGATGACCTCATCGACATCTCCCGGCGCATCATGGCGGTGCGCATCGACATGAAACCGGGCAACCTCAACCACATCGAGCTGGACGTGCTGCCCGGCAAGCTGGAGGTGAGGGGCGAAGGCGATGTCCGCAAGCACGTCATGGTCACTACCGAGTTCCTCAGCCGATTCGCGGACGACTCGCCCTGCGACTTTGACCACCACGGCTACTGCCAGGGCCACAACGACTTCAGCGGTGAGGGCTGTCGTAACGCCAAGCTCCTGGCCATCATCGAGGAGGTCGAGCGCGATTGGCGGGACTTCATCGAGGTCAGCGCGCTGGGAGATGACCACCGCCGGTATCACACCGCAGGCGACCTGGGCGACGAAGGCTCAGCAGGAGCTGAAGAACCAGGAGATGAGCACGTTGGCGACGACGCTGATGGTGGTGAAGATGATGAAGGGCCACCAAATCCAGCGGTGCCCGCGGAATAGCGGGCTGTCCGGGTCCATCGTCGGCTCGCTCTCAGGCATACGTGAGATTGTCACGCCAGGTGGGTATCAGCTCCCGGCTCTTGCCGTGACATGAAGTACCGAGGTATGCTGAGCTGGTGACCGACCCCTTCGTGTTGCACCATGCCGACTGCCTGGACGTCCTGCGGGAGATGGAGTCCGACAGCATCGACTCCCTGGTGACCGACCCCCCGGCTGGCATCGAGTTCATGGGCAAGGCGTGGGACAGCTTCGCCAGCTGGGAGGCGGGAAATAGCGAGGGGTGGGAGGACCGCCCCGAGGGCCGCAAGTTCGTGCAGCCTGGAGCCAACACCGTCGGCAACCCGACCTGCGCCACCTGTGGCAAGCGTCGGTATGGAGGCAAGAGCAAGTGTCGGTGCGAGGCCCCAGCGTTCGACATGAACCATGTCCAGGACCTACGGACCCACCACGCCATCTCTACCCGCCAGAACTTCATCGAGGCGATGACCCGCATCCTGAGGGAGTGCCTACGGGTCCTCAAGCCCGGTGCCCATGGGTTGGTCTGGGCCATCCCCCGCACCTCCCACTGGACAGCCACAGCCTTGGAGGATGCAGGCTTTGAGATACGCGACGTCATCACCCACCACTTCGGTTCGGGATTCCCGAAGTCGCTGGACGTGAGCAAGGCCATCGACAAGGCGGCAGGGGCGGTGCGGGAGGTGGTCGCGAAGAAGCGGACGGCGTCCGGAGGGATGGAAGCACTGAACCGCATCAACGCGGAGTCACACGACTACCGCCCCGATGGCTACCAGAAGGGCGAGAACATCCTGGACGTCACTGCACCAGCATCCCCCGAGGCCGAACAGTGGTCAGGCTGGGGTACCGCGCTCAAGCCAGCCACCGAGCACTGGATATTGGTGAGGAAGCCCCTGGGTGAGCGCAACGTCGCCGCCAACGTCCTAGAGCACGGGACAGGCGGTATCAACATCGACGCGAGCAGGGTCGCCGTGGATGCCGATGACAGCATCTACGCGAAGAACCCTCACACCGACGGCACCATCGGGGCTAAGGGCATCTACAACAGCGGGAAGCCCCGCGGTCCACAATCTGACCCCCGCAAACGCAAGGGCGTAGTCGGTACAGATATGGGCATCACCAACGCTGACGTCGAGAAGTTCCAGCAGGCCCAGCGCGAGAGCACCGAGCGCATGGAGTCCCTGGGCCGCTGGCCGTCCAACGTCCTGCTCTCCCACGCCCCTGAGTGCGAGCTGGTGGGGACCAAGCGGGTGAAGGGCGTTACCGGCTCAGGGGATGCAGGTCGCAACGCAGGCAAGGTGTCGAACGCCTACGGAACCTATGCCGGGGACCCGGATGCTCCCGAGGTCGTGGGATACGTCGATGAGGACGGCATGGAGACCGTCGAGGACTGGTCCTGCGTCGAAGGATGTCCTGTGCGACTCATGGACGAGCAGAGCGGGATGCGCCGCGACGGAGTGGCCGGACCGCGGTCATCCGGTATCGGCAGCGCGAACGCCTACTCGCCGAGCGCGACGAATGAGTCAGGCATCGGTCAAGCTCAGGGGTACGGAGGTGAAGGCGGGGCGTCGCGCTTCTTCGCCGCCTTCCACCCGTTCATCTACGCCCCCAAGGCCTCCCGGGCCGACCGGAACAAGGGCCTGGCGCACAAGGGCATGGCTGTGGACCTGGGACTGTCGGAGGCGTTCCTGAACAAGCACCCGACGGTCAAGAACACCGCGCTGATGGCCTGGCTGGTCAAGCTCATCACGCCCCCGGGTGGCACGGTCCTGGACTGCTTCATGGGCTCAGGGTCCACAGGGGTGGCAGCTGTGGACGCCGGGTTCTCGTTCGTCGGCATCGAGCGCGAGGCCGAGAGCTACGAGGTCGCGAGGCAGCGCCTGAATGACGCCGCATCGCGTCCGCGGCTGTTCTAGCTAGAACGCGACCTTGCTGAACACGTAGGCCGAGGCCGCACCCACGATGAGGGCGGTCTCAGGCAGGTCCACGCTCGTGCCGTAGCTGATGGATGCCAAGGCGAGCAGGACCGCTGCGCACAGCAGGAACCAGAATGAAGCCGGACGTCGGTTCGGTTGTTCGCTCATCCGTCAAGGCTCTCACATGCGGTAGGAAACCTGCCCATGGGTCAACGATGGGTCGATGGCAGCACTCGCGTGTCCAGCGTGCGGGGGCACCGTCTGGCTCGCACACTGTCGGCAGCGCGACTGCGACTGGCAGGTCTGCAAGGGCTGTAGCCTGCGAGCAGACCTGGTGGGCAAGCGTGCGGCCATCAACGATGCCAACCGCCCGGAGTTCTATCCGCTGGGGCGTTAGTAGTCATCGCCTGCCAGGCGGTCTACCATCAGTGACGTGACCACCGAGCGGTTCTGCTCGCGACCATGTAGCTACGCAGCGGCGAGGTCGAGATGACGGCACAGTTCCCAGCGACCGGCATCGAGCCCAAGGAAGAAGAATGGGGTCGCGTAACACGTGCCTTGTTCTACGACGACCAAGGCCGTCCCCTGGGTGGAATCGCGTCCCAGCAGATTCCCGACGACCCGTTCGTCGGCAAGTACGGCAAGACCACCGAGAAGCGGCTCAAGGAACCACCCTTCTCCCTGGAGCAGCTGGTGTTCCTCGCCGAGGCCCACCCGGTCCATTCGGCAGCCTTGGAGCAGAAGGCCTCCGACGTCGCCGGGTCGGGGTGGAAGTGGGAACCCCTCATGGACGAAGCCGAGGAGGAGGTCCGCGACGCCATCGAGGACCGGTTCGTCCGGCTGAGCCCCGACGTCCACATCAGCGAGATGCTCTACGCCGTGTGGCTGGACTTCGAATCCATCGGCCAGGGCTACATCGAGGTGGTCCGGGACGCCGAGGGAATCGTATCGGCGCTGTACCACATCCCCGCCCACACGGTCCGGGCGTGCGTAGACGGCAAGCGGTTCGTCCAGGTCCGGGACAACCGGGAGACCTGGTTCAAGATGTGGGGCTGGGACAAGG
>WUUC01116402.1_pt1 | contig 11849 bp, 10 predicted proteins | sample 6278441 | NCBI WGS metagenome assembly WUUC01 (sample SAMN13675441, study PRJNA597444) | soil metagenome | isolation source: soil | place: USA: Washington | collected 2017-10 | reverse complement strand
TTCCCGCCCTGGTCAGCGGCGAGAATTACCGCGAGGCCTTGTTCGCGGGAAGCAAGCCGTTGTATACAGTGGAAGAAATGAGAAAACTGGGTGTTACATCACCAACCGATGTTCCCAGCGACCGTCAGGCCACGCTAGTGGAGTTGGCGAATACCGCCGGGAACGAGTATTGGCTGGGTTTTAATAATTTTTTTGTCATCACGCGCTACAACCGCAGCGTGCATTACGCCATGTCGGTGTTGCAACTGGCTGAAGAAATTCGTGCGGCACGGAATTCCGATTTTCGATGAAAACAAAGTATTGAACCTAAATTCGGTAGTTGACCGCTTATTTAATAGATCAATGCTATGCCGGCCGCAAACTGCCGTAAGTCGACAGGAATTCTCGCATAATCCGGCGCTGGCATCACTGAAATGACAACAGGCCGAGGTGCAGGCGAGAACAGGCGGCAAATGCCTCGTGGCCATTCGTCACCGATAGACATCCAATCCGTTACCTTGAAATCACCCTTCCAGCTCGCAACGGGTTTCGAGCACCGCGCTATCTTCGAGATAGGTTCGGCCACCAGGTTTTGCGTCGAGCAAGCCGATTGTCCACGCACCACCCTTCTCCAGGTCGAGCAAGGTTGCAAACAAAGAGGGCTGGTCAAAGCGCCCCGGGCAGTACCAGACGATAGAGCCATCAGTCGCCACAATGGCAGCGGTTTGCCGGTCGCCGATGACTGCAAGATCGCCAATCTCGAATTTAAGATTAGCCATGGCCATCTGTTCCCCTAATTATTTGCTGCGCGGTCTAATTGGCTGAACGCGACGACGTGATCCGCTTCCAGCCGGATGCCGATTTTTTCACCTAGTGCGTGATTGTGGTGACTGGGTACCAGTGATAGGGCAATGCCGCCGCCTGGCAGGCGCAGGGTATATAAAATATCGGCCCCGCGGAAAGCTTTATGCACTACGGCAGCCTGGACGGGACTGGCGTCGTCGTGCACGATGTCATCCGGCCGTATCAGTACGTCCACGGGATTACCTGCCCGGCACAGTTGGCAATCCGGCGTGCATTGATGCGGGATATCTCCAGTCAGAACCCCCAGTTCGATTTCCACATGACGCGGATCAAGCATCTTGCCGGAGAGGAATACCCCCTGCCCGATGAAATTTGCGACGAAACGGTTGGCGGGCCTGTGATAGAGATTATAAGCCGTATCCCATTGCTGGATTTCGCCGCGATGCATGACGCCGATTTCGTCTGCTATGGCGAATGCCTCGTCCTGATCGTGCGTAACCAAAATAGCGGTAGCGTTCTGGCTTTTGAGGATGTCGCGTACCTCCAGGCTCAAACGCTCGCGCAGGCTTACGTCCAGATTGGAGAAGGGTTCATCCAGCAATAGCAGATCGGGTCGCGGGGCTAAAGCGCGCGCCAGTGCTACGCGCTGCTGTTGACCGCCGGAAAGTTCGTGTGGGTATTTGGCCCCCGCATCGCCCAGGCCTACGGTTTGCAGCAATTCGGCGACGCGAGACGCGCGTTCTTGTTTTTGCATGCGGTGCAGGCCAAAGCCGATATTGGCGACGACGGTGAGATGAGGAAACAAAGCATAATCCTGAAATACCATGCCTATATGTCGCTGCTCCGGCGGCAAACAGAAGCTGGCATGACTTATCGCTTTGCCGTTCAAGAGAATTTCGCCAGCCGATATCGGTTCAAACCCTGCAATGCAGCGCAGCACAGTCGTTTTGCCGCATCCGCTTGGCCCCAGCAGGCAGCCTATCTCACCTTTTTTCAGCGTAAACGACAAATCATTCACCACTACCTGTTTGCCGTAGGCATGGCGGATATTCTTAAGTTCGAGAAGTGTGCTCATGGGAAGTTCAAACTGAACCGGCAATTGGAGGGAGTAGTGAACGCGCTATAAAGGTGAAGGTCAATGGCGCAGAAAAATCCTTGTGGATCGTGCACGAGCTGAAAAATGCGTAGCCGATTGCCGGATTTAGGTTCACGAACTTATTTTTCAGTTTGCCGCACAAACAATATTATCGGGAACAGGCCCGCCAGTACCAGCGCTACCGCGGGGAGAGCGGCCTGCTCCCAGGCGCCTTCAGAAGTCATTTCGAAAATTCTTACCGCGAGCGTATCCCAACCGAAGGGTCGCGTCATCAGGGTAATGGGCATTTCTTTCATCACGTCCACGAATACCAGCGTGGCAGCGGTAAATATTCCACCTTTCAGAATAGGCAAATGTACCCGCCGCAGCATTGTCCATCCGCTCAAACCAAGTCCCCTTGTGGCTTCATCGATGCTACTGGTTATACGTTGCATGGCGCTGTCTATCGGGCTATGACTCACCGCAAGAAAACGCGTCATATAAGCGATCAGCATCGTGGCAAGCGTGCCCTGGATCAGTAGTCCGGTCTCTATATGAAATAGTTGCATGGCCATTTCGCTCAGCCAGTTATCTACCCACGCAATCGGAATAAAAATTCCTATCGCCAGAACGGCGCCGGGGAGGGCGTAGCCGATAGTGGCAACGCCTACTGCGGCGCGGGTAACCGGATCGGGATAGCGGCGCACCGCGTAAACCACAAGCAGTGCGACAGAACAGGTCAATAGAGCGGCAAAGGTGGACAGTAGTAGCGAGTGCCAGAGGAATTCCAGATAACGCTGGTCGAAATCCTGGGCAAAAACAGTGGCCGCCCAAATACCCAGTTGCGCAACCGGCAGCAGAAATGCAAAAAACAATGTGACTGAAGCAACCCCGGTAAGCGACCATGCGCGCCAGCCATGGACCGCTATGCGCCCCGCGCGCGCACTTTGTTTCAATTCGGCATAGCGCATACGCGAACGAAATTGTTGCTCCATGACGATCATTGCAAAGACGATCACGATCAGCAATGAGGCGAGCTGAGATGCCGCGGACAACGAAAACATACCGAACCAGGCTTTATAGATAGCAGTGGTGAAAGTGTCGTAATTGAAAACCGCTACCGTGCCGAAATCCGCCAGGGTTTCCATCAGCGCCAGCATTATCCCGCCTGCAATCCATGGCCGTGCCATGGGCAATGCCAGCTTGAAAAATCCTTGTGTACGATTCAAGCCCAGCGATTGCGCCGCTTCCAGGGAACGTTTGCCCTGAGTAAGAAAGGCATTACGCGCCAGCAAATAAACATAAGGATAAAACGCCAGAATCATGACAATAATGACGCCCAGCCTGCCGCGCACATTCGGAAACCAGAATAGGTCAGGCCCCAGCCAGGAGCGCAGCATAGTTTGGACCGGGCCGGTATAGTCGAATAGACCAAGTGCGACGAACGCGGTGACGTAAGCTGGAATGGCGAGCGGCAGCAACAGCGCCCAGGAAAAGAATTTTCGCCCCGGAAATTCACACACCGCGGTAAACCAGGCAAGACTTACTCCCAGGAGTGCGGCGCCGGAGCCTACTCCCAGTGCAAGCCAGAACGTATTCACCAGCACGCTGGGCAGCGTGGTTTCAACCAGGTGTTGCCAGACGTCGTCAGTTGGAGCGAGAAATGACGAGATGATGGTGCCGATAGGGACCAGCACCAGCGCGGCTACCAAAAAAGGGATTAGACGCCAGCCCCATGAAGCGCGATAAGCGGACGATGAGAAGCGCGAAAAACCGGCTCTCGTGCTGCTGCTTTTTCCCGATAGATTGCGCGTTTCACCCTTCACCTTTTAATCTGAATCCGGCAGTTGTAGCGAATTCACAGTGAAGGTGAAAGACAAATAGCGCAAAAGGCCTTTGCGGGTCATGGCGCTTAACCGATCGATGAGCTGGAAAAACGAGCGCGAAACGGCGGGAGCCGGGTAAACCTCTATCGCCAACCGGCCCGGTCCATCAGTTTAACCGCTTCCGTTTGCAACTCGCCGGCCGTGGTCACGTTTATCGGATTCTGTTTGAATGTTCCCCAGGCTGCAACCACGGGGCTGGATTTTATGCCGGGGTTGGCCGGATACTCCATGTTCACGTCGGCGAACAAGTTCTGCGCTTTCTCTGAGGAGAGGAATTCCAGCAGTTTGACAGCCGCGTCGGCGTTGCGGGCATGCCTGGTAACACCCGCTCCCGAGATATTGACATGAACACCGCTGCTCGCCTGGTTAGGCCAGAAAATTGCCAATGGCAAGGCTGGGTTCTTTTCCATCAGGCGGCCAAAATAATAGCTGTTAACCAAGGTCACGTCGCACTGCCCCGCAGCGACGAATTCCATCGCCTTGGTATCATCGGACAGGGGATCAGTGGCAAGATTGGCGACCCAGCCTTTTACGATTTGTTCGGTCCTGGCTTCGCCGTGCTCGGCGATCATCATCGCTACCAGGGATTGGTTATATACTTTTTTTGAAGTGCGCAGACACAACCGCCCTTTCCATTCAGGTTCCGCCAGCGCTTCGTAAGTCGAAAGATCGGAGGGCTTCACTTTATCTATGTTATAAACGATGGGACGGGCACGCACCGACAATCCAAACCATCGGTTCTGGGGGTCGCGCAAATAAGAGGGGATATTGGCCTCCAGCGTTTTTGACTCTACTGGTCTCAATAGTCCTTCCCGCGCAGCTTCCCACAGGTTACCCGCATCAGAGGTGATGAGCATGTCTGCCGGCGTGTTTTTTCCCTCCGCTTTGAGGCGCGCGAGCAACGGGCCTTCCTTATCGGTGACGAATTTTACGGTGATACCGGTATCTTTGGTGAAAGCGTCAAACATTGGCTTGATAAGTTGTTCGATGCGTGCAGAATAGACAACGACCTGCTCCGCCTGGGATGCGCCGGCACCAAACAGCGTGACACAGCAAAACATTGCGGTAAGATAGCGGTTGAAGCAGGATCTCAGCATTTTTATCACTCCGAAGTTGAAAGAGCGGAAACAGTCAATAATAACTATATTATAAATGATAATAATTATCAGTAAAGCACGGTATTCGCGCTACCATGGATAAACCACACCCGAATCCTTCTTATCAACGCCTGCAAGAGTTGCTTGCCATTCCCGAGAGGCAGCGGAGCGAAGCCCAATGGGATGAGATAAACGAGCTCGAGATTACTCTGACTCCTGTCAATCGCGCCGTTACTTCGGAGCAAGCCGCTCGCCGAAGGATTGCTACCCCCGCTGGTCAGCAGCTAAAACCACGTGATGGCACGCAGGGCAAGAGGCCGCTCAAGAAGCTTCGCAAGCGGCCGTCCAAAGGAAGTGGAGGAAGTGGAAGTGCGGGAAGTACGCCATAACATGAATTGGGCCGCTGTCCATCCATTCTTCACTCGTTCTTCCCGGTCATCAACAAATCACTTCCGATTTACCGCCCAGGGGCCATCTCCTGCCCGAAATCATGGCAGTGAGCAGGGTGATGCCATTTCGAATAATGATGAAATTTAAAGGGAGGAGTGATGCAACTTACAACCACCCCAGGCATTGATGGAAAGCGCGTCACGAAGTACTGCGGCGTTATCGCCGGAGAAGCAATTCTCGGCGCGAATTTGTTCAAAGACCTTTTTTGCAGGAATTCGGGATCTGGTGGGTGGACGTTCTGCAACCTACGAGAAGGAGCTTCAGCGGGCCCGCGAGATTGCACTTGAAGAGCTGCGTCAGCGCGCTCAAGATCTCGGTGCAAATGCGGTGATCGGTATTGATATCGATTACGAGATAATGGGTAAGGACAACGGCATGTTGATGGTTTCCGCCAGCGGAACCGCCGTAATCGTAGAGACCATTAAGTAAGGATTCCTCAAACTCATGCGGAATACTTAACGGGGCCATCAGACAGAAGACAGGAGTTGCTATCAGCAAAATTTGAAGGCATAAGCTGGCGGGGACCGCAAAGATGGAAGCGGGAAAGGGCAATAGCAGCTACCAGGGAATAGTCTGGCCATCATAAGCGATGAATGTTCCCGAGTCGGCCAGAGTCAATTGACTGATGACGTGGCGCATGCCCGATACGCTTTGGGTGGTGGAAATCAATGCGTTCGGTCCGCCCATTTCGGTCTGTACCCATCCAGGATGGAAAACCACCGCGATGACGCCAGTTGGCTTCAGATCGATGGACAGGCTCTTTACCACCATATTCACCGCCGCCTTGCTTGACCGGTAAATATAACTGCCGCCGCCGCGATTGTCCTCGATGCTGCCCATTTTGCTGCTGATGGTCACAATAATTTTTTGATTGCTCCGTCCGATCTGGGTGGCAAACGTCTGGGCCATCTTCAGCGTAGCCATGGTATTGACGAGAAATGCGTGCGCCCAAGCCTCATAGTCGATATCATCGTTCTTATGCGTCGCCGTATAGATTCCGGCGTTGTTAACGAGCAGATCGATGGATTCGTTGATTAGTGATAGTGCCAATGTTTCAATCTGTGCATGATCAGCGACATCAAGCGGGTGCACTGTGATCTGGTCAGGGTATCCGGCGGCCAGGGCGTTGAGCATATCCGATTTTTCCGGTTGACGGCTGCAAGCTAGAATACGCCAGCCCTCGGCGGCGTATTGCCTGACGAACTCCAGCCCGATTCCGCGATTGGCGCCTGTAATTAATGTGGTTTTCATGTTTCCTCCTTACGTTTATTTCACGTATTTCTGAATCCTTCGCGGTTTACCAGAGTACCTTGCTGCTGTGACAGGTAGTGTTAGTGGACGAATACCGCAAAGTGAAGAGACTCTACAGTTTTTACCGAACACATATATGAATTTAAACGAATGCCAATACTACAGGGAACGAGGGATATGACCCAGCGAATTGCATTAGTTACCGGCGCGTCAAGCGGTATCGGGAGAGCGACCGCCGAACTCCTTGCCAAAAATGGCTATTACGTGTTTGCGGCAGCGCGACGCCTGGACAGGCTGGAACAGATACGTTCTGATCACATTGAGCCAGTTGAGCTGGATGTGACCGATGAAGAGGCCATTCGTATGACTGTCAATCACGTGATATCGACCAAGGGACGAATTGATGTGCTGGTTAACAATGCGGGGTACGGTCAATTGGGCGCTATCGAATGTGTTTCGATGGAAGCGGCGCACCGACAGTTCGAAGTGAATGTTTTCGGCTATGCGAGATTCATGCAGGCAGTCCTGCCCCATATGCGGGAGCAGAGGTCAGGATGTATCGTCAACATGACGTCCGCAATGGGCAAGATGTCAACTCCGGGTTTCGGGTGGTATGCGGCTTCCAAGCATGCCATAGAAGCGCTAACCGATGCCGTGCGCGGCGAAGTGATGGAATTCGGGATTGAGGTCGTGCTTATTGCTCCGGGTTTGATCAAGACGGAATTTGTTCCCCGGCAACTGGCGTTGCTCGATACTGTTGCGCACCCGCCCGCTTATCAGAAAGTTATTAAGGGTCTTCATCATCTCCTGGTCAATGAACCGACGTCGCCGGGTCCCGCTATCATCGCGCAAGCGGTGCTCGATGCCGTTACAGGCGCCAATCCGCCAGTGCGACATGCGTTGCCCCTTGATGCAAAGTTAGCCGCGGCAGCAAGATGGTTGTTCGGCGCCCGTCTCTTTGCCTGGGTAATCCGCAGGCAAATGAAATTCTAGGATGCCAGTGTAGTGAGCAGATATCTCTGCTCACTACACTGGGATAGTACGAGGGGGAGCCGCATTACGCAGCTTTATCTTGCTGTAAATCAATCACTGGGCGCCTCCTTGGTTGAAGAGAAGAGATCCCAGGAGGCGATGAATAGCGCTGCAATTACCGGACCAATAACGAAACCATTCAGACCGAAAAGAACCAGGCCTCCGAGCGTCGAGATGAGGATCACATAATCGGGTATTTTAGTATCACGGCCGACGAGTACGGGTCGTAAAAGGTTATCAACGAGTCCGATCACAAATACACCGAACGCGATGAGGACCACGCCCTGCCAAATGGCGCCGGTAAGCAGGAAGTAGATTGCTACCGGTACCCAGATCAATCCGGCTCCGACTGCCGGTATCAGGGAAAGGAAGGCCATCACAAAGCCCCATAGCAATGCTCCCTGAATGCCGAGGAACGAGAACATGACGCCGCCTAATGCGCCTTGTATTGCAGCAACAGCAACATTGCCTTTTACGGTGGCGCGAATAACAGTTGTGAACTTGCTGAACAAATGCCGCTTGTGCTCCATGCTGAGGGGCATCGCTTGCTTGATCTTCGCGGAGAGAGCGGCGCCGTCACGCAGCAAGAAAAAAAGCAAGTACAGCATGATGCCGAAGCTGATGACGAATTCAAAAGTATTCTGGCCGATGCTAAGAGCGTGCATCGCAAGAAATTGACTGCCCTGTAAAACACCGGTCGACAGCATCTCCTGCAGCTCGGAAATATTTGTGAGTCCGGAACGTTCCAGCAAATTGACCATCCATGGTGGCAAAGCGCCCATGATTTGAGAGAAATAGGCGCCAAAATTCAACTCTCCCGACCGGATCCGTTGGTAAACAACAACCCCTTCCTGTAGCAGGGAAATCGTCATTAGTGTAACCGGGAGAATCACCATGATCAGGCAGAGCAACAGGGTGGTGAACGCGGCAAGATTCTGGCGCTGGTGCAAACCGGCCAGCAGCCGCCGATAAAGCGGCATAAATATAATGGCGAGAATCGAGCCCCAGAACACCGCACCATAGAATGGCAAAAGGATCCATCCGAATGCCAGCGAGACGATGATCAACATGAGCAGGAAGGTTTTTTTTTGAAGCTCGGGGGAGTTCATATAAATCCGGGTGATGAAGTGAGGACGCTTATTAAGTTCGTAACCCAATCCTACCTTAACTTAGCCTTAAGTAGGGCAGCGGGGCGAGAAAAAGAAGGTGAGACCGTTGGGCGCACTTTGGATTTTTTCGGCCGGGGTTCGACGCTGCCTGAGGGAACGCCCTGCCAAATGAAGCAGTGCGCGACTATGCATGCCAATTGCATTGCGCAACATGAGGCGTTCATATGCCAGCAGCACCAGTTGCCAACCGCGGCCGGATTTGACGAATCGAAATGAAAAAGCGCTATTTTATTTATATGCGCCGTTTTTTAATTTAAATCTTTGATCCGCGAACAGGCAGTACAAACGGCATGCGGCGCAAGCCGCTATCCAACCGGCTATTCGAATTGTTTCTGGTGCCTGCTAACCGCTGTAGGCGGTCCAGCTGTTTGTCTGGAAAAATGGTCCCTTTCATCGATAAGAACGGACGGGCGATTTCTCGTTGAGTCACGCGCTGCAAAAGCCCTCACGGGGTTTGACGGAGGCCCCATGGTTTTGGCCAGGCTAAAAAGTACTATCGAGTCGCTACATCACGATGAACCACCTATTCAATATCCCGAAAAGTGATATCAGACCGAGAATTAACACGATCAGAACGACTAACGTCTTATCCGTTTTCATCACGATTCTCCTTCTTAAATTGATACATTCAGTCGGTCCGTTCAAGCTCGAAGCATAACCATAATTAAAATATGGTTTTAGTGTAGCGCAATATTCGGACGATGAATATATTTTTTATTTTGACTCTATCTGGACAATCGTGACAGGCGCAAATTTTGGAAGAAATGGGCAACCTGGCTTCAGGCATCGTATAATAATTGCTTCCATATCTATGCCAGTCTGTGATGGACAAGGACATCCCTATGCTGCATATCCTCCTTGCTGAGGACAATCCGGCGGATGTGCTGCTCGTTCGGGAGGCCTTGAACGAAGCGCGCATCGCGTGCAACCTCCGTGTCATGAAAGATGGCGAACAGGCGATCCAGTTCATTGAAAGCCTCGATGACGATCCAGCCTCGCCTCGCCTCGACATGCTGCTGCTTGACATGCACTTGCCCAAGCGCGACGGCGAGGAGATTCTCAACCGGCTTCGGTCCACAGAACATTATTCGCAGACACCTGTTATCGTCATGACTGCTTCGGACGCGCCGCGCGATTATGATGACAAGAAGCACATCACGCATTACTTCAGGAAGCCCTCAAGCTTGAGCGACTATATGCAGCTCGGCGCCATCGTCAGGGAGATTGCCGGCAACAATTGCGCGTTGCCTAGCCGCGTGGACAGCGCAGCATGACATCGGAGAAAAAGACTGCTTTCAATCCTGACGAGAACTCCAGCATTGAACATCGTAATGATCCGGCCGCAGAGTTTCTGGAACGCGGCAGTGGAACGGACTCGCTGAAGCAGTCGGGCGATGAGCTCGGGGAACAGGCCAGAGGCATTCTTGAAAGCATTACCGACGGATTTTGCGCCTTTGATCGCGAGTGGCGTTTCACCTATTTCAATGCAGCAGCGGAGCAGATGGCCGGCGTACCGCGCAGTGAGATCCTCGGCAGGAGCCAATGGGAATTATTTCCCGCGACCTGCGACACCATCCTGGAGAGGGAGTATCGCCGGGCCGCCCGTGACCGCGTGCGGGTGGAGTTTGAGGTATGGTACGAGACTTGGGCGCGCTGGTATGCAGTCCGCGCTTATCCAGCAAAGGACGACGGGCTTTTCGTCTATTTCCGCGATATCACCGAGCGCAAGCAGGCGACGGAAGCGTTTCAGGAAAGCGAAGCCCGGTTTCGGGCGCTCGTCGAGGCCTCAGCCCAGTTTGTGTGGAGTACGGACGCGAAGGGCGCTGTGGTTGAAGACTCCCCTTCCTGGCGCGCTTTTACCGGGCAAAGCTACGAGGAGTTCAAGGGATCCGGCTGGCTTGATTACATTCATCCGGACGACCATGCGCGGACTGCGGCCTCGTGGCGTGAGACAGTGACGACAAGAGCGCCTTATTCCTTGGAGTACCGGCTCAGGCACGTGAGCGGCGAGTGGCGATGGAATGCGGTTCGCGGCGCCCCGCTTGAGGCGGCTGACGGGAGCATCAAAGGCTGGATTGGGATGAACATTGATATTACCGGGCGCAAGAACGCCGAGAGGGAGCGCGACCGCATCAACGCGCTGCTTACCACCATTCTTGACAGTAGCCCCGACGTAATTGCCGCCAAAGACCCGGAAGGACGCTACCTTGCCTTGAACGAGGCGACGGCGCGAATGATCGGCCGGCCTGTCACCGAACTTGTCGGCCGCACGGACCGGGAACTGGCCGATGCGAAGATCGCCGAGCCCATCATGGCCGTGGATAGCGAGGTAATGCGCACGGGAAAAATAGTGTCGACCGAGGAACAATACCCCGATGCCGCCGGCAGGACGCGCTTTTTCCACTCCATCAAGGCTCCGCTTCGCGACGGAACTGGCACGCGCGCGGGTGTCGTCGTCGTGTCGCGGGATGTGACCAGGCAAAAACAGATTGAGGACGCCCTTCGCAAGAGCGAGGAAGAGTTTCGCACGCTCGCTGATAATATCTCTCAGTTCGCGTGGATGACGGACGAGAAGGGATGGGTTTCCTGGTACAACCAGCGCTGGTATGACTATACCGGCACCACGCTGGAAGACATGCAGGGATGGGGCTGGCGGGAGGTTGTTCATCCAGAGCATGTGGATCGGGTCCTCGAGCATATCAGCCATTGCTTTGAAACCGGAAAAGTCTGGGAAGATACGTTCCCTCTCCGGGGAGGGACTGGGAGCTACCGCTGGTTCCTGTCCCGTGCGCTACCCATTCGCAATGCGGAGGGCGGGATTGTCCGCTGGTTTGGAACGAATACGGACATCACGGCCCAGCTGGAAACCGAGCAGGAGCTCAGGCGCGCGAATGCAGACCTTGAACAGTTCGCTTACTCTGCCAGCCACGACCTTCAGGAACCGTTGCGAAGCGTCAGCATCTACAGCGAGCTTCTAGTCAAGCGCCATGGGGCCATCCTGGATGGCGAGGCACGCGAGTTTCTTGAGTATCTGAAGGGCGGGGCATCGCGCATGGAGATGCTCGTCCGCGACCTCCTTGCTTATACGCAGGTGAGCCAGCTCCGC
>WUUC01178620.1_pt1 | contig 11851 bp, 14 predicted proteins | sample 6278441 | NCBI WGS metagenome assembly WUUC01 (sample SAMN13675441, study PRJNA597444) | soil metagenome | isolation source: soil | place: USA: Washington | collected 2017-10 | reverse complement strand
GCGACCACCGCTTCGACGCGGTGCAGTCCTTCAGCGACGCGTCGTTGACCGAGTGCCCGGAGTGCAGCGGCAAGCTGCGCAAGCTGTACGGGTCGGTCGGCGTGGTCTTCAAGGGCAGCGGCTTCTACCGGACCGACAGCCGCTCGGAGAGCAAGTCGTCCGCCGCCGCGTCCTCGTCGGACAAGTCGTCCTCGTCGGACAAGTCGTCCTCGTCGGACAAGTCGTCGTCGACGGACAAGTCGACCTCGTCGGAGAAGTCGACCACGTCCACGTCGTCGGACAAGTCGTCGAGCGCCGCCGCGTCGTCGTCCTCTTCGTCGTCCTCGTCCTCGTCGAAGGACAAGGTCGCCTGACGGAGTTGTCCACAGCCCGCTGAGTTGTCCACAACCGCCCGGTTCCCGGGCGGTTGTGTCGTCCTCCGGCCGTACCGTCGGTCCCGTGAAGATCTCCCTGCGCCCCCGCGGCAGGCTCCGGCGACCGGCGGTCCGCCGCGTGCTGGCTGTCGCGCTGGTGCTGCTGGCCGCGGCACTGGCCTTCCGCTCCCCGCCCGGTGAACAGGCGCCGACGGTCCCCGTGCTGGTGGCCGCCCGCGACCTGCCTCCGGGCGTGACCCTGCGCGCCGCGGACGTGGCCGTGGCCCGGGCTCCGGCGTCGTTACGCCCGCCGGCCGCGCTCACCGAGCCCGCGCAGGCGGCGGGCCGCGTGCTGGCCGGTGCCACCACGGCGGGCGAGCCCCTGACCCGCGCCCGCCTCGTCGGCCGGGAGAACAGCCACCTGACGACGGGCGATCCGTCCGCGGCGGCCGTTCCGTTCCGCCTGGCCGACCCGGAGGTGGCGGCCCTGCTGACCCCGGGCTTGCGGGTGGACGTGGTGACGGTCTCGACCACTGACGCGGAGGCCGTGGTCCTGGCCGCGAACGCGACGGTCCTGACGGTCCGCCCGGCCGACTCGACGGCGGACGGCCGCCTGGTCGTCCTGGCCCTCCCCCGTCCGGAGGCGACGCGGGTCGCGGCGGCCTCACTGGGTCAACCGGTGGCGGTGACCCTGCGCTGACCGCGCTTCGCCGGGTGCCCGGCGCCGTCAGGCGGCGAACCCGAGCACGAGGGACCCGACGACCGGCGCCATGTAGACCAGGGGGAACGCCGTGTGCGAATACCAGCGTGCCCGCAGCACCGTGATCACGGCCCCGATGAAGTACAGGACCAGCCCGATGCCCGCCATGACCCCGATGACCGGGACGAACAGCCCGACGACGAGGCCGACCGCCCCCGCGGCCTTGGCGGTCCCGAGCCACGGCAACCACGAACTGGGGATGCCGTAGTCGGCCAGCGGCTGCGTGACCCACGGCGCCCGGAAGAAGACGGACCCGGCCGAGAACCCGACGAAGGCGGCGGCGAAGAGGGTGACGACGAGGTGAGCGGTGGACATCGGGACTCCTCAGCGAGCTGACGGTGCGTACACCGACATGACCCGCCGCCCCACGCATGTGTGACAGCGGGGCGCACAGGTCATCCCCCCGGAGTGCCCGGCAACCGGAACGCCGGGCACCTCACTACGCTGCGTCGGCAAACCACAGCGAAAGGAGCCGTCCGGTGTTCAAGGGCTTCAAGGACTTCCTGATGCGCGGAAACGTCGTGGACCTCGCCGTCGCGGTCATCATCGGCACCGCGTTCACGGCGATCGTCACCGCGATCGCCAACAGCTTCATCAAGCCGCTGATCGCGGCCATCGGCGGCGCCAACGTGACGGGGCTGGCCTGGACCATCGTCGACGGCAACAAGGCCTCGACCATCGACTTCGCGGCGATCATCACCGCGATCATCAACTTCCTGATCGTGGCCGCGGTCGTCTACTTCCTGATCGTCCTCCCGATCAAGAAGCTGGAGGAACGCCGCAAGCGCGGCGAGGACGTGGGCCCCAAGGAGCCCACGGACACCGAACTACTGACCGAGATCCGGGACCTGCTCGCCCAGCAGCAGCAACCGCAGCAGTCCCGCCCGCAGCAGCAACAGCCGCAGCAGCAGACACAGCAGCAACGCCCGCAGCAGCCGCCGCAGGCCCCGCCGCCACCCCAGCAACCCCGCCGCTTCTGACACCACGGCACAGCGCCCGCCCCACACCCGGCAAGCGGGCGCTCCCGCCGAAGCCCCCCGGCATCAACCGCCGGACCGGCAGCACCTCCTCGGCACGGACCCCGTCCCACCTGAACCAGCAGACGACCTGGCGCACCTTTCGCCTCGGTCGCCGACCGCCTCTCCACCAACCGGCCAAGCCATCAAGCCAGCGGCCACGCACAGCCAATGGGATCGGCAACCGCGTCCCGCCTCGGCGGTTATCGAACCCCGCCGAATCACCCCTGAATCGGCAGCTGCCATCCACCCCAGGCCGGCGGGCGCCACTGCCCGAGTCGCCAACCGCCACTCCGTCAACCGGCCAAGCCACCGCCACGCTGCCCGGTCAGCCCCACTGAGCCGGTAACCGCCTCCCTGCCCCAGTGGGCCACCGCACCCCATCGAGCCAATCCCGAAACCGGCGGCCGCCTCCCCGCTCCGATCCACACGAAGCGCGGCAGCCGACTCCGCTGCCCCAAAGCCAAGCGCCATCGGCCGTAGCAGGCCCGTCAACCACGAACCAGCCGGTCGGCCTCCTGCAGGGCAGCCGCGGCGCCGCACTAACCGGCGCTCTGCCTCGTCATGTTCGGGGTCCGGACATGGCTCCGGCGCGCCACGGTCGTGGCGCGCCGGTATTCGCGGGAGTGGCTCTACTCGTCGCGGTCGTGGTGGGGTGGGCGCTCCCGCTCGTACCAGTCGTCGCGGGGGTCCGGGGGTGTGGGGTCGCGCTCGTCGGAGGTGGTGGACGGGAGGACGTCGCCGAAGATGTCGTCCAGGTCCGGTTTGCGGCGGGGGCGGTCCGGGGGCATCAGTCCAGGGCCGAGAGCTGGTCGATCACGGCCGGCACCAGCGAGGACAGCGTGGCCATGCCGTCGCGCACCGCCGAGCGGGAGCCGGCCAGGTTGACCACGAGGGTGCTGCCGGAGATGCCGACGAGCCCGCGGGAGATGCCCGCGTCGAGGGCGCCCGCGGCGAGGCCGGACGAGCGGATCGCCTCGGCGATGCCCGGGATCGGCCGGTCGAGCACGCCCTGGGTGGCGTCCGGGGTGACGTCGCGGGGGGAGACACCGGTGCCGCCGACGGTGATCACCACGTCGACGCCGCCGATCACCGCGGTGTTCAGCGCGTTGCGGATGTCCACGCTCTCCCCGGCCACCGCGACGGTGCCGTCGACGATGAACCCGTTCTCCTCCAACAGCTCGGTGACCAGCGGACCCACGGTGTCCTCGTTCTCCCCGTGCGCCACGCGGTCGTCCACGATCACGATGAGGGCTCTGCCGAGTCGTTGTGCACTCCGTTCCATGCGCTCACCGTAGCCCGGTCTGCCGACCACCCGGCGGCAGCCCGGCCAGCCCGTCGAGCAGGTGCCGCAGCCCGAACTCGAACTGCTCGTCGAGGTCCAGGTCGAAGTCCGAACCGGACGCCACGGCGTGGAACGTCGGGTACGCCCCGGACGAGAGCAGCGCGGTCAGCTCGGCGTCCTGGGTGTTGACGAACTCCCCGTGCGTCATGCCGGTCTCCTGCACGGCCATGGCTTCGGGCTCCAGGCTGATCGCGAGGCCCCGCACGTGGGTGAACAGCGTGAGGTGCACCCGGAAGATCTGGTTCGCGTCGAACCCGGCCGCGCGCAGCGCGCTCATCACCCACTCGCTGTACGCCAGCACGTGCGGCGTGACCTGCGGCCGGGTGAGCGACATGGCCGGGGCGAGCCACGGGTGCCGCCGGAAGGTCGTCCACAGCCGCCGCGCCGCCGCCTCCAGCGCCGCCCGCCAGTCCGCCGGCCGCGGCGACGTGATCGGGTGGTCCCGGAACGCGGCGTCGATCATCTGGGTGACCAGCGCGTCCTTGCCGGGCACGTGCCGGTACAGCGACATCGTCGCCACGCCCAGCTCGGTCGCGACCCGCCGCATCGACAGGGCCGCGGATCCCTCCGCGTCGGCGATCGCCATCGCGGCACGCACCACGTCCTCGCGGCGGACGTCCCTCGGCGCGGGACGGGGCGCCGAGGGCCCCGCGGGCACGGGCGCCGCCCCGGCCACCACCGTGCCGACACCCGCCCGCGCGACCACCAGGCCCTCGTTCTGCAGCGTGGTGAGCACCCTGGTGGCGGTCGCCATCGCCACGCCCCACTGCCGCGTGAGCTGCCGCGTCGACGGCACCCGGTCGCCCGGCTTCAGCTCACCGGACGCGATCCGCCGCCGGATGCCCGCCGCGATCTCCGCCGAGTCAGCCACGGTCTCCCCTTCCCGCACTAGTGCACCGGTCGGACATGTCAACTCACGAAGCCCAGTGCACTAGTTCACATACGGTGTATATACACCACACGGACAGGGGAAACACCATGAAGCACGTGCTGATCTCCGGCGCCAGTGTCGCCGGGCCCGCCCTCGCCTACTGGCTGCACCGCCACGGCATGCGGGCGACGGTCGTGGAGCGCGCCGAGGCCGTCCGCCCCGGAGGCCTGGCCGTCGACTTCCGCGGCACCGCCATGCGGGTCCTCGACCGGATGGGCATCCTCGACGAGCTGCGCGCCCACGCCACCCACGCCGGCGACGCGATCGTGGTCGACGCCGACGGCACCCCGATCGCGACGATGCACGGCGAGATCTTCGCCGGCGAGCTCGAGGTGCTGAAGAGCGACCTGACCCGCATCCTGTACGACCTGACGAAGGACGACACCGAGTACGTCTTCGGCGACACGGTCACCGCGCTCGACCAGGGCCCCGGCGGCGTGCGCGCCGAGTTCGAGCGGGGCGGCCCGCGCACGTTCGACCTCGTCGTGGGCGCGGACGGCCTGCACTCGCGGGTCCGCACGCTCGCGTTCGGGCCGAAAGCGGACTTCACCCACCCGATGGGTTACGCCTTCGCGACGTACGGCATGCCCAACTACCTGGGCCTGGACCACTCCGGGCTGTCGCACGTCGCGGGCGACCGGTCGGTGAACGTCTTCGCGAGCAGGCACGACGCCGAGGCCCGCGTGATGTTCATGTTCCCCGCCACCGACGTACCGCGGAACCGCGAGGCCCAGCAGGAGGCGGTGCGCACGGCGTTCGCGCGCGTCGGGTGGGAGGCGCCGGAGCTGCTGGCCGCGATGCCGGCGGCCGGGGACTTCTACTTCGACGAGCTGAGCCAGATCGTGCTGCCGACGTGGTCATCCGGCCGCGTGGCACTCGTGGGTGACGCGGGCTACTGCGCGTCGCCGATGTCGGGGCGCGGGACGTCGCAGGCCCTGCTCGGCGCGTACGTCCTGGCGGGCGAGCTGGCGAGGCACGACGGCCACGAGGCGGCGTTCGCGGAGTACGAGCACGCCCTGCGCGACTACGTGGCGGCGACCCAGGCGGCGGGCAGGCAGGCGCGGGACGCGTTCGACCTCCCGCCGTCGCAGGAGCTGTTCGACATGATCGCGGCGGCGGGCACGGCCGAGGACTCGCCGGACAACGTGCCGCTGCGGGACTACCCGGCAGATCGCACGGCGGATCTGACGGTTCGGTGACGTGACCGCGCGGGTTCTCGCGCGGCGCGCGCGGCGCCCCTAGCGTCGTCGGCATGCGAGTGCTGGTCACCGGCGGCGCCGGGTTCATCGGGTCCCACGTGGCGGAGGCGCTGTCGAGCCGGGGCCACGACCCGGTCCTGGTCGACAACCTGCTGCCGAAGGCGCACGGCGAGGCGCCCGCGTACGGGGGCGTGGTCGGCGACGTCCGCGACCCCGCGCTGCTGGCGGACCTGCTCCGCGGGGTCGACGTCGTGTGCCACCAGGCGGCGGTGGTGGGGCACGGCCTGTCCCCCGCCGACGCGCCGGAGTACGCGATCCACAACGACTACGGCACGGCGGTGCTGCTGGCGGCGATGCACGAGGCCGGTGTGCGCCGCCTGGTGCTGGCGTCGTCGATGGTGGTCTACGGCGAGGGCCGGTACGCGTGCGGGACGCACGGCGTGGTGCGCCCCGGGCCGCGTCGGCAGTCCGATGTGGACAACGGCGACTACGACCCGCGGTGCCCGGCCTGCGGCGAGCCCCTGATCCCGGGCCTGGTCCCGGAGGACGCGCCGCTGGACCCGCGCAGCACGTACGCGGCGACGAAGGCGGCGCAGGAGTTCCTGGCGTCGGCGTGGGCGCGGCAGACGGGCGGCAACGTGTGGGCCTTGCGGTACCACAACGTGTACGGACCGCAGATGCCGCGGGACACCCCGTACGCCGGGGTGGCGTCGCTGTTCCGCTCCGCGCTCGAACGGGGCGAGGCGCCGACGGTCCTGGAGGACGGCGAGCAGCGCAGGGACTTCGTCCACGTGACCGACGTGGCACTGGCCAACGCGCTGGCGGTGGAGACCGCGGCACCCGGGGGCGGCCTGGTTGCCCTCAACGTCTGCTCGGGCACCCCGCACACCGTCGGCGAACTGGCGACGGAACTGGCGAAGGCCTGCGGCGGCCCCCTCCCGGAGATCGTGGGCGGCGCCCGGCCGGCCGACGTCCGCCACGTGGTGGCCGACCCGGCGGCGGCGCGGACCCGGCTGGGCTTCGCGGCACAGGTGACGTTCGAGGACGGCATCGCCGAGTTCGCGACAGCTCCCCTGCGCGCCCCGGCCGCACTGACCTCACTGCCCTGAGGGACCCCTTCGAGGTGTGGGGACGCCGGTCGCGGTCACACCGTCGCGAGGGGGAGGCGGACCTCGAAGCGGCAGCCCGGACCGTGGTTGTGCGCGTTGATCCGCCCGCTGTGCGCTTCGACCAGGCCCTTCGCGATGGCGAGGCCGAGTCCGCCGCCCACCTGTTCCTCCTCCGAGCGGGCCGGGGTGCGGGCCGCGCTGCCGCGGAACGCGACGTCGAACACCCGGGCCAGCTCGCCGTCGGGGATGCCGCCGCAGCCGTCGTCGACGGCCAGCACCGCGTCGTCGCCGTCGACGCCGATCTGGACCGCGACCGTGCCGTCCGGGGGTGTGTGGCGGATCGCGTTCGAGACCAGGTTGCGGACCACGCGGGCGAGCTCCGGGTCGGAGCCCAGCACGATCGGGGCCGTCCGGGCGTCGGCCAGGACGTGGACGCGCTTGCGGTGCGCCACGGGCGTCTGCGCGGCGAGCACGTCGCTCACGACCTCGCCCAGCGCCACCTGCGACATGGTCAGCCGCAGGGCGCCCGCGGTGATCCTGGACAGCTCGAACAGGTCGTCGACCATCCCCGACAGGCGCCTGCTCTCGCCGCTGATGCGGTGCGCGTACCCGGCGACCTCCGGCGGCGACGACACGACCCCGTCCGCGAGTGCCTCCGCCATCGCGCGGATGCCGGCCAGCGGCGTGCGCAGGTCGTGGCTGATCCACGCCACCAGCTCCCGCCGCGACGCCTCCGCCGCGCGCTCGCGCTCCCGCGCCTCCCGCTCCCACACGCTGCGCCGCGCGATCGCCCGGCCCAGCAGCAGCGCCACCGGCACCGTCACCAGCAGCACCAGCAGGCACACCAGCGACATCGTCGTCAGCGTCGCGGTGAACATGAACCCGCTGACGCCCAGCACCCCGGTCAGCATCGCCACGATCGGGACCAGCACCAGCACCGTCATGGTCGTGGTCAGCGAGCCCCGGCGGACCCAGTACAGCAGCGCCGTCCCCACCGCGACCACCGGCAGCACCAGTGCGAGCGCAACCGGCAGGATGTGCAGCGCGTGCGTGAGCATCGCCGAGAACGACTCGCTCGGGTCGATGACCAGCGGCGCCTGCTCACGCGCGGTCATAGCGGTACCCCACTCCCCAGACCGTCGCGATGCGCACCGGCTTCGCGGGTGTCCTCTCGATCTTCTCGCGCAACCGTCGCACGTGGACGGTGACGGTGGACTGGTCGCCGAAGTCCCAGCCCCACACCTTCTCCAGCAGCTGCTCGCGGGTGAACGCCTCGCCCGCGTGCGACATCAGGAACACCAGCAGGTCGAACTCGCGGGCCGTCAGCGACAGCTCCGCGCCGGCGAGCGTCGCCCGGCGGGCCGCCACGTCGAGGCGCAGGTCGCCGTCGGTGACCTCGCCGAACGGCGGCGCGGTCTCCGCACCCGACCGCCGCAGCACCGACGACACCCGCAGCGCCAGCTCCCGCGGGCTGAACGGCTTGGTCACGTAGTCGTCCGCGCCCAGCTGCAGGCCCGCGATGCGGTTCTCCTCCTCGCCGAGCGCGGTCAGCATCACCACCGGCACCGCGCTGGTCTGCCGGAGCCGCCTGCACACCTCGAGCCCGTCGATGCCCGGCAGCATCAGGTCCAGCACGACCAGGTCCGGCCGGTGCTCGGCGATCCAGGCGAGCGCGTCCTCCCCGTTGTCGGCGAGCGCGACCTGGTGCCCGGCCAGCTCCAGATACCGGCGCACCACGTCCCGGACGGTCAGGTCGTCGTCGACGACCAGCACCTTCGAGCCCGTCATTCCCCACCTCACCAGGTCGTCAGCAACACGTGGTCGACCACGAGCGCGATCCCCGCCTGCGCCGCGAGCCACCACCGCCGCGTCGCGGGCGGCAGCGACACCGCCGCGAGGACGAGCCACACCGCGAACGGTAGCCATATCCGTTCCACCTCGGCCTTCGAGAGCCCGGACACGGTGGCCGTGAGCACCGCGAGCGCGGCGCCGCGCACCAGCGCGTCGACCGGGGCGGCGTGCCCGCGCAACCCGGTCAGGAAGTCGGTGCGGCGCAGCCCGGCGACGGCGGCGGGCCCCACCGCCAGCGTGAGGCTCGCGAGGTTGGCCCACACCCAGTACCAGTACGGCCGGTGCGAAGCGATGCCCTGGTAGTAGCGTTCGACGACCAGCTGGTACCCGTCCAGCCACCAGAAACCGGCGAGCGCGAACACCGCCACCACGGCGAGTGCGCCGGGCACGGCGTACCACAGCGCGCGCCAGTTCCGGGTCACGAGCACCACGGCCAGCGCGATGGGCGCCATCAGCAGCAGCCCGTACGACAGGAAGATGCCGAACCCCAGCACCGCCCCGCCCGCCGCGCACAGCAGCCGCCCGCCGCGGCTCGCACCCAGGGCGAACAGCGCGATGCCGCACGCCGTGACCCCGGCGAACAGGGCGTCGGCCGACACGCCCAGCCAGATCGCGCCGGGCAGCAGCGCGACGAACGGCACCGCGGCGCGCGCCAGGTCCTGGCGGCCCAGCGCGGCGACCGTCACCGGCACCGCGACCGCCACGGCCGCGCCCGCGAGCACGCACACCACCCCGGCCGCGCCGCCACCCGGCAGGCCGATCCGGTCCAGCCACACGAACACGAGCGTCGCGCCCGGCGGGTGGCCGGACACGTGCGTCGGCCACGAGTCCGGCCGGAAGTCGAGGATCCGCGACGCGAACGTGGTCAGGAAACGCGGGATGTCGGTGATCCCGTCGACCACGCCGAGGTACTCGCCGCCCGCGGCGAGCTTGTGCGCGATCCCGCGCTGCCAGCCGTCCACCAGTGCCAGCGCGAAGATCCACGCGACGGACAGGAGGTAGCCCGCGCCGAGCAGCGCCCGCCACGGCAGGCGCTCGGCGAGCGCCGGGCCCCACGCGACCGCGGCGACCGCGATCAGCACCGCGACCACGGTGGCCGGCGCGACCCGCGGGTACAGGTCGGCGAGCACCGGGTACTCGCCGAACCGCGCCGCGGCCCTGGAGTACAGGTCCGCGCCGTAGTTCCGCGCACCGGTCAGGAACCCCACGGCCGTGGCCAGGAGGACGAAGCCGACGGCGGCCGCGCCGGCGAGCAGGTCCCTGCGGGTGGTGGCGCGGGTGAGGACGGAGGACACGGGTGGACCGTAGGCCGGGAAGGGCCGGGGCGCGCGCCTGCGGGGGGATCCGTCAGCACTCCGTAAGAACTCGTCCGCCGTCATATTTCGGTAAGCACCACAAGGCTTTCCGAGTGTCCCGGGTGGACCTAGCGTCACCGGTATGAAGACAGTCGACGTCGTGCTCCCCTGCCTCGACGAGGCCGCCGCGCTGCCCGGCGTGCTCGCCGCCCTGCCGCCCGGCTACCGGGCGATCGTGGTGGACAACGGTTCCGCCGACGGCTCCCCCGAGGTGGCCGCCGCGCACGGCGCGACCGTCGTGCGGGAGCCGAGGAAGGGGTACGGCGCGGCCGTGCACACGGGGCTGACGCACGCCTCCAGCGAGGTGGTGTGCTTCCTCGACGCGGACGGCTCGCTCGACCCGGCCGAGCTGGTGGCGCTGGTGGCGGCCGTCGAGGCGGGTGCGCACCTGGCGGTCGGGCGGCGGCGGCCGGTGTCGCGCGGCGTGTGGCCGTGGCACGCCCGGGCCGGGAACCACGTGCTGGCAACGATCTTGCGCCGCCGCGGGCTGCCGGTGACCGACATCGCGCCCGCGCGGGCCGTGCGCCGGGCCGACCTGCTGGCCCTCGGGGTGCGGGACCGCGCGTTCGGCTACCCGCTCGAACTGCTGGTGCGCGCGGCCGAGGCGGGCTGGTCGGTCGTGGAGCACGACGTCACCTACCGGCCGAGGGCGGCGGGCACGAAGTCGAAGGTGTCCGGGTCGGTGCGCGGGACGGTGCGCGCGGTGCGGGACATGGCGGGAGTGCTGCGATGAGGGCGGTGGTGCTGGTGGTGGCGAAGGCGCCGGTGGCGGGGCTCGCGAAGACGCGCCTGGCACCGGCGGTCGGCCCGCGGTCCGCGGCCCGCCTCGCCGCCGCGGCCCTGCTGGACACTCTGGACAGTGCGAAGGCGGTGCCCGGGGCGCGCACGGTGGTCGCGCTGACCGGCGAGCCGGCGGCGGCGGAACGGGCGGCCGAGCTGGCGGCGGCGTTGCGGGACTGCGTGGTGCTCCCGCAGCGCGGCACGGACTTCGCCGACCGCCTGGCGAACGCGCACGAGGACGTCGCGCGCCACTTCCCCGGGCTGCCGGTCCTGCAGGTGGGCATGGACACGCCGCAGGCCCGGCCGGAGCTGCTGGCCGCCGCGCTGGCGCGACTGGCGGACACCGACGCCGTGCTCGGCCCCGCCACCGACGGCGGCTGGTGGGCACTGGGCCTGCGGCGACCGGCGGACGCACACGTGCTGCGGGAGGTGCCGATGTCGCGGGACGACACGGGCACCCGGACGCTGTTCGCGTTGCGGAGCATCGGTCTGCGCGTCGGCACGCTGCCGTCGCTGTCCGATGTGGACACCATCGCGGACGCGGCGCGGGTGGCCGCGCTCGCTCCGTCGACCCGGTTCGCGCGGGCGTTCGAGGAGGCGGTCTGATGGTCGTCACGGACTTCGAGCCCGGGCTGCTGGGCCGCCGGTGCTGGCTGGAGCTGGCGACGGGCGAGCGGATCAGCCTGCCGACCGAGCGGTGGCGCGCCACCCCGGATCCCGGGGACGAGCTGCTGCTGAGCAGCTGCGTCGGCCCGACGCTGGACATCGGCTGCGGCCCCGGACGGCTGACGGCGGCGCTGAGCGCGCGGGGCGTGGTCGCGCTGGGGACCGACGTGTCGGCGGTCGCGGTGCGCCTGACCACCGAGGCGGGCGCCCCCGCGGTGCGGCGCGACGTGTTCGACCGGCAACCGGGCGAAGGCCGCTGGCGGCACGCACTGCTGGCGGACGGCAACATCGGCATCGGCGGCGACCCGGTGCGGCTGCTGGGGCGGGTGCGGGAGCTGCTGTGCGCGGGCGGCAGCGCACTGGTGGAGGTGGACACGCCCGGATCGGGACTGCGGCACGGCAAGGTGCGGGTGTCGACCGCCCACGACGAGGCAGGCGGGTGGTTCGACTGGGCATGGCTGGGCGCGGACGCGGTACCGGCAACAG
>WUUC01090844.1_pt1 | contig 11853 bp, 4 predicted proteins | sample 6278441 | NCBI WGS metagenome assembly WUUC01 (sample SAMN13675441, study PRJNA597444) | soil metagenome | isolation source: soil | place: USA: Washington | collected 2017-10 | reverse complement strand
TCAGCTCGGCGTAGGTCTCGGTGGGCCGCACGACCGCGCGCACGGGCACGTCGGCGAACGGGGCGAGAAGCTCCGCGAGGCGACCGGCCCGGTCCAGCGCACGCAGCCGCGCGGTCTGGTCGGTGAACGCCGACTCCACGTGCTGCCAGTACTTTCCGAGCACGGGCTCGGGGCACGGGTGGTTGGCGGCCGGCGCGCGGGGCGCCTTCGCGAGGCCGACGTGCGCGGTGTCCGTGCCGCCGCCCACGATCACCGGCACGTCCGGCACGGGTTGCTGGCCGGGCAGCGAGCCGATGGCGGACGTGTCGATGCCGCGCCACCCGAGGACGAGCCCCCGGCCGGGCAGCAGCCCGGTGCCGAGCACCGACCCGGCGACCATCGCGTGTGCGGCGTCGGTGGCCGCGCCGTAGCCGGACGGCGGCGCCGGCTGGCGCGGGGTGAAGAGGGTTTCGCAGTCGACGACGACCGGCACCGGGCCGGCCGCGATGAGGTTCTCCTGGTGCAGGTCGGTGCCGCCGACGAGCCGCATGACCGCGAGCCAGCGGCCGAGGTTGCGGTAGAACCGCGTCAGCTCGGCCTCGGACACGCAGTACCGGTGACCGACGTGCTCCGCCCAGCCGTAGCCGTCCCGGACGTGCACGGCCGGCACGCGGATGGGGTCGTCCTCGTCGGCGACGGCGGCGAGCAGGTCCGCGAGCGCCCGGTCGACGGCTACGGAACGTGGTTTGTAGACGGTGGCGCCGCCGGTGCCGCGCACGAGCACGACCGTCCGCCCGCCGCGGTGGCTGTCGCCGGCGCCGAACTCCGCAGCGGTCAGCTCGCCGATGCCCAGTTCCTCGCGGTCCCCGGCGAAGCGGGTCGCGAACTCGACGGCGGCGGCGACGCGGTTCGCCACGACCGTGCGGAGGCGGGCGAGCAGCGGCGGGTAGTGCGTGGTGAGCGTGTCCCAGTAGCCCGGCGCGCAGGTGCGGTCGACGAACTCGGCCCAGCGGCCCCCGCTGTCGGCGGCGGTGAGCGACCCGGTGAGCCGGGCGGCGTTGAGCTCGAGCACGAGGACGCGGCTGAGCTTCCGCAGGACGGCGTCGTGGAGGGCGGCCATGGCCCCGGCGTGGACCGCGTCCTGCTCGGCGGGCGCGAGGCCCGTGGCGGCCAGTGCTTCCGCCAGCTCAGCGGCGGCGGGGGCCAGGAAGGCGGTGGCGGACCGTTCGAACTGCTCGACGTCCTCGGTGGTGGTCACGGTGTGCTCCCCCCGGTGGGGGCCGCCCGACGGACGGCCCCCGTGCCACTCAACAACACTGGTACCTGGAGGATCCGCTGCAGGCGGTGCCGCAACGACCGGACTGGCCGGGGCCCGTCATGGTGATGTCCGCCTCCGTGTGCTCACCCCCGGTGAACACCGGGCCGGCGGGGTTGTCGTCGCCGTCGCCGGTCAGCCAACCCGCGATGATCTCCTCGGCCCGGACGAGTTCCAGAGTGCTCATGTGTGGTCCTTCCTGTGCGTACGAAGAGAAACCCCAGCCTTACAGTCTGATCCGACCGTCGCAACCGACCGTTGGACGAATGACTGAGGGTGACATGGGCTGAATGGCGGTAGGCGGCCGATGTGATCGTCACTAGTGTCCGGTGCGGCTCGGGGCTCTTGGTTCGTCATGGGGGGCTACCTCGTCATGCGTCGAGCAATTCCCGCTGTCCTGTCCGCGTTCCTGGCCGTGGGGCTCCTCAGTGGCCCGTCACCGGTGAGCGCCGAGACCACCGCGGCGGACCCGGCGGCGGCGCCGTCGACGTTCACGCCCCTCTCCCCCGTCCGCGTGCTGGACACCCGCGACGGCAACGGCCCCGCGGGCCCGGGCGGCACCGTCACCCTGAACCTCGCCGCACGGGTGCCGGCGACCGCGACGGCCGTGGTGCTCAACGTGACCGGCGTGCAGCCGACCGCGAACACCCACCTGATCGTCTTCCCGGCCGGCATCACCCGGCCCACCACGTCGAGCCTGAACCTGCCGGCCGGTGACATCCGGTCCAACCAGGTGACCGTCACGCTCGGCACGAACCGCTCGGTGAGCCTGTTCAACAACGCCGGCAACACCCACCTGGTCGCCGACCTCGCCGGCTACTACGGCACCGGCACCGGCGCCAGGTTCACCGCACTGCCACAGAAACGGACGCTGGACACCCGCCTGGACGGTGGTCCGCTCGGCGCCGGCGGCACCAGGGTGCTCGACCTGGCCGGCGCCATCCCCGCGTCCGCGACCTCGGTGACCTTCAACCTCACCGCCACCGACACCACCGCGTCGACCTTCGTCACGGCCTACCCGACCGGAAGCGCCCTGCCGACCGCGTCGAGCCTCAACCTCCCCGCCGGCGACACCCGAGCCAACCTGGTGACCGTCACGGTCGGCGCCGACCGGAAGGTGAGCCTCTACAACCTGGCCGGCTCGACCCACCTCGTCGCGGACGTGACCGGCTTCTACACCCCCGACTACGGCGCCGTGTTCGTGCCGTTCAACCCGAAACGCGTGCTGGACACCCGGTTCGGCGTCGGCTCGACAGGCCCGGTCGAGCACGAGTGGGCGCGCGAGCTGGACCTCGCCGGCGAGGTCCCGGCGAACGCGACCGGGGTGATGCTGAACGTCACCGGGGTGGATGCCACGGTCCCGACCCACGTGACCACGATGGCGGACGTCGGGGACGTGCCGAACGCCTCGACGCTCAACGTGTCCCCCGGGCAGGCCGTCGCGAACGCAGCCGTGGCGGTGTTCGTGAACTCACGCGCCATGTACTTCTACAACAACGCCGGCGCGGTGCACCTGGTCGCGGACCTCGCCGGCGTGTTCACCGTCGACCCCGCGTCCTGCACGACCGGCTGCGTCCACGCGTGGGGCGACAACTGGGAGCGGAAGCTGGGCACCGGGGACTCCGCGTACGCGTCGTCCACGCCGGGACCGGTGGGGCTGTCCGGCGTGGTCGCGGTCGACGGCGGCATGGAGAACGGGTACGCCCTGCGCGCGGACGGCACGGTCTGGGCGTGGGGGGACAACTTCTTCGGCAACCTCGGCAACGGCTGGACCACCGGGCAGTACTACGGCCTGTCGGCGGCGCCGGTCCCCGTGGTGGGGCTCGCGGACGTCACCGCGATCGCGGCCCACAGCGACGGCGCGTACGCGCTGCGCGACGACGGCACCGTCTGGGCCTGGGGGAACAACAGCCTCGGGCAGCTCGGCAACGGCAGGCGGACCGACTCCAGCGTGCCGGTGCGGGTGTCGGGCCTGACCGGCGTGGTCGCGATCGCCGGCGGCCAGTCGACCGGGTACGCCGTCCGCGCGGACGGCACGGTGTGGGCGTGGGGCTACCACGGCGGTGTGTTCCTCGGCAACGGCTCGGACGTCCACGACTCGACGACGGCCGTCCAGGTGACCGGGCTGACCGGCGTCGTCTCGGTCGCGAACGGTGACAACGCCACGTACGCACTGCGTGCCGACGGCACGGTGTCGGCCTGGGGGTACAACGGGAACGGCGAGCTCGGCAACGGCCAGCCGTGCGTCCCGGGTGGCCCGTGCCTGTCGAAGGTGCCGGTCGGGGTCGCCGGGCTGACCGGGGTGACCGCCATCGCGGGCGGCGGCGGGAACGGGCTCGCACTGCGTGGCGACGGCACCGTGTGGACGTGGGGCGTCAACGGGCGCGGCGAGCTCGGCAACGGTGTCGAGTGCCAGGACACTGAGACGTGCCGGTCGACCGTGCCGGTCCAGGTGTCGAACCTCCCGGACGCCACCGAGATCGCCAGCTTCGACTCCGGCTCCTACGCCCTGCGTGCCGGCGGCGGCGTCGTGGCCTGGGGCAGCAGCTCCAAGAACGGGCTCGGCAACGACTCGGTCACCGACCACACCGCGGTGCCCGTGCCGGTCGTCGGCCTGCCCGCCGTCACCGCGATCGACGCCGCCGAGGGCTCCGGCTACGCGATCGTGGCCGGCCAGGTCCTTCGGTCCTGAATAGACGGACTGGTCTTCCGTGTGACAATTAGTTATGATCTGTCCCGGTTCGGGGATGGATCAATGGGGGGCGACCTTGTCATGCGTCGAGTAATACCTGCTGTCCTGTCCACGTTCCTCGCCTCGGGTCTGCTGCTCGCCGGCCCGGTGGTGAGCGCCGAGACCGCCGCGCCCGCGGCCGATCCGGCCGCACCCGCGTCGACGTTCACCTCGCTCTCGCCGGTCCGCGTGCTGGACACGCGGATCGGCACCGGCGTCTCCGGCGCGGTGGGCCCCGGCGGCACCATCACGCTGAGCCTCGCGTCGAAGGTGCCGGCCACCGCGACGGCCGTGGTGCTCAACGTGACCGGTGTCGAGCCGACCGCGGCGACCCACGTGAGCGTGTTCCCCGCCGGGACGCCGCGGCCCATCACGTCGAGCCTCAACCTGCCGGCCGGCGACATCAGGGCCAACCAGGTGACCGCGGCGCTCGGCACGAACCGCTCGATCAGCCTGTTCAACAACTCCGGCAACACCCACCTGGTCGCCGACCTCGCCGGCTACTACAGCACCGGTGACGGCGACGGGTTCAGCCCGCTGCCACCGAAACGGGTGCTGGACACCCGCGACAGCAACGGGCCGGTGCACGGCGGCCAGTTCTGGGTGGTCGACCTGGCTGGCACCATTCCCGCCTCGGCGACCTCGGTGACGTTCAACCTCACCGCGACCGACGCCACCGCCTCGACGTTCGTGACCGCCTTCCCGACCGGAAGCGCCGTGCCGACCGCGTCGAGCCTCAACCTCCCCGCCGGCGACACCCGGCCCAACCTCGTGACCGTCGCCGTCGGCCCGAACCGCTCGGTCAGCCTCTACAACCTCGCCGGCTCGGTCGAGCTCATCGTGGACGTGACCGGCTTCTACACCCCCGACTACGGCAGCGTGTTCGTGCCGCTCGACCCGGAACGCGTGCTGGACACCAGGTTCGGCACCGGAACGGCTGGCTCGACGGCCCCGCTCGGGCCCGAGGGTTCGCTGCACCTCGACCTCGTCGGCGAACTGCCGGCGGAGTCGACCGGCGTGGCGATGAACCTCACCGGCGTGGACGCGATGACCTCGACGTTCGTGACCGCGTGGGCGCCCGTCGGGGACGTCCCGATCTCCTCGACGCTCAACCTGTCCCCCGGGCAGGCCGCGCCGAACGCCGCCGTGGTGGCCTTCGCCGGAGAACCCGCCGTCCAGCTGTACAACCGCTTCGGCAACGTGCACCTCGTCGGCGACCTGGCCGGGGTGTTCGTCCTGCCGGCCGACGACTGCACGACCGACTGCCTCCGCGGCTGGGGCTCGCGGAACACGGACCTGGGTTTCGAGCCGGTGCCCACCCCGCTGGTGGGGCTGTCCGGCGTGCGCGCGGTCGCCGGCGACTACGCGCTGCGTGACGACGGCACGGTCTGGGCGTGGGGCAACAACCTCTTCGGGCAGCTCGGCAACGGCTGGACCACCGGGCAGCCCTACGGCGGCTCGGCGGTGCCGGTCCCCGTGGTGGGACTGACGAACGTCACCGCGATCGCGTCCCGTGGGCTGGGCGCGTACGCGCTGCGTGCGGACGGCACGGTCTGGGCGTGGGGCGCCAACCACGACGGGCAGCTGGGCAACGGCACCCTCGTCGACTCGAACGTGCCCGTCCGGGTGACCGGGCTGAGCGGCGTGGTCGCGATCGGCGCGGGTGACGGCACCGGGTACGCGGTGCTCGCGGACGGCACGGTCCGGGCATGGGGCGACAACGGCGGCGGACACCTCGGCAACGGCTCGGACGTCGACCACTCGACGACGCCCGTCCAGGTGACCGGACTGACCGACGTCGTCTCGATCGCGGGCGGCGGCCACAGCAACGGCACGTACGCACTGCGTGCCGACGGCACCGTCTGGGCGTGGGGCTACGACTTCGCCGGCGCGCTCGGCCAGGGCGAGCCGTGCGAACCCAACGTCGCGTGCCTGTCCAGGGTGCCGCTGCAGGTGACCGGTCTGACGGGCGTGACCGCGGTCGCGAGCGGGGTCTACAACGGCATGGCGTTGCGGGACGACGGCACCGTGTGGACCTGGGGCTGGAACTACCAGGGCCAGCTCGGCAACGGCGCCGACTGCGTCTTCCCGAACATGGAACCCTGCCAGTCGTACGTGCCCGTGCAGGTGTCGAACCTCTCGGACGTGACCCAGATCGCCGGTTTCTACGGCGGCGGTTACGCGTTGCGGGCCGACGGCTCCGTCTGGGCGTGGGGGCAGAACTCCTCGGGCACCCTCGGCAACCCGTCGGTCGAGGAGTTCACGACCGTGCCCGTGCCGGTCACGGAGCTGTCCGGTGTCAGCGGCATCGGCAGCAACCTCAGCGGCGGCTACGCGATCGTGCCGAACCCGTGACGGCTGCCGCGCGCTGAACCCGGTGGTGTGACCTACCGGCGGTCGGTATCGGGAACGTTCGGATACCGACCGCCGGTATGCGTTCTTGGGGTGGGCTGGCTAGAGCAGGCGGAGCTGGACGTCGCGGGGCTTGCGGCCGGGTGAGGGTCCGCCGGTTCGCTCGCAGACCGTGGCGTCCACATCGGACAGGAACCGGGACGGCGTGGTCTTCGCGGGTGCGCCGTGCCTGGTGCGTTCCGCGGCGTGGGTGAGGTACAGGTGCCGCTGTGCGGGGGCCATGCCGACGATCATGGTCAGTTGACGGCAAGGCGACCTCGGTCTGAACCACTGTTGATCAGTTCGGCGAGCAGGGCACGCAGGTCGGCGTCCCAGCGGGCGATGGTCTCGGCGGTGAACAGGTCGGTGGAGTACTCCCAGTAGAGGCGGGTGCCGTCGGGTTCCGCGACGACCCGGACGTACAGCTCGGCGCGTGCCAGGCCGGGCACCTCGACGGGACGGACATGGGACTCCACCCCGGTGAGGTCCAGTCGCGGCGGCGGGGTGGTGACCACGGTGAACAGCACCGCCGGGTACGGCTCGCCGGCCCGTTCCGGCGCGACCGCGGCGACCACGTCGTCCAGCGGGAGGTCCTGGTGGTCCAGCGCGGCGTACAGCGCGGCCGAGAAACTCCTGACGCGGTCGGCGAACCCGGTCTCGGCCGGCCGGACCCGCACCAGCACCCAGTCGCCCACCATCCCCACGACGTGCTCGTGTTCCGGCCGGGTCCGGTTCGCGCTGGACGTGGCCAGCACGACCTCCGGCAGGCCGCACACGGCCCCGAGCCAGGTGGCGAACGCCGTGGCCAGCACGGCGTAGGGCGTGCTGCCTGCCGCCGCGGCGAGGGCGTCGACGCCCTCGGTCGGCAGCGCCGACTCGTGCAGTCCGCCACGGCCGGACAGTGTTCGCGGTCTCGGCCGGTCGGTGGGCAGCCTCGGCTGTATGTCCACATCGGACAGTTCGGTGCGCCAGAACCTGACCAGCTCGGCGCGGCGCTGTTCCGTCGGGGCCCGGCGGGCGAAGTCGGTGTGCGGCACCGCGGCCGGCAGGTCGGGTGCTCGCCCCTGCTGTGCCGCCGTGTACAGCTCGGCCAGCTCGTGCCAGAGGATGCCCAGCGACACGCCGTCGCAGGCGATGTGGTTGAGCACGACGACCAGCACCCACCGGCCGGGACCGACACGGCCGAGCCGAAAACGGTGTGGTGGCGCCGACTCCAGCGCGAACGGCGGCTCGGCGAGCGCCGCGCACCACCGGTCGGGGTCGGTCACGTCCTCGACCTCCAGCGGGACAGGCGACGGCGCGAGGATGTCCTGCACGAGCTGGCCGTCCCGTTCCGCCACCCGCATCCGCAGCGCGACGTGCCGGTGCACCAGCGCCTCGACCGCCTGCCGCAGCAGGGCCGGGTCGAGGTCGCCGGACAGGTCGATCCGGTGCGCCACGTTGTAGACGGCAGGGTTCTCCCACGAGCGGTGCTTGCGCCACAGCCTGCGCTGTGTCGCGGTGAGCGGGGTGGTGTCGACGACCTCGCCGGTGTCGAGACGGGCGGACAGCGCGCGGATGGTGGGGTTGCGGAAGAACTCGGTCATCGACGTGGTGCCGCCGAGCCGCTCGCCGATCCGGTTCAGCAGGCGCACCGCCGACAGCGAGTGCCCGCCCAGCGCGAAGAACGACCGGTCCACCGGCACCGACGCGCGCCCCAGCTCGGCGGACCACAGCTCGTGCAGTGCCCGCTCGGTCGGCGTCACGGGTTCGGCGCCGCCGATGTCGGTGCCCGTCGGGTCGGGCAGGCGGCCGCGGTCCAGCTTGCCGTTGGGGTTGACCGGAAGCCGGTCCAGCGCGACCCAGTGGTGCGGCACGAGGTAGTGCGGCAGCTCGGCACGCAGCCGTGGCGCGAGGGTGTCGAGCCGGGTGCCGTCGTCGAGCACGACATAGGCGACCAGCTCCGGCTCGCCGTCCTGGCCCGGCCTGGCCACGACGGCCGCGTCCCGCACGCCGGGCAGGTCGGCGAGAGCGCGCTGGGTCTCCCCCGGTTCGACACGGAAGCCGCGGATCTTGACCTGGTCGTCGCGCCTGCCGAGGAACTCCAGCGTCCCGTCGGCACGCCAGCGGCCGAGGTCACCGGTGCGGTACCGGCGCGGGTCGCCGGCGAACGCCGCGGCGGTCTCGGTCTCGCGGCCGAGGTAGCCGTCGGCGACGGCCAGCCCGCCGAGGTGCAGCTCGCCGGTGGCGCCGACCGGCACCGGCTCGCCGTGCGGGTCGAGCACGTCGACCGTGACCCCGTCGATGGGCGCGCCGATCGGCGGGCGGTCCTCGCCGCCGGGGTCGACGTGGTGGGAGGTCACGATGATCGACCCCTCGGTGGGGCCGTACTGGTTGTACAGCCGGCAGTCCGGGTGCTCGGCGAAGAACCGGCGCACGGCCGCGGTGAGCACCAGCGGCTCACCCGCCGAGACGACCACCTTCAGGTCCGGCAGGCTCGGGCGGGACTCCAGCAGGTACTTCAACGGTGTGAACGGCATGAAAAGCCGTTCCACGCCGTGCTTTCCGACGACGGCGGCGACCGCGTCGGGGTCGTGGCGCACGTCGTCGTCGACGAGCACGAGACCCGCGCCGGCGGCGAGCGTGCTGAAGATCTCCTGCACGCTCACGTCGAACGCGGGTGAGGTCCACTGGAGTGTCCTCAGTGGAGGGTGTTGGGCCAGCTGCCAGCGGACGACGTTCGCCGGCCCCCGGTGCGGCACGAGCACGCCCTTGGGCCGGCCGGACGAGCCGGAGGTGTAGATGCAGTAGGCCAGGTCCGCCGGCCCGACCTGGACCGCCGGACGGGTCGCGGGGCCCAGGTCCCCTGCCGGCGGCGGCGCGGTCAGCAGCAGCGCGGCGGAGCTGTCGGCGAGCACGAGGTCCACGCGTGCCTGGGGCAGCGCGGGGTCGAGGGGCAGGTAGGCCGCGCCGGACTTCAGCACGGCAAGCAGGGCGGTGATCAGGTCGGGCCCTCGGTCCATCCGCACCGCGACCAGGTCGCCTCTGCCGATGCCGCGTGCCAGGAGCCAGTTGGCGAGCCTGTTCGCCCGCTCGTCCAGCTGCCGGTAGGTCAGCTCGACGTCGGCGGCGACCAGGGCCGTCGCGTCGGGTGTCCGGGCGGCCTGCTGCTCGACGAGGTGGTGCAGGCACGATGGTTCGGGCAGCGGATCTCCTTGCCAGCGCGCGAGATCGGCCCGTTCGTCGGCGGTGGCGGCGGTCAGCAGGGACAGCGGGGTGTCCGGGTCGTCGACCGCGCGCCGCAGTGCGGTCTCGAGGTGGGCGAGCAGCCGGCGCACGGTCGCCCCGGTGAACAGGTCGGTGTCGTACTCGACCGAGATCCGCAGGCCGTCGGCGTGCCGGGTGAGGTAGAGGGACAGGTCGAACGGCGCCCGATCGGCCGGCACGTCGAGGATGTGAGCGTGCACACCAGACGTGAAGTCCACAGTGGACTCGTTCTCGAACTCGACCATCACGTCGAACAGCGGGTTGCGGCCGGGGTCCCGCTCGGGGTTGAGGATGCCGACCAGCTCGTCGAACGGCACGCCACGGTGCTCGTAGGCGTCGGCGGTGGTGTCGCGGACGCGGTGGGTGAGGCCGGTGAAGCCGGGGTCGCCGGAGAGGTCGACCCGGAGCGGCACCGTGTCGAGGAACAGCCCGACCAGGTCGGCCGCCTCCCGCGGCCGGTTGCTGACCGCGGTGCCGAGCACGAGGTCGTCCTGCCCGGCGAACCGCCCGAGCACCGCGGCGACGGCGCCGAGCAGGGCCATGAACATGGTGACGCCGCTGGCTTGGGTGAGCGCTGACAGGCGGTCGACCAGCGCGGCGTCGATGTCGTGGCTGAGGCCGGCCCCACGACCCGACCGTTCCGCGGGGCGGGGGTGGTCGGTCGGCAGGCGAAGCCCGGGCGCGCCGGCGAGGTGGTCCCGCCAGAACGCCAGGTCCTCGCCGGTGGCCGTGATGTTGTCGCTCACACGGGACAGGGTGGGCAGTTCCTCGCCCCGGTAGCAGGCGGCGAGGTCACGCACCAGCACGGCGGTCGACGACGAGTCGAACACGATGTGGTGCGCGGAAAGGAAGAGCAGGTGATGCTCGTCGCCCAACCGGACGAGCTGACCGGCGAGCAAGGGCCCTTCGGCGAGGTCGAACACCTGCCGGCCGGTGGTGCGCAGGGCTTCGCGGAGCGCGTCCTCTTCGGTGTGAGCGCTCACCATGGGGCAGTCCACGGTGATGTGCGGGAGAACGACGCGGTAGGGCTCGCCGCCGTCGTCGCGGAAGACGGTGCGCAGGGCGGGTTGCCGGTCGACGACCCGCTGGAGCGCGTCCCGCAGGGCGTCCAGGTCCAATGGTCCGGTGAACCGGATGGCCTTGGGTTCGTGGTAGATGATCTGGTCGGGGTAGAGGCGGTCGAGGAACCAGATCCGACGCTCCGCGGCCGTGAGCTGTTCTCTCTCGAAGCGTGTCTTCAGTCTGTCCAGTGTGGGCAGTGCGGCTTCGACGCGGTCCGGTGGGAGTCCGAAGTCGACGAAGCAGGCGATCTCGTCGGCGCCGGCGGCGACCAGGCCGTCGACGACGTCCGCACAGCTGTCGACGGTGCCGATGAGCGCCCGGGACTCGCAGTAGCGGCGGTAGGCCTGGCCGAGCAGGAACTCGACGTCGTCGTCCGGCGTGGTGGAGAGGTCGATGTCGATGCCGAGACTGTTGGTGACCTGGTTGAACAGGGAGAGTGAGGAGCGGAGGTAGGCGACGAAGGGCGCGAAGGCGTCGGCGCGCACCCGGTCGAGGTCGTCCCCGAGGTAGGTGTGAACGAGCACAACGACCCGGCCTGATGCCGGATCGAGCCCGTGCGCGGCCCGGGTGTCGCGGTAGAGCGCAATGTTGGCAGCAAGTTGCTCGACACTCTGCGACATCAGGTTGGTGACCACCCCGAGCCCTAGCGCGGCGGCCCGCCGATAACTGTCCGGATTCCCGACGACGGCGACGAACATGGGCGGCATGGCCTGCAGCGGCCGCGGATGCAGCCTGACCTCGACCTGGTTCCCGTCACCGGCCGTGGCCGTGACTGGTTCGCCGGCCCAGAGCCGCCGGACGGTGTCGAGCTGGGTGTACATGAGCTCCCGATGGCGCCCGAAGTTCTCCGGCGCGAGCACGAAGTCAGTAGCATGCCAGCCGCTCGCGACACACAGCCCCACCCGCCCCCCGGACAGGTTGTCGACGACGGACCACTCCTCGGCCACCCGAACCGGATGATGCAGCGGAAGCACAACGGAGCCCGCGTGAAGCCGAATGCGCTCGGTCTGCGCCGCCAACGCGGCGGCAAGCACCGAGGGATTGGGAAAGAGCGCCCCGAACGAGTGAAAATGCCGCTCAGGCAACCACACCGCATGAAACCCATGCCGATCCCCAAACCGAGCAGCGG
>WUUC01015562.1_pt1 | contig 11853 bp, 7 predicted proteins | sample 6278441 | NCBI WGS metagenome assembly WUUC01 (sample SAMN13675441, study PRJNA597444) | soil metagenome | isolation source: soil | place: USA: Washington | collected 2017-10 | reverse complement strand
GCTATCAGAATCGAGATCTCATCGAGAAGCTGCAGAAGCTTGGCTTCGAGGTGAAGTCGCACTCGTCCACGGTCGACGAAGAGGACGTGCGTCGCGCGCTCAAGAGAGACGACGATGAGCGCCGCGCCAAGACTCAAGAGAGTCGTGTATCGCGCAGCGTCATTCGCCGACGGCAGGTCGATGAGCCGGGCGCACCTGCGGGTGCCTCGGGCGCGTCTGCACCCGCGCAGCCCGCTGCACCTGCAGAAGCGAGAAGCACCGGCGCCACCGTGGTGCGGCGCCGTGCTGCGGCACCTGTCCAAGAGATCAGTCCGCCGATCGACACGCGCTCCTCTGAGCCGGTCGAAATCGAAGAGGACGTTCGTGAAGAGCACCCTGCGGCCGCGGGCGATGAGCTCGCCGCGCAGGGCGACGCGTCCGTGGAGCACGAAGGTGCTCCGGCCGAAGTCGTTGCCGAAAAAGAGTCGGCTCAGATGCAAAATGCGTCCGAGTCCGCCGCTCCCGTGTCCGAAGCTCCGCCGCAGGTTGTCGTGCAACAACCGGCCGGCGTCGAGTCGGCCCCGGTCGTCGAGGCCGTCGCGCAGACGGGCACCGTCGAAAAAGAAGAAGAAGCGCAAGGCGAAGCGAAGAAGGAACGACGCGAGGCGCGGACCGCGCGCCCCGACAGAAAACGCGAAGAGAGCTTCGATGAGGACGAGGAGAAGCCGGAAATGGATCTGGAAGATCTGGGCATCTCCGTCTCGGACTTCACGGTCGAATCATTCGAACGACCGATCGAGTCGAAAGCCGCGCGCGTCGCACCTCCGCCACCTTCTACAACCGTGCAAACACAAAAAAAGGAAGAAGAGTCCCAGACGAAGATCGTGCGAACGATCGATCCGTCGGTGCTCAAGGCGCGGTTGTCCGCGTCGAAGCGGCCCGAGCCCCCGAAAGAGTGGGGCAAGCCGGAGAACGAGGTCGCAGCCTCGCCGGTCACCGAGCTCGTCGTTCGCACCGATGCGAGCGGCAAGCGCAAAGAGCTGGTCGACGTCCGCAAGGAAGCGGCGAAGGGCAAAGGCGCGAAGACCGGTCAACGCCGCCGCGAAGAGATGTCCGCGAAGGATTTGCTCGAGCATAAGCGCGGTCAGGTCTACTACCCGACACCCGGACGCAAACGCGTCAAGAGCGGCAAGCGCCCGTTGAAACGTGCGGACATGCCGCAGGTCGGCGGCGACAAGACCGTCGAGATCGGCGAAGCGATCACGGTGGCGGAGCTCGCCAAGCAGATGAGCCGCAAGGCCGTCGAAGTGATCCAGTGGCTGATGCGCAACGGCGTCATGGCCACCATCAATCAAAATGTCGACTACGACGTCGCCACCGCGCTCGCGACCGAGTGGGGTTACGAAGTCGAATCGACGGTGTTCGACGAAGAAGAACACTTCGAGGCGACGGGCATCGACGAAGGTGCCGAAGATCCGAACGCCGTGCTGCGCGCACCGGTCGTGACGGTGATGGGCCACGTCGACCACGGTAAGACGTCGCTCCTCGACCGGATTCGTTCGGCGAACGTAGCGGCGGGCGAGGCGGGCGGAATCACGCAGCGCATCGCGGGTTATCAGGTGAAGACGTCGAAAGGTTTGATCACCTTCCTCGACACTCCGGGTCACGCGGCGTTCACCGCCATGCGTGCGCGCGGTGCGAACGTCACCGATATCGTGGTGCTGGTGGTCGCGGCGGACGACGGCGTGATGCCGCAGACCAAAGAAGCGATCGAGCTGGCGCGTGCTGCCGGCGTCCCGATGATCGTCGCGCTCAACAAGATCGATAAGCCGGAAGCGAATCCGGATCGCGTCCTCCAGCAGCTCTCGCAGTTCGGCGTGCTCGTCGAAGAGTGGGGCGGCGAGGTGTTGTCGCGGCGCATTTCGGCGAAGACCGGCGACGGCGTCGAGGATCTCCTCGAGCTGATCGCGCTGCAGGCGGAAGTGCTCGAGCTTCGTGCGAATCCCGAGCTTCCCGCGAAGGGAACGATCGTCGAAGGCGAGCTGCACAAAGGTCGCGGCCCGGTGGCGACGGTCCTCATTCAGGAAGGCACGCTCAAGGTCGGCGACATCGTCATCGCAGGCGAGTCGATCGGCAAAGTGCGCGCGATGTTCATGGACGGCGGCGCGAAGATCATGGAAGCGGGTCCGGGAACTCCGGTCCAAATCCTCGGTCTCAGCGAAGTACCGAGCCCCGGCGACGATCTGCGCTCTGCGCAGGATCTCGAAGCGGCGAAGGCTTTGGCCGAGCACCGCCGCGAGAAACGGCGCTCCACCGAGCTGTCGGGAACCGCGAAGGTGTCGCTCCAGGACCTGTTCGCACGCATGAACGCGGGCGAGCAGAAAGAGCTGAAGATCATCGTCAAGGGCGACCTCCAGGGTTCAGTCGAGGCTTTGAAACAAGAGCTCTCGCTGCTGTCGACCCCGAAGGTCAAAGTGTCGGTCATCCAAGCTTCGGTCGGCGCGATCGTTCAGTCGGATGTCGAATACGCGAAGGCTGCCGAAGGCATCATCGTCGGCTTCGCTGTCCGCCCGGACACCACGGCCTTGAAGACGGCGCGCGCTTTGGGCGTCGACATCCGGACGTACTCGATCATCTACGAAGCGGTCGACGAGGTGAAGCTCGCGATGCGCGGTCTGCTCTCGCCGATCAGCAAAGAGCGTTATCTCGGTCGCGCGGAAGTGCGGCAGACGTTCAACGTGCCGAAGGTCGGAACGGTCGCGGGTTGTGCGGTGGTCGACGGCGTGTTGATGCGCTCGGCGCAGATTCGTCTGCTCCGCGACTCGAAGCCGATCCACACCGGCAAGCTCTCGAGCTTGAAACGCTTCAAAGACGACGCACGCGAAGTCCGCGAAGGTTTCGAGTGCGGTATGGGCATCGAGAAGTTCAACGACATCAAAGTCGGGGACATCATCGAAGCGTTCGAGATCGTGATGACGGAAGCTCCGCTCGACGAGCCGATCGCCAAACAAGGTGATAAACAGGGCGACAAACAGGGCGAAGCGCGCGCTTAGCGTTGAGTCATGGTCGTCGGTTGCCTCGAGATCACGCTGTCGATCGTCGCTGCGGATTCACTCAAAGAGAAACGCAGCGTCGTGAAGCGGATCGTCGAGCGCACGCGGAACAAGTTCAATGTGTCTTGCTCCGAGGTCGGAGCGAACGATGAACATCAGCGCGCGATCGTCGGCGTAACCACGGTGGCCAACGATGCCCAGTTCGTGAACTCGGTCCTCGACAAGGTACTCGACTATGTCGAGGACGAAGCGATCGGCCGCTGCGAAGTGGTCGATCACCGCATCGAGATCTTGCACGTCAGCGGAAGGCACGAAGGATGACCAAGAAATTCCGCATGCCTGAGAGCGCGCGCCCCGGCAAAAAGTCGGGCGGTCGGCGTGCGCAGGTCGCGTCGGCGTTGCGGCAAGAGATCTCCACGATGTTGAGCGACGGCGCGATCAAAGATCCGCGCCTCTCTTCGCAGACGCGGATGATCACCGTGACCGATGTGGAGACCACGCCCGACCTGAAGTTGGCGCGCGTCTATTTTTCGGTGTTCCCCACGGACGAGACTGCGCTCAAAGAAGTGCTCAAAGGCATGCGTTCGGCCGCGAAACAGATGAAACGCGAGGTCTCGAATCGTTTGGACCTGCGCTACACGCCGGACCTCGAATTTTTCCTCGATAAGAGCATCGCCGAAGGCGCGAAGATCGAGACTTTGCTCCGCGAAATCCGCGACACCGAAGACCTCGACGAAGATCCCGACGAAGACCTCGACGAAGATCGCGCCACTGCAGACAATCACTCCGAAGACCGCGACGAAGACCGTGACTCCAAAGAACCGAACGAAGGCTGACGGGCTCTTGCTCGTCGACAAGCCGGCCGGCGTGACGTCGCATGACGTCGTCGGCAAGGTGCGCCGTATCTTTGGGCAGCGCGAGGTCGGCCACACCGGCACCCTCGATCCTTTTGCCACCGGTTTGTTGGTCCTGGCGCTCGGACGCGCCACGCGGATCGCCCGTTTCGTGGAAGCGGAAGAAAAACGTTACACCGGCACGGTGCGGCTCGGACGCGCGACGACGACCTACGATCTCGAAGGCGACGTCACCGGCGAAAAAGAAGTCGGCCTGATCGAAAGATCAGTGATCGATCGGGCACTGACCTCTCTGACAGGTACGATTCAGCAGAAGGCGCCGGCGTTTTCGGCGATCAAAGTCGACGGCGAACGCCTCTACGCGAAGGCTCGGCGCGGCGAAGAGGTCGACGCGCCGGTGCGGACAGTGACGATTCACCAGCTCTCGCTGGTGGAGATGGCGCTCCCCGATTTGGTGATCGAGACACGGGTGTCGAAGGGGACCTACATTCGGTCGCTCGCGGTGCAGCTCGGTGAGGCGCTCGGCCTCCCGGCACATCTGGTGGCGCTGCGGCGGACGGCGGTGGGCGCACATTTGGTTTCGGCGGCGAAGACGATCGAGCAGCTCGAGGGCCGGGCCGAGGAGCTGGTGCCGATCGAGGCCGCGCTCCCGCAGCTTTCGGCGATCCGCTGCGATGAAAAGCTCGCGAAAGATGTTCGCCACGGGCGGCCGCTGTTGGCGGATGCCATACAAGGACGGGTCGAAGGGGCGCTTTCAGACGGCGCCGAGCTCCGTTTGGTGGATGAAAATGGATCAGTTCTGGGGATTGGAGTGTTCTCGGCTGGAAAACGTGCGGTCTCCTACGCGTGTGTATTGACACCCCCGGATCAGGGGCCCTAAGGTCCCGCAACTTTTAAGTAAGAGAAAGAAGGACTGAGGAAGATGCCTCTACTTCAGCAGCAAAAGTCAGAGATCATTGAGAAATTTGCACAACATAAGGGTGATACAGGCAGCCCTGAGGTGCAGGTCGCTCTCCTGACTGAACGAATCAACGGACTTCAAAACCACTTCGAGGTGCACAAGAAGGACCATCATGGGCGGCGCGGGCTGCTCAAAATGGTTGGACAGCGCCGTCGTCTTCTCGAATATCTCCGGAAGACGAACGACACGCGCTACAAAAGTTTGATCGGCACGCTCGGCTTGCGCAAGTAGCGGACAACGCGCGCGATTCACAGATTCGCGCGCGCGTTCGAACGTCTTTGCGTAAGGGGGAGGTCGGGCTAGACCTCGAAGGCCGGATGGCTGATGATGCCGTCCGACCACCGAAAGAGAGCGTCGCGCGTTGGTTGGTCGCGCAATGGGCTGAGCGGCGAATCGTTATTGCGTCTTCTGACGAGCCATCCGAACCGCTTTTTCAGTTTTCTGCTCAGCCCATTGCTCGATCCACTAACGGGCGCTCACCCTCGCTCAAATAAGACGGCCGTGCGCCGCGCGCGTTTCCTCTGCTTCGCGCAGAAGGAAAAGCAATGGTTCATATTAAGAAATCTCTCACCGTCGGCGGTAAAGAGCTGACGTTCAGCATCGGGCACATCGCGAAACAAGCGCATGGCTCGGTGATGATCTACTTCGGCGACTCCTGTGTTTTGAACACGGTGTGCGCCGCCAAAGAACCGCGCGTGGGCGTCGATTTTCTCCCGCTCACCTGCGATTACATCGAGAAGACGTTCGCTGCGGGCAAGATCCCCGGCGGCTTCTACAAACGCGAAGGCCGCCCCCGCGATCATGAGACGCTGATGTCGCGGGTGATCGATCGTTCGATCCGCCCGTTGTTCCCGGCGACGTGGCGCGTGGAGACGCAGGTCATCTCGACCGTGCTCAGCTTCGATCCCGATTACCCGACGGACATCTGCGGCCTCATCGGAACGTCGATGGCGCTGACGATCTCGGACATCCCGTTCGAGGGGCCGATCGCAGCGGTGCGCGTCGCGCGTCTTCGCGGTGAATACGTGGTGAATCCGACGCAAGAGCAGCGCGCGGAATCCGATCTCGATCTGTTCGTCTCTTGCAGCAAGACGGCCATTACGATGGTCGAAGGCGGCGGCGCCGAAGTCAGCGAAAAAGTGGTGATCGACGCGCTGTTGTTTGCGCACGAGACCTGCCAGCCGCTGATCGATCTCCAGAACGCGCTCCGCGAAGAGATCGGAAAGCCGAAACGTCCGGTGCCCGAGGCATTGGTCGATCACGACATCGAGAAGCAAGTGAAAGAGCTCGCTTCCACGGTGCTTCGCGACGCGTTGACCGTGAAAGAGAAACACGCGCGTTACGCCAAGATCGACGAGGTCAAGGCGACGGTGATGACCGCGATGAAGACCGCGCTCGGCGAAGAAGCATGGAAGGACAAAGAGAAGCTCGCGAAGAACGCGTATTCGGAGCTCAAAGAGAAGATCGTCCGCAAGATGGTGGTCGACGAGAAGCGGCGCATCGACGGACGCGGCACGACGGACATCCGCGCGATCTCCTGCGAGGTCGGCAATCTTCCACGCGTCCACGGCTCGGCGCTGTTTCAGCGCGGCGAGACGCAGAGCATCGTCACCGCGACGCTGGGCACGAACCAGGACGAGCAGAAGCTCGACAACTTGGATGGCTTCAGCTTCAAGCGTTTCATCCTGCACTACAACTTTCCGCCCTATTCGGTCGGTGAGTGTAAGTTTCTGCGTGGCCCGGGCCGGCGCGAAGTCGGTCACGGTGCGCTCGCGGAGCGGGCGGTCGAACGTTTGCTCCCGCCGCAGGACAGCTTCCCATACACGATCCGTATCGTCTCGGAGATCACCGAGTCGAACGGCTCATCGTCGATGGCCACCGTCTGCGGTGCGACCTTGTCGATGATGGACGCCGGCGTGCCGTTGAAAGAGATGGCCGCCGGTATCGCCATGGGGTTGATCGAAGAGGACGGCAAGATCGCCATCCTCTCGGACATTCTCGGCGACGAAGATCATCTCGGCGACATGGACTTCAAAGTCTGCGGCACGAAGAACGGCATCACGGCTGTCCAAATGGACATCAAGCTGACCGGCGTGTCGCGTGAGACGCTCGAACAAGCGCTCGAACAAGCGCGCGTCGGCCGCCTGCACATCATCGCGGAGATGGAGAAGACGCTCTCGACGCCGCGCACAGAGATCTCGAAGTGGGCGCCGAAGATCACCACCATCAAGATCAAAGCGGAGCGCATCAAGGACGTCATCGGACCGGGCGGCAAGGTCATCAAAGACATCATCAACAAGACCGGTGTCGCGATCGACGTGCAGGACGACGGCACGATCAACATCGCGTCCGCGAAATCGGACATGGTGGAGAAGGCGCTCAAGCTGATCAAAGACATCACGCGTGAGCCGGAGATCGGAAAGATCTACCTCGGCAACGTGCGCAAGGTGGCCGAGTTCGGCGCGTTCGTGGAGATCTTCCCGGGCACCGACGGCCTGGTTCACATCTCCGATCTCGCGGAGAAACGGGTGAACAAGGTCGAGGACATCGTGCGCGAAGGTGACGAGGTCTTGGTGAAGGTCGTGTCGATCGATCGTCAGGGCAAGATTCGGCTGTCGCGCAAAGAGGCGATCGGCCTGAAGGTGTCCGACTGATGATCCCCGTGAAGCTCAGGGCCCTGCAGCCCGGGCTTCGCGTTCCCGCGTATGCGACCGAGCTCGCGGCGGGGCTCGACCTTTCGGCGGCGGCCGCGGTCGAGCTTTCGCCGGGTGCTTGGACCGCGGTGGGAACGGGCTTCGAGCTCGAGCTTCCGCCGGGTTACGAAGCGCAGGTCCGCCCGCGCTCCGGCTTGGCGATGAAGCACGGCGTCACGGTTTTGAATGCGCCGGGGACGATCGATGCCGACTACCGCGGGGAGATCCGCGTTCTCCTCATCAACCATGGCCGCGAGGTCTACCGGATCGCGCCCGGCGACCGGATCGCACAAATGGTGATCGCCCCCGTCAGCAAGGCCGAAGTCGCGGTCGTCGCCGAGCTCTCCCCAACTACGCGAGGCACCGGCGGCTTCGGGCATACTGGCCGTTAACGGCGGGACAAGCCCGCCTGCGGCACTACGTTCGCTTCGCTCACTGCGCGCTTCGCTTGCGGGGCGGCCTCTCGAAAGACAGCATTTGCGAGACGGGTTCGCGAGGGGCAACCGCGGACGCCGAAGGCACCCGGATAAGCTCTCGTAAGTGCTGTGGGTTGATAGGCCACCCGCAAGCGAAGCGCGCAGCGAGCTCGCGAGCGAAGGGGCGCAGGCGGGCTTGTCCCGCCGTTAACGGCCAAGGGCCCACTCTACCGATGGTAGAGGGCTGTCGATCACGAGACAAAACGCCCGGTCCGGTCCTATTCTTTCGAGATCGAGGTTCGAGTTGCTCTGCTATCGCTGCGGTAGTCACGTTCAAGACGGCGCCGGGAAGTGTTGGAATTGCGGCACTACGCTCGCTGCGGCATCTAAAAAAGGTGCCCCGACGAGCGAGCTGCGCGCGCGCCAACGTACGGGAAGCCGCGTTTTCGGGGTCGTTTTCAAGATCGGCGACCTCATCGCCAATCGTTATCGCGTCAGCGACATCATCGGGTCAGGCGGCGCGGGCGTCGTCTACCGTGCGCACGATCAAGAGATCGACGTCGACGTCGCGGTCAAAGTGATCAACGCCAAGCTCGTCCAAACTGCGGACGAGCAGCGCTTGTTCTCACGACAAACGAAGATCGCGCGGAAGCTCTCGCACCAAAACGTGGTGCGTATCTATGACGAAGGGCGCGATGAAGATCGCCCGTTCTATACGATGCAGTTCCTCGAGGGACTCTCGCTCCGCAAAATCATCGACCTCCGCAAAGAGAAGAATCAAACGTTCGCGCTCGCCGAGATCGAGCCGATCTACAACCAGCTCTGCCAAGCGCTCGACTACGCCCACAAGACGACGTTCCACGGGAACATGAAGCCCGACAACGTCATCGTGTTGCCGGATCTGTTGAAGGTCACCGACTTCGCGTTGCTGCGCGGGTTGCCGCGAAAACCGTTCCTGGCGATCCAAAAATCGCGCGCCTCCAACTTCCGTTACCTCGCGCCCGAAGTGCGGCTCGAGGTGAACGAGCTCGATCGGCAAGTCGACATCTACAGTTTGGGCGTCGTGCTCTGCGAGATGTTGACCGGTCTCCTCTACGACGACGGCAAACCGGAGCAGCTGACGAACGCGCCGGGCATCGAAGCCTCGGTGCTCGCGGTGATCAAACGTGCGGTCGCGCGTGCGCCGAAAGATCGATATCTCGCGGCGAACGAGCTCTACGAAGATCTGCGGAGCGTCCTGGCCAAAGGGGCAGGTCGCACGAGCGGCATTCGGGTGCCGCCGACCAGCGGTGAGCCTCCGCATCTCGCCGAGATGCCGACGCAGCGCCTCGACATTCACAAACACGGAAATCGTCCGGAAGCACCGTCGCTCACGCCGAAACCGAAGACACCTCCGCCTCCGCCGGCCGCGCAAAAAGCGGTCGAAGTCGCGGCGAAGATCGATCTCGCCGAGAGCCCGGACATCGAAATGCGCGAGGGCACCGGCTCGTTTGCGCAGATCGACGACGACATGATCGAGAGCGCGTCGCCTTCGAGCATGCAAGAGGCGCAGGCGAGACGCGAAAAGAGCGGAGTGAAAGCTTCGGCGGTCGCGGCGTCTGCGGCGGTCATTCCGGAGCTCGTGGTCGACGACGACGATGAGCCGGACGGCGACTCGGATTCGGAGACGGAAGCGATCCTCGAAGGTGGACCGGTGTTGCCGGACGAGATCCGCGAGCCCTCGGGTTTGATGGAGATCTCCAATTCGGCGATCGAGCTGATCAACGATCCGCGCGCGACGAATCTGATCCAAGTCGATAAACATCGCGACGACGTGGCGGTCGAGCCGCGTATCTTCGATCGCGACGGTGTCGAAGTTCCATTGAATAGAACGATCGAGCCGAAGCCGCTGCCGGATTCGGCGCTGCCGTCGCCGGTGTTTGCGCACGTGAATGCGCGCGAGCCGACGGCGCACGGTCGGCTGGATATGGCGCCCGTCGCGCCGGATGTCGTGCTGCGCGGCGCGCCGGTCATCACCAACGAAGCGATCCCGCGCAGCCCGACCTTGGCCATGGAAGAGTCGCCGCCGCCAATGGCTGCGAAGACCAACGGCCATCACAAGAACGGAAGGCCCGCGACCAAGTCGCGACCGGCAACGCGCCCGCGCATGTCGACGATGCCGGCGATTCCGGAGCCGGTGGTGTTGCGCGATCCGCAGGATCTGATCCCGCCCGCGGGCTTGTTCGATCCGACGCCGTCCCCGGAGATCCTGCGTTCACCGACCGGTGCGCGCCCGCTCGTGTTCGACAACGGCTCGTTCAAGTCGAAGCCGTCGGCGGTTCCGGCGAACACCTCGCAGATGTCGGCGTTTCAGCCGCTCGCGCCGCCTCCGGCGAATCGCGCGATGTTGTTGACCGTCATCTTCTCGGCGCTGGCGGTCGTCGTCGCGTTCTTGATCGTTTTCAAGATGCAGTCCGATCAACAGTCGAAACAGATCGCGCTGCTCTCGCAGCAGCTGGTCGATCTGAAAAAAGAATCGACCACCGCCGCGACGAACGAAGCGGCTGCGCGCGAAGACATCGTAAAGGCGAGCGCCAACGCGGATGCGGCGGCGCAGGCCGAAAAAGAGGCCGCGCTGGTCGTGAAAGCCGCGGAAGAAAAACGTGCGGCAGCGGAGAAGCTCGCCAAAGAAAAAGAAGACGAAGCGAAGAAGCTCGCGCTCGCGGCGCAGGATCAAGCGGACTCGAAGAAAAAAATCGAAGCTGAAAAAGTCGCGAGAGCCGCGCAGATGAAAGCGGATGAGCAGCGCCGCGAGGCCGACGCAGAAGCGAAGCTCGAAAAAGAAGCGCGCGCCAAAGAAGAGTCGGAGCGCAAGAAGAAAGAGCGCGAGGTCGCGGCGGTGAAATCAGCCGAAGAACGCGCCGAGCGTGAGGCTGAGAAGCGCCGCATCGCCGAAGAGAAACGCGCCAAGCTCGAAGACGAGAAGCTCGCCAAAGCGGAAGCTGCGGAAGAGAAAAAAGCGATCGCCGACGCGAAGAAAAAAGAACGCGAAGAGGAAGAAGCCGCGAAGAAGAAGGCTCAAGAAGAGCAGGCCGCGGTCACTGCGGCAGCCGCGGAAGAGAAGAAGAAGAAGGACGAGCTCGCGGCGGTCGAGCCGGCGGCGGCGACGATGACCGCGGCGGCGGTGACCGGCGGCAAGACCTGTCCGAAAGGCATGAAGCTGGTCGATGCGGGCGCATACATGATGGGTGCAGCGCGCAACGATCCGGAGCGCAACTTCGGCGACCTCAACTACACCTCGACCGAGGTCGGTGCGTTCTGTGTCGACTACTACGAGTTCCCGAACGGCCGCGATCGCGCGCCGACGGTCGGTGTGTCGTTCAAAGCGGCGCAATCGCAGTGCAAGGGCAAACAGAAACGTCTCTGCACTGAGGCCGAGTGGGAAAAAGCGTGCAAAGGTCCGAGCGGAACGCGTTTCCCGTACGGCAATCAGTGGGATCCGGCGGTGTGCTCCACCGAAGACGACGAAGGGAACGATCGTACGGTCGCGAAGTCCGGCGAGTTCAAGAAATGTCGCTCGGGCTTCGACATCTTCGACATGTCCGGCAACGTGGCCGAATGGACAGCGAGCGAATACGGCGCGGGCGCCTACGTGGTGAAGGGCGGCGCGGCGGATCGCCCAGGTTATGACGGGCGTTGTGCCGCGCGAAAGAAGAAGAAGTCGGGCGATTCAGACCCGATGCTCGGCTTCCGTTGCTGCGCAGATCCGAACTAGGCCGTTAACGGCGGAACAAGTCCGCCTGCGGCCTCTTCGCTCGCGGTGCTCGCTGCGCGCTTCGCTTGCTGGCGGGCCGTTAACGGCGGAACAAGTCCGCCTGCGGCCTCTTCGCTCGCGGTGCTCGCTGCGCGCTTCGCTTG
>WUUC01148422.1_pt1 | contig 11854 bp, 11 predicted proteins | sample 6278441 | NCBI WGS metagenome assembly WUUC01 (sample SAMN13675441, study PRJNA597444) | soil metagenome | isolation source: soil | place: USA: Washington | collected 2017-10 | reverse complement strand
CCTTATTTCTTTCATCCTGTAACAGTATAATTCAGGCTATTGGGCCATAGACGAACAAATGACAAGCTGGTATCTAATAAATTATTAATCGTATAAGCCAACGATGTTTTTCAGCCATACCAACAATTGGACAGAAGATTTTGATAGTCCATATGATTTATCTATTTTTGAAGCCGGTCCGAATTCTGCGGGCTGTATGTAAAGCATATGATTTCATAGTTTAAAAGACTATCACGGATTTGAATGAATAACGATAATGGTCTTCAAATCTGCATCCCATAAAATTATAAGAAAAGGGAGAAGTTTTATGGGCAAGAGTAATAGAAGTAGCAGATCACGATGAACTAGTCTATAGGTTAACTTTAAAATATCTTCTTCAAAGGGGATATGATATTGGAAAAATAAAATCCCAAGGGTTAAAAAGATATCCCAGAGCTAAGGAAAATCATTGAAATCTATTCTAATGCGTTCTGGCTCTGATTCTGATCCATTTTCTAACTCATAGCATGCTAACGTAGCATCTTTTTTTGTATCTTCTATGCAAACATGAAATTCTTCGCCCGCATCTATTAGATCTGAAGGCATAGTTATTTCGTCTTCCCAGATCCCAGTATAGGGAGCATCATTGTAAAAGGCATCAATTAGATCTATAAATCCTGAATCTGTTCCACCGGGAATTCCATACTGAGGATGTTCTTGAATATACACTCTAGCATCATCTACATTACGATCTGGTCCCTCAATGAAAGTTACTATTACTCTAAATCTATCATTCTTGCTTAAGCTATTGCTATCGCTTCCGCTCATATTACTAGCGTCACCTGAGCAGGCATTATAGCCGTCATTATATCCGTTCATAAATTCATCAGTATGAAAGCTTGGACCTTTTTCTGGTTGGTTTATGTACCTGTCTGACGGATCAGATATTTTTGCATCATTACATCCGTGATTGTACCCGGACTCGTACGGTGATTTTTCCCCGGCATACGCCACTGGTGTTTGCATTACAAGTATTGGCATCATAAATATAAGAGAGAAAACATACACAGAGTTGAAACGTTTTACAGCTCTGAAAATTGCTTTCATAAACCTCTCATCTAAATATGTAGTATTAGACCCATTATTACTTGATAGTTATGATCTTAGTACCTATATCTTTACCATCAATTGCATCTCTGATATTACCTACATCAGATCGTATTACTCGGGTAGGTATTTTTGACCGTTCTATCACTTTGAGTGCAATTATATCCATTAAATCATATGTTCCTGCCACAGTGCGTTCAGCTCTGAGAATTTCCATACATTCATTCACTGTAATTTCTTTAAATAATCTTGCATTGGGGTTCACATTCGGATCGGAATCATATATGCCATCAACATCAGTAGAGTTTACAAAACCTGATGCCTTTGATGTTTCAGCTATCAATGCTGACGTAGCGTTAGTGCTCTGACCTGGATGTAATCCTCCTGCAATTACAATTTTACCACTGGCTACTGCTATCGCTACCTCTTCCAGATTTTTTGGCACTTGTGAATATGCTTGGTCACCTAATGCTGCTATCAACAACTTTGCGTTTAATCTTGATACTTCAATTCCGATAATGTCTAGATTTGCTTCATCAGAGCCGAGACTCCGGGCTAGATCAATATAGTGACGCGCAATTTTTCCCCCTCCTGCAATCACTATTGGTTGGACTTTGTTACTAATGTCTATCAACATTTGAGCATAATCTTTAATTGAGTCATGGTCTGTATCTTGACTGAATATGCTACCACTTAACTTTATGACTATTCTCTTTTTTCTTGAATTATGATTATTGTTGTTGTATTCCATAAAGTTCTCTCCAATATGGTGATTCTTCGTTACCAAGCACTTTCTTAGTACTTTTCTCTACTGCATTTCGGTTTTCAACAGTTGTGTATACTCTTAACATATCTAATGAACCAGTAATAGAAGCAATGAGTGGAATTTCAGTAACAGAAGTTTCATATTCATGCTCTTTTTCAACGAGCAATATTGAACTTACCTCTTCTTTAGTGGGGGTTTTTGGCATAGATGATGCACTTGAGGCATCAACAAAAATAGTGTTTTCTTCTTTAATATGAGCCACTTCAGTTATCTGGGATTCTAAGTCGTACAATGTCCTTGCATTCATTTTTCTATTTAATTTATCATGCGAATGCAAAAATTTTTCATAGACGCATTTTAGTAGCTTTCGAGACTTATAGTCTCCTGCTAATCTAACTGCACCTTTGTTACTGCTACCAAGTAAACACATTTGTTCAAGAATAATCTCATCAGTGAGATTTAGATAGTTATCTAATGTTTTATCAGTCAGATTGAGTTGTTCATCAGCAAGCATTATTGATCGCAACAACATTACCTCTGCTGATCGTACTGTTTTATGGAAATATACTGACTTATACATTTCATATCGGGAGATTAACATAGATTCCAATGAGTATAATGCTGATCTATTAATTGCCAGATGTCCAGCAGTTGTAACTTCAAAGGAGCTTATCAACCTATGGTAATCAATTTTGCCATACTCAACCCCTGTGAATAGTCCATCTCTGGGCAAGTAATCCATCATGTCAGCAGATAATCCTCCTGCTATGATTTCATTAAAGAACTTTATCTTGGACTGGCCAAATGATATTTTGCTAATACTAGAGGGACTATATCCGTGTTTACCCAAAATGTCGCCAATCTCACTATGGGAAATAATTTGCTTACCCATATCTTCATGATTCACATTGTGTCTTGCCATCAAAATTTCTTCAAACAAATGAGAAAAAGGTCCATGACCTATATCATGCAAAAGCGCAGCTAGACGTAATTGCTGAACCTTGTCTTCGTCATTAAAATATCCTTTGGCAAAAAGAGTTTCACCGGCATAGCCAGCTACATGCATGGTGCCAATTGAGTGTTCGAATCGAGAATGTTGTGCACTAGGGTATACCAAGTGTGCGCCTGCAAGTTGTCTGATCCTCCTTAAACGTTGAAAAACCACAGTATCAACAATATCTCTCTCAACTTCAGAAAAACGAATATAGCGATGTACGGGATCGGTTATTTCACCAGCAAACTTCATAATAACTGCTGAGAATTGTTAGTAATAGAAGAAATTAAACGTTGAGAAATGAAACAATTGTAACCAGACCTGAAATGAGGTGATTTCTTGCCTCAATTAACCACGCTAACTACAAGACTGCCTTTAATTTGTGATCTCACTTTAATTTGTGATCTCATTGTGATCTCAAAGTGGCCAGATTAACTAAGCTTTTAAAACCTTTCTAACAATTTTCATAATGTCATTGTGTACCTCCCCACTAACCCTTTCGCCATTTATCACTTTCCAGTTAAACTGCTTTGCTAGTTTGCGATAGTTTTTATGTACTTTGGTTAATAATTTTCGATCTATCTCAAATGAGTCTCGATTCCCAGGTACTCGTTGATAAGATGTATTAGGGTTAACTTCGAGTACAATGACGACGTCTTCCTTTGGTAAACCTTTATCCAAATTTAGTAGCCATTTGAGATTTAGACCATGTGATACGCCGTACACTAAATTCGATTGATAGTACCTATTCATTATGATTATGGTACCTTTTTCTATCAAGCTTTCAATTTCCTTCTTCTTTTCCCAGCGGTTGGCTGACATTAAGACGTGTTTTGTTTCTAATGTATAATTCCGATTGCCATCTAAGAATGCTCTTATTTCTTGTCCAATTGGGGTGGTGTAATCTGGAAAATCCATTATTGTACAGACATTCCCAGAGAATTTGAGGGCATTTATAGGAAGCCTAGATTGAAGGAGGTTTGATTGAGTTCCTTTGCCTGCCTTATCTATGCCTTCAATTACTATAATCTTGCCTTTTCGCAACAATAGAACTACAAATTAGCAAAAATAAAAGGAGATAAATAAATTGTTATTGTGTATAGATGTCACTGCACATTGGGGAGAATAGAACCTAATTCTGTTACCTTAAATAATTCTGTCGGATTAGCGGAGTTTTTAAAACCAAAGTCAACATTTTTTCGTTATCCTAGTTAATACGCTATACTTTAAATTTCTGTACAAGAAATGGCCACGGAAGCCTTTAGTGCATTAGACATTCTAAGAGTGATTGCAATAACTGCTTTTGCTGGTGGAACCTCATTTCTTGGTGTTTACATTGGGAAACGTATGAGATTTACAGAGCACCATGTACTCACACTTACTGCCTTTGGTGCTGGTATTCTTATTGCAGCAGCTGTGTTTGAGATGGTGATTGAAGCTGAAAAGAATATTGGTATTACATTAACACTATTAGCATTTCTAGCAGGAGCAGTCTTATTTACAATCGCAGATATGATAGCAGAGAAAAAAGGCGGAGGAGCCGGTATTCTTCTTGGTATCGGGCTGGACATAATACCTGAATCGCTTGCTATAGGAGCCGCCATAGCTTCCGGTCCTGCTCTTGCTTTAGCCCTTCTAATAGGCATACAAAATATTCCGGAGGGGATCGCTTCTTATAAGGAAATGATGACAGGTAAGACTGCTTTTAGCAATAATCCCAAAAAGGCACTAGCTGCTGTAGGGGTGGTTTCTGTAATACCTGTATTTTTGGGATTGGCAGGTCTATTCTATTTGACAGGTATGAAAGATACTATAGCGATAATATTTGCACTATCAGCGGGCGGTATTTTCTATATGCTATATTATGATATGATACCTAAAGCTCATAAGGAGAGAAAGTGGCTACCAACATTTGGTGCGGTATTAGGATTTATCATTGGATTTGCAATTGTTAGAATAGTTGGCGGAAGGTAGTAATATAATCTTTTTTGGATGAATGAAATTTTTAACTAAAGGAATGGCATTTGAGTGCTACTAAAATATAAGGAGGTTCCTTACATGGTTTCTATGACTCAATGATTCCCTACCAATTGAAAAATAGTCATATAAATTCTTCATCTTCCTATGTGATGATGACATAATCACTATCAAAACTTTGTTCAATTAATAGGCAAATAGCTTTATTTCTATGGATTCTTAAATGATAAGTTTGTTTCTTATATCTTTAAGTCTATTTCTGATAGTTACTTCTGTCACACCTGACGCTTCTGCAATACTTGACTGGCTAACATACTCACCTGTCTTTATACAGGATAAATAAAGTATTGTTGCTGCCAGACCCATAGGTACTTTGCCGGCTGTTATTTTTAGTTTAACTGCATCCGTCATTATATTGATGGCTGTATGTTTTGTTTTTTCACTTATATTCAGCTTGTTTGCAACCTTAACGATACACTTAAGAGGATCTATAAGTGGCGCCTTAATATTCAGCTCAAATATGAGGACCGTATAATTTCTTGAAACATCCTTACGTGTTATAGCTAGTGCAGTTGCAATATCATTCATTGTTCTAGGATTTCCCATTTCCCTACATACAATCAGGACAGCTGCAGCAAGCATACCGTCAACCGTTCTCCCTCGCAGCAATTGTCCCTCACAAGCTTTTCTAAATATGTAAGCGCTCTTTTCAATCATCGTATCAGTTAGCCCAAGTTTATCTTTTAATACAACAAGCTGTCGAAAAGCCTGCTTGATACTTCTCTCTGAATGTTCATGTCTATTTATCCTAGATTCCCATGTTCTTAATCTCTCTATTCTAGAGAGAGTGGCCGCCCCTAGCATGCCCCCCTTGGCATCTTTGCTGCTTCTTCCTATGATAGTCGAAAGCCCTTTATCATAAAGTGCCAAGGACATAGGAGCACCCGTTCTGGATCTAAGATTTGCTTCTTCAATTGAAAATGCACGGCGCTCCTGATGGGAGTTATCCTCTACCTTCTCACAAATTACCAAACCACATTTACTGCAAATTACCTCTCCTGTTTCAGGATCTGTAATTACTGTTTGATCCGTATTGCATGTTGAACATGTCAGGATCTCTATCATTTTTTTCTATTAGATCTCCATTCAAATATTGCAATTAAATTGTAGTCAGTAAGTTTTATGTTTCGCGTGTACGTTGTATTGCACTGTGTATTTTGATTAATAATCAAGGAAGAAGTTTTTGGAGTGCTGAACCCCTGCATGAATGAGATTGGCTAGATATTATTTGTTTATTTGGTAGTCAGGAACTAAAATATCAGTACTGCAATGTAATTATTGGATGAGCTAGGCGTAAATCTCATACCAACTCTAGATTTATCTTTACTTTTCGCCTTATTTCTGGAAATAATTTAGTTTGTTATGAATTTTCGTATAGCTATGCAATACATAGCAAACGTAGTCTTTAATAGAGGTGAAGAAGATCAATTTCTGTTTGTTGAAAACCAGGAAGTCCATTTTCATAGCATTATCTGTGGGAATAATCATTGTCCTAAATGCACTGGTACTTTATGACCCATTTTTTCAAACTGTACATGCTCAACCCTCTGTTAACGATGCTGCACTCAGTGTGGAGCCAGTTGTAGAAGGGTTATCTTCTCCTACCAGCATGATATTTCTAGATGATAATAATATATTGGTTTTGGAGAAGGACGGACAAGTTCGTCATGTTACAAATGGAATTCTGCAGGAACAACCGGTGCTGCAGATCCCGGTTAGTACAGAAAGTGAAAGAGGGCTACTTGGAATTGCCACTTCAAACAGTAGTAGTGCTAATCCTACTACTTCTAATATCTTTCTTTATTATACTGAAGGAGATCCTCTAAGAAACAGAATTTACAAATATCAATGGAATGGAGAAACTCTTGTCAACCCTGCACTGATTCTGGATCTTCCTGCAGATCCCGGTCCAAACCATGATGGCGGTAAAATAGTTACCGGTCCAGATGATTACCTATATGCAGTCATTGGTGATCTTAACCATGATGGCCAGCTTCAAAACTTTCCAGACGGTCCACCTCCGGATGATACTGGCAGTATCTTTAGGATCAATCCAGAAGATGGGTCAGGGGCCCCCGACAATCCATTTACAAGTAGTGAAGGTAATGTCTTAAGTAAGTATTATGCGTATGGAATAAGAAATAGTTTTGGATTGGATTTCGATCCTCTTACTGGCAACCTATGGGATACAGAGAATGGCCCTGCAGGCCTCGATGAAATAAATTTAGTAAGGCCAGGATTTAATAGTGGATGGCAAACAGTTATGGGTCCTATTTCATTAAGCGGAGATACTGAAGATGACTTGGTAAATTTCCCGGGTTCGCAATATGCAGACCCTAAATTCACCTGGGTAGAACCTGTCGCACCAACTGACATAGAATTTTTCAGTTCTTCAAATCTGGGAGCTAGATATGCAAACAATATTTTTGTAGGGGATATAACTACTGGAAATCTATACTTCTTTCAAGTAAATGAAAATAGAGATGGAATAAGTCTCGATACAGCTCAACAACAATCAGGTTTATCTGATTTTGTTGTTGACAACGAGGATGAATTGTCTGCCATAACATTTGGAAGTGGTTTTGGGGGTATAACTGATATTGAAACTGGTCCAGATGGATCTTTGTATATACTATCGTACGACGAAGGCATAATTTATAAGATTTCAAGTACCACAACCCAATAAAATAGATAGATCCACTGTAAACTATTGCTTGTTACCTTCTAACAACCTATACGACAGACCTAAGTGACTTTATAAAGGGCAGTTTTTGAAAAGAGAGAATCATAGAATCGGCGCTTTTAGGGATATCTATTCTTTTATGAATGGGAGGCTGATGATGTTTGGTTTGCTACGGCCGCCGACGACGACATATGTTGTATTGCCGTCCCATGAACTGACACAGTAACAGAATAATATCCACCTTCATTAAAGTTCAAAGTTTGATTTGACGTATTAACAAGCGCAATGTCACTTATACTGTTAGGTAGTTCTGCATGGTATAAACAAGAACTTCCTTCAGCAGATAAAACTATATCTTTTCCATCAAGAGTGCCGTTAATGATTGCATTACCAATATTCAGAGTGTTTAGGTTTGGAGCAATCCCTGTTACTATTGTTACTTTTGGACTTCCATCTTCATTACATGGAACTTTTAGGGCGATATGGCTGTGTCCCTCCACACTAGTAACAAATGGAGTAAAATCCATAAGAAGTATGTAATCTCCACTGGATAATTGGTCTGCTAAGGGGATGTGTTCTGATATAATGAGGTTATCAAATATGTGTTCGGCGTGTTGTTCTGCTGCACTGTTGTTCATTGTTGACATAGATTGGCTGTATGCGTTATTTAACCCAGAATGAGTCAACAGAATTGCTATGATGACTGCGGCCAATGCAATCCAGACAAAGAGCCTGTCAGAAACCTTCATGTGGATCATCAGATTATATGAGATATCTTTGTCTTATATGGGTATCAAAAATCATCCATTATATATAGTCCCTTATATTTCGAAAGAAACCTTTGGAAACTTACAATTCACTTTTTTCTTCTAAAGACGATAATCCTTCAGTTATAGCACCGACTAAGTATACTTTGCTGAACTTATGCAGGAAAGGGAGCTGCTTGACATAGGTGATCATAAAGATTCGTTTATGCATCGCTAATGTTGTTTAAATAATATTTTATCGTGGATATAGGGGTAGTTAATTATCTACGCACAAGTAGAATAAGCGGACGTTACTAGGTTATTGAAAAATGAAAGCAAAGACAAACAAATATAGTAATACTAATAAGGACAATAGTAATGTGTCGACATCATTATTGCACCCATCAACTGAAGATAATAACGGACTTGAAAACGTACTAATACTTCAGGGCGGCGGTTCCCTGGGTGCATTTGGTTGTGGAGTATTCAAAGCCCTGGCAAATAACAACATAAAGATTGATGTTGTGGCAGGAACTTCTATCGGTGGAATAAATGCTGCAGTAATAGCCGGTAGTAAGGACGAAAAGCACCCAGAACAAGCATTAGAACAATTTTGGATAGAATTATCTGAAGGTTTTGTAGATTTGGATAAAGTTATTCTTACTTCTTCCAATTCTCTACCCAAATTTGTAGAAGACATGATGTTATCATCAGGTCAATACTACAATTTATCTGCTAATTCAGGTGAACAAAGAAATCATCCATCCTCGACAATGAACGCTGAAGAGCGTTCCATAAAAATGAAGCAGCTAAAATCCTTTTACAGCTCCGCTACTTTTGGAAATGATAAAATGTTTAAACCCAGATGGAGAAAGGAAAATAGCTTAACAGATCCAGAATATTTTACACTACAAAAATGGACTTATATGTATGATCATACACCTTTGATAAAAACTTTAGAAAAATATATTGATTATAATAAACTAAAACCTAATGGAAATCCTAACGCGCGCTTAATTTTAACCGCAGTAAATATTTTGACTGCAGAACCACTCACGTTTGATAGTTTCAAGCGACAGATAACGCCAAAACATATTCTTGCAACATCAGCTTATCCACTGTATAACTTTCGTTGGATTGAAGTAGAAGATGGAGTATATGCATGGGACGGCGGTTTACTAAGCAACACCCCATTAAGAGAAGTTATTGATGCATCTCCCGTTAATGATAAGCGAACATTTTTAGTAGAAAATTATCCTAAAAGAGTTGATGCGTTGCCAAAAAACCTACCCGAAGTCTATCATAGGGCCAGAGACATAATATTCTCTGACAAGACCGAGCATAATGTAACAATGTCCAAAGTAATATCTCGATACCTAGGATATATTGAAGAGCTTTACAAGATACTAGAAAATAATATAGATCGAATAAACGTTGATCAAAAGCAACTTAAACGAATTCGTCACAAATACAAAAAATACAAACAGGAACGAGGAGCTGAGATAAAAGATATTGTATACATAACGCGTGATGAACCTTTTCCACACATGTATGAAAATGCAGATTTTTCGCCAGAGACAATTAAAAGTTCAATTAGAGAAGGAGAAATAAAGGCAATTCAAGAACTAAAAAGCCGTTTAAATCAGGGTCTGAAAGGCCAATAAAGACCCCAAAAGATAGTCTGCTCTGATAAATCATTTTATCGATAAAAAAAGTATTTGAATTTTATTGGTTCATTTAAGATATCCATAACTAACTAGTTTCAATTCATGATCTATTACCTGTCCAACACCAGGAGCGTGTAAATTGTCCTCTACTGCATTTTTCTTGATAGTCCTACGGTGTGATTGAAGCAACCTCTTGAATTATGGTTAAAACCCATTAATCCGAATACTATTACTCATAAGCCACCGGATTATTCGTCACAACTACGGTTTCGTTTCGAATTATGACAGTGACACCCGACGGAGGAAATTCATTGATATCCATATCTGTTGCTCCTTCTGTGCTAATACTTACAGTTCCATTGGCTGGAAGTAGTTCTCCTGGACTTATTGAAATGTCTATATCCTCCGTTAGATTTCCGGTTGGACTGTCCTTAACTAGAGGTTGAGCAGACACATGTAAAGAGCTTAGAAATACAAATCCTAGTCCTGTGCTTAAAACAAAAATTAGAGACCCATTTCTCATACAAGTATAATGGTTCTGCATGATTTAAGCTCTTCCTAAGCTATAGGTTATGGAACCACTATCACTAAACAGAAATACCACTCCTATTGAGTTTATGCTTCATCTTACTGCCTCGTCTTAATGAGCAACCACGCAGGCCAGACTCAACGATTCTTGTCCCGATCCGGTGTTCATGTTGAGTCGCCTACGAATTCTTACTTTAAATTAAGTTTAAACATAAGAGGACGCGATCTGAAACGTACTTTCTAAGTTAAGAGGTATTGGCAAACAACCGCATTTATTGTATAATTCCTAATACTAAAAACTCAATAGTCTAAGACACATCTTATGAGGGTTCACTCCGAAAAAAGACTTTTATAGCGTATTATCTAGTCTAAATTTCAATGAAATCAATCACTTTATTGATTGCAACTTCCGCATTAGTACTATCACTGTTGATGTCAGTAGGACTTTTTGTGAGCAATTCCTTTGCACAGGAAAACATGACTACTGCCACCAATGAGACAGGCGCTATGATAGGAAACCAAACAAATCAAACAGGAGGAAATGCGTCTCAAGGTCCACTTGGAGAACTAGGCGAAACGTTAGGTGGTATTTTGGGTGGAGGACAATAGAAAAGAACATTTTCCTTTTTCTTTTTACTGAAAAGAACAGGGTCTATCTTTTTCTTTAACAATAATGATCTAAAGAATTTGTAGATTTACGCAAGCTCGTCACCTTTGGCTATCTATGTCCAATATTCATATAGTACTATAATTTAAAATATTATAGTAATAGAGGATAGATGTATGTGATAAGTCTGTAAAGATAAAAGCATACCAGGATAAGAGTATCCTAACAACCCTGGTCGTAATTTGATTCCTCTATTACTAAAAAAATAGGTTCCAAATTCATGTTTGTTTTTGTCCTATTGATATAATGAAGTTTGTTTCAGTTAGCAAGATTATAAGAGAAAAAACTTTTCCATTTTTTTTAAAACTGGAGAATATTCTTTCGTATCGTGATATTAAGAGTATGAAATGTTAAAGATATAGTTATAGTTATACAGGAGGAGCTGGCATACGGTTGTATGGGAACATATGATTACACGAGAGTAGAGCAAAATACTAGAGCATTCTTGGAAAGTTTGCAAAAGAACTCCGGGCCGCCAATCCATAAATTATCACCGGAGCAAGCACGTAATGTCCTTTCAAGTGTTCAGGCAGTTCCCATCAAAAAACCTGAAGCTGATATAGAGAATCGTAGTATTCCAGGTGGTCCTACTGGCGAAATATCTGTACGAATATTTCGGCCTCCAGGTACCCATAACACAACTCTACCTGCTGTAGTGTATTTACACGGTGGGGGATGGG
>WUUC01108929.1_pt1 | contig 11854 bp, 7 predicted proteins | sample 6278441 | NCBI WGS metagenome assembly WUUC01 (sample SAMN13675441, study PRJNA597444) | soil metagenome | isolation source: soil | place: USA: Washington | collected 2017-10 | reverse complement strand
TGTAGCATCAACCTTCCTCGTGAAAAACGTAGGGCGCCAGAGAGTCCTCCTTTTATATAGTTTTCTATAATCCGAACGTCATTTTTTTCAAACAACCGCAGTAGATCTTTTGTGTCAAACAGTTTTTTTAACTTATACCGGCTAGCGATAAACTCTTCATACCACTTCGCCGCGGTCTCTCCCTGCTGGTTTTTGATAGTTACATTAGCGCCTTGGTAAATTAAAAATTCGATCAGCGCTAGATCGTGTTGAGCTACTGCATAGTGTAGCAGAGTATTCTTTTGCGGTTTATCGACCCAGTTTAGCAGCTCTGGGTATTTTGCTAACGTGGATTTGACGGTTTTTAAATCCCCTTGGTCGACGGCTTCTAATAACTTGCGGAATTTTTCGTCAGCGACTGAGTGCTGTTGGTCGGACGCACCCACTGGAGTGATAATATCTATAAAATGCATTAATAAAATCAGTAATTGTTGTTGAGTGAGTTATCCCGTTCCAGATAGGGAGCGAGCAGCAGGGGGATCACCATCTCACCTGGAGGGGCTGCGGGGGAGTCAAGCGCTCCAGGCGCCCTGGTGCCGGAGGTCGCCAGGCTTTGTACCAGCTGATTGAAGTCAGCCAAGTGCTCAGGGAGGTGATGCAACATATCCTTAAGCACCTCCTCTTGCCTGGTCAATCCTGGTTGTTCGTATTGAGCTGCTAACGTGGAAAGTTCACAAAGAAAGGTCTCAGGCACGCACCCAAACTCATCCAGACAGTGCTGCTTGATTTCAGGAAGATTTTTAGTGATTCGGCGGTAGAGTTTCTCAGCCTCGCGGAACTCCCACTCCGGGCCGGGGGTGGTTTTAGTTAACCCGTAGTACGTTCTGAAACAGTATTTAGCAGCCCTTACAGAAAATATCCGCTCTGCATTCGGCAGGTGAGCGGCTAGCGCAGCAGGATAGACAGGTTTTGCAGGCTTCTCGACAGAGGAGCAGGCTACACTGAGCTCCTGCTTCATAGCCCCTGCAGCGGGTGAAACCTGGGTAAAGTGATCACTGTCGGTGTCAGAGCTGTCCGAAGGGTTGAGATCCGTTAACGTAGTGTGGCTTAACTCATTGTGTATGCAGTAATGTATCCTAGAAACAGGCTTATAAGAAGACTCCCAGTCTTCTTTATCATCAAAAGGCAACTGTTTAGTCTCGGTCGCATTATCAGCTAGTTTTTCAGGTTTTAACGGCACTGTAACGTGAGGGATTCCTAAGCAGCTTGATTGCTGCCTCATCAGCAATTCTGCAACTGAAACCGTGGTGACAAGCTCGCTGCGCTGTTTTATCTCAGGTGCCAATAATTTAACGCGCTTTGTCAATAAAGTCTTGCCAGCTGCTCGTGATAAACGGGTCTTTTTTGAAGCATAACATCTAAACTTACGGTATGCTGTCGAAGAAGGCCACTGCTTTTTCAAAGTGCTGGTATTTTTGAGGAGTACTCGCCTTTTATGAAGTTGATTGCATTTCTTGAAAAAACCGCTTGTTTTTCTGAAGTGTTGAGTAGTTCGGCTTGATTTAATGATTTTTTGGAAATATTTTCTAACACCAATTTTATAGTTTGCACTCTTCTTTGTGACGTCAGAAATTAAATCCTCCTCTCCCCTAGTCGTGTTACCAGCTATCACCGCTAGTTTGAGCTCTTTTAACGTTCCAGACACACTCGGTGGTCGGCGAGTAAGCAATTCTGTAGCTGAAACCGTGATGAAAATATCGCTCTGTTGTTCTGTAATCGGTATTAAAAAATTAACGCGCTTGGTTAATAAGGCTTTACGAGTCATCCGTGACAAACGGGGTGTTTTCGTAGCATTGCGCCTAGGTTGCTGGCTATCTGATAAAGCAGAGTACCGCTTTTTCAAAGAGCCAATGCTCTTTGGGGAGGATCGCCTTATATCAGGGCGATAAACTTTTCTCGAAAAATAAGCTTTTTTTCTAAATGGTTTAGTAGGTTGGAAGAACTCATCAATTTCTCGAAAATAGCAGCATCTGCGTCTAAAAATGGGTTTATAAATCTCAATGTCTACTTCATCACCATCAGGTATCTGCTCCTCACCGTTCGCATTACCAGCTATCACAGCCGGTGTGAGCTCTTTTAAAGTCGCCGGGGCACTCACGGGTCGAGAAGGGGGATCTGAGAGCGAAAGCGGTGGCCCGTTGTGAGGCAACGGCTGTTGTGGCTGCGGCAAGCGAGATGCGGCTATGGTTATATTATCTGGCTTTAAAGGTGCTTCATATGGAGAGCACCTTAGGTTTGATTGCTGTCTCATCAGCAATTCTGCAGCTGAAACCGAGGTTACAAACTCGCTGTGTTGTTTTATCTCAGGTGCTAATAATTTAACGCGCTTTGTCAAGGAAGACTTGCCAGCCGCACGTGATAAACGGGGAATTTTCGTAGCATAGCGCCTAGGTTGACGGCTATCTGATAAACCAAAGCGCTTCTTTTTCAAAGAGCCAGTACTTTTTCGGGAAAATCGCTTTTTATTAGGCCGAGATGCTTTTCCGAAAAAATAATTTTTTTTTCTAAACGATTTAGTAGGTGGGCTGAATTCATCAATTTCTTGTAAATATTTTATAAACACAGCTTCATAAGACCTGTGGTCCTTTCTATCACTATCAGGCACCTGCTTCCCACTGCCTGCAGGAACAGCTATCACCGCTAGTGTGAGCGCTTTGAAGGTCTTAGCCGCGCTCAGTGGGCGAGAAGGAGGATGTAAGAGCGAAAGCGGTGGCCAGTTGTGCGGCAATGACTGTTGTGGTGGCGCGTGCTCCGTGGCTCTGGGCGGTGGCAAGCGAGAGATAACAACGGCTAATGACGGATCACAAAGCGTAGAGAGCCGCTGCTGGCGCTGAGAAGGGTGTTTCGTGGGTGGATCGCACGGCGTAGTACTCAATAGCACCAGCACACAGCTGCTCGGCTGGAGTTGTAGTCTCGCAGGCAGATGATAGAGAGCACTGCCAACCGTTAGTGGTGTGGCGCTCCCTGGTAGCTGAATGGCCCCCCAGTCAGAGCTTTTGGGTGGAAGCTGTGGCTGCTGTAGAGCGAAGTACTGGGGGTTATTAATACTAGTTATCGTGACATCCCAGGGCGATCTGCCTTGTGACGGGGGTGGCAGTGGCTTATCGGCTGCAGGCGTATCCTCGCTAAAGGGTTTTTCTGACTGGGTAGCAGCTAAAACTTGCTGCAGCTTCGCCAGTTTGGCGAGCCGCCGTTTCAGCGATCGCTTGCGCTTTTTCGACTGCTTTTTTTTATATCGCCGCTTCTGCTCTTTTTTAGGCGATCCACTGTTTTTTTTCATGCGTTGTCGTCGTTTTACCCCTTCGACAGCTGCGACTGCTTAAACACAGCAGTGCTCTCTAAAGTCGTCATGCACTATTGCTCAGCCTTTAAAAATCAGTGTAAGTAAGCCACGCCCACGCGAATATCAAAAATTAGTTACAAAAATTTACAGTTTACAAAAGGGGCGGACACTTTGGATCCAAATTGACAAGCCTTAATAGTAGAACTATGAGTAGTAGTAACGAGAAGAAGTTATCGGAGTGCTAATGATGATTCACTATAGCCAGTTGAGCCAGTTGAGCAAAGCTCTCAGGAGCCTGATGCCTATCAGACAGATCATCAGCCCTTATGAGTGTACCGCTGAATTATCATCACAGCGGTCGGTTCGGGAGCGCCGGTGTACCCCAGGAGCGTCCATCTGCACAGGTGATGCCGCTAGCAAAGTGGTACAGGAAGGTGAGAGGCCAATCAGCAACCCTAATGAGTGGATCGCCAAATTATCACAAGTGTTGGTTCAGGAGCGCAAGTGTCCAACAGGAGAGTCGCTTTGCCATGGCGAGATCGCTAGCAAAATCATGCAGGGGATTGATTTGAGTCTCTTTAGAGAGCCGCAACTGGAGACAATGGTGGCGGCATTCGACAAATATTCTGCTCCCTCAGGCTCTCTGGGAGATAAAGCCAGGCACCGACTACTCAGTTACTACGACCGCATGAGGCTTCAACAGTACTCTGTTAATAGCCAAGACTCAATGTCTATGGAGGATAAATCGATGAAATATGGGATGCTTAATAGCAATAGGGCGGCTTTATTGTCGTCACCTTTTGTGCAATGCCAGAGATCCCTCTCAGCTACCACGGCCCTGGAGGCGCTACCCACTAGTAGCAGCTATCTTAGGCCCACTACATCAAGCCTGATATCACCCTCTAATCGCTTCACCCCACCCTCGCACTACAGCGGGGCTCCAGCAGTAGCGCCGCTACCCACTGGCCCCGCTTTCGAAAGTTCGATGGGGTTCTCCTATAGGCCTCTGAACCACACTGCTCTCTGGGGAGCTTGGCCAACTTCCGGTCGCTTTCGTGGAGCTCCGGTTTGTTCAGCAGCCACATCTACGTCTAAGGCGGAGAGAGTTAGACCCGAGACGCCAAACTGGGTAAGGCAGGCTGCCCAATTAGTCGCCCGGATGAGCTGTCAGTCGATCACGAGCGAACAGGTGATCACCGCCATAGATGGTTGCCTGACGGGGATAAAAGCGCGTTACACCCCGGTGGCTGAAACCATCATCCAGCCTGATCCATCACGCCTGAGCTGCTGATAGCGCACAGGGTGTGGTGGGAGCGGAAACTACAGGAGAGCCACAGTTCATCATGGCAAGCGGTTGGCTGGCGCTTCAAGCTCCCCTGCGCCTGCCGGGTTAACGGGCAGGGCTGCTGTTTGGACTCGCGCGGCGTCGAGGACGGCGTTGATGAGGCTTCGCTGGATCGGGGAGATGACGTAATAAAGCCTGAGGATCATACTGGCTGACCGGCAGTGAATGGCCGATATAGGATTCAATCGCCGGTAGATTGACCGCATAGTTTTCACAAGCAAAACTAATCGCCTTCCCGGGAGCCCCAGCCCGACCGGTGCGACCAATCCGATGCACATACTCTTCATAATCATCCGGTAGATCATAGTTAAAAACATGGGTGACTGATGGGATATGGAGTCCCCGTGCCGCAACGTCCGTTGCTACTAAGATATCTAACTGACCTTGAGTAAATTGTGCCAAAATTTGTAACCGCTGCTTCTGAGGCACATCACCGGTCAATAGGCCAACCCGGTGCCTATCCGCTAACAGGTAGCGGTGCAGCTGTTCGCAACTCTGTTTGGTATTGGCAAACACCATACAGCGTTCTGGCCACTCCTCTTCGATCAACGTCTGTAATAGGGCTCTTTTGTCCTCTTGCGCTGGATAAAAGAGCTCCTCTTGTATGGCCTGCCCTAAGTGCTGCTCCGGCAGGACGGTAATCGGCTGCTTGCAGAGGGTTTGTTCAAAGGCTAACTCATGCACCCGGGCGGTGAGGGTGGCGGAGAACAGCAAATTTCGCCGCTGCTGTGCTACAGGCATGTGGCGCAGCAGCATGCGAATATCCTTGATAAAACTCACATCGCATAACCGATCAGCTTCATCTAAGACTAAAACTTGAAGGATTTTAAAGTCGATAATCTGCTGTTTTAAGTAGTCAACAAGTCGCCCCGGGGTACCGATCAGAATTTCAACGCCGGCAGTGAGTGTTTTAAGCTGTTTTTCATAGCTTTCACCCCCATAGGCTAACCCCAGTCGCAAGCCACTCGCCTCGGCAAAGGGCTGTGCATTGCTATGGATCTGTACTGCTAGCTCACGCGTAGGAGCCAATAGCAGCGCCCGTGGTTGGTTCAACTGGCGCCCAGGGTGTTCAGGCTGTGTCAACAGCTGATGAAAGGTTGCTATTAGAAAAGCCAAGGTTTTTCCTGTGCCTGTTTGCGCTTGGCCTACAATATCTTGCCCGGACACAATCAGTGGCAACGCTAAGGCTTGGATTGGCGTACAATAGTCAAAACCCAAGCGCTCAATGCACTGCGATAGGGTAGGGTGTAGCGCGAATTGGGTGAATTTTTCAGTGGTTAAATGTGTTTTATTCATGAGGTGCTCGGTGCTAAAGTCATCCGTTGATGCTTGATTTAGGGTGATTTATCAATTCAAATAGTGCAGCGTGTCGAAAACCTCTGCTGACCGTTCACTAGTCCACTATAAACTGCTGGAGTAAAAATATGAATGACAATCTAGTTCAGCTGACCGATGCTACTTTTGATAGCCTGGTTTTGCACAACCAATCCTTACCAGTATTGGTCGATTTTTGGGCAGAGTGGTGTGGCCCCTGTAAAGCATTGTCACCTATTTTAGACGAGTTTGCCCGCGAGTACCAAGATCAGGTGATCGTTGCTAAATTAAACGTTGATGACAATGCTACTACCGCATCGAAGTATCATATTCGCAGCATTCCAACCCTGCTACTATTTAAACAGGGCGACCTGGTGGCTACTGAGGTGGGGTCACGCTCCATAAAAGAGCTAGGTGAGTTGTTAAAAAAGCACCTATAATCACAGCAGTCCAAGCAGCTGCCATGGTTCTATTCGCAGCGTAGAGGGGTGTCAATTGCTTCTAGACAGGTTAGTAGGCTTAATGATAAGCTCCTCTGGAAGCAGTTGACACCCTAAGCTTGAACTAAGAGTAACGACCTCATGGATCTTTGCTCGCTGGCGAGGTGTTTGCGATCTCTTCAGGCTCTCCTCCGATAAACCATGGTGGGAGATCTCCGACCGAATAACCCTACCGGCGCTTTTCTAATGGAGTCTGTTCTATTTTTACATCCTCGATCCGTTATCATAGCTATTCATTTATCCGCTGCAAACTGTCAGCACCACTCTTTTCCATTATTCAGTATTAAGAACTGACTGTATGAATTTAACTGAACTAAAAACAAAACCCGTTTCCGAACTGATTAAGTTAGCAGAATCTATTGGATTAGAAAATTTAGCCCGCACACGCAAGCAAGATATGATCTTCACGATTCTTAAGCAGCATGCGAAGAGCGGTGAAGACATCTTTGGTGATGGTATTTTAGAAATCTTACAAGATGGTTTCGGCTTTTTACGCTCAGCCGACTCCTCCTACTTGGCTGGGCCTGACGATATCTATGTCTCTCCGAGTCAGATCCGCCGTTTCAATCTCCGGACTGGCGATACGATTTCAGGAACGATCCGTCCGCCCAAAGAGGGTGAACGCTATTTTGCTTTATTAAAAGTTGACCAAATCAATTACGATAAGCCAGAAAGTGTCCGTAACAAAATTCTCTTTGAAAATTTAACCCCCCTGCACCCTAACCTCCGTTTACGGATGGAACGGGGCAATGGCTCTACAGAAGATATCACCGCCAGAGTTTTAGATCTGGCCGCGCCGATTGGCAAAGGACAACGAGGCTTAATCGTTGCACCTCCTAAAGCGGGTAAAACGATTTTAATGCAGAATATCGCCTTAAGCATTGCGCATAATCATCCGGACTGTACCTTGATCATGCTATTGATTGATGAGCGTCCTGAAGAGGTGACTGAGATGAAGCGCTTGGTCAAAGGCGAAGTCGTTGCTTCTACCTTTGATGAGCCGGCAACCCGGCATATCCAAGTCGCAGAGATGGTTATCGAACAGGCTAAGCGTTTGGTTGAGCATAAAAAAGATGTGGTGATTCTTTTGGACTCAATGACCCGTTTGGCCCGTGCTTACAATACTGTGGTTCCTGCCTCCGGCAAGGTACTCACGGGTGGGGTTGACGCTAATGCGCTGCACCGCCCCAAACGCTTTTTTGGCGCCGCACGTAATGTCGAAGAGGGAGGGAGTTTAACCATTATTGCCAGCGCCCTGGTGGAGACAGGCTCTAAAATGGATGAGGTCATCTACGAAGAGTTTAAAGGAACTGGTAATTTAGAGCTCCACCTGTCACGGAAAATTGCTGAAAAACGGGTATTCCCCGCGATTGACTATAATCGCTCAGGCACCCGCCGTGAAGAGCTACTCACCACCCCAGATGAACTGCAAAAGATGTGGATATTGCGTAAAATTTTGCACTCTATGGGGGAGATAGAGACCATGGAATTTCTAATCAAGCAGTTATCTAGCTCCAAAACCAATGAAGATTTTTTCGATATGATGAAACGTGCAAAGTCCAGTTGATTGCGCAACTTGCGAACACTAGCGCGATTGGCGACGTTGTAGTAACACCCCGCACTCGCTATGGTCTGTATAGGGGAACTGATCAAACAGGGCACACTGGGTAATCGCATGAGTTTGGGATAATAGAGAGAGATTATCAGCTAGGGTAGAGGGGTTGCAGGAGAAGTAAAGGATCTGATCCATCTGCTGGATCCAGCGCAAGGTCGCCACATCTAAGCCACAGCGTGGTGGATCGACCAATACCGTGTTGCAGCGAAAATCACTTAAATTGATCGCGGCCAGTCGTCGGAAACTTCTCTCACGGTGGAGTGCCTGCCTGAGTTCACAGGCGGATAATCGCACAACCTGTACATTATAAATCTGATTAACTGCCAGATTGTGCTCTGCCGCCTGTACCGCTGCCTTAACCACTTCGGTTGCTAATACCTGAGGAAAATGCTGGGCCAGTGGCAGGGTAAAGTTACCACTACCACAGTAGAGCTCCAGCAGATCACCGGAGGAGCCAGCCAGCTTATCGCAGGCCCACGTCAACATCTGGCAGTTCACCTGAGCATTGGGTTGTGTAAAGGTTCCCTCAATTTGCCGGTAGTGAAACTGCCGCCCCTGGATGGAGAGCCGCTCATCGATAAAGGGGTGATCGACACTAATACACTGCTTCAAAGCACGACCCACCAGTTGTAGGGGGATGCCTAGCGCTTGTTGAACCCGATCGCGTAATGGTCGTGCTGCATCACTCCAGGCCGCTGTTAAAGGGCGATGGTAGAGTAAGGTGACCAATCCGGCCACACTTAAACTAGAGAGATAATCAATCCGAAACAGCTTGTAGCGCAGCTCTGGAGTGATCCGTAAGCCACTGATGATTTCAGGAATCAAACGGTTAATCAGTTGGCTGGCCGCTGGAAAGTGATCGACTCTGAACCAGGAGCGGTTGGTTGGATTAAACATCACCTGATAGAGATCAGCTCCATCGTGCCAGATGCGAAACTCAGCACGCTGTCGGTAGTGGCTGACAGGTGAAGCAAAGCAGGCTAAAGGCGGTGCCTGGTAAGCAGCCAACAGGGCTTGCAACCGCTGCTGCTTGTCTGCCAACAATTGAGGATAACGGTCAATGGGCAGTTGCAGAGGTGTCATGCTATGGTGCTCCTGGGTGGCCAACTGAGGGATATCATCTGCTTAAATAGTCGTGTCGGTAGCGCAGTGAAATCTAGCTGGTCACTACTGTAGCAATGGTAACTGCTACGATCGCCATCTGGGACATCTAGCGAGCCTAATGTAGTATAAAGAGGTGGGATTGTTAATAGTACACTTAGATTTTATGGGAACTCGGTTGAATCTACTGATGTGCTGATTTAACCCATCCCTCGATCAATAGCCTGTGGTATTCATTATGTTAAGTTATATTGATTAATTTGTGAAATTATTGTACAGTTCCGCGGTTTTTGCTTATGAATTCGGTTCTATAACCGTTAATGTAAACATTTCCAGCAAATTATAAGACTGCCGCACAGAACAAGTACGTACTATCCCTGGAATATTAAATCAATGAATACAGCAACCAATAAAAGCATCGATCATACCACAATCCCCGCTTCGCCTGTATGGGAGAAAAAAATCCAAACAGCATCATCATCATCATTATCACCGAGTGAAAATGAGGGCTTAAAGGCAGATTCTGGTGAATTTGATCATGTACTCAAAAAGCTACAGTCATTAACTACTAATAGTCATACTATGGAGATAAATAACCTTGTCGCCAGACCAACGGAAATAGAGACAGCGTTAAATGATTGGATAAGCAAGTTACCTCAGGAAGAGCAGCACAAAGGTGGCTTAGCCAAACAACGTATCCTTTCGTATGCTGGAAACTGTGGGGAGCTTAATCTATCCAATCTAAGCCTGACCAGCGTGCCTGGTAAAGCTCTTGCACTGTTACCTGACTTAAATCATTTAGATCTATCAGGTAACCTCCTAACAATATTGCCTGACGAACTTAATTTACTAGAAAAACTTGAATATATATTCCTTGATAATAATAAATTATACGCTTTCCCAGAAGTCATAAAAAACATGAAAGCACTACAGGCTTGTACTATTAGCCATAACCAATTATCAATGCTTCCGGAATGGTTAACTGAACGATCAGTAGCTATTAAGGTTGATTATAACCTGCTACCTACTACTGATGATCCAGAAAATTCACTTATGAATAAAATAATCGATCATATGCGATCTGTAGTAGCATTAAGAGGTGTAAAAAGTACTCGAAAAGAAACCATAGAGTATTTCTTTTATCCACAATGGATGCCAGAACAACTATTGGTTAAAAATGAGCCCATTACTTTCCAATCCCAGAGAGATGAAGGGATTACGGGGCTGGAAAATCTGCTAGAACCATGGGTTAAAGCACATGCTTCTGCTCGTCAATCAATAAAAAGTGACATTGAAGAAGCTTATAGGTATCAACTGAATGCTCTCATGATTCATAGAGAAAATTTTTGTCCCAATGGGGAGTGGTTTCTACCACCAATAACAGCGCTATTACAGTTGCAATACTTAACCAGTTTGAGCCTTTCTTTTAATTACTTTCGTAAATTACCCACAGAGCTGAATCAACTGACCAATTTAAAAAAATTAGATATCACTAATAATAGACTTCGTATCCTTCCTAAGTGGTTGTCTGAGATGCCTAATCTGGAAGTTTTACTGGTCGATAATAATTGCCTAAAACTAGATGATCAGGGTATACCGGTTAGCGTGTTTGATAAATATTTCAAGCAGCTGGCGCCTAAAGAGTGGATTCAAATGCATCAAGGTGCTGGTATAGACGATTTTAACAGCCTGAAAGAATCGAAAAATGTATATATCTGTTACAATCCTGGTATGAGGATAAAGCCCATCTCCGATGAGGAGAGAGAAGCAATGAAGGAGTATTACGGTGGTGTTCTCTATAAAGAAATCAATGCCTACCAGCGATCACTCAACTCTAATGATGAAACCATAACTTACTCTGAAGATGAAAAAATATCGTTAGGAAATATAAACAAAAATTGTAATTTATACGTCAAAAAATACATTGCATCCGGAATGCTACCTGTAGCAAACACGATACTATTTCGCTCTGTTAGCTTGCCCAACTTAGCAGTCGACAAACTGATACCAGGTGCAATATACCAACCTCATCAGTTAGTCAGCACTTCAACTAACTTAAATTTGCCTCTTCATCCAGAGATAAGCAAGAAAGCACCTCATGGATGGAAAAATGTCCTTTTTGTCATAGAATCATCAAATCACTTGGCTGCTGTGATTCATGCCAAGCTAGAAGAGGCCAAAGAAATAAAGACTGTTGAATCTCATGAAATAGAGGTTTTTAAAGTTTTTGGTGAAAATGAATTGATATTTCCTATCGAAACCCAATTTCAAGTGATAAAAGCACAACAGAATGGTGACTTTTATCAGGTGCATCTCACTGCGCCTGAAGAGCTGAATAGAGCGCTTCTGGCCGAGATAGATACACTCAGGAGCGGTGTAGAAGCAGCAACCGTGTGATGAGAGATCAGCTGAAAGTATCGGAAACCTTGTTTTCCGATACTCAGCCTTGGTGTATACGACTATGGGGTGTCTGCTAGCGCTTGGTTACGCTAGTGGTGAGCCTATGGTAAACCACTGGTGATGAGCATTGAACAGGTCGTGTGCTGATATCGGTCGCTTGCCTGCCAATTGGAGCCGCTGTAGCAGCGCTGGATTAACAGAGTAAGTGCAACGGGCTATTGATCGAATGGCGAGTTAACTGTCAGTATATTTCACAG
>WUUC01228199.1_pt1 | contig 11856 bp, 9 predicted proteins | sample 6278441 | NCBI WGS metagenome assembly WUUC01 (sample SAMN13675441, study PRJNA597444) | soil metagenome | isolation source: soil | place: USA: Washington | collected 2017-10 | reverse complement strand
GCTGCGCGGACTTGTGTGGCTCGCTGTGCCGCCTTACGAGATGGACAAGGCGGATATGCTGGCAGCCGGCATTCTTCCGGTGACGATGACGCTTCGAGGCGCTGTCGCTCCCGTAATGACCGATAACATGGTTAGGTACTATCTACCCCTAAGAAGAAAGCTTGCGCTTTCCTTCGGTGATGACGTACAGCAGCTGTACACGACCGCGTGGCGCAAGAAGAAGAGGATTGCCAGGGTACTCGTTTGGAAAATTATGCTGTCGAGTCTGTGTTGGAGATGCATGCCGCTTTATCATGTGAGCCGGGAAGAATGCGCCTGCCGCGGCCTCGACCCTGACGAGCTAGTCGCACGCGGGCTGCTCTTCAAGGATGAGGTTCCTGGTTTCTACCAGTTCGCACTCCGGCCATGGAAGGCTCGCCAGGCTGAGAGCGCCGTCCAAGCTCTCTACAAGCATGCGCGACAGAATCGCGTGAAATTCCGCAATGCGCGTCGCCTGCGCATGGCCGCCATCTAGATCGGAGAAGTTTAGGTATGTGTGGAATTGCCGGAGTGTTATCCGGAGCACCGCTCAGCCCCGACGTTCACGACGCGGTTCGCCGCATGAACTCAGCTATGGGTCATCGGGGGCCCGACGATGAGGGCTACTACTTCGACGACCATGTGGCGTTATCAATGCGCCGGCTCTCGATCATCGATGTCCGCGGCGGACACCAACCGATGCAGGGTGAACAGGACGGAACCGTCCTTGTGTGCAACGGTGAAATCTACAACTATTTGGAGCTCAGAAAGGAGCTAAGCGGACGCGGACATCGATTCAGGACCCAAAGCGACGTAGAAACCATCCTTCCGCTCTACCGGGAATTGGGCGATGCCTGCCCCAGCAAGCTTCGCGGTATGTTCGCCTTTGCTTTATGGGATCCGGCACGCCGCGAGTTGCTTCTTGCACGCGACCGCTTTGGCGAAAAGCCGCTGTACCTTCACCGGGATGTGGAGGGCCGGCTGTGGTTCGCAAGCGAGATGAAGGCTTTGCTGGCAGGCCTCGGGCGCGGTTTCGAGCTCTCCGCCCACGCGATGCAGCTCTTTTTGATTTACCAGTATGTGCCGGAACCGTTGACGATGTTTTCGGATATACGCAAGCTGCCGGCAGGGCACGTGCTTCGGGTCACGGCAGAGAACCTCGTGCGGGCGCATGGAATTCCCCAAACCAGCGCTTATTGGAACTATCTCGACGCGGAGCCACGCTACGGCAACGCGATCGGGCAGGTGCGCGATGCGCTGGAGGATGCAGGACGCATCACATTGCGTTCCGACGTGCCAGTCGGCGTGGCCCTAAGCGGTGGCATCGATTCCAGTCTTGTCGCGGTGTTGGCGCGTAAGTTCCACTCGGGCGAACTGAAGGCATTCAGCGTCGGCTATCCGGGTCGTCCGGAAAACGACGAACGTGACGCGGCCCGATCGCTGGCCCATCAGCTCGACATGCCTTTTTTCGACGTCGAACTATCTTCTGAGCAGTTCGTCCACACATTTCCGCAGCTGGTCGAGGACATGGACGACCCGGTTGGCGACATTGCAGCCTACGGCTATCACGCGGTGTCGCAGCTTGCGCGCGGGCACGGCGTCCCAGTTCTGCTCTCAGGACTCGGCGCCGACGAGCTGTTTTGGGGATATGAATGGGTGCGCGAGGCAGTGCGAAAATCAATCCAGAAGCGGGAGCGCAGACCACCGCGCTGGATCGCGCGTCTTCTCGACCCCTATCCCGATCGCGCGGTCTTCTATGACTCACTGGACTGGATGCGGGAATCCGCGTCCGTCGCCCCTGACCTGATGACTTCGGTGGCCAAGTCGAAGGTCCCGGCCAACTTATGGGCGAGCTACTTCGAGAGCGCGGATTGGGGCAACATCCCGCTCTGGCTGATGAATGTCCAGAACAAGACCTGGCTAACCTCGAACTGTCTTGCCCTATGTGACCGTGTGACCATGGCGCACTCGGTAGAGCTTCGACTGCCATTCCTTGATCACAAACTCATTGATGTTGTGACGGGCCTACGGAAGGCCGAACTGCGTGATTGGGATCAGCCACACAAATGGCTGCTCATAGAGGCTGTGCAGGATTTGTTGCCGGCCGAAATCCTGGCACGGAAAAAACGTGGCTTCACACCGCCCGTAGCCGAGTGGATGGAGCGCGTGGTGCGCCGCTACGGTCATCTTGTGCGCGACGGCGTGCTTGTCGCACACGAGATCATGGCACCCGAAGCGCATGAAAGACTGACGGACCGGCGGCCGGTCGGGCTGGCGTACCGCATGGTCCTGCTCGAGCTTTGGGCGCGTCTGTTCGTGGGCCGGGCCAGCGCGGAGGACCTGCGCTCTACGTCCCACGGGACCGTCATGGCATAGAGTTAAGTGAGCAGTCGTCAGGTACGCGAAACGATTAGCAGGCCCGCAACGATCAGGCTCATGCCAGCGATCCGGCCAGCGTGAATGGATTCACTGAGAAAAATCCAGGAAAACAGGGTGACCAACACGACACCGAGCGCAACGAACGGATAAGCATAGGACACCGGCAATTCCTTGAGCCCCGCAATCCATAGACCGAGCGCGAGCAGATACAGGCAGATACCGACGATGAGCCAAGGGTGGGTGGACAGGCGAAGCACGGTCATAAGGAACGGATCGCTGGCGCGGATCACCGGGACTGCGAGCTTCAGCGCAACTTGGGCGACGGAAGTGCAAAGAACGCTGAGCAGAATGAGCAATAGGGGCGAAGGCGTGGCGAGCATTGCGGTGAACGACTCCTTTAGGGCTACCGTCAAACAACAACGAACCGAATGAGCTTCACAAGACCGTTCCTGCTCGGCAAGCCATACTTTCCGGAACACTCGAGCAATCTGATGAGCGACGAAGGAAACGTCGAAAACGCGCGTGTCCGGTTTCTGAAGAGCCGGTTCCGGAATCTGGATTATCTGCTTTCCACGCGCTACTCATGGATGAACCGGTACATACGGCGTGGCATGAACGTGATCGAAATCGGCTGCGGCGCTGGCTTGTCGCCGCTTTATATTTCCGAGAAGGTACTCCTGACGGATGCCGCGGACCACGCGTGGGTAGAACGCTTCATCGACGCTACCGATATGGCGCTTGAGTCTGAGTCGGTCGACGTGCTAATCGCTTCGCATACCATCCATCACTTTTACAGTCCTGCCAGGTTCTTGGACGAGGCGGCGCGCGTGCTCAGGGACGATGGCAGGTTGCTGGTCCACGAGATCAATACATCGTTCTTTATGCGGCTTCTGCTGCGTATCATGAGACACGAAGGCTGGTCCTACGACGTAAATGTCTTTGACAGAAACGCGGTAGTCAACGACCACCGCGATCTTTGGTCAGCGAATTGCGCTACCCCGGAGATGCTTTTTGCGGACCCCGCCCGCTTCGAGCGCGCCTTTCCGCTGCTACAGATTGAGCTTAACAAGCCCTGCGAATTCCTGCTGTTTCCTGCATCAGGTGGGGTGATCGCGAAGGCGCCCGTGCCGGAGCTGCCGCTGCCGATCCTTTTGCTCATCAACCGCATCGACGGCACGCTGGTGCGCCTGGCGCCGCGGATTTTCGCGATGGGCAGGCGCGTTGTCGTCAGAAGAAGACCGCGGCAGACCGGTTGATGGACGCCTCGTTCCTGCACATGTCATGCGCGCTTGGACGCGATCCTCTCCTCGCGCAAGGCGCCGGCGGCAACACTTCATTAAAGCAGGACGGTCGTATGTGGGTGAAGGGCTCAGGCAGGCCGCTCGCGCAGTGCGACTCAGCGAATGCTTTCGTGCCACTAAATCTAGCGTGTGTACTTTCCAAGCTTTCCGCGGCGACATCGGCCGAGCCCGATTTCGACCCCTGCAAACAGGAAGCAGGGCCTTTGCGGCCATCGATCGAGACCTCACTCCATGCGCTCATGCCGCAGCGCCTGGTGGCGCATCTGCATCCGGTTAACGCACTGAGCTGGCTGGTGCGCCGCGACGCGCGCCAGGACCTGGCGCGGCTTCTGCAGGGTCTCGATTGGGCTTGGGTCGACTACGTGCGGCCCGGCGTTCCGCTCACGCGGGCGGTCCAAAAACTCAGCTCAACCCGCAAGGGCAGCATGCCGGCGGTTCTGATGCTCGCCAACCATGGCGTCGTTATCGCTGCCGAATCTGCGGGAGAGATCTTCGATCGTTTGTCCGAACTTGAGGATCGGCTGCGCGTGCCGTGCCGCAAAGCGGCCGCGCCGGCTGGGCCGGCGCTCGAAAAACTCGCGCGGCATACCGGCTGCAAGTTGCCTTGCGAGCCGGTCGTGCACAGCCTCGCCACGGATGCCGCAAGCTTCGCATCGGCCTCGGCTGGCTGCCTCTACCCGGACCATATCGTGTTCCTCGGGCCGGCTGCCACGGTAGTCCGTGAGGACCTAGCGATTCCTTCCGGCATTGACTACGCAATCGTCAAGGGAACTGGCGTGATCCTTTCGCCGTCGCTCTCGGCTTCCGCGGAGCAGATGCTCAAATGTCAGGCCGAAGTCCTATTGCGCATCCCTGCCGGTACGGCGCTTCGCTATCTCACCGAAGCAGAAGTGGCGGAGATTGCCGGCTGGGAAGCCGAGAAGTACCGCAAGCAACGGGCCTAGCATGCAAATCGTCATCCCGATGTCGGGCTTTGGCGAGCGCTTTCGCGCCGCGGGTTACCCTACTCCGAAGCCGCTGATAGAGATCGACGGCAAGCCCGTTATTGAGCATGTGATTGACCTATTCCCGGGTGAGCGTGATTTTGTCTTCGTCTGCAACCAGGACCACCTCGATGCGCCTGCGTACCGTATGCGCGAAATTCTCGAGCGCGCCTGTCCTACGGGCCGCATCGTCGGCATTGCCCCGCACAAGCTCGGCCCCGTGCATGCCACAAGGTACGCGCTGGAGCATCTGGATCCGGCTCGACCGCTCATCGTCAATTATTGCGATTTCACGTGCTATTGGTGCTATGAGCACTTCGTGGCCTGGATCAACGAGGCGGGCTGCGACGGCGCAGTGCCGGCGTATCGCGGCTTTCATCCGCATTCGCTCGGCTCGACGAACTACGCCTACATTAGCGAGCGGAATGGCTGGCTCAACGACATCCAGGAAAAGCAGCCTTTCACGACCGATCGGATGGCGGAATACGCTTCCAGCGGAACGTATTATTTCGCTCGGGCGTCGCTTTTCGCCGATTACGCCGAGCGCGCGATAGACCGCGGACTGGCGGTGAAGGGCGAGTACTACGTGAGCCTGCTGTACAAGCTTATGGCCGCCGAGGGGCTCGCCATAGGTGTTTACCCGCTGCAGCATTTCATGCAGTGGGGAACACCCGAGGACGTGGCGGAATATCGGGAATATTCGGACATGTTCAGGCGGCTTCTTAACATACGCTCCGAGCACGTACCGCAACAATCCGGCACCACTGTCGTGCCGATGGCGGGCGCGGGCGCACGCTTTACTGCGGCAGGCTATGCCCTGCCCAAACCTCTGATACCCGTGTCGGGCCGACCGATGGCGGTGCAGGCGGCGCTGGACCTCCCGCGTGCGGAGGCACAGATCTTCGTTATGAGGCGCGATCTACCTGGCGTCGCCAGCATCACTGGCGCGCTGCAAGAGCAATTTCCGCGGGGACGCTGCATCATCCTGCCCGAATTGACCGACGGTCAGGCGAGGACTGTACTGCTCGCGCTACATGAACTGGAAGAGGCGCAGATGACCGCCCCGCTGACGATCGGGGCGTGCGACAACGGCTTGCTTTACCCGCCGTCAGCGTTCAGCGACATGATGAGCGACCAGCACGTCGACATCATAGTCTGGGCGGCGCGCGCGCATGCGGGCGCGATCCGAAACCCGCGGATATACAGCTGGCTGCAGACGTCTGGCACCGACGTGTGGCGCGTGTCGATGAAGGCCCCCGTCGGCTCGCCGGCAAATGGCCTTGTGGTCACCGGCGCTTTCACCTTCAAGCGCGCCGCCGATTTCTTCGCGGCAGTGAACCGCATGATCGCGGCGCAGGACAGGACCAATGGTGAGTTCTACGTCGACGCAACGGTCAATCATGCGATCGCGCTGGGCTTGAAATGCAAGGCCTTCATCGTGGACAACTACGTGTGCTGGGGAACGCCCGACGAGCTGCGCACATTCCGATACTGGCAGTCCTGCTTCCATAAATGGACCAATCATCCGTATTCGCTTTTTGAGGACTCGCGTATCGCACCCCTGGCAGCTCAGGAGCTCGATCGGGAATACGCGCCCGCGGTACCCGCCCCGCTGCAGCGAGGACTATGAGGCTGTCGCTGGTGATCCCTTGCTACAACGAGGCGGCGAACCTGCCGCTCCTGGTCGAACGTTGCGCTGCCTTGACCGCCGGCGGCGACATTGAAGTGGTGCTTGTAGACAACGGGTCCACAGATCATACGCCCAGCGTCTTGCCGGCCCTGCTAGCGCTGGCCCCCGGATGCCGCGCGGTCCGTATAGACAAGAACCAGGGCTATGGCTTCGGCATTCTGACCGGCCTGAGGCAGGCGAGAGCCGAAGTGATCGGGTGGACCCATGCCGACATGCAGACCGACCCGCTCGATGCAGCGCGAGGCCTTTCGCTGTTCAAGGAGGCCGCCGACCCCCAGCAGTTGTTCGTAAAGGGCCGCCGCTACGGCCGGCCGCTGGGAGATCGGCTATTCACGACGGGAATGAGTTTGTTCGAGACCGCATTGCTCGGCACTGTGCTGTGGGACATCAACGCGCAGCCGACGATTTTCACGCGCTCATTTTTCGACATCTGGCGCGACCCGCCGCACGACTTTTCGCTCGATCTATTCGCTTACCACCAGGCCAAACGATGTGGCTTGCAGATCCGCAGAATCCCGGTCCGGTTCAACAAGCGGGCTCATGGTGTGTCGCACTGGAACGTCGACTGGCCAGCCAAATGGAAGTTCATCCGTCGTACCGTTGACTTCAGCCTGCAGCTCAGAAAGCGGGTTAACCGATGATCCTCGTCGCCCATCGCATCAACAGCCGCGCACAGCTCTCAAATACGCCGCCGGAGTATGGCGTCGAGGTTGACATACGCACGCACGGCGACCGGCTGATCGTCACGCATGATCCCTTTACGGACGGCGAGGACTTCGGCGACTGGGTTCAGGCGTACGCGCACGCGTTGGTCATTCTGAACGTCAAGGAGGAAGGCCTCGAGAGCGCGCTGCTCGCGATAATGCGTAGCCGCGACATCGAGCATTTTTTCTTCCTGGACCAGTCGTTCCCCTTTCTGATGAAAACCGCGGCGCGAGGAGAACGGCGCTGCGCGGTACGTGTCTCAGAATACGAGAGCTGCGAAACTGCCCTAACCCTTCGCGGTCGCGTCGAATGGGCGTGGATAGATTGCTTTTCGCGCTTTCCACTAACTCAGCACGACGCCAGCCGCCTGCACGAAGCAGGGTTCAAGCTTTGCCTGGTCTCCCCCGAGCTGCAAGGCCGGCACGCGCCTGGGGAAATTGGCGAGCTGCGGCTGCTTCTGAAGCGGCTTTCGATCCAGCCCGACGCCGTATGTACGAAGTATCCCGAACGCTGGCGCTGAAGATCCACGACGTCGTGCGCAGCCCGTTTTTCGTCGTCGGGCTACTCATACGCCTTGCCCTGATATTCCTGTTCACGCCCGCTGCGGCAATGCAGTGGTACGCGCCGTTCGTCGATACCGTGCTGCGCCAGCCATCACTCGACCCGTGGACAACGTTTCTTGCCAGCGGCGGAGACCTTCGCGCGTTCCCATACGGCACCGCGATGGTGCTCGCGCTCACTCCCATGCATGCATTGGTCGGTTGGCTGTCACCGGCCAGCGCCTATCTGCTTTCTCTGCTGGTGTTCGATGTGCTGCTGCTCGTCGTGCTTCGAGGCTTGTTTACCGATGCCCAGACAAGGCGGCTTCTGCTTCTGTACTGGTTGTCGCCGATCATCATCTTCGCCACCTACTGGATGGGGCTGAACGACCTCGTTCCCGTGACAATGCTTTTCCTCGCCATCTGGGCCCTCGAGCGGCGGCGGCCCGCCGTTGCGGGCGTGCTTACGGCGGCTGCGATCTCCTGCAAAGTCAGCATGATTCTCGCCTGGCCGATCTTGGTGATCTATCTGATGCATAACAAGCCCTTAAGGCGGTACTTACCGACTTATGCGATGTGGGCTGTCGGTTTTCTAGTGGCGCTTATGCTTCCTCAGATGGTTTCTGAGGGCGGAAGGCAGATGCTCTTCGGCAACCCGGAGCTCGCCAAGGTCTATGACCTGTCGATCGCCTACAGCGAGCAAGCGAGCATTTATATGTTGCCCGTGGCATACCTTGTGACACTTTACTGGATATGGCGCTTCAAGAGATTGAGGTTCGATCTGCTCATTTCTGCGCTGGCTATTAGCTTCCTCCTGGTACTCATGCTCACGCCTGCGGCGCCCGGCTGGTTCGTCTGGGTTCTCCCGTGCCTCGTCTGGTTCCAGCTGAAGAGCGACCGGGTCTCGTTCGCGCTGGTGCTTGCATTATCCGCGCTCTACGTAGTCCAGACAGCGCTCACATCCCCGCTTGCAGCGCCGACCTTCATCGACGGGCATCCGCTTGCAGTATTCGGGCACGAACCAGTCGGCCACCACGCCGCTTCGCTGCTCCAGACCATCCTGACCGCGGTCACCCTAGTGATGGCCGTGCGACTGTTTAGGCAAGGCGTACAGTTAAACGAGTTCTACCGCCTTAGCCGCAAACCCCTCGTGGTTGGCATTGCCGGCGACTCCGGAGCGGGGAAAGACACGTTGGTGTTGGCTCTCGAAGGTCTTTTGGGCCGACACTCGACAACTCGCCTTTCCGGAGACGACTATCATCTTTGGGATCGGCATCGTCCGATCTGGCAGGCGATGACGCATCTCAACCCTAGAGCGAACGATCTCAGCCAGTTTGCGACCGACGTCGCCAGGATTGCTGCCGGACGGCCAATCAGCCTGCGCCACTACGATCACGAGCGGGGGCGCTCCGGCAAACCGCAACGGCTGCCGAGTAACGACTTCGTTATTGTCAGCGGCTTGCATGCTTTGTTCCTCCCGGCGTTGCGCGAGCATTACGATCTTTCGATTTACCTCGATACCGACGATGAGCTGCGCCGGTGGTTCAAGTTGCGCCGCGACGTGCAGGTACGGGGCCATGATCCGGACCGGGTATTGGACTCAATGGCGCGGCGGGAGGCGGATGCGCAGCACTTTGTGCGTCCACAAAAAGCTGCCGCCGATGTGATCCTCGCCATTCGCGCGCACCGGCCACTCCCTCTGACGGTAAAATCTATCGGCGCCTCGCCGCGGCTCATGCTGGCGGTGCGCAGTCGCCATTCCGCGCCGTACGAGGAACTGGGGCGCCTGCTGGTATCTTTTGCCGGCGTCGGCGTCGAGTCCAGCATCTCCGAGGCCGGTGGCATCTCGCTATTGATCGATGGCGATATCGGTGCGACCGAGGTGGCGTATGTCGCGGGGTTGATGCTGCCTCAGCTGCGCGACCTGCTGGATCTGGAGCCGCGATGGGAGGCCGGTGTCCTTGGACTGATGCAACTCATAGTGCTGCTGGAGGCCTCGATTGTGCTTAGGAAGCGCTCGATATGAGCATTGAAGTGCTGAATGCTCGTGCGATAGAGGCACTGCCCAAAGCTGTACTGTTGGATCTCGACAACACCGTTTATCCCTACGAACCGGCCCATGAAGCCGCGCTTTCTTATGTGCGTGAGGCCATGGCACGCGAGTTTTCATTGCCGCACGTCGACTTCGACACCGCTTTTACGCGCGCCCGCGAGCAGGTGAAAGAGCTATTGGGAAAGACCGCTTCTTCACACAGCCGCCTGCTCTATTTCAAGCGCACGCTGGAATTGATCGGCTTGGGATCACAGTTGCAGGCCGCGCTCAACCTAGAGCAGATGTATTGGCGCACATTCTTTGCGCACATTGAGATCTTCGACGGGCTCACCGAGTTTCTCGATGATCTGCGCATCGCCGGTATTCCACTTGCCGTGATTACGGATTTGACGACTCAGGTCCAGTTGAAGAAAATCGTCTACTTGGGCCTCGACCACTACCTTGACGTGGTTGTTACGAGCGAGGAAGCTGGAGCCGACAAGCCGGACGCCCGGCTGTTCAATATCGCGCTTGAAAAGCTCGCAGTAGCCGATCGCCCCGTATGGTTCATTGGAGATGATGCGGTAGCCGACATGGAAGGAGCGCGCGCCGCCATCGGCGCCGTGACGTTTCAGAAGCTGCATCAGGGCGTGGTGCGCGCAGGCGGGGACGGCGCACCGGACGTCGTCTTTCAGCGATACTCCGAGCTGGCGTCGCTACTACGCCGTATTTCTAGCGGTGGCGCTTCACGAGCAGCCTAACCCCGCTGTCCAGGATCTGAACGTCGTAGCAAGGCTCTGCAGTGCATGTGGGCGCTGTGTGCCCGACGAAGAGAGCGCGCGACCTCTGACGGTCGCGCTGTACGGTCGAGTTGACGCTCGGAGGCTCGGTTGACTCCGGCGTCTCATCCTTGTACATCAGTATTACGTCGTAGCCTTCGGACCATCGAAGGAAGGGACCCCAGAAAGGCGTCACGATCCAGCGCGCTGAATTCGCTGGGCGAAACATGTGTGGGCTTATCGCGACGTTGAGAGTAGCTCCGCTTTCCGACCCCAGCTTGTCCAAAGCACGCATGAACTGCTCGTATTCGGCCTGCCTGGCGATGTATTCAGCTTGCTTCGTGCGCTTAGACATGCGGTCGAATTCGGAGAGCTCCCGCGTCGCGTTGAAAACGCTGCCGATGATGAGAAGGGCGAGGCCAATGAAGGCGGCCAGGCGAATACCCACGCCGCGTGCCCGGGAACGCTCGAACGCGACGAAAGTGGCGAGGTTGAGCAGGAACAGACCCGGATAAAGGTAGTGACCCCAAAGGCGTTGCACGCCCGCCACGATGCTCACCAGCAGCACCAACCCGCATACGTATAGCGCGAACAGCGGATCGCGCAGCATCAAACGAGGCTTCGCTACGAAGCAGACCAATGGCATCACTAGGAGTACGGTGAGGCAGGCTACCGAGAGTAGTGTGGATCCGGAAACAAGGTTCGCGGCGATGTAGCCCCCCCAGCTAATCGGGCCAACCGAAGGGTCGTCGGCCCCATGCGCGGTGTTCAAAAACGTCCAGCCAAGGTAGGAACGTATGCCGCGCTGGCCGTTAAGGACGACCGGCACGGATATAGCGAAGCCGAGCGCAAACCAGGCCACGGAGCCGACCAGCGCCCCTAGCTTCGGCCCGACAAGCGCGCGGTGCCGTAACCAGCCGACCGTGAGAAGCACAGGTAGCAGAACAATGGCGTTGATTTTGGTGCCGAATGCCGCACCGTAGAAGATCCAGCTCCTTCCGGTTGTTTGCGCCTTCTGCAAAAACAGCCAAAGGAAGATGGCCAGGAGCAGGACCTGAACCGGTTCCGGCTTAGGAACCGTGGCGAAATACGAGGTGCTCGGGACCGTCAACAGTGCGAGCAGCGCCGCCGGCCGCAAGGCAGGGTTTCCAATCCATGCGAAGACGCAGATGAGGCAGGTCGCGAGAACGCAAAAGGCGAGCACCATTCTGGTGGCAACAATTTGCGCGGGCTCGCCAAACAACATTTCCGGAAACACTGCGGCGGCCGCTGCGATGTACCAGAGCGTCCTGCCGTAACGGTGATCCTCGCCTCTCAACGCCGTACGCAATTCCTTCGGAGACGCTGCGTGCAGAATTTTCGAGGTCTCGTCGTGGACCACAATTTCGTCCATGTGCAGCGCGTGTCGACCCGAGGTGAGATCCAGGTTT